>Ga0268299_1002314_pt1 | contig 23760 bp, 18 predicted proteins | sample NOBtaG_FD_193484 | JGI IMG/M metagenome (GOLD analysis project Ga0268299, IMG submission 193484) | Activated sludge microbial communities from bioreactor in Nijmegen, Gelderland, Netherland - NOB reactor | ecosystem: Engineered > Bioreactor > Aerobic > Activated sludge | place: Netherlands... | reverse complement strand
GGTCACCGAGACGACAGGGGGATGATGACCGAGGTGCGGACCGACCAGGCGGCGACCGGCTCCACGATCGCCGCTGCCGCTGCGGGGGCCGCCGGCGAGTCCCGGTTCGCCGTGTTCCGGGTGCCGGGCTTCGCCGCCACCTACGCCGTGGGGGTGGTGTGGAGCATGTGCCGGTGGGGGCTGGGGTTCCTGGGCGCCTACGTGGTGACCCACAAGACCGGCTCCCCCCGTCTGGTGCAGCTCACCGGGGCCATGCTGTGGGCGCCCCTGCTGCTGGCCGGGATGGTGGGCGGCGCGGTGAGCGACCGCTTCTCCCGCCGCAAGGTGCTGTTCGGCCAGTTCGTGGTGCTGTGTCCCCTCACCGTGGCGATGGCCGCCCTGGCCGCCGCCGATCGGCTCCCCCTCGCCCTGCTCTACGCCTACATGGTGGCCGCCGGCTTCGGCTGGGTGATCGACATGACCGTGCGCCGGGCCATGGTGTACGACATCGTGGGCGACGCCTACCTCAACCGGGCCATGGCCTTCGAGGGGTTGTCGTCGTCGCTCGGCCTGGCGGCCGGGGCCATGGCCGGCGGCGCCCTGGCCAGCCTGGGAGCCGGCACCGCCTACCTGGTGGTGGCCGGCGCCATGCTGGTGGCCGCCCTGCTCGTGCTGCGCACCCCGACCGCCGCCTCGCTGCGCCGGCCGGTACCGGTGGCCCCCGCCCCGTCGGCCCCCCGCCCTGCGCCGACCGGCGACCAGCCGGCCGCCGATGGGCCCCGGCCGGCCACCGCGTCGCCCCCTCCGGCCGGGAGCCAGTCGTTCGTCACCGAGGTGGTGGAGGGACTGCGGTTCCTGCGCCGGGCCCCCACCCTGCTGTCGATCCTGGGCGTCACCGCCATCACCAACTTCTTCCACTTCGCCTACTTCCCCATCGTGCCCCTGGTGGCCGAGCGGGTGGGGGCGTCGGCCTTCCTCGCCGGCTTCCTGGCCGCCGCCACCGGGTTCGGCATGGCCGTGGGCTCCACCTTCGTGATCTCCCGGGGCCCCGCCCGGGGCCGGGCCTACGTGATCGGGGCCACCGGCGCCTTCCTCCTGCTCAACGGGTTCGCCCTGTTCCAGCACTACGTGCCGGTGTACCTGTCGCTGCTGCTCGCCAGCTCGTTCGTGGGTGTGTTCGGGGCCACCCAGAGCGTGCTGGTGATGACGGCTGTCGACCCCCACATGCGGGGCCGGGCCCTGGGCATGCTGTCGATGGCCATCGGCTGGCTCCCGGTGGGCATGTACCTGCTGGGGGAGCTGGCCCAGGCCGTCGGGGCCTCGGCCGCCCTGGTGGCGGCGAACGTGGCCGGGGTGGCCTGCCTGTGGCTGTTCCTGGCCTGGCGGCCCCAGGTGCTGAAGATCGTCTGACCGTCCGCCCTGGCGCCGGCCAATGATCCGAACGGCCTGTCAAGGTCGATGCATCGACTGTCGATGACATGGGGGAGGCCGGGAGAACAACCGGCCCGAACGGACGAAGCGATGACCCCCGGCCTGTAGTTGGTCGCCTAGGGCGGGGCGAGCCAGTGGCGAACCCGGCGTCCTCGACACCCTGCTCCACCCCAGGACCTCGAGATGCACGCCTCGCCCCACGCCCCACAGCCCACTGCTCGCCCCGCCCGCCGGCTGGGCCGTCGCCTGGCCGCCGTCGCCGTGTTGGGCGCCGCTGCCCTCACCGGCCTCACCGCCTCCCCCGCCTCGGCCCACGGCACGACGGTTCCGTGCACCGCCCGGTCGGAGTCGGCCGTGTTCTCCCGCTGGAACGACAGCGCCAACTACTTCCTGATGCCCAACGGCGGCTTCGAGAACGGCGCCACCGAGTGGAAGCTGACCGGTGGGGCCTCGGTCGTGACCGGCAACGAGACGTGGAAGGTCCGCAACAGCGCCGACAACCACAGCCTGCGCATCCCCTACGGGGCCACCGCCGAGAGCCGCACGATCTGCGTGTCCAAGGGGGAGGACGTGATCCGGCTGTTCGTCAAGAACCCGGGGGTCCGGGGCTCGATCCTCCACGTGGAGGTGATCGTGCGCAACCCCGACAACGGGGCGGTGGCCCAGACCGCGTTCGACGTCAACGGCGACGCCGCCCCCCTCGGCTGGGCCCCCACCATGCGCCTCGGCATCGCCCAGCGGTGGAGCAGCACGGGCAACCAGGAGCTGACGTTCGTGTTCAGCACCCGGGGAACGCCGGCCACGTGGCAGATCGACGACGTCTACGTCGACCCCTTCCGCAGCACCTGATCGGCCCGATGAACACTGCAGGTCGCCCCCAGCACCAGATCGCTCCCCCGGCCGGGTTGTCGCCCTCCCGACCGGGGGAGCACCCGCGCCCGGGCCCCGCCCCGGCGTTAGGTTGGGCCCCATGAGCGACGATCGGCTCTACCACATCGGCTTCGGCCCCTCCGACCTGCCCAGCCCACCGCCCGCCTTCGCCTTCCTGTCGGGCGATCCCGAGCGGGCCGAACGGGTGGCCACCGGCCACCTCGACCGGCCCCGGCTCCTGTCCGACCACCGGGGCCTGGTGAGCTGGCTCGGCTTCCTCGACGGCCATCCGGTGCTGTCGTCGACCTCGGGCATGGGCGGCCCGTCGCTCACCATCGTGGTCAACGAATTGGCCCAGGTCGGCGTCCGGGCCATCGTGCGGATCGGCACCACGGGGTCCATCCAGCCCCACGTGCCGGCGGGCGCGGTGGTGATCACCCGGGCCGCCCTGTGCCGCCAGGGGGCGGCGGCCGACATCGCGCCGGTGGAGTACCCGGCGGCGGCCGACCCGTTCCTCACCGTGGCCCTGGCCCAGGCTGCGGCCGGGGTGGACATCCCGGTCCACGTGGGCGTCACGGCCTCGGTCGACACCTTCTACGAGGGCCAGGAGCGAAGCGCCTCGTCGGCCAACCCCCACCTCCTGCGGGCCCTGCACGGGGTCACCGAGGAGTACCGCAACCTGGGCATCCTCAATTACGAGATGGAGTCGGGCACCCTGTTCAAGCAGTGTTCGGTGTACGGCCTGGCCGCCGGGTGCGTGCTGGCCGTGGTGGCCCAGCGCACCGAGGGCGAGCAGGTCCGCCTCGACGCCAAGGGGACGGCGGAGGCCGATGCCATCACCGTGGCCGTCGCCGGTGCCCGCCGCTGGCTGGCCGATCAGCGCTCCTGAGGCCAACCATCGTCAACTGTGAACTCGGTCACCGCCTGGGCTAGCTTGGCCAATCGTCGGAATTGACGAACAAGGGGGAGAGACCTTGAAGACCTACAAGTCGCGGCGATGGTTGATGCCGCTCGTCGCTCTGGCCCTGGCAGCCGGGGCCTGCGGCAGCAGCGGCAGCGGGGGAGACACCGAGGCCGAGGGTGATGGCGACATCATCGACGAGAACGCCTCGCAGGCGGCACAGGATCAGGTGCAGAACGCATCGAGCACCACGGTCGACGCCGACGCGGTCAGCCAGTCCGAGATCACCACGATCGAGGACTGGGAGGCGCTGTGGGAGACCGAGCGGGCGGCGATCGTGAAGGAGATCGTCGACAACGGCTGGGGCTGGGACCAGGAGGCCAACAAGGTCAACGGCCCGGGCGGGTTCGAGGTCGACCTGTCGAAGTGCGCCGCTGGCTGGGATCCCTACGGGGGTCTGGGTGAGGGCAAGATCACGATCGGCCAGACGATCGCCCAGTCCGGTATCGCCGCCGACTACGGCAACATCGGCATCGGCCAGAACGTGCTCTACGAGTACGAGAACGCCAAGGGCGGGATCACCGACTCCGAAGGCAAGACCTACACGATCGTCACCGACCAGCGTGACGACGCCTACGACCCGGCCAAGACCGTGCCCCTGGTCGACGAGCTGCTCGACTCGGAGGGCGTGTTCACCCTCCAGACGCTGGGCTCGCCCAACACGATCAAGGTCTACGACAAGATGAACGCCCGGTGCGTGCCCGATCCCTACGTGATGAGCGGCCATCCGGCGTGGGGCGATCCGGTCAACCATCCGTGGACGTGGGGCCATCAGATGGCCTACAACACCGAGGCCATCCTGTGGGGCAACCTCATCGAGAAGAACTTCCCCGACGCCGAAGAGATCAACGTGGCGGCGTTGATCATCCAGAACGACTTCGGCAAGGCCTACGAGGTCGGTTTCCAGAACTACATCGCCTCGGCCACCAAGAAGATCAACTTCAGCTTCGAGCGGGTCGAGCCCACGGCGGCCACCGTCACCAACCAGATGACCACGCTGGCGTCCAAGAACCCCGACGTGTTCATCGGGATGATCGGGGGCACCCAGTGCACCCAGGCCCTGATCGAGGCGGCCAACAACGGCCTCAAGGACTCGGCCAAGATGCTGTTCATGCCTTCGGTGTGCAAGGGCCTGAACTTCGTGGGCAAGGCCTCGGTGGGCGGCGACGGCACGGCGGCCGACGGCTGGTGGGTCGTCGGCGGCGGCGTGAAGGACTTCAACGATTCCAAGTGGGCCGACGATCCGTGGGTCGGCTGGGCCCGTGACCTGCTGGAGAAGGCGGGCAAGCCGTCGGAGAGCTCGAGCCAGCTGGGCAACGGCTTCGGCTTCGGCTGGCCGATCGTGCAGTCGCTGAAGATCGCAGCCGAGCTGCCGGGCGGCGTGAGCCGGCCGAACTTCATGATCGCCTCACGCATGCTGGACATGACGAACCCCAACCTGCTGGAGGGGATCAAGTACAACATGCGGGCCGGCGAGGACGCCTACCCCACGGAGGGCTCCGAGTTCGCCCAGTTCGACGCGGCGGCCCAGACCTGGGCGACCGACGAGACGCTGGGGATCATCGAGCTGTCGGGCAAGTCCCAGCCCTGCGCCTGGGACGTCAACACCAGCAGCTGCAAGTAAGCCGTTGATGTCGATGCCCGCGCCCACCGGCGCGGGCATCGGTGCCACAGTTGGTATCGGCGGCGCCCTTTGCCTTCCGTTGGGGCGCCGCCGATCCGCGCTCTGTCTTGCGGGGGCTGGGCGCCCCCGGCGGCCTCCTTCGTCGGCCTCCCCCATCCACGTCGGGGCCCCAACCCCGCCGTGCCGCCTTCGGCGGCGCCTTGCGGGGGCTGGGCGCCCGGCTCCCCTTCGGGGAGCTTGCGGCCTCCTTCGTCGGCCTCCCCCATCCACGTCGGGGCCCCAACCCCGCCGTGCCGCCTTCGGCGGCGCCTTGCGGGGGCTGGGCGCCCCCGGCGGTACGCTGTGCGCCCGGAGGTGGGAGGACGCCAATGGCAACCAGGCGCAGATCGGCCACGTCCACGACCACCTCGGCCTTCGGGGCCGGGGCCCGCGAGGGTCACGACGCCACCCCGTTCTATGACCGGTTCCGGCGCCCGGAGCTGTCGAACGACGACACGGTGGCCCCGCCCGAGCCGGTGGCCGAGCCCTTCGTGTGCGGCGACGCCCGTTCCATGACGGCGGTGGCCGACAACTCCGTCGCCCTGGTCGTCACCTCACCCCCGTACTTCGCCGGCAAGCAGTACGAGCTCGAGCTGGAGCGGGAGGGCATCCCGGCCACCTACCTCGAGTACCTGGCCATGCTCACCGACGTGTTCGCCGAGTGTGTGCGCACGCTGGAGCCGGGGGGCCGGCTGGCGGTGAACGTGGCCAACCTGGGGCGCAAGCCGTACCGGAGCCTGTCGGCCGACGTCATCCGCATCCTGGAGCACGATCTGGGCCTGCTGCTGCGGGGCGAGCTCATCTGGCAGAAGGCCGAGGGGGCCACCGGGTCCTGCGCCTGGGGAAGCTTCCGGTCGGCCGCCAACCCGGTGCTGCGCGACGTGAGCGAGCGGGTGATCGTGGCCTCCAAGGGGCGGTTCGACCGGGCCCGCACCGCCCGGCAGCGCCAGGCCCAGGGCCTGCCCCACCGCAGCACGGTGCTCACCGACGACTTCTTGACCCTCACGCTCGACGTCTGGTCGATGCCGGCCGAGAGCGCCCGGCGGGTGGGTCATCCCGCACCGTTCCCGGTCGAGCTGCCCGAGCAGCTGATCCGGCTCTACACCTACGCCGACGACCTGGTGCTCGACCCGTTCATGGGCAGCGGATCCACCCTGGTGGCGGCGTCCCGCCTGGGCCGGCGCTTCGTGGGCTACGACCTCGACCCCGACTACGTGGAGCTGGCCCGCCGGCGGGTGGCCGCGGAGGGTCGTGTCGCCGGGCCGGCCATCGACGACGAGCCGGTGGGCGAGGAGGAGCTGGCGGGCGACGAGGGGCCGGGGGCCGACGGCCCCACCGCGGCCCGGCTGGCCGAGGCGGTGCTGGTGGGGGCCGGCTTCACCGTGGCCGAGCGGGACCGGCGCATCCGGGGCACCGGTGCCGTGGTCGACCTGGTGCTGCACGACGCCGCCGGCCAACCGTGGTGGGTGCTGGTGTGCGGGGCCCACACCGCCCACCGGGCGGGGATGGCCCGGCCCGAGGTGACCTGGAAGGCCCTGGGGCGGGCCGCCGCCCTGCGCCGCAGCCGGGGTGGGGTGCCCCTGGTGCTCGTCACGCCCCAGCCGCCCCGTCCCCGCAGCGAGGGCGACGCCGCTCTGCGGGCGGCCGGCCCCGAGATGGTGTCCGACGTGGTGGATCTGCTGGCGGCCGACGGGCGGGAACGTCTGCACCGCTACGCCGCCGGCGGATACGGTGAGCTTCCCCAGCCCGGGTTCTGGACCGGGCGTGACCTGGATGACGGTCGGGACAGCGGCCGGGAAGGACACGCACGATGAGCAACCGAATCGATCCTCCGTTCCGGGCCGACCATGTGGGGAGCCTGCTGCGGCCGGCGGCCGTGCACGAGGCCCGGGGCCGGGCCGCTGCGGGGGAGATCACCGCGGCTGAGCTCCGCTCGGTGGAAGACACCGCCATCGCCGCCGCCGTGGGCCGGCTGGCCGACACCGGGATCCGGTCCCTGACCGACGGCGAGTTCCGTCGGGCCTTCTTCCACCTCGACTTCCTGGAGCAGCTGGAGGGGGTGGCCGTGACCGGGCGGATCGCCGCCAGCTCGAACTCCGAGGAGACGGTCCACATGAGCCCGCCCAAGCTGGCCGTGATCGGGCCGATCCGCCATACCCACGACATCCAGGTCGACGACTTCCGCTACCTGGCCTCGGTGGTCGAAGGCCTGGGCCGGCCCGGCGTGATGCCCAAGGTGTGCATCCCCTCGCCGGCCACCGTGCACTTCCGAGGCGGTCGGGCCGCGGTCGACATCCACGCCTACCCCGACATGGAGCAGTTCTTCGCCGACCTGGCCGCCGTCTACCGCGCCGAGATCGCCGCCCTCTACGCCGCCGGGTGCCGCTACCTCCAGCTCGACGACACCAACCTGGCCTACCTGTGCGACCCGGTGATGCGCCAGGGGGCGGTGGAGCGGGGCGACGACCCCGACGAGCTGCCCCGGTCCTACGCCGAGCTGATCAACGCCTCCCTGGAGGGCCGGCCCAGCGATCTGACGGTGGGCATCCACCTGTGCCGGGGCAACTTCCGCTCCACCTGGTTCGCCTCCGGCGGCTACGAGCCGGTGGCCGAGGTGCTGTTCAACGAGCTGGACGTCGACGCCTACTTCCTCGAGTACGACGACGAGCGCTCGGGCAGCTTCGCCCCCCTACGCCACGTGCCGGCCGACAAGACCGTGGTGCTGGGGCTGATGACGTCGAAGCGGCCCGAGCTGGAGCGCTATGACGAGCTGGCGGCCCGGGTGGCCGAGGCGGCGGCCTACGTGCCCATGGAGCAGCTCTGCCTCAGCCCCCAGTGCGGCTTCGCGTCCACCGTCGAAGGCAACAACCTCACCCAGGACGAGCAGTGGGCCAAGCTCTCCCACCTCGTCGAGTGCGCCACCCGCATCTGGTCCTCGTGATCTGATGTCCCGGACCGTCACCGGTGACGGTCTGGAACACCAGATCGGGGTTGCGTAGCCTCGGGGCAGGGGACGACCAAGGGGGACGACCATGCCGGCGTTGGAGACCATGCGGGTGCTCGACTTCACCCAGTGGGAGGCGGGCCCCACCTGCGGGCAGTACCTGGCCTGGATGGGGGCCGACGTGGTGAAGCTGGAGTCGCCCTCGGGCGACCCGGGCCGCACGATCATGAGCACCGACGGCACCGACTCCCAGTACTTCTGCAACCACAACGGCAACAAGCGGGGGATCGTCCTCGACCTCAAGAGCGACGAGGGCCTCGACCTCCTGCGCCGCCTCCTGCCCCGCTTCGACGTGCTGGTGGAGAACCAGGGCCCCGGCGTGCTGGAGCGGCTCGGCCTCGGCCCCGAGGTGCTGCACGAGATCAACCCCCGCCTCGTGATCGCCCGCATCAAAGGGTTCGGCCTGTCCGGCCCCTACGCCGACTACAAGAGCTTCGACCCGCTGGCCATGGCGGCCGCCGGCATCACGTCGATGACAGGCACGGCCGAGAGCGGCCCGATCAGCCCCGGCGGCACCTTCGCCGACACCGGCACCGGCGTCCACACCGCCTTCGCCATCGTGTCGGCCTACGTGCAGCAGCAGCGCACCGGCGAGGGCCAGGTCATCGAGATGTCGATGCACGAGGTGATGACGATGTTCATCCGCACCCTCGCCGCCTGGACCTGGGGGCCCGACGCCCCGCCGGTGGCCCAGCGCTCCGAGGGGGTGCTGCCCAGCGGCCGCTGGCGGTGCAAAGGCGACGGCCCCAACGACTGCGTGCTCGTCACCGCCGCCAACGAGGGCATGTGGGCCGCGTTCTGCGACGCCATCGGCCAGCCCGAGCTGGCCACCGATCCCCGTTTCGCCAAGCCCGGCCACCGCCTGCGCAACGCCGCCGAGCTGCGGGCGGCGGCCCAGCCCTGGTTCCTGGAGCGGACCAAGCAGGAGGCCATGACCGAGCTGGGCGAGGCCGGGGTGCCGGTGGCCGCCGTGCTCGACACCGCCGAGGTGTTCGCCGACCCCCACCTCCAGGCCCGTGACTTCTTCACCACCGTGTCCCACCCCGAGCGGGGCGACATGGTGATGATGAAGGCCCCGTTCCGGATGTCGGGCAGCGACGTCCCCCTGGAGCCCGCCCCGCTCAAGGGCCAGCACACCCGGGAGGTCCTGACCGCCGAGCTCGGCCTGACCGACGCCGAGGTCGACGCCCTCATCACCCGGGGCGCCGCCCAGGGCTAACCGGCCTGCCGGACCCCCCGCCCCGCCCGACGCCGCCCGCCGGCCCGAACTGCGCGACGAAAGTCGCGCCCTGCAGCCGATCTGCGTGACGTTTTCGACGAAATCCGCGCGTTTCGCGACGCAGAAGCGCGGCGGGGCACGGTTTCCGTCGCGCAGTTCGGGCCGGCGGGCGGGTCAGACGCCGGTGGCGGCCCGCCACACCCGTTCGGGGGTGAGGGGGAGATCGACGTGGGTGACGCCCAGGTGGGCCAGGGCGTCGACCACGGCGTTCTGCACCGCGGTGGGGGCGACGATGGCGCCGTTCTCCCCGATGCCCTTGGCCCCGGTGGGCGACACCGGTGAGGGGATGTCCATGGTGGCGGTGACGAACGACGGCAGCTCGGCCGCCGACGCCAGCAGGTAGTCGGCGAAGGTGACCGTGCGAGGGTTGCCGTCGGGATCGTAGGTGAACGCCTCGAACAGGGCCTGGCCGATCCCGGCGGCCGACCCGCCGTGCTGCTGGCCCTCCACCACCGTGGGGTTGAGCACCGTGCCGCAGTCGTCCACCGCCACGTGGCACACGAGGCGCACCTGACCCGTCTCGGTGTCGACCTCCACCACCGAGGCGTGGGTGCCCGACGGGTGCGACCCGCCGCCCTCCACCTTGTGGTCGACGGCCTCGGCCAGCGGCCGGCCCTCGGCCTCGGCCGCCGCCGCCAGCCGGTCCCAGCCCACCACCGACGCCGGCACGCCGGCCACGCCGATCCCAGCGGGCCGACCCCCGTCACCCGGCGAGGCCGCCATCAGCACCAGGTCGTCGGGGTTCGCCTCCAGCAGGGTGGCGGCGATGGCTTTGGCCCGCTCCACCACGGCCCGGGCCGCCAGCAGGGCGGCGCCCCCGCCCATCTGGGCCGAGCGCGACCCGCCGGTGCCGCCCCCGGTGGGGGTGGCGTCGCTGTCGCCGTCGAGGTACCGCACGGTGTGGCGGGCCACGCCGAGCTCGGCCGCCACCACGTCGCCGATGGTGGTGGCGTGCGACTGGCCGTGGCTGAACGTGCCGCACCGCACCCCGATCGAGCCGTCGGCCTCCACCGTCACCGAGGCGTGCTCGGGTGAGGTGTCGACGTAGGACACGTAACAGGCGAACCCGATGCCCAACTGCACCGGCCCACCGGCCGCCCGCAGCTCGGCCTGGCGGACCCGCAGGGCCTCGTAGCCGACCGCCCCGTCGTGGGCGATCAGCCCGGCGGCGCGATCGAGCGCCCCGGCGTAGTCGCCCGAGTCGTAGGTGAGGCCGCCGGCGGTGGGCACGCCCAGCTCGTCGGGCCGCAGCAGGTTGCGGCGCCGCAGCTCCAGCGGGTCCAGCCCGAGCGAGCGGGCCGCGTTGTCGATCGTCCGCTCCAACCCGTTGGTCACCTCGGGCTGGCCCGCCCCCCGGTACGGGCCGACGGGGTTCGTGGTGGTGGCCACCGCCGTCCAGGCGTAGTCGACCCGGGGCACCCGGTAGGGGCCGGGCGCCAGCTTGCGGCTCATGAACGTCATGAGCGGACCCAGGTGGGGGTAGGCGCCGCAGTCGGCCAGGTTGTGGACCCGCAGGCCGACGATCCGGCCGTCGTCGTCGAACCCGATCGACACCTCGTGGTCCTGGGCCCGGCCGTGCGGCATCGAGGCCAGGTTCTCGGTGCGGGTCTCGTCCCACCGCACCGGGCGGCCCAGGTGGCGGGCCACGGCCGCCGTCACCAGCACCTCCACCGGGGCCGAGTGCCGGCCCCCGAACCCGCCGCCCACGGCCACCGACCGGACGCGGATCAGGGTCTCGTCGAGCCCGAGGGCCTTGGCCAGCTCGTGGCGGATCACATGGGGGCCCTGGCCGGTGGCCCACACGTCGAGCCCGCCGGACGGGGTGGGCCGTGCGATCACGCCCGAGGGCTCCATGGGGGCCGAGCACAGCCGCTGGTTGGGGTACCGGCCGGTCTCCACGTGGGCCGCCAGGTCGAACAGATCGTCGATGCGGCCCTTGTCGTAGCGCATGACCACGTTGGAGTCGGCGCCGTCGAACAGGGGTGGGGCGTCGGCTGCGGTGCGGGGGTCGACCACGGCCGGACGGGGGGCGACGTCCACCACCACCGCCTCGGCGGCATCGACCGCGTGGGCCTGGGTGTCGGCGGCCAGCACCGCCACCAGCTCGCCCACGAACCGGACCCGGTCGGTGGCCAGCAGGGGCCGGGCGAACGGCTCGGGGATGGGGTCGAAGAAGCGGAAGGGCGGCAGGGCGAGGTCGGCCGCGGTCACCACGGCGACCACCCCGGGCCGGGCAGCGGCGGCCGAGGTGTCGACCCCCAGCAGGTCGCCGTGGGCCTCGATCGAGCGGACGAAGGCGAGGTGGAGGCAGTCGTCGTGGGGCAGATCTCGTACGAAGGCGGTCTCGCCCCGCACGAGCCCCGGATCCTCTCTACGGGTCATCGGCGAAGCCTAGTTCGCCGGGCGGCACCGGCACTGCGGACCGCGGGCCGTAGACCGGGGGCCGGACGCGGAACCGGGACCGGCGGCACGGGCCACCGGTCCCGGTTCCCTCCCGGTCAGGGCACTACGAGACGATGGCCTCGAGCGTGTTGGCCAGCCACACCACCAGGGCCGGGCGGCCGTGCACGGTCATCAGACCCTTCCAGTAGGCCAGGCCGTCGGTGTCGCTCGAGCGGTCGAGGGCGCCCTCGTAGACGTGGTCCACGAAGTCGTCGGCCGACTTGTCGTCCACCGTGTCACCCTCCGGGGTTCGCAGCATGAGGTCGGCGATCTGCTGGGGGTTGAGGCCCCCGTCGAGCAGACCGACCCAGTAGCTGTAGCCGCCGTCGTCGGGCGTGCGGTGGAAGATCGTCTCGTAGAGACGGCACACCTGCGACTGGTGGTCGGTGAGCGGCGTGCGGGTGTCGGTGCGGTCGACGTTCTCGGCCGAATCGCTGAACAGCAGCACCAGGGCCGAACGGCGCAGGCTGCCGTTGAGCTGGCCCACCCAGTAGGCCAGGCCGTCGGAGTCGCTGCTGCGGCCCAGCACGTCGGTGTAGAGCTGCTCCACGAACTGGGTGTTGGTCTGGGTGCCGCTGCTGGCCATCCGCTCGCTCGACGCCAGCAGGTTCTCGGCCAGGGCCTGGGCCGACAGCCCGTTCAGGCGGGCCCGGGTCCAGTACAGCAGGCCGGCGTTGTCGGCCGAGCGGCCGAGCGACGACTGGTACAGGCGCGAGGCCTGGTCGATCACCACGTTCCAGCCGTGGTCGGCGGGGCACGCCCCCTCCGGCGCCGGCGTGCCCACGGTCAGGGAGGCCGAGCCGACGTCGTTGCCGAGGTTGGCCAGCCCCGACACCGAGGCCGAGCTGAACGAGTAGCTACCGGCGGCGGCGGCCACCACCGGCACCGAGACCACGCAGTTGGCGGCGGCCGAAGCGCTGCCGCCGGCGAGCTGGATCGACGAGCCGCCGGCCGTGGCGGTCAGGGTGCCGCCACAGGAGTTGGCGGTGGAGCCGCTGCCGATAACCAGGCCGCTGGGCAGGGCGAAGGTGAAGTCCAGCCCGGTGCCGGCGCTGGCGCTCGTGTTGGCCAGGTCGAAGTCGAGCATGACCTCCTCGCCCGGCTCGGCCTCGTTGGCCCGGAAGCTGGCCGACAGGGCCACGCCCCGGGGGCCGACCAGCTGGCGCAGGGCCCGGTCGTAGGTCCCGGGGGTCGAGCCGAGCGTCCACTGGATCATGATGCCGGCGTCATGGCCGGTGGTGTCGACGCCGAAGCCGATGTCGCCGCCGGCGTCGATCGTGCTGTACCGGGTGCTGTAGTGCTCGGACCGGGCGCCGTCGAAGGGGGCGCTGCCGGGGGCCTCCCCGTAGCCGATCTGGATGTTGGAGTTCGGGTTGACCGAGTAGACGGTGCGGCGGGGGCTGGTGAGCATCACGCCCACCCCGTTGTCGTCGCTACCGGGGGCGGTGTCGCCGCCCAGGTAGAACTTCACCGTGTCGGTGTTCCCGGCCGGGATCGTGACCTCGTAGGAGTCGGTGAAGTAGGTGTTGGGGTACGTGTAGGAGATCGTGCGGTCCACCACGTAGTCCCGGCCGCCCTGGGTGGCGGTGTAGCGGAAGTGGGCGGTGCCGCTGCCGGTGGTGGCCGAGGGCACGGTGTCGGTGGCCGAGCCGGTCACGCCCACCAGCACCAGGTCGGTCCACGACGCAGCGCTCTGGTTGCTCGCGGCCGACGCCTCGCCGTACAGCGTGCCGCCCACGCTGAGCATGGGGGCCGAGGCCCCACAGCAGAACTGGTAGGTGTTGCGGGTCCAGATCTGGTCCTGGCCGACCTGGGTGGCGTCGGTGATGGTCCCGTCCGAGTTGATCAGGATCTTGAGGCCGTCGGACCCGCCGACGTTCACGCCGCCTCCCGGGTTGATCCAGATCGACGGCACGCCGTGGTCGCTGTCGGCCGCCCCGGCCGGCAGGGCCGATCCGGCCACCGGGGCCAGCAGGCATGTGGCGGCCACGACGAGGGCGAGGCGCAGGAATCGGGAGCGTCCGGGAGTACCCCGGGAACGTCGGTGCTGCTCGAGCATGAGGCTTCCTTTCGGATCAGACCCTCACCTCGTCGGCCGCACCGGGCCCGCCCTTAGCCGCCGGCGCCGTCGGCCCGGGCGGTGAACACCTGGCCCGGGCCCGGGGTGGCCACCCACGCCGGCCCGGCCGTTCCCGCCGCCAGCCAACCCTCCAGCCGGGTCACGTAGGCGTGGGGGAAACCCAGCTCCCGCATGGCGGGCAGCACCGACGCCTCCAGGTAGCCGGGCCGGGGCCGGCCCTCGGTCGCCGAGGTGGCCCGGTAGGCCACGGCCGCGCCGTGCCCGTCGAGGGCGACCTCGATCCGCTCGTACAGGCCCTCGCCCACCGCCTCGAAGTGGTCGAGCACGGCCAGGTCGGCCGCCGTGCAGTCCCACACCAGACCCAGGACCTCAGCTCGATCGGCGCCGCTCGGGTCGGCGGGCCGGATCGACAGCACCCCGTGCCCGGTCACGAACAGCTCCCACCCGGCCAGGCGGGCCGGGCCCAGCTCCACCGCCGATGGGGCCAGGGCCGACATCTGGGGCCGGTGGAGGTTCGAGCCGTAGGCGAAGTAGCGGTGGCGGGCCCCGCTCACCGGCCCAGGATGCGGCGCTCGAAGGCCCGGACCTTGGCCGGCAGGTGGGCCCGGCCGTACTCCGGCTGCTGGCCCACCACGATCTCCAGCAGCTCGTCGTGCTGGGCCGTCTCCTTCCACGGCAGGGCGATGTAGAGCGGCAGGTCGAACCGGCGCAGCTCGCCCAGGTTGGAGTACACCCGCTTCTGGTAGTGGTACCGCTCCTCCCACGGCCAGTTGGGCGGGGCGAACCCGGTTCCGGGGTCGAGGATGCAGCGGTGGCGCAGCCCGTAGCGGTCGGCGGCGGCCAGCCGGTCGGTGAAGAAGTCGACGATGACCTGCACCGGGTCCTCCCGCACCATCGACATCTCCCGGGGGTTGGGTCCCGACAGGAACGGCAGCACGATCGGCACGTCGTGGTCAGCCGCCACCCGCCACATCTCGTCGCTCTGCATCCCGTCGGCGGCGTTGATCACGGTGGCCCCGGCCTCCAGCGCCCGGTGCACCACCTCGGGCCGCCACGAGTCGATCGAGATGTCGACCCCCAGGGGCACCAGCTCCGGCAGGATCGGCTCCAGCCGGGACCACTCGTCGGTCCAGGGCACAACGGTGGCGACGTCGGTGGAGCCCTGGCCGCCCAGGTCTATGGCGTCGGCCCCGTCGGCCAGCAGGGCTTCGGCCCGGGCCCGGGCCTCGGCCGGGGTGCGCACGATCGAGAAGTCGGCCAGCGAGTCGGGGCTGGCGTTCACCACGCCGTAGAGGATCACGGCGCCACGCTACTGGCGAACTTCGCGACGGGAATGGCCTGAGCTGTCGGAATGTTGAACGCTGGGATGGTGGGTATCGGCACGTTCCGGCTCGACCGGCCCGCCCTCGACGTGGTCCGGGCGGCCAAGGGAGACCAGATCGTCTCGTTGTGCATCCCCTGCCGGAACGAGGCCCCCACCATCGGGACCCTGGTCAGCCTCATCCGCCGGGAGCTGATGGGGCCGGGCGGCGTGGTGGACGAGCTGATCGTGATCGACGACGCCAGCTCCGACGGCACGGGCTGGGAGGCGGCCCAGGCCGGGGCCCGGGTGGTGCCGATCGCCGACGTCCACGCCGCGCACGGCCCGGGCCGGGGCAAGGGCAACGCCCTGTGGGCCAGCCTGCTGGTGAGCTTGGGCGACGTGGTGGTGTGGTGCGACGGCGACCTCACCAGCTTCGAGCCCGACTGGATCCCCCGCCTGGCCGCCCCCCTCCTGGTCGACCCCACCATCGGCCTGGTGAAGGCGTCGTACCGCCGCCCCACCAACACCGGGGGCGGGGGCCGCACCACCGAGCTGGTGGCCCGGCCCCTGCTGTCGCTGTACTACCCCGAGCTGGCCCGGCTCGACCAGCCGCTCGCCGGCGAGTACGCGGTGCGGGCCGCCACCGCCGCCGAGATCCCCTTCGTCCAGGGGTGGGGGGTGGAGATCGCCATGCTGATCGACGTGGCCGAGCGCTTCGGTGCCCAGGCCATCACCCAGGTCGACCTCGGCCTGCGCGAGCACCGCCACCATCCGCTGGAGGCCCTGTCGCTCCAGGCGGCCGAGGTGATGGCCACGGTGCTGGCCCGCACGGCCGAGGGCAAGCTCCTCGACGACGATCTCCGCCTCACCCGGGCCGACGGCGACACCCTGGCCCTCAACCTGGCCCAGCGCCCGCCACTGGTAGACCTCGAGTGAACTAGAAGAATAGGTCACGCCGGTTTCCGGTCCGTTGCTTCTGGGTTCGTTTACCGGGGTGCGGGGCCGGGGCTGAGTCGGATGGCCGCGGGCCACCCCACCTAGGGTGGGAAGGTGAGCACTGCGGTAGGTGAACGGTCCGGCTTCAACTGGGGCGACGTGGCCCAGCGGGTGGTGGCGCTGATGCCCCGTCCGGCCGACTACGCCGGCCTCCGCACCTCGTGGCGGGGGGACCTCCTGGCCGGGGTGACCGTGGGGGTGGTGGCCCTGCCCCTGGCGCTGGCGTTCGGCATCACGTCGGGCCTGGGGGCCGACGCCGGGCTCATCACGGCGATCGTGGCCGGGCTGGTGGCCGCTGTGTTCGGCGGGTCGAACGTCCAGGTGTCGGGTCCGACCGGGGCCATGACGGTGGTGCTGGTGCCGCTCGTGGCCCGCGACGGGCCGGGGGCCGTGATCCTGGTGGGTCTGCTGGCCGGGGTCGTGATCGTGGCCGCCGGGGTGGCCGGCTTCGGCCGCTACCTCACCTACGTGCCGTGGCCCGTGATCGAGGGGTTCACGATCGGCATCGCCATGATCATCTTCCTCCAGCAGGTGCCGGCCGCCCTCGGGGTGGCCAAGCCCGAAGGCGAGAACACGGCCCTGGTGGCGGGGCGGGCCGTGGTCCGGGCCATCGACGGCGACGGCCGCCCCTGGGCCCTGGGCCTGGTGCTCATCGTGGCGGCGGTGATGCTGGCGGTGCCCCGGATCCACCGGGGCCTGCCTGCCTCACTCCTGGCGGTGGCGGCGGCCACGGTGGTGGCGGCTGCCGCCCATATCGACGGGGGCGACAGCGGCGTGGCCACCATCGGCCAGCTGCCGAGCTCGCTGCCCACACCTTCCCTGCCGCACGTGACCACCGGCCTGGTGTCGAGCCTGTCGGGGGCGGTGTTCGCCGTGGCCGCGCTGGGGGCGCTGGAGAGCCTGCTGTCGGCCAAGGTGGCCGACGGGATGGCCGGCACCCCCAGCCACGATCCCAACCGGGAGCTGTTCGGCCAGGGTCTGGCCAACGTCGCCTCGTCGCTGTTCGGGGGCATGCCCGCCACGGGCGCCATCGCCCGGACCGCGGTCAACGTCAAGGCCGGGGCCCGCACCCGGCTGTCGGCCGTGGTGCACGCCGTGCTCCTGCTGGCCGTGGTCCTGTTCGGCTCGGGGCTGGTGTCCCGCATCCCGCTGGCCGCCCTGGCCGGGGTGCTGATGGTCACCGCCACCCGGATGGTGGAGCGCCACAACGTGGCCGCCATCCTGCGGGCCACCCGGTCCGACGGGCTGATCCTCGTGCTCACGGCCTTCGTCACCGTGGCCTTCGACCTGATCCTGGCGGTGGAGGTGGGCATGGCGGCGGCCGCCATCCTGGCCCTGCGCCAGGTGGCCCGCACCTCCAACCTCATCGCCGAGCCGGTGCCCGCCGGCCCCGACGACGACTCGCTCGACGGGGCCACCACCGCATCCCTCCGCCACGATCACATCGTCACCTACCGCCTCGGCGGGGCCCTGTTCTTCGGGGCCGTCCAGCGCTTCTTCCACGAGCTCACCGAGGTGGGCGACGTGAAGGTGGTGATCCTCCGCCTGCCCGACCTGCAGATGATCGACGCCACCGGGGCCCAGGCCCTGGGCCAGATCATCGAGGAGCTGGAGCGCCGCCACGTGACCGTGCTGCTCAAAGGGGCCAAGCCCCACCATCTGCGCATCCTCCAGGAGGTGGGGGCGATCGACCGGCTGGCCCACGCCCGCCACGTGTTCGACGACCTCGACAGCGCCATCGCCCACGCCCGGGAGCACGTGGCCCGCATGGGCAGCGGCCCCGTCGGGGTCGGGGCCGACGCCGGATAAACAGGGGCCATGACCACACTGAACGTTGGTGACTCCGCACCGGCCTTCACCCTCACCGACCAGCACGGCGAGAAGGTGCAGCTGACCAAACTCAAGGGACGCAAGGTCCTGCTGTTCTTCTATCCCAAGGCCGACACCCCCGGCTGCACGGCCCAGGCCTGCGGCATGCGCGACGTGGCCGACCAGGTGGGCGACGCCGTGATCCTCGGCATCAGCCCCGACAAGCCCGACAAGCAGGCCAAGTTCGACACGAAGTACGGGCTGGGCTTCCCCCTGCTGTCGGACCCCGAGCACGCCGTGGCCGAGGCCTACGGCGTGTGGGGCGAGAAGAAGCTGTACGGCAAGGCCTACATGGGCATCGTGCGCTCCGCCTTCCTCATCGACGAGAAGGGCAAGATCGCGCAGGCCCTCTACAAGGTCAGCCCCAAGGACACCCCGGTCAAGCTGCTCAAGGCCATGGCCTGACCGGGCCCGTCACGTGGTGGTGCGCCTGAGGAGCACGTAGCGGGGCTCCTTGTCGACCACCGCCACCTCCTGCTGGGGCCCGAAGCCGGGCACCCCGGTGTAGACGTCCACCGCCACGCCGGCTCCCTCCGCCGCCTCGGCCAGGGCCGGCGGGTACCAGGCCGGGACGTCGCTCAGGATGCTGGGTACCGGCGTGAGGCCGGTCACGAGGTCGGCGACGGTGGCCCGGTCGCCGTAGTCGAGCACGGCGTCGTAGGTGTAGTCGGTGGGGCCGGGGACGGACCGTCGTCCGGCGTCCCCAGCGGCTCCTCGGTCCACAGGACCTGGGGCTGGCCGGGGAACTCGAAGACGTTGTGCAGGCGCTCTGCGTCGGTGCTGGGGGCCGCGCTCCCGCCCGCCGCATCCGTCCCGTCGGCCACCGCACCGGTGTCGGCGGACGCTTCGGTGCGGGCCTGGTCCTCCCGGGCCTGGGGCGGGTCGCTGGGGCCACAGGCGGTGAGGGCGGCGGCGGCCACGGCGAGGGCGGCCACGATGCCGCCCGCGGCGGCCCTCGTTGTGCGCGTCATGTCGAGATCATGGCCCATTCGCTGCGCCACAGGGCCGCGCCCCCCCCGGCTCGTTCTGCGCGACGCACACCGCGCCCCGTCGCCCTTCTGCGTCACCTTCTCGACGGATTCCGCAGGCTTCGCGACGCAGAACGCTGCCGTGTCGCGGTTTCCGTTGCACGGTTCGGGCGGGACGAAGGCGGGACGGGACCGGGGGCCGGCGGGCGCGAGGCGTCAGGGGAAGTAGGGGATGGGGGGCGGGCCGAGCTGGGTGGCCAGGATGCGTTGGGCGTCGTGGACGAAGCGGGCGATCAGGGGGCGGGTGACGGCGGGGTCGATGATGTCCTGCCCGGTGGCCTCGGCCGTACGGAACGGGGAGGCCAGGGCGTTCAGCCGGTCCTCGATCTCGATCCGGCGGGCCTCCGGATCGGGGGCCGAGGAGATCTCCCGCCGGTACGCCGCCGACGCCCCGCCGGCGATGTGCATCGACCCCCACCGGGCCGACGGCCAGGCGTAGCGCCGGAACATCCCGCTGGGGCGGTGGTGGCACTGGCCGGCCACCCCGTACAGCCGGCGGATCACGAACGTGATCCACGGCATCCGGGTGCGGCACGTGAGCGCCACCAGCCGGGCCCCGGCCCGCTCGATCCCGGCCCGCTCCGACTCGATCCCCACCAGGAACCCCGGCTCGTCGGCCAGCGAGATCAGGGGCAGGTGGAAGGTGTCGCACAGCTGCATGAGGCGGCTGGCCTTGGCCCCCGAGTCGACGTCGGTGGCGCCCCCGTTGAAGCGGGGGTCGTTGGCCATGATCCCCACCGGGTAGCCGTCGATGCGGGCCAGGGCCGTGATCCGGGCCCGGCCGTAGAAGGGGGCGATCTCGAACAGCGAGCCCCGGTCCACCACCGCCTCCACCAGCTTGCGGGCGTCGTGGACCCGGCGGGGGTTGTCGGGCACCAGGGTGCGCAGCTCGGGGGCGGTGCGGTCGGCCGGGTCGCCGGTCTCCACCCGGGGCGGCATCTCGTAGACCGACGTGGGCAGGTAGGACAGGAACCGCCGGATCTGGTCGAGGGCGTCGGCCTCGGTGGCGGCCAGGTTGTCGACGCAGCCGCTCACCCGGGTGTGGATCTCGGGCCCGCCCAGCTCCTCCTTGGTGATGTCGTAGCCCAACGCCGCCTTCACCACCGGCGGGCCGCCGGGGAAGATCTGCGAGGTGTTCTCCACCATGATGTTCCAGTGGGCCATGCAGGCGTTGACCGCCGGCAGCCCCGCCACCGAGCCCAGCACGGCCGACACCACCGGCACCAGGTTCAGCAGCTCCACGTCGGGATAGGTGAAGGCGTTGCCGTCGGGCAGGTAGGTGCGGCCCAGGTCCTCGAAGCCCCGCACCGAGCCGCCGGCGGCGTCGAGCAGGCGGACGTAGGGCACCCGCCACTCCCGGGCCCGCTCCTGGGGTCGCAGCTCCTGGCCCAGGCCGCCGTGGCCGGTGGAGGCCGAGCCGCCCCGCACGGTGAAGTCGCCCCCCGACACCACCACCGGGCGGCCGTCGATCGAGGCCATGGCGTTCACCTCGCCCCGGGGCGTGAAGTGGGCCAGGCGGTTGTGCTCGTCGTAGGTGGCGTGGCCCTGGAGGTGGCCGAACTCCTCCATCGAGCCGGGGTCGACCAGGAGGTCGAGCCGCTCCCGCACGGTCAGCTTGCCCCGGCCGTGGTGGAAGGCGACCGACTCCGGCCCGCCCATCTGGCGGCCCAGCTCCACCCTCCGCTCCAGCTCCTCCAGGTCCTCAGTGCTCATGGCCGGACCCTACTGTGCTCAGGTGGGTGGGGCCCAGGCGATGGTGCCGCTGGCCGCCAGCTCGTCGATCCGGGCCCGGCCGTAACCCAGCAGGTCGCCCAGGATGGCCACATTGTGCTCGCCCAGGTTGGGGGCCGGCCCCATCGGGATCGCCCGGCCGGTGAAGTGGAGCGACGCCCCCGGCATCCGCTGGGGGCCGGCCTCGCCCGACTCCACCGTGGCGATGAACCCCCGGCTCTGGAGCTGGGGCCCGTCCACCAGGTCGGCGGCCGACAGGGCGGCCATGGCCGGCACGCCCCGGGCCTGGAGGGCGGCCATCGCCTCGAACTTGCCCCGGGCCGACGTCCAGGTCGTGATCTCGGCGTCGATGGCGTCGTGATGGGCCCGGCGGCCCTCGACCGAGGCGAAGCGGGGATCGGCCAGGGCGGGCCGGCCCACCGCATCGACCACGGCGGCCCAGTCGTCGTCGTCCCGCACGGTGAGGGCCAGCCAGGCGTCTGTGCCGCCGCAGCGGTACACGCCCTGGGGAGCGAATCGGGGCGACCGGTTGCCCCACCGGGTGGGCAGCTCGCCCGTCACCGACGTGGTGAGGATGTGGTCGCCGATCAGGGGCAGGAGGGTCTCCAGCTGCGACAGGTCCACCTCCAGACCGGCGCCGGTGCGCTCCCGCTCCCACAGGGCGGCCAGGATGGCCGACGTGCCGAACAGGCCGCCGACGGGATCGGGGAACGCCACCCCGACCCGCAGGGGCCCGCCGTCGGGGTAGCCGGTGGTGGAGGCCAGCCCGGAGTGGGTCTCCAGGATCGGGCCGAACGAGAAGTGGCCGGCCATGGGCCCGGTGGCGCCGTAGCCCGACATCGACACCGTGATCACCCGGGGGTTCACGGCCGACAGCGACGCGTGGTCGATCCCCAGCGACCGCACACCCCGGGGTGAGTAGTTGTTCAGCACCACGTCGGACCGGCGCACCAGGTCGTGCAGCACGTCCCGGCCTCCGGGGGCCTTCACGTCGAGGCACAGGCTCCGCTTGTTGCGCTGGAGCTTGTTGAACAGTCCCATCCGGTTCCACCAGTGCTCGCCCGCTTCCAGGGCCGGCCAGGTGCCGTTGCGCACCGCCGCCGGGGGCAGGCCGCCCCAGCGCCACGGCTCGGCCCCTTCGTCGGGCTCCAGCGCCTCGGGAACGATCGTGAGGCCCCGGGCGGTGGGGTGCTCGATCTTGATCACGTCGGCCCCCAGGTCGGCCAGGTTGCGGCCGGCCAGCGGGCCGGCCCAGGCGATGGAGAACTCGAGCACCCGGACGCCGCTCAGGTCGAGAGGCGGGACGTCGGGCGGCGCCGTCGGGGTGGCGCCTGCCGCGGCCGCCGAGCCGTTGCCGGCCGACAGCCAGGGCCCCAGCGCCGGCGCCCCCACCGGCGGGGCCGGGGAGCGGGGGCCGACGACGAACGGCGGGCCCGGCACCTTGGCGTTCGGCCCGAGCTCGGGCACCGGGCTCCAGAACCGGCGCGCCTCGAGTTGCTCGTCGGCCACCAGGTCGGCCAGGTCGCTGACCCGGCCGGCGGGGATGCGCTGGCCCTGGATGGCGGCCACGGCTTCGGCCGCGTCGTGCTCGGCCAGCCACGGCTCGAGGGCGGCGTCGATCAGCTCGGCGTGGTCGTAGCGGCCGGCCGGGATGCTGAGCCGGTCGTCGGCCAACAGCTCAACCGCGTCGGCCACGATGCACAGGTTCTCGAACTGCTCGTTCGACGCCGCCGCGATCTGGATCCACCGGTCCCGGCAGGCGAAGGCGTTGATCGGGTAGTGGAACTCGGCCAGCCGGTTGCCGTCGCGCCGCTTCACGTAGCCGGTGTGGGTGTAGCTGGTGATCGTCCACTGGTGGGAGCCGGCCATGGTCTCCATGGCGCTCACGTCCACCAGCTGGCCGGCGCCGGTGCGGGCCGCGTCGAACAGCGCCACCTGGGCCCCGATGGCGGCGTTGGTGCCGGTGAAGTAGGCCGGCCACGGGCCACCGCCCTGCACCGGTTCCCGGTTCGGGTCACCCGTGAGCAGCAGGTGCCCGCCGGCGGCCCACTCGGTCAGCTCCGACGATGCCAGCGAGCGCCAGGGCCCGGTGAGCCCGTGGGCCGACAGGGCCACGAACACCTGGACGGGGTTGGCCCGCCGGAGCCGGGCGGCGATGGCGGCCACCGCCCCCTGGGGCTCGTCGCCGTCAGCCGTCCAGATCACCACCGGAGCGGTGGCGGCGATGGCCTCCAGGGCGGCGAAGTCGTCGGCCACCACCGAGGTCTTGCCGGCGTTGAGCCAATGGTGCCACGGGCTCTCACCGCCGGGGAGCAGCGGCTCCCGGGTGCGCAGCGACGAGCCGCCGGGCGGCTCCACCAGCGTCACCTCGGCCCCCAGATGGCCGAGGAGGCGACTGCACCACGCCCCGGCCACACCGCCCGCCACCTCCACCACACGGATCCCCTGCACGGAGCGATCCTCCTGGTCGCTGCGGACGGGGTCAAGTTCGGCCCCGCCAGCCAACCGATGGCCGAATGCCCGGTGGCGGGGGCTCCGGGTGTGGCAGACTGCGGGGCCATGGAGCACCTCGTCGCCGGCTTCATCGCCGGCGATCCCGACGCTGTGCGGGCGATCTATCAGCGCTTCGCCCGCCCGGTGGCCACCGTCGCCCGCTCGGTGGTGGGCAACGACCAGGCGCTGGTCGACGACGTGGTGCAGCAGACGTTCACCAAGGCCTGGCAGGCGTCGCACACCGTCGACCCGAACCGGGACCTGGCCCCCTGGCTGTATGCCATCGCCCGGCGCACCGCCATCGACGCCGTCCGCTACGAGCGCCGCCCCACCCGGGGCGACCACGCCCCCGAGGCCGACGCCCCGGTGGGGGCGCCGTCGATGGAGCAGACGTGGGAGGCGTTCCAGGTCCGCCAGGCGCTCGACGTCCTGCCGGAGGACGAGCGCACCGTGCTGCTCCTGAACCACGTGGGCGGGCTCAGCCACACCGAGATCGCCGACCGGCTCCGGGTGCCGGTGGGCACGGTCAAGTCCCGGTCGCACCGGGCCCTGCGGCGGCTGGGCGCCTCGCTCCAGCACCTGCAACAACCCGGCGCGAACCGGCCGGACCCCGCTGACGTATCCTTCAGCA
>Ga0268299_1002313_pt1 | contig 23791 bp, 20 predicted proteins | sample NOBtaG_FD_193484 | JGI IMG/M metagenome (GOLD analysis project Ga0268299, IMG submission 193484) | Activated sludge microbial communities from bioreactor in Nijmegen, Gelderland, Netherland - NOB reactor | ecosystem: Engineered > Bioreactor > Aerobic > Activated sludge | place: Netherlands... | reverse complement strand
CGTCGTCGCCATCACGGACAAGGGCGAGCGGCTGGTCGGTCAGATCGCCAAACGGCAAGCCATCACCAACCCGGAAAATACGATTTTCTCCGTCAAGCGTCTCATGGGACGCAAGTTCCGCAGCAAAGAAGTTCAGGAGGCCATGAAGCGCCTGCCTTACAAAGTCGTAGAAGCCGACAACGGCGACGCGCACGTCGAGCTTCGCGGCAAGCGCTACAGTCCGCCGGAAGTGTCCGCGATGATTCTGCAAAAGATGCGGCAAACCGCCGAGGACTATCTCGGCGAGAAAGTCACCGAGGCCGTCATCACGGTGCCGGCGTATTTCGACGACAGCCAGCGACAGGCCACTAAGGATGCGGGGCAGATTGCGGGCTTGAACGTGCTCAGAATCATCAATGAGCCGACCGCGGCGTCATTGGCCTACGGGCTCGACAAGAAGAAGGACGAACGGATCGCCGTGTACGACCTCGGCGGCGGCACCTTCGACGTATCGGTGCTCGAAATCGGCGAAGGCGTCTTCGAGGTCAAATCCACCAACGGCGATACCTATTTGGGCGGCGACGACTTCGACCTTCGCGTGATGGACTGGCTGGTCGACGAGTTCAAGAAGGACCAGGGCATCGATCTGCGGAAGGATCGGATGGCGCTGCAGCGTCTCAAAGAAGCGGCGGAACGGGCCAAGATCGAGCTGTCCTCCTCGCAGGAAACAGAGATCAACCTCCCGTTCATCACGGCGGATGCCAGCGGCCCCAAGCACATGGTCATCAAGCTGACGCGGGCCAAGCTCGAGCAACTGGTCGACGACCTGATTCAGCGGACGATCGACCCATGCAAGAAAGCGTTGGCCGACGCCGGCGTCTCACCGCGCGACATCAATGAAGTGGTGCTCGTCGGCGGCATGACGCGGATGCCAAAGGGCATTCAGGTCGTGAAGGACTTCTTCGGCAAGGAACCGCACAGGGGAGTCAATCCGGACGAAGTCGTGGCCATCGGCGCCGGCATCCAGGGCGGCGTGCTCAAAGGCGACGTCAAGGACGTCCTCTTGCTGGACGTCACGCCGCTTTCATTGGGCATCGAGACCCTGGGCGGGGTCTTCACCAAGCTCATCGAGCGGAACACGACCGTGCCGACCAAGAAGAGCCAAGTCTTTTCAACAGCGGCGGACAATCAAACGGCCGTGACGATCCGCGTGTTCCAGGGCGAACGGGAGATGGCTAACGATAACAAATTGCTGGGCCAGTTCGATTTGGTCGGCATTCCGCCCGCTCCCCGAGGCATGCCGCAGATCGAAGTCACATTCGATATCGACGCCAACGGCATCGTCCACGTCTCGGCGAAGGACCTGGCGACGCAAAAGGAGCAATCCATCAAGATCACGGCCTCCAGCGGGCTCAGCAAGGAGGAAGTGGAAAAACTCGTCAAGGACGCCCAGTCGCATACCGAGGACGACAAGAAGCGCCGCAAGGCCGCCGAAGCCAAAAATCAGGCGGATAATCTCCTCTATCAGACGGAGAAGAATCTATCCGAGCATGGCGACAAGATCGCGCCGGAGGAAAAGTCCAAGATCGAGGAAGCCATCGCCAATTTGAAAAAGGCCATGGAAGGCCAGGACCCGGACGCGATCGAATCCGCCACCCAGGCGTTGACGACCGCCTCGCACAAGCTGGCCGAGGAAATGTACAAAAAGGCGTCGGCCACTGCATCGCCGGGTTCGGGAGCGGGCGACGCGGCGGGCCAGCAGAATAATGATGGCGCCAAGACCGACGAGAAGGTCGTGGACGCCGAGTTCGAAGAAGTAGACAAAGACAAAAAGTAAGTTAAAATACGCATAGTCGGACCGGGTTCCGCCCAGACGCGGGGCCCGGTCTTTCTTCGCGGCCTATCTACAAGGGACGATGCCTTCCGTGGCGAAACGCGATTTCTACGAAACATTGGGTGTCGAGCGGACGGCGAGTGACGACGAGGTCAAGAAGGCCTATCGCAAGCTCGCCCGCCAATACCATCCGGATCTCCAAACCGGCGACCAACAGAAGAAGAGCGCCGAAGAAAAGTTCAAGGAAATCAACGAAGCCTACGAGCACCTTAGCGATCAGGACAAGCGAAAACGTTACGACATGTTCGGCCACGCCGGCGCGCAGGGCGGCGCCGGATTCGAGGGCTTCGATTTTGGTCGTGGCGGAGGATTCGGCGACGTCTTCAACGATATCTTCGAGGATTTTTTCGGGGGGCAGCGGGGCGGCACGCGTCCCGAACGCGGCAACGATCTGCAGTACAATCTCGAGTTGACGTTCGAGGAAGCGGTTTACGGCAAGGACGCCAAGCTGAAGATTCCCCGTTGGGAGTCGTGCGCCGACTGTAAAGGATCCGGCGCTAAATCGGCCTCGTCCATCAAGACCTGCCCCAGCTGCAAGGGCGCCGGACAGATACGACTCCAGCAAGGCTTCTTCAGCGTCAGCCGTCCCTGCGGCCAGTGCGAGGGCGCGGGCCGCATCGTCACGGAACCCTGCCCGGCCTGCCAGGGCCGCCAGCGCACCTACCGGGAACGCACCATTGCCGTCCATATTCCGGCCGGCATCGAAACCGGCATGCGCCTGCGCCTTTCCAACGAGGGCGAGCACGGAATCAACGGAGGGCCTCCCGGCGACCTGTATGTCGCCATTACCGTCAAACCTCATCCGGTGTTCACACGTAAAGGCGCCGACATCCACTGCGACGTGCCGATCAATTTCGTCACCTCCGTCCTTGGCGGAAAGATCGAGGTTCCGACGCTCAAAGGCGCGACTATCTTGAAAGTTCCGGCCGGCAGCCAGCCGGACAAGATCCTACGTCTCAAGGGGTTGGGCGTCCCAAGCCTCAAGGGCCAAACGACCGGCGATCAGATCTTTACGCTCAAGATCCAGATTCCGACGAAGCTGACCAGCCGCCAGAAGGAACTGCTCACCGAATTCGCCAAGGAGAGCGGCATGTCGATGGAAGCCGACGGCGACGGCTTCTTCGACAAGATGAAGACCTTCTTCGAGTGATCCGGCGCCCGTACCTCTCGTAGCCCGTTTTCCATGCCCACTTTTTTCGTGCCCTCCGACGCCGTCACACCACCGGTCGTGCGCATCACCGGTCCTTTGCTCCGGCACTTGCGAGATAGCCTCCGGCTCCGGCCCGGCGAAGCACTGCTACTGACCGACGACCATTGTCGCCGCCACAGAACTGAAATCACGCAGGTGACTCCGCACAGCCTCGAATGTCGCATCGTCGAAACGGCCAAGCTTCCGCCGCAGTCCAGCCCGTCGCTGGTGCTCATGCAAGCCGTGCTCAAAGGGGACAAAATGGATTGGGTCGTGCAGAAGTCGACCGAACTGGGCGTGGATTGCATTGTTCCCGTTCAGACAACAAATACGGTGGTGAAGATCCAGCAGGACCGGACCGAGCATCAACGCGCAAGATGGGAGCGCATCGCACTCGAAGCAGCTCAACAGTCAGAGCGCTGGACGGTTCCCGCAATGACCGCACCGACTGATCTGTCCAAGGCAGCGGCAGCCCACCTTTCTACCCACAAGCTCATGCTGGTCGAACGGTCGGCCGAATCATCCCTCACTTCAGTGCCGTTACCGGACGGACCGGATCACACCATCGTACTGCTGGTCGGGCCGGAAGGGGGATGGGATGGGAACGAGCTGCTCCTCATGCGGGAGCAGGGATATCAACCGCTCACGCTGGGATCGAGGATTCTCCGGGCTGAAACAGCGGCCATTGCAGCCTTGTGCATTGTGCAATCGAGACTGGGGGAATTAGGCTAGCGGCTGACCGCCCGCTCGACACTATGCACGCTGTCTGATATATACTTCATGTATATCACCAAGAATTCTTGTTATGAACCAGACCAACGTGCAAGTTCCCGTTTTGATGAGCCCGGCCCAAAAGCGTCGTCTTGCCCGCAAAGCAAGAGCCGCCAATCTGACCATGGGCGAGTTGCTTCGCCAGGGAGGAGAGCGGTTTTCCCCCACAGAGGACGAAGCCATGTTGGATCAATTCGCCAAACAGGTGACGCAGGCGGTTCAAAGGGCGACTCACGCGATTGATAAGACGCTGGCCTTGGTTGCTGAATCGGAAGCTCGCATCCAAGCTCTTGGCAAATCTCGAAGAAAGCGCTGAACATGGGCCTTACGGAACGAGTCTGGGACGCGTTTGCCAGAACCATCAAGCTGGCCGACAAAGTCGAGCAACTCTCAGCCACCGTCGCAAAACAACAGAACCATATCGAAGATCTCACCGGCCGCATCATCCGGCTCGAAACCGCCCTGGAAATCGCACTCGGCGCCAGACGTACCAAGAGGCTGTCCGGACCGTCAGCCTAGCAACGGACTGAATCGGCAGAACATCGGTCGCCTTGCCGATACATCATCACGCCCTCTCCCGCTCGGCCCTGATACCAACAGGATTGGGCAGAGCAAACCCCATGCTGTCATACTCTTCAAGTGTGCTGCCCTTCCTGGACGCATCTCTTTTCTGCGAACGGAGCGTTTCGAGACTCCGTAGCAGATCCCGCATTCTCGAGCAAGAGATTGTAGCCCAGGATTGTGACGGAATAGGTCCTACTGGATCAATCTGAAAGGTGCTTCGACGAAGAAGGGAAAGGACATCCTGAGGAGAAGGCCTTGACTGGATTCCCGCTTCCGCGGGAATGACACACTTCAGTGCTTCTGATGGCAAACTAACCCACTACCGTCCACTGCATCCGTAGATACATGCTATAGTTCTGGGCACCGAGCAAGTGGCGTGTGGCCCGGTGAATAGCCCCGCTGCGGAAATGATTCCTCCACCCTTCTAGTGATCGAGCTCAGACACCAGGCCAGCGACTTACGCCGAAGCCGGGTCCCGTACTTGCTGAGCCGAGACGGTCGTGCTTCACGACGGCGAGCACTGTTCGACGATCCCTTCGTGCGAAGCACCGGAGGGAACAAGTTGCACAGGCGAGAAGAGGCGAAGCCTAGTACGGTCGGCTAAGGTGTGGGAGCGTGCGGGGGTCCGAGTCCTATTACTTTCCGATCTTCAACTGCACGATTGTGCCTTTTTCTCCGGCGGCCCAGGCTTGCTTGGGCTCAGGAAAAGAAAGGCCGAAGAGGGAGACCCCGGCGATGGAGCCCTGCTCCCGCCACGTAAATCCGCTGTCGACCGTCCGATAGAGCATTCCCCGCTCGCCGACGATCCAGCCGGTCTGAGGATCAGTAAACCGCACGCGCAGCAGATCAGTCAGCTTGGTGCAGGATTGCGTCGTGCAAGGCAACGTCCGGTCGATCCACTGGCTTCCGCCGTCGGTCGTATGAAACAGCGCGCCTGCGTTGCCGACCGCCCACCCCGTGGACTGGTCGGAGAAAAAGACATCGAAGAACGTCACAGACCCCTGCGGCTCTTGCACGACCCAGGTCGTCCCGCCGTCGTCCGTTACCACGACGGTGCCGACCGCTCCGACGGCTACACCATGCTGCTCGGAAACAAATTGCACCGCATAAAGCGCCGCGTTGGTCTTGCTCGCCTGCTCCGTCCAATGAGACCCGCCGTCCTCAGTGTGGAGAATCGTCCCGTTGCCTCCCACAATCCATCCGCGAGTTTGCGACGGAAAGCTGATCCCATAGAGCGGAGCCTGGGTGTCCACCGGTTGAGCCGTCCAGGTTTCTCCTCCGTCACCGGTGCGACGGACGGTGGCATTGGCCCCGATCACCCACCCCACTTTCTGGTCACGGAAATAGACGTTCGTTAGGAGCGCCGACGTACCGCTGGAGATGCGCCTCCACTTCTTTCCGCCGTCGGTGGTTTTCAGTATTGTCCCGCCGGAGCCCACCGCCCATCCGAGCTGGGGGCTGCGGAAGGTCAGGCCGAGCAGAGTCGCTTCCGTATGACTGGTCTGTTTGGAGACGGAAACCGCCGCATCCCCGGCAACGGATGGGCTCACAACGAGCAGGAGGGAACCGAGGAGAAGCGCAACAGAGAGGGCCAGGGATCTCATTGAGTCGTATCGGCAGCGTCAGGGCGATTCGTCTCGTAATAACTGGGATCGGGCAAGCCTTTCGCCTCGATCGTGAACGTACCGGCCTCCAGGGTCAGCCACTTCTTGGGCGTACAACAGATACCGTCCGGCAACACATCCCACGATCCGCGCCGCACGACGAGAGGACCGGTGGACAGATCGTCGAAAAACTCGCCCTTCTTTCCGACTCCATACAGATTGCGATGGGGCACCCGCACGACGATTTCCGTGTCCGTCCACGAGACCACTTGGGCCGCAATGCCGCTGAACAATACCTCCGTCCGAGATACGTTTTCGTTGAGTTCGACGCCCGATTTGCTCTTATAGGCCTGTTGATTGATACCGAGATATGCGTGCTCCGCGGTTTTCAGAAACGTACCGAATCCGGCGCCCTTGATTGTCACCAGGTCATCCAGCCCAGCGGTCTTCGGCGCATAGGACTCGATCACCGGGGTCGTCAGCGTGAACGTCCCTCCTTCGATAGTGATGACGTCCTTGGACGCGCAACACGATCCATCTTCATTGGGTTTCGTGCCACCCCGATAGATTGCGATTGGTCCGCTCTTCGCGCTGAAAGGCACCCATACGTCGATCCGGTCATCCTGCCAACGGTAGATCACCGCTTCCACTCCGCCCAGCGTGACCCGGTTCTGCCCCGTATTGAAATCCGTGAAGGCATACGGCGTGGCACCGCTCTCTGAATAGAAGCCGAAATGCCGCCCTTTGATCTTCAGGAGTGTCCCGATCGGCGCGGTGGCAGGAATGACCTCCGTAACTTTGGGGACATGCACCGTAAACAAACCGACGGTCCGTTCGCGCCCAGCCGCCTTCAACACGACCGGGCCGGTCTCCGCGTCCATCGGCAAGTGCACGACGATCATATTGTCCGTCCACTGCGCGACCGTGGCCTGGTGTCCGGCGAACGACACCCGATCTCCGCTGGCTTTTGAAGCGCCGAATCCCTGTCCGAACAACACGACCTTGGTCCCGACTGGACCGCTCAAGGGATCGACCCGGACGCTGGGAATCAACGTCAACGGCATGCGATTGCTGATCGTATGTTGCACGGGAGTACAACAGGATCCGTCCGGCAACGGATCCGACGAAGCCAACCGTACAGCAATGTCGCCGGACGCCGCATTGGCAGGAATCTGCACTTCGATCCTGTCGTCCTTCCACCGGCGCGGCCGCACCACCAGACCGCCGATCACCACATCGTTCACGCCGAACATCGTATTTGGATCGCGCGGGCCGGCCGTGAAGCCGAAATGCTCGCCAACGATCTCGACGCTGTGGCCCGGTTCAATCTCCGCCGGTTGGATCGAAGCAATCTTCGGATACACGATGGTGAAGGTCCCGGCGTGGATGCGCTTTTTCCCGGCGATGACCTCGACCGGACCGGAAGGAGCTTTGGACGGAACTCTGACTTCAATGGCCTCGGGATCCCAGCGTTGAATGAGCGCCGCATAGCCTCCGAAGGTCACCCGATTGAACTGTGTGGATTTGAACTGTCCCAACCCTTTTCCGACGATGGTAACGGTGGAACCGGGAACGCCGGTCGAGGGTTGCACCTGAAGCGAGGGTCCCGCAGCTTCAGCCGGGGATACCAAGCCCCAGGAAAGGAGGAGACTCCCCAGCAGACTGATCAACACTCTCATGCTCGTCGATCTCCGACTTTATGATTGAACTGAGCCTCTGCGTGGCACGAGAACCCCACGCACCGGAGAAGGAGGGAAGCTCGGGGGTACAACGTGAATCAACGCGGCAGTCGGACTATAACAAGCGGTTTTTTCGAGTGTCAAGCCGACGCCGTCATAACGGTCGGAGGCCGCTTGCACGTGAGAGAAGCGATCAGGCGACCTGGAGAATCAACTCGATCTCGACGGCCGCCCCGCGAGGCAACTCAACCGCACCAACCGCAACCCTCGCATGACGCCCGGCCTCGCCGAAGATCGTCACCAGGAGATCGGACGCACCGTTGAGGACTTGAGGTTGATCGGTAAAGCCGTCGGCCGACGCGACATACCCCACGACCTTGACGATCCTCACGATCCGGTCCAGTGTACCCAGCTCCTGCTTCGCGATCGCGAGCGCATTGAGCAGCGCGACTCTGGCCGCATCGCTCCCCTGCTCGACGCGCAACTCCCGTCCGAGTTTTCCCGACCAAGCCAACTGCCCTTGTTGCATCGGCAGCACGCCGGACAGAAACAACAGATCACCCGCCCGTACCGCCGGCACGTACGTGGCGACCGGCTTCGGCGGTTGCGGCAGCACCAGACCAAGCTCCTTTATTTTCTCTTCATACCCCATTCTTCTTTACTTTTTCGTCTCTCTCGTCCGACTACACAAGCGGGACAGCGGGGTACCCCCCCTATCCCTTATACCCCGTTATCCCCTTACCCCTTCCCTTTAGCCTGCGTGCAGTGCGTCTAGGAAACTCTCTCCTACCGGCAAGGGCTCTCCGAGCAGCGCTTCCACGACGGTTTGCCCCAGATCTGCGGCGCTGGACCGCGCGCCCAGATTGACTCCCTGAGCCAACTTCGGCCCGGTGACGAGCAGCGGCACGTACTCCCTGGTCGGCAGCCGGTGCTTCTTTGCGGGATGACGGCCGTGATCTCCGGTCACGACGAGGAGATCTCCGGCCCGCAACTGCTCGAGCACATGGGGAAGCCGCCGGTCGAACTCGTGGAGCGACGCCACAGATCCGGCCGGCTCGTCGTCGAAGACATCCAGTCCCGCATAGATCAACCCGCGCGGCACCCTGTTGAGCATGCCGTCGACTTCGTCGAATGCCGCGGTCCACGGCGCCGGCTGAAGCGTTCTGGTAAAGCCTCTGCCGCTGAACAGGTCGCCGACCTTTCCCACCCCGATCAGAATCTGATTGGCACGGCCGAGGACATCCAACATGGTCGGAGTCGGCGGCTCGACGGCGAAATCGCGCCGGCCGGGTTTATGGCGCCACTCGCCCGGTTGTCCGGTCATGGGATGGGCCACGACCCGCAAAATTCCCCACGGTTCCTTCAGAGCCCTGCGAGCCTCACGGCACAAACGCATGAGTTGATCTGCGGCCAGCACAGTTTCATGCGCCGCCACATGGCAGGTCCGCCGGCCGTCGGTCCACACAATCGGCGCCTTCGACGACAGGTGCTGTTTTCCCAGATCGCGCAGGACCGTAGGACCAAACCCCACCTGGTTTCCCAGGGTCTTGCCGAAGATCTGCTCCAGCTCCGACTGGAGTTTTTCCGGATAGCCGCTCGAATAATCGGTCGCCTGCTCGGTCACGAGACAGCCGGCCAATTCCCAATTTCCCAGGAGCGAATCGCACCCTTTCGATTGGAACGCGAGACGGCCGAAGCAGCCGCTGGGTTGGGCCATCATTCGCAGGCCACGGACACCGCCCAAATGACCGAGACCCAACGATTCCAGCGTGGGGAGATTCACCCCGCCGGCCTCCTCGGCGAGATGAGCCAAGGTATTGCTCCCGGCATCGGCATAGCCGTCGGCATCCGGCAAGGCACCGATCCCGAACCCTTCGAGCACAAGCAGAATGACGCGGTTCATTCTGCGCGCACTATAGCAGAAGCCGGTACCGGGCGAAACGTCGCGCAGTCCGTCACGGCGCCGGGCGATCCTCTTTCCACTCCCCAACGATCGCGAGGCTCGCGCTCGTGCCGATCCGATCGGCTCCCGCTTCCAGCAAGGCTCGCGTGGCGGCCCAGTTTCTAATGCCGCCGGACGCCTTGACCTTGGCCCTTCCGCCCACCCCTTCTTTGATCAATTTCACGTCCGCGACCGTCGCGCCGGCAGGGCCGAATCCCGTGGAAGTTTTCACATAGTCCGCCCCGGCCTCCACGGCAAGACGGCAAGCCGTGATTTTTTCCCGTTGTGTGAGATAGCAGGTCTCGATGATCACTTTGTGCTCCGCCGAGGGGGTCGCCCCAACGACCTCTGCGATGTCCCGGCGGACGGCATCGACGTCGCCGGACTTGAGGCGGCTGATGTTGATTACCATGTCGAGGACCGTGGCGCCCCGCGCCACGCCGTCCACGGCCTCCGCAACTTTTGCCGCCGTCGAGTGGCCGCCGAGCGGGAACCCGATCGGAATGCCCACACGGATCGGCGCGCCAGCCACGGCTTCCACGGCCTCCTCCACATAGCACGGCGGCACGAAGATGACCGAGAAGCCGTACGTTCTGGCCTCTTCGCAGAGCCGCAGCACATCTTGTCTGGCCGCCTCCGGGCGCAGAATCGTATGGTCGATCAGCGCAGGCAGATTCCATGATCCGTCACTCATCATGCTCCTTTCCCGCATTAGCCGGTAAATAGGGATCCTCGATCCGGACCGGATCAGGTGCGCGGCAGGGCTCCGCGTCTGAAGGGACGCTTCTGATATTTCTCGACGGCCTGATTGTGCTCGGAGAGCGTCGAGGAGAAGTGGTGGGTGCCGTCGTTACGCGAAACGAAATACAGGGCGCGTGAATTTGAAGGATACAACGCCGCTTCGATGGCCCGAAGGCCCGGGCTGGCGATCGGACCCGGCGGCAAGCCGACGACCCGGTACGTATTGTAGGGGCTTGGACTGGAGAGATCCTTCTTCCTGATATTGCCGTCGAAGCCGGTCAAGCCGTAGATGACCGTCGGATCGCTCTGCAAGGGGATGTGCTTGCGCAACCGGTTATGAAAGACCGCCGAAATCTCCGCCCGCTCCGCATCAGCCCCGGTTTCCTTTTCGATGACCGAGGCGAGCGTGATGACCTGGTGTTGAGTCATCCTCATGTCCTCTGCTCTGGCTTGCAACTCGGGCCGATAAGCCTGTCGAAAACGCTCCACCATGGTTGCAAGAACATCCTTCGTCCTGACGGCCTTGGGAAACTTGTACGTATCCGGATACAGATAGCCTTCCAGGTCGTCCACCTTCAGCCCCAGTGACGCGATGAACGAACCGTCATGCGCCAATTTCAGAAAGTCGGTTCGGTCCGTCACCTCATGCTGTTCCATCAGCGCGGCAATCTGCACCATGGTCAACCCTTCCGGGATCGTGATCGGGTGCAGGACCACCTGCCCGCCGAGCAGCTTCGCGAGAATCTCCGCCGGCGCCATGGCCGCGTTGAGCTCATATTCCCCGGCGCGAATTCGCCTGTCCGCCGACTGTGACCGTCCGAGCAGGACAAAAGCCGAGCGGCTCTTGATCAAGCCTTCCTGTTCGAGCAAGGTTGCGACTTGGAAAAATGTGGAGCGATCCGGAATCGTCACGATCTTGGAAGGAGGCTGGTCCTGGCCGGAAACGACCGGCGCTTCAGCCCATTTCGTCACGCGATAGGCGGCCACGCCCAGCGCGACGACCACGGACAGGAGCAGCACGAGGGTGATGCGGGATGTCATGAGCGTGTGCGGGTGATTCCTCATCGAAACCAGGGTCGATATCCGATCCGGAAGACGGCGGTGCCAGACTCGCCAGGTAGCTTTGAAGCAAGATCGCGGCGGCCACGCGATCGACCGCACCCTTGCGCTTCTTCCGGCTGACGTCGGCGGCGATCAGGAGATCTTCCGCCGCCTTGGTGGTCATCCGCTCGTCCCAGAGGACCACCGGCACAGAGAGCCCTCGTTCGAGGCGCCCGGCGAATTCCCGCATCGCCTGGACCGCCGGCCCTTCCCGCCCGTCCAACTGGAGCGGAAACCCCAAGACCACCTGTCTCACGTCGTGGGAGACGACCAGCGACGCAATATGTTCGATGTCGCGATCAAGCGTGCGGCGCTCAAACGTCTCAAGCGGCTGCGCGGTCCAGCCCAGCTCGTCGCTGAGAGCGACCCCGATCCGCTTGGTTCCGTAATCGAGGGCCAAGATGCGTCCGCCTTCCATGAGTTTACCGCTGCTGCGCCCGTTCAACCAGATCAAAAACCATTTCCAGCGCGCGATCCAGTTTGGCCGGATCCTTCCCTCCCGCCTGAGCCATCTCCGGCCGCCCGCCGCCGGTTCCACCTACCTCGGCCGCCATGACCTTGATCAGGTCGCCGGCCTTGATCTTACCGGACAGGTCTTTCGTGACCACCACGAGCAAGGCGACTTTGCCGTCGTCCGTTGCTGATCCCAACGCCACGACGCCGCTCCGCATCTTGTCGCGAATCTGATCGGCCAGCGCGCGCAGGCCGCCCATGTCCATGCCGTCCGCTCGTTGGACATGCACGGCAACCCCCGCCACGGTCTTGACCGTCGAGGCGACGGAAGAGCCGCTGGCCATCTTGAGCTTCAGTTCTTCGAGCTCCCGCTCCTTGTCCTTGAGCTGGGTCATCAGCTTGCGCGTCTTGGAAACCAACTCGGGCTGTCCGACCTTCAGCAGATCGGAGAGCTCCCGCACTTCCGCCTCAAGCTTTCTCCACATGGAGAGCGCGCCGCTGCCGGTCTGCGCTTCAATCCGTCTCACACCGGCTGCGACTCCGGTCTCGGAAACGATTCTGAACAAACCGATCTCGCCGGTGTGGCGGCAATGGGTTCCCCCGCACAGCTCCTTACTGAACGATTCGACCGTCACGACTCGAACCTGCTCGCCGTATTTGTCGCCGAAGAATGCCAGCGCGCCGTTGGCTACGGCATCCTGAATGCTCATAACTTCGGTCCGCACGGCTTCATTGTTTCTGATCTCAGCATTGACGGTCGTTTCGATCTCGTCGATGTCGCGCGAGGACAACGGCCTGAAATGCGCAAAGTCGAACCGCAACCGGTTGGGCGCCACCAACGACCCATACTGTTTGACGTGCGGGCCAAGCAAATCTCGCAGGGCCGCATGAACCAAATGCGTCGCGGTATGGTTTCTGGCCGCATCCTGCCTGGTCGTGCCGCTAACCTGCACCCGAAGCGGCTCGCCCTGCTTGATCCGTCCCTTGCTCACCGTCCCCTTATGAAGGATGAGCGTCGGCGCGGGCCTCGTCGTATCTTTGACGTCCAGACGCCCTTCAAGGCCGAGCAGCAGGCCTTGATCGCCGACTTGGCCGCCCCCCTCGGCATAGAACGGCGTGACGTCCAACACGACTTCGACTTCGTCGCCTTCCGCCGCCTCCGTGACGATCCGATCCCCTTTCAAGATGGCCAGCAGCACGCTGTCCGATTCCAAGCGGTCGTAGCCGACGAACTTGGTCGCGCCGACCCGTCCGGCCAGTTCAGCGACTCCGGGCCTTGTGGTCTCCTGTTCGAATCCTCCGGTCTTGCGCGCACGGTTCCTCTGCTCTTCGATGGCGCGGTCGAACCCCTGCTCATCCATCGTCAAGCCCTGTTCACGACAGGCCTCGCCGATCAAGTCCAACGGAAACCCGTAGGTGTCGTACAGCTTGAAGACGTCAGCCCCGGCCAAGACCGTGCGGCTTGCCGAGCGAGTCTTCTCCACCATGTCGGTCAGAATCGGCAACCCCTGGTCCAAGGTGGCGATAAACCGCTCCTCTTCGCCCCTGGTCGCTTCGGTCACCGTCCCGGCCGCGCTTTTCAATTCCGGATAGGCGTCTCCCATGTTTTCGACAACCACCCCGGTCAACTCATGTAGGAACGGCTCGACAATCCCAAGCAACCGCCCGTGTCTGGCCGCGCGGCGGACGATCCGGCGCAAGACGTACCCCCGGCCCTCGTTGGAGGGCAGCACACCGTCGGTCATGAGGAAGGTGATCGCCCGGAGGTGATCGGCGATGACCCGCATGGACCGGTTCGTCTCTTCTTTGCCGCCGTAGGCCGTTCCAGCGCGCCGGCTGATGGCCGCCAGCAGCGGCGTGAACAGGTCACTGTCATAGTTGCTGTACACGCCCTGGGCCACGGCGGCCAATCGCTCCAGTCCCATTCCGGTATCGATGCTCGGCTTGGGTAGCGGGTGCAGCGTGCCGGAAGCGTCACGATTGTACTGCATGAACACCAGGTTCCAGATTTCAATGACCCGATCTCCCTCCGCGTTCGGGGTCTCGTCGCCTGGGACGGCCGTCCCCTGATCGAAGTGGATTTCCGAACAGGGTCCGCAGGGGCCGGTGTCCGCCATCTGCCAGAAGTTGTCCTTCTCGCCGAAGCGCATGATGCGCGAGGGAGCCACGCCGATCTTCCGCCAGAGCTCATCGGCCTCGTCGTCCTCGCGGAAAATCGTGACCCAGAGGCGGGAGCGATCCAGTCCGACCGTCTTAGTCAAGAACTCCCAGGCGAACGAGATGGCATCGGCTTTGAAATAGTCGCCGAACGAGAAATTGCCGAGCATTTCGAAGAAGGTATGATGCCGGCGGGTGTATCCGACATTCTCCAGATCATTGTGTTTTCCGCCGGCCCGCAGGCACTTCTGCACGGTCACCGCCCGCTTGTAGGCGCGGCTTTCCTCGCCCAGAAACACCCGCTTGAATTGATTCATGCCCGCGTTGGTGAACAGCAACGTGGGGTCCGCCTGGGGAATCAGCGGCGAGCTTGGAAGAGACCGATGCCCGTGTTCTTCAAAGTAGCGGTGGAAACCCCGCCGCAGTTCATCGGCACTGTTCTTCATCATCGATCCTTTCCGTCTCCGGCCATTCTCCCATGATACGGGAGATGACATCCTCTTCAAAACCCCGCTGACGTAGGAGGCGGAACGTTTGTTGGCGGCTCAAACTGCGGCCGCGCCGTTGCTTCAACCCCACCGTGCGGCGAGCCAACGCCTCCTCGTCGAGTTCGCTCAGTGCATGCCGCAGCGCGTTCTCGACGATATCCTCGGGGAGTCCCCTCCGGAGAAGCTCGCCTCTCAATCGAGCAGCCCCCAGGGGACTTCTTGCCGACCGGGAGGCAATCCACCGCTCAGCATAAGCGGAATCATCCAGATACCGCAGCGCCGCCAGGCGGCGAATCGTGCGAGCAATTTGAACCGGCGGTGCGCCTCTTGCTCTAAGAAACTCTTCGATCTGTCTCGTCGTCCGGTCGAACCGTGACAGATACCGGACCGCGGACTTGAACCAGAAATCGGCGACATCCGCCTGCGTCACCCGCGCCGTCACCGAAGCTCTCGCCTGCTGGATTCTGCGCGGCATACGGCACAGCCTGTTTCCTCACGCGCCGACCTTGTGCGGCCGGCGCTCTTCGCGTTTCTCCTCGGCGCGCCGTTCTTCCTTCGACGGCGCAGCGGCGGGTTTCTCGGCTCCCCGGCCCGGCAGGCCGGCAAGCTCTCGCAGCTTCGCTTCGATTTCGCGGGCCAACGGTTGATTCGTCTGGATAAAATCGCGAACGGCATCCCGGCCTTGTCCCAGACGTTCGGCCCGATAGGAATACCACGCGCCTGATTTTTCCAGTACTTTTCGATCCACGCCCAAATCGACCAATTCGCCGCTCTTGGAAATGCCCTGAGCGAACAGAATGTCGAACTCCGCCTGTTTGAACGGCGGCGCCATTTTGTTCTTCACCACTTTGACGCGGACCCGGCTTCCCACCACGTCTTGCCCCTCTTTGAGCGACTCGATTCGGCGGATGTCGAGCCGGACAGAGGAATAGAACTTCAGGGCGTTGCCGCCGGTGGTCGTTTCGGGGTTTCCGAACATGACGCCCAGCTTCATACGGATCTGGTTGATGAAAATCACCGTCGTCTGCGATTTCGCGATCGCAGCCGTCAGCTTCCGCAGCGCTTGGGACATCAGCCGTGCCTGCAAGCCCATGTGCGCGTCGCCCATCTCGCCTTCGATTTCAGCGCGCGGAGTCAACGCAGCCACCGAATCGACCACGATCAGATCGATCGCGCCGCTCCGCACCAGTGTTTCGGCGATCTCCAAGGCCTGCTCGCCGGTATCCGGCTGCGAGACGAGCAACTCGTCGGCTTGCACTCCGAGTTTCTTGGCGTAGGTCAAATCCAAGGCGTGTTCGGCATCGATGAAGGCGGCCACCCCGCCGGCTTTCTGCACTTCGGCGATCGCGTGCAGCGTCAGGGTCGTTTTCCCGGACGCTTCCGGACCGAAAATCTCGATGACCCGGCCGCGGGGGAACCCGCCGACGCCGAGCGCGATATCGAGCCCCAATGAGCCGGTGGAGATGGCCGGAATGTCCGCGGTGGTCTCCGCATCGCCCAGCTTCATGATGGCGCCCTTCCCATACTGTTTCTCGATCTGGGAAAGGGCCAAATCGAGCGCGCGCTTCTTGTCGTCTTTTTCGGCCATGAGCGGTCCTCCTCGTCAGTCCATGTGCATGTGATTGGGGGAGGCCGGATTATACCGAAGTCGGCCGGAAGAAGCCTAGAGAAGAATCCCGGCCACAGCCATTCGACGGCTATCATGCAGCGCAATGGCCGCATTCATGCTGTATCCGTTCATCTCCACAGGTAGATCGTCTCGCATGCGTCATCGATCTGGGAAAACGGTGCGGCAAGGTCGAAGAAAGGGAAAATGATCAGACAGGATCAGGATGACCGTGGAATGACCGGCTACAGGACATTACCTGGCTGAGATCGACCGGAGGTCTCGGGCGACCGCTTCATGACGGAATCGGGAAGGGAAAATCGGAAATGCAGCTCCTGACGCAGCGCGTCCGGCGACGGTCCCAGCCATCCCTCGGCGGCGAAATACTGGTCTGACTTGGATTTCCCATCGGGATAGAACTTGAAACGAAGCGATTGACGGCCCCCGCTGCCATCGTCCGCGGACGGCGCATCGGTCGAAATTTCCAGGTGATCCCTCAGAAGATCCAACGCATGACCGGCCAGCGATTCCAACAACAACCGGCCGTGCAGATCGTTGAAGGGTTGTTCCGGATCGAAGGTTTCGGAGTCCCCGGCCCACACGGGAGCGGCAACAAGGACAGTTGCAAGAAGGCCCGGACTCAATACCCGCATCGCAACACTCATGGTGGTACTCTATTCCTTGATCCAAACAAGGTCAAGCGCCGCGGACAGAGATTCGCTGATTCCTTGACGAAGTGGGGCCTTCAGCTTACACGTAAAAGCATGCTGTCCACCGCCCCTGTCTGCTCGACGGACCCCAAGCCTACGGTCCTGATCGTCGATGACGAAGCCGCGCCTCGAGCAGCGCTGACTCAGACTCTTCGCCAAAATTTCAATATCTTGACCGCAGACAACGGGCGTAATGCCTTGGCCGTTCTCGACGACCATGGCGTGGATCTCGTCACCTTGGACCTGCGCCTCCCGGACGGTTCGGGCGCCGACTTGCTCACCGAAATCAAGAGGGCTCACGCGGAGGTCGAGGTCATCATGGTCACGGCCTTCGGCTCGCTTCAGTCCGCCATGGATTGTATCCGTCATGGAGCAGCAGGATTCTTGTTGAAACCCTTCAATACCTCGGAATTGCTCACCATCAGCCTGCAAACCGCGCAGAAAAAACAGCGGCTCGATCGGTTGCGCACGTTGCTGATCGAGGACACTGCGCTCTGGGGACCCGAGCCCGGTTGCACGGCCGCCTGGCGGCAACTCGCCGCAGCTTACGCGAGCCGCCAGACGAACGGCGCAGTCTCGCAGCCGGAAGCAATCGGTGAAACGACCTCGCTGATTCAGTTGCTGTCCGACCTGCTGGAAGCACGCGACCGGTACCTGGTGAATCATGGCAATCGCGTGAGTTTCTATGCCTCTCTGACTGCAAACCGGTTGCAGCTGTCGCTGCCTGAACAAAACGTCCTGTCTCTTGGCGCGCTGGCTCATGATCTGGACCTGATCCAAGCGGCTGACGGGCAAGCCCTGCGGCATGAAACATTCCGCGATGGCCACCGCACCGATTTGGGAGCCCGGATCGGACGCGCATTGGGTCTACCCATCGACGCCGTTCAAATCATCGCGCTGCATCACGAACGCTGGGACGGTACGGGACACCCCTTCGGATTGCAGGGCGAGCGCATCCCGCTTCTGGCCCGCATCGTCTCGCTCGCTCAGTCCTTCGACGAACTCACCGCGGAACGGCCCGGAGCATCTCCGCTGACCGTGAAAGCTGCAATCGACGAGATTGAGCGCCAAGCCGGCACCGCCTTCGACCCGGCTCTCACCGAACTGTTCTGCAAGATCATGCGTGAGCAGCCTCCACAGACCTAATCGCTTCTGCGCTTGAACCGCCCTTCCCCGCGACCTGGAATACACTCCATCCTCTGGAATTCGAGGATCTGCGGGTCGTGTCTGCTGCAGTCCGAGACCGAAAACGATGGCTCATGGCCCGAGCCGAACATCCCACAAAGGCGTATAGACCGACCCGGTACGATGGAGATCGCTGCGCATCAATACTATGGAGTCGATCACGAGAGACCCGAGACTGAGTGGATTGTCCGGCTTTCCGCAACGCGTCAAGCCGCAACGCGTCAAGATGGAACCGAGTTGACGATCACCTTCCCTGACCCGCGCCAACGTCAGATGGGGAGCGAGCGCCCTTGCGTCCGGCGCAAGATCGACAGCTCGGCAGCACATCTCGATCCCCTGATGCATCGCCGCCAGTTGCCGACTGTCCTCTCCACGCTCCCAGGATTCCTCGGGACCGGTCCAGAGCACTCTGGGACGCCTCATATCTGGGAAAGCCCCGATCCGTTCTAATGGAATTGACAAGACGCTATGGCCGCTCATGGCTCGAGTCATGGCCTCATGCAGCACCGGCACGAGGTCGTCTGGGATGTCGCCCAGGAACTTCATGGTCAGATGGATCGAGGCAGCCCGAACCCAAGAGAGCCGGACAGTACGCGGAAGCTCCCGCATCAAGCGCTGTTTGAGCTCTTGTTGCACCAAGGCGAGACGTCCGAGCAGCCCGGCATCCGGTACGACGGCAAGAAAGGCGCGAATCATGCGATCGCCTGAGTCCTCAACCGGACTCCACCCGTTCCAGAAGCCAACGCCGGAGTAAATCCAGCGCGGCCTGAGAGGCCCGTTGTTTGACGACCGAGCGATCGCCGCTGAAACGATATTCCTTGGTGATCGGTCGGCCGTCCTCAGCGTCAAGGCCAAGATAGACCAATCCGACCGGCTTGGTCGCCGTGGCGCCTCCCGGTCCGGCAATGCCGGTCACGCTGAGGGCCACCGAGGTTCCGCTTCGCTCTCTCATCCCTCGCGCCATGGCCGCGGCCACTTCCGCGCTGACGGCGCCGTGCCGTTCCATCAATTGCGGCGGCACGCCGAGCAGATCGGTCTTGGCCTGATTGCTGTAGCAAATCACGCCGCGATCGACGTAGGCCGACGAACCGGGAACCTGTGTCAACCGATGGCCGATCAAGCCTCCGGTGCAGGACTCCGCCACCGACACAGTCTTGTGTTGCGCCGTGAGGAGACGGCCGACCACTTCCTCCATACTGTCCGGACCTTCCGCATAGAGCCAGCCCTTGAGCCTCGATCGGACGCCGTCCGCCAGCCGTTGCAGCGTTCGCCCGCTCAGAGGAGGCGACGGTCTGGTCGTTAATGAAACCAAGACGCCGGTCGGCGACGCCAGCAGTCCCAAATCCACCGGCGTCGTCGGCATGACAAGCCCCTTGAGCTTGGCATCGACTTCAGCCTCCGGCAGTCCGAACGTATGGAACACGAGACGGGTGATCGGAGGTGGCTGGAGGTGCGCGCGGGTCAGTTCAGCACTCAAGAGCGAGCTGACGGATTCGCGCAGCATGGCTTCCATTTCCCATGGGACCCCCGGCAGGGAAATCAGCAAGACACCGTTCCATTTCATCCAGAAGCCCGGGGCCGAACCAACGGGATTGGAAATCACGGTGGCGCCGGCCGGCATCAAGGCTTGCCGGCGCTGACGGACGTTCGGGGTTCGCCCCCATTCGGCGAGCCGCGCCTTGAGGGCTTCCAACGCGTCCTTGCGCAGAGCCAATCGCCTGCCCGTCACATCCGAGATCGCTTCGCGCGTGCAATCGTCCACGGTCGGTCCGAGGCCGCCGGTCAGTACAACGACGCCGGCTCGGCTGGCGGCCGTCGCGACCGCCGTTCGAATGTCCTTGCGGTCATCCCCGACAATAGACCTGAACCGGATCACGACGCCGAGGCGGCCGAATTCCTCGGCGATCCGCAACGAGTTGGAATCGGTTCGGCCGCCGACGAGAAGCTCTGACCCGACGGCGATGGTTTCGGCAATGTGCAGAGGCGGAGCGGGATGTTTTGGCGGCATGTCGTTGATCGAGCGCCGGCGCGCCTGCTACGGGAACTGGGAGAAATCAAGGGCAAAGCTGACTTCACCACCGTTGGCCGGAAACACAGTCAAGGTCGTGGGGGCCTTCGGATCGAAATCCGCATAGTTGAAGGACGCGATGACCTTGGCTTTAAAGCGGGGGCTTTCCGGCCAAGCCGCGCTGCGGCTGCCCTGCCCGTCGAATCGTACGGATACGGGCTTGATCGTATGGCCGGCCTGATCAAACACCATATAACTCTCGGCGGCGAACGTCGGCACCTCGCCGAAGATGACCGTGCTGACCAGGATCGTCTTGGTTTCCAGCACCTGTAAAATATCCGCGTCGCTGGGCTCCGCTCCGCGAAGCGCCATGTGGGTCGCCATCACAGACACCGAGCCCAGCTTGGTGATCAAGAAGCCGCTCGGATGGAGCGAGTCCGTCGAGCCAAAGCGCACATAAAAACTATCGGGCGGGTCATGCCGTTCGGCTGCCGCCTTTCCGCGATCCAATGCGGCGCGGACCTGGTCGTTCGTCGGTGCGACTTCAATCGCCGCCGCCGGCGTCCCGAAGCAGGTCAGCAGTAGCACCGTCGCGATGACCAGCCCTGTCGCGCCGAACTCGGTCTGATGCACCGGCCAAGACACTGAACGATGGCGACACACAGGTACCTCCGCCAGCTCTCGTTCACCGCGTGTTCCGATCACCTCCCAAGACCGTCGGTGTCTCGCCCCGGTCCAACGGCGAGCCTGTAAGACAGTGAGAGATGGGAGACTGCCCGCTATGCTGCCAGTAACAGATCGCCGAAGCCCTGTCAACGAGCCACCCGCGCGTCCCCCGCCCCGTTGACAAAGCAAAAGTCGAAGTGATAAACACTGCAATCCGCGCGTAAAATCCGCCATCTTAAGACGTTATCGTTACACGGAGGAGTCCATGGCAGCCCCGGAGCAACAAGCACCACAGCAGACGCCCAAACGCCAGTACGTGAACTTCGTTTTCTACAAGGTCGATCCGGCGTGGCGGCGGCTGCCGGAAGACGAACGGACGAAGGGGAAGCAGGAGTTTCTCCGTGCGGTCGAAGATTACAGCGGCAAAGTACTGGTGATCGCGTATTCCGCCGTCGGCATCCGCGGCGATTGCGACATCATGTTGTGGCGGATCAGCTACGAACTTGAGCTGTTCCAGGAAATGAGCACGAAGATCATGGCCTCCGGATTGGGCAAGTACCTCTCGACTCCCTACTCGTACCTATCCATGACCAAGCGTTCGATCTATGTGGACAATCATTCGCACGAAGGGCAGGAGAGCAAGCGGCTGACGGTCGTTCCTGGCAAAAGCAAGTATATCTTCGTCTACCCGTTCCTGAAGACCCGCGAGTGGTTCCTTCTGACGAAGGCGGCTCGCCAGGGTATGATGGACGAACACATTGAAGTCGGACATCGGTTCCCCTCCGTCAAGCTCAATACGACCTACTCGTTCGGTCTGGACGACCAGGAGTGGGTGGTGGCATTCGAGAGCGACAAGCCGGAAGACTTCCTGGATCTCGTGATGGCCCTCAGAGAAACGGAAGGTTCCCGCTATACCCTGCGTGACACCCCGATCTTCACCTGCATCCGCCGGAGCCTCAAGGAGACGCTCGACACGCTCGGCGGCTAGAAAATACATCGGTTGAGGTTAAGGCTGAGGTTGAGAAGAACCTGAACCTCAGCCTGAGCCTTCAGAATGCCTGGATCGTACGACCTGCGCGCCGCCTTCCTATCCGCGATTATTCCCGGCAGCGGCCACATGTTTCGTCGGCGTGTCGGCGCAGGACTGTCGAGCCTTTCGATCACCATTCTGCTCATCGGCATCAGCCTGGCGCTGGGCCGCGTCTCGGGACGGGCGGCCGAAGTGTTCTTCTTCATGCTCTTGGCCCTGCCCTGGTGGGCCTTCCAAAGCTACGATGCGTTTCTCGGTCCGAGCGACGGAAGCTCCAACTGGCTTCGCACACGGCGCCGAGTCTGGGCGAGTGGGCACGATATCCGGTTTCTTGGACTCCTCCTGGTGGTCAGCGCGGTCAACGACACATGGATCATTCTAAAAAATCTCGACTATCTCCTGCCCTTCTACTGCACTAAACTACAGGGCATTCCCGGATTTCTGAGCAAAGCCATCTCCCCCGCCCTGCATCTGGGCGTCGGGGTGGGATTCATGAAACTTGCGCGCTGGTCGCTGTTTCTCTATCTCATCTATGCGGCCTACGGCTTCACCAACGGCCTGGTCAATCTGACGTGTTTTGGGCCGGGACGCATCCGAAACACGCTGCTCATCGCCATCGTCGTCTCGACCGTGTACGTGATCCGGCGAAGAAGAATTCTGCTCGAGAAATGAACAGGTTGCAGGTTGCCCCGCTCTTTGACAGTACGCTCGCGCATGTGTTACCTGTAGATCAATTTCGACTGTGTTCAGGACGTGCTCAGAAGGACCGTGATTACGCTCATGGCCGACAACAACGCCCTCTATGCCATCAGACATTCCGACGGTTCCGTCAGCCTCTATATTGACGAAGACTACGCCATGGAGCGGGGCATCGATCCGGCGACATTGACCCGCGTGGAGATTCCCAGAGAACTATACGTCAGCGGTTCGGTCCAGCAAGTCAGGGAATACGTCGCCACCTACTTGGAAGCTCAGAGAACGGGAACCGCCTAGCATGATGTCCACCGCCACATCGCCGCTCACGCCGTCCCTCATCGAATCGGTCATCGATGCCATGCCGATTCAGGGTCGGATCATGCTCCATCTGATTCTGCTGCAGCATTTCGACGTCTCGGACGAAGAGATCAACTACATGACGATGGATCGGCCTGATCCCCGCTGTGTCGCGGGCACGAAACCGACCCACAACATTCTGACCCAGGAAGCCATGAAGGCGGTCCGGGACAAGCGCGATCAGTATTTCCGCCAAGTGCGGTTGAAGCGCGAACGGACCTGGCTGCAGTGCGAATCTCTCACGACGCTGTCGCGGCTGCGCGAACTGATGGCCGAACGGGCCGCTCATCTCCTCACCACACGGTTCACTCTGTCCTCGGAAGCCCTGGAAGCCCTGCAATCGGAAGCCCGCACTGTCGTCAACAAGCCGGCGACCCGCATGCTGGAACAGCGGTGGGAGGCTCAGGAGATCGAACTCGAAGACTATCAGCGGCAAAGACTCGGCATCGAGATGCAGATCCAACTCCGCTTCGCCGAACGGTACCGGAAGCGGTTGGCACTGGCCGTCCGGGAACGTCAGTCGGCCGACTATCAGCCGCTTCAGGACCATGAAATCGCCCACATCTGGGGCATTCCTGCCGGCAGCCTGGCGGCGCGCAAAGTCAAACACATGACGGCCTATCTGCAAGCCCTTCAGGCCGCGCTGCAGAACTCGACCGCAGCGGCCGGGCAGACATCGCCGCCGATTGATTTGTGGAGAGAGACCTTCACCGTGCTGTCCACGCGGCCGGTCCAGCGATCGGTTTCCACCTATGACGGCTTGGAGCGCACGGAAGCCAACCTCATCGAAAAGCTGACCGCGTTGGCCTGGGGAATGATCCCCGAGGACGCAGAAACCAAGTTTTGGCTGTCGCTGGTTCACGGCGCCAGCTCAAACGCCGTGTTGTCGGAAGTGACCAGAAACCTCTTCGGTCTGCAACGGCTGGCGGCGATTCTGGGCGACATGGATGCTTCGCCGGAATCCATCGAGG
>Ga0268299_1002312_pt1 | contig 23792 bp, 25 predicted proteins | sample NOBtaG_FD_193484 | JGI IMG/M metagenome (GOLD analysis project Ga0268299, IMG submission 193484) | Activated sludge microbial communities from bioreactor in Nijmegen, Gelderland, Netherland - NOB reactor | ecosystem: Engineered > Bioreactor > Aerobic > Activated sludge | place: Netherlands... | reverse complement strand
CTTGCTCCAGGCACCGTTCCATCTGCTGTCGATCCATGTCCACCTCGTCTCGTTCGTTGATTGCGAAGACCCGAGGTTCGCAGCTTCAACGGTGAGATGAAAGATGGGTTCGCGGAACGCTTACCCTTCAGTTGCGCGTTTCGAAAGTGGGGAAGCCAGGCCTGTGGTGGCCTGAGCTTCCCCGGTTCGAACGCCGACCCGTGTCAGGCCGATAACTCCGTGGCGCGCCCGTCGGGCGCATGCTCGACGATCCGGTTGCCGGCGCGCCGGACGCCGTCGGCGACGACGGCATCGATTATCGAGCGCGGCACCGGAACGTCGTGTTCTTCGAGTCGCCGTACCACCGTGGCGATGTCGCGCCAGTCTGCCTCCGGCTCATCCAGGCTGCTGTAGGCCGGCTCCTCGGCTTCAGCCTCCAGGCCATCGTCCCAGAGTTGCAGGAAGAACTCATTGAGCGGCCGGTCATAGCCCATCACGACGAGCAGTGGGCTAGTACCGCGCACTGTGCGCAGATGGTGCCGGCTCATGGCGCTTCCCCTGGGTCTTCGAAGCATTCGATGCCTTCGACCGTGGCGCCGTGCACGTCGAACTTGAGCCAGACGATGCCCGCGCGTTCGGCCAGCTCGAACAGCTGGGCGAGGTCGGCTTCCAGCGGTGTGTCGTAGCGCGGTGCGCCGACGTAGACGAAGCCCCCGGTGAGCGTTGGATAGGCATTCACGGACAACTGGTCCTCCTGCAGAAGCTGGCGCGTGGCCGGTGAGAGGTGTGCGGTCGACAGCGCGACGAGGGGCTCCGCGAGTTCGCGCAGACAGGTCAGGACGAGTTCGCTCATGACGCCCTCCCGGCGGGCCGGAGGGACGGGCTCGGCGGCGCTTTCGCGCGTCGGTTGAAATCGATGCCGCAATCGCGGCAGCGGTACCAGCGCAGGCGGCCAAGTTGGCCGAGTGGCACGCCCCGGCCCGGGCAGACCGGGCAGGCAGGGGATTGCGGCAGTGTGCCGGTGAACATGGTGTTGCTCCTTCTTTCTCGGAAGGGGCGCTCGCCCTCGAGGGGCGATGCGCCCCTCGGGGTTGTCGATGGCGGCGGCTGCCGCGGGTCAGATCAGTCCGCGTTCGGCGAACGACGCGCACTGGTCGCCGGCCACGACGAAGTGGTCGAGGACCCGGACGTCGACCAGCGCCAGCGCCGACTTGAGGTTCTGCGTCAGGAACTCGTCGGCACGGCTCGGCTCGGCCGAGCCGCTCGGGTGGTTGTGTGCCAGCGCCACCGCGGCGGCGTTGCGCTCCAGCGCGCACTTGACGATCTCGCGCGGGTAGACCGAGGTCTGCGTCAGCGTGCCGCGGAACATCTCCACGGCGCTGAGCAGCCGGTTCTGCGCATCGAGAAACAGCACGATGAAGACTTCGTGCTGCAGGCCGGCGCAGTGCAGGCGCAGCCAGTCGCGCAGCGCCTGCGGCGAGTTCATCACCGGGCCGGCGCTTAATTGCGCGCGCAGGTCGCGCAGCAGCAGTTCACGCGCGACGCCGAGCTTGTGGTCGAGCAAGGTGTCGCCCGCCTCAGTGGCGACGGCAGCGGTGCCGAAGTAGGCGGACTCGAGGTCGTTCACCTGATCCGCGTGTGGATGGTCCTTGGGCAGGACGGGGGCGAGCAAGGCGCCGATCAGTTCGGCGCGCGACATGGCAGCAAGGTTCTGCATGGCGTTCTCCATGGGGTTCATCGAAAGGACGAACGGGAACGCCGCCCCAGCCGGGAACGGGTTCCCGAGCGGGTGGCGCCGCGAGGGCGCCGAAGGGGCAGGTGACGACTGCTACGCCTGGCCGAGCCAGGACCTCCTGTCGGAGGGTTTGATCTCGCGATCGAATGCCGCGTCAGTGTCGTCGGGGTGGCGCTCGGCGGACGCCGTGGCGACGCGAGCGCCATCCGAGCGAGCCGGCGGAACGGGAGAGTTCTGCGTGGCGCCGTGCCCGGTGTCGCGTCGCGTGCCCGCAACGCGGCGCCTTGTGGCTGCGACTCGAATCGCAGCGTGATGCGACTGGGGTCTAACTGGCGACGAAAGTCCAACGAGAGGGTGTTTTGCGCTTGCAGGTTTGCGCGGCTTGGCGCGAGCATGGCGGCGAGACCCTCTTTCGCCCGTCGCCATGATCCGCCTTGGAGCCCACATTCGACTGACTCGGCCCGAGGCCGAGCGACTGTTCCGGCTCACCGATATCGAGCCGGTGGACATCCACACGCCAGCCGACCTCGACGCCTATGTGGCCGGCTGCAAGGCGCACTACTGGGGCCGCTCGCGCGACACGCAGTTCCTGCACTGGCTGATCGACCAGGAGCGGGCCCGACTCGAAGTCGCGGCGTAGAGAGGGACGAGGAGCCCCGAAGCACAAGGGCTTCGGGGCGAGGGTGGCGTCAGGCCGTGCGCGCCGCGACGGGCGCTGGTGCCGCGATGTCGGACGGAGGCTGCCGTGTGGCCTTGGGGTCGAAAGCGGCAAGAGCCTGGGCGACGTCGGCGTCGCGCCGCAGTTGTCGCACCTTTGCCGCGGCGGGTTCGCGACGCATCTCGGGCAGGCATTCGACGAGCAGATCGATCGCGCGAGAACTCCTCATCCGAAGCGCCCGCAGCGGCTCGGCGACGAGCACGCGGCCAGCCTGCCGCACGAATTGCCCGATCCGCTTGTTGCGCTGCGTCCGCGCCTTGTGCGCGCGCAGCGATTCGCGGCAGCTCAGGTACAGCGCGAGGTGGTCGTGCCGCGCCTGCGCGTCGGCATCGAGCTGGGCCAGCACCTCGGCGGCGATGTCGGCCTGGCGGACCTGCCGGTAGAAGCGGACCCAGGCGCGCTCTTCTTCGATTTCCACGGCCGAGCGCTTCGCTTTGCGCGGAGCCGGGTAGGGCCTGTCGTTCAACATGGGGGACTCCTTGGTCGGCGAGCGCACCGGCACCCCGAGGGGAGACGGTGGACTCCCCTGGTTGGAAGATCGCCGACGAATCGGCATCGTTGGCGGTGGGACGCGGAACGCGACCTATCGGCCTCGTCGGGCGAGTGTCTGGCCGTGAGACCAGGCGACTCGCCGACGAATGCACTCTCACGCCGCGGCAGGGCGCAGCAGGGCGGCCAGTCGCGGTGGCGGCGGGACCGGCGCGCGAACGCGTCCCGATCCTCCGAGCAGCACGCCGACGGGCCGTGGCGCTCTCAATGCTTGACTTGCACACATGGCAGTTCTCCTTCGTGAAGCGAAGGGGAACGCCGCTCCCGTCGGGGAACATGGTTCCCCGTCTGGGATGCTTCGGCCCGCGTGGGTCGAAGCGACTGGATGGCAAGCCATGGCCCCGTGAGAGGTTATGGTTCGCCATGAAAGGAAGGCCCGCGGTCTTTCGATCGGGGCCTTGCTCGGCGCCGGGCATCACGCTGCTTGCGCAGCGCATCTCGACGCTGGTGAAGCCCGCACGTCGGCGGCTTCATCCACTCCGGCGCCTGCACGGTGGCGGGAGCCGTTGACGGGCCGCATGGAGCGGCCTGACCAGGCAGGGCCTGGCGCTCGAGGGCGGGTAACGACCGCGACGCCAGCGAGGCTGGACTTCAGCGCAGCCGAGGCTCCGGTGAAGGCTTTGCAGGCACGATGCCCACAGGTAGCGCCACCAGTGTTGGGCGGTGGCCTTGCCGAAGCAAGGGTGCTGGTGCGGGCGTCGATGACCGCCACGCGCAAATGTGCGCCTTCGTCGGTCCTGTGACGTGGCGGAGTCGGTCGACCCCGTCAGCGACGACGGAATCGATGGTCAAGCCCGGCGAGCACTCGCGTTCGTTTGCCGACATGGCCGTCGCTTGAAGACACGCAGCACGGTCAGCCCTTCTGTCGCGAGCCATTCGCGCAGCGTTGAGCGAAGAGCGCTGGCGTGCGCATCATCGGCGGCCGCCGCTGCTGCAACCGCCGGATGGACCACAGGCGCAATCCAGCCGCGCCGCCTGCCCGACGAAGTGCGCGTAGAGCAGCGGTACGAACTCGCCGGCTTCGGCCGGCGCGGTGATGTCGAGATGCACCGCATCGGGCGTCCGGTGCATGTCGAACTGCAGGAACGCGCAGCACTGCTGTTCCTGCGCCACGAGCCGCTCGAGCTGCGGCGCAGCACCGAGGCCATAGCGAAGGTGCAGCGTGCGGCCTTCCTGTTCATGGTGCAGCAACGCGTGGTCGGCCAGTGCGCTGATTTCGGCAAAGCGGGACCTCAGCTCCCGTGCCTCCAGCGTGCAGGCGATCGGCACACTGACATCAGCGTGCCGGTCGTTCACGACGAAGCCCTCGCGCCGCCACGGGCGCAGGAGGACGGCGGACAGCCGCAAGCGGCAGCCGATGCTGCCGCGGCCTCGCGGGCACGGGCTCGCCGTCGGTTGTGAAGAGCGATGGCGATCCCCAGTGTCGCTGTGGCGATGAGCACGGCGGCAGCAGCCTGCCAGCCCAGTACGGCCAGGCCAAGACCGGAAGCGGTGAGCCCCGCCAGCAGGGGCAGCGCAAGGGGAATGGCACAGCAAACGGCGCAGGCGGCAGCGACACCGAATACGGCCCAGACTTTCTTCATCGTGTCCTCATGGGTAGCGGGCGCAGCGCCCCGATACACTCACTGTAGAACCTCAAGTGACTTGAGGTGCAAGAGGCCTTCCATGAAAACCCCGCAGACCGAAGCGGCACTGACGATCGGTGCGCTGGCCGATCGAAGCGGCTGCAGCGTACCGACGATCCGCTACTACGAGGAGATCGGTCTCATCCCGCCGGCGAGGCGCCGCGACAGTGGCCACCGCGTGTACGACTCGAGCGCCGTGGACTTGCTCACCTTCGTGCGGCATTGCCGGGACTTCGGCTTTCCGATCGAGCAGGTCCGCGAACCGGTGTCGCTGGCTGCCAGCGAACAGCGCGACTGCTTCGAGACACTCGACATCGCACAGGCACACCTGAAGGCGGTGCGGGCCAAACTCGCCGAACTGCGCGCGCTGGAGCGCAGCCTGGCGCGCTTCGCGAAGTCCTGCTCCGAGATGTGCGCCGGCGGTCCGGCTGCGCGCTGCACGATCCTCAGGGATCTGGGCTCGGCGCCATCCAACGTTGCAGCGAACTGCTGCGGCTGAGTCGGCGCTAGCGCACCGGCTGAAACATGATGATGCCCATGCCGAGAAGGGCCACCGCGACGCCTGCCAGGTCCCACGGTGTCGGACGCACCTGGTCAACGGCCCACAGCCACGCAAGCGCCACCCCGACGTAGACGCCACCGTAGGCCGCGTAGACGCGCCCGGCGGCGGTGGCATGCAGGGTCAGCAGCCAGGCGAAGAGCGCCAGGCTCAAGGCGGCAGGCACCAATAGCCAGACCGAGCGACCCTGCTTCAACCACAGGTAGGGCAGATAGCAGCCCACGATCTCGGCCAAGGCCGTGACGAAGAACAGCAGGAAAGTCTTCATCACCCCATTCTGCCGGGGCGCATCCGCCGCGGGTCAACCGCAGCACGACCTGCCTGCCTGGACCGGAGGACACTTCACCGAGCCGTAGGAGCAGAACACGCAGCAGTCGCCCGGCCGTGGCTTCAGCAGCGTCTCGCAGGCCACGCATTGGTAGAAGAACTGGCAGGCGTCGACCGGCATGGTCTCGTGCGCAACGTGGCCGCACTGCGGGCACGTCAGCGTGGACTCGACGACGATGGTGTCCATGCGCCTACTTGCGGGGCGTCGACGGAAAGCCGGCTTCGGTGGTCGCCTTCACCAGCGCAGCCACGTCGGCCTTGCCGGTGTCGAACCGGACGGTCGCGGTCTTGCGCCCGAAGTCGATCCTGGCATCGGTGACGCCGGGCACCTTCTGCAGCGACTTCTTGACCGTGATCGGGCACACGCTGCAGGTCATGTTCTGCACGTCGAGGATGGCGATCTGCTCGCCGCCCGCCAGCACCGCGACGGGAATGACGAGGGCGAGGGTCGCGGCGAGGATCTTGCGCATCGTGGGGTTCCTTCAGTAGAAGAGTGGCGCTATCCATGGCACCGCGAGCAAGCTGGCCAGGGCGACAACGACGATCCAGAACATCAGTCGTTGTCGCATGACGATCCGCGGATCGGCGCAGGCCGTGCCGGGCTCGCAGACCTTGGGCATGAGGTAAAGGCGGCGGAAGGCGAGCGCGACGAAGAGCAGGGTCGCACCGATGAAGAACGGGCGCATCGGTTCCAAGGCCGCCAGGTTGGCCACCCAGGCCCCGCCGATGCCCATCAACAACAGCACGAGTGGCCCGACGCAGCAGATCGACGCCCCGATGGCTGCCAACGCGCCCGCAACGAGCGAAGCCTTGACGTTGAGCGATGCCACCGCGACCTCCGAGAACCCATGACGACGAACGCAGTCTAGAGTCCGTACCATGGTACGGAGTCAAGGGGTGAGACGTGACGTCTGAACTGTCAATCGGGCGGCTGGCCGCCGAGGCTGGTGTCAACGTGGAGACGATCCGCTACTACCAGCGGCGCGGCTTGCTCGCGGAGCCGGAAAGGCCGCTCAACGGGCAGCGCCGCTACCCGGCCGAACTCACCAAGCACGTACGCTTCATCAAGCGCGCGCAGGTGCTCGGTTTCACGCTCAAGGAGATTGCCGGCCTGCTGCGGCTCGAAGAGGCGCGCGCTTGCGCCGAAACGCGAGAGCTGGCGGGCCGCAAGCTGCAAGTCATCGACAGCAAGCTGGCCGACCTCAACGCCATGCGCAAGGCGCTCGCCAAGCTGGTGCGCCAGTGCGATGCGCCCGACAGCAAAAGCTGCTGCCCCATCATTCACGCGCTGGCGGCGGACTGAGGCCGTCATTCGGTGAACCGACCCGCGCAGGCAAGGCAGCGTCTTCCCCGCGAAAGCGGGGACGGTCTACCTACTGTCAGGCGGCGAGCTTCGCGTTCTCGGATCGGCCGGGCTGCGCGATTCGTCCGGTAGTGCAATGAGGTGATCGCGTCACGACGTGGGTCACCGTCTGGCATCGGCCCATTGGGTGAGTCAAACCTTGTCTTTTCCGGCGCTGCTGCAGAGCGGTCGATGAGTAGGGTCGCTGCGCTTTCAGTTTGGGCGGGCATCGGTACCTCTTCGAACTCCGTGGCAAGAAGTGGAACACGCTCTTGATCTGAAGCTTCATGTAAAAAGAAAACTCTTTATCCACATGGCGCAGACATTCGGCTAAGCTTCGATCCAAGGTGCAGGACTCAGGAGAACGAAGTGGCAACAAAGACGCTGAAGACGGTCCCGAAAATCTCAGTGAAGATTTGGCGGCCAATCATCGAGAAACTGGACAGGAAGATCGACATCGCCTGCCTGCGCCGGGACGCCTATCTAGCCAAGGTCCTTGAAACCGAACTCGACTGGTTGGACCAGGAAGTCTCGATCCCGAACTCCAAAGCCAGCTACGACTATGTCTTCGAGCGTCTTGATCAGCTTGATCGCAAGCTGGTCAGCCTGGCACTGCCGCCCGAGCTGACGCAGCGGCTCAAAGAAATCTGCGATCGCAAGCGAATCGTCCGCGACGCCTTCTTTAACCGCGTCTTCCTCCTGCTGGCCGCATCGCCAAAGGTCGTCGACACGTTGCTGTTCGGTGACGTGGGCAACAAGTGGCGAACCGAAGTCTGGAGCGAGAACAAGCATGACGGCCCGTTCTTCCAGAACGGCTTCTATCCGCTCGAACCCATGATCGACCCCTTCTGGGCTGTTCGATGTGGCCTAGAGATGTACGCCAGCGACGTCGGCTTGAAGGACTACGTCGAACCCACAAGCGGCAAGCCGATCCGCGTTAAGACCAACCTGACCGAAGAGCCCATGCCAGCGGACAGCTTGTACACAACAATCTTCGAGCAGAAGGTCAAGGGAGGCGACCTCCACGGGCTGAGTTGCTACTTCCCAGACTGGCGAATCCCGGATCACGCGGCGACGAAGACCCACCAGGCGAAGCTAGACGAACTGCTGGGCGACTTGAAGGCGCTGCCATGAACACCAAGCACTCCGAAGTCCGCGCACAGCAGCGTGGCATCCCGCCGATGGTCGATCAACTTCTCGACCTCTACGGGCAAGAGGAACATGACGGCCGTGGGGGCATCGTTCTCTACCTGAGCAAGCACAGCATTCGAAGCATGGAGCGCGATCTGGGCCGACGCCCGGTATCACGGCTCGCTGAGTGGTTCGATGCGTACAAGGTCAAAACCACGGACGGCAGAACGATCACCGTCGGCCATCGCACCCATCGTGTCTGGAGGAAGTGATGCAAGTACAACCGAACTTGAACCCGCAGCCCCAGTTTCCGATCCAGGAGTTGGAGCAGATCGAGGCAGCGATTCAGGCATCCCAGCGGTGGTTGAGCACGCTGCAAGGTCGGCGCGAGGCTTTGACGGCAGAACTGGAGAAGATCACTCGGCCGCAAGAGGCGCCGATCAAGACAGCCATGAAAGCGATCGGGCCAGGTCTGGAATACCTCGGTAGGATGACTCGTCACTGGCACCACATCGACATTCACATCGATCTGCTTCGCCGGCTCTGGACGGAGCGTCCGGAGCACCGCGAAGCAATGGCGCACGCCATGGGCGCCTATGGCAACACCCGGGCCTACGTCGCACGCACGCGGGAAGGCTTGTTCCCCGGCCAGCCGTTGCCGTGGATGCAGCGGTACAGCAGGCAGCTTGTGGACGGCTGGTACGTCGATACCAACCTAAACCGCGAGCGCATGCGTCGCATCTTGCCGGCTGCCGTGCGTGCTGCTGGGTTGACGTGGGGACAAGACGTAAAGGTCTATTGGCGTGCGACGCACGTGGCAGTTTGAACGTCTCAATTCAGCCATGCGGAGGTGCTGGTGTGCAGCCGCGTTGGGTAGCTGTGAGCCGATCAGCAAACCGCACTTAAAGGCGCGCACGAACCCCGCAGCTAGGCCGAGTGTAGAAGGCCCTCCCCCGGGGTGGGGAAGGGCCAAAGCCGCTGTCAGGCGGCGAGCTTTGTGTCCTCGGCGTCCATGCGGCTGGCGCCCGCCGAGTCCTGGTCAAGGTCGAGTTGGCGCTGCAGGCGGCGTTGCCGCGCGAGGAGGTCCGCCAAGCGACCCTCATGTTCGAACGGGCGTTCGAGCTCGATCCGCAGATCGGCCAAGCGCTTGCCGCGCACGGCCAGTTGCTGACGTGCCGCGTCGCGCTCCTTGGGCACCGATGCCAGCGCCGCGAGCAGCGCCGCCACCAGGCCCTGGGCCGTCTGGTACACGTCGGCGTCGTACCGGCAGTGACCTTCGAGGTACAGGCCGGGAACGCCGTCGTCGCGGCTGGCGCGCAGTCCGAGCTTGAAGCCGGCGAACCGGCCGATCCGCTGCTCGACGCAGCCTTGCGCGGCCTTCGCCGCACGCACCATCTGGCGCAGGCCTTCTCCGACCGCCTCCGCTCCGACCAGTACCTGGCCGGCCAACTCGACGCGCATGTCTCCGGCGGATGCCGGCTCCGCGCGCTCGCAGTCCTGCTCCAGCAACGCCAGCTTGCGCTCCAGCGACTCGATCAGCATCGGCAGCCGCGCGACCTCGCTCTCGTTCGCATAGCGCTGGTTGCGCCACACCGAGAACAGCGTCGACAGCTTGGCCACCTCGGCGTCCACGCCGGCCTTCTCGATCACGAGCGGGTTGCCCGAGGCGAGTGCCTTCACTTCGGCGTACGACAGCGCCGCCAGTTCCACGTCCTCGATCGAACGCAGCCCCTTGTCGCCGCTCATCACCTGGGCGATGAAACGCGCCTTGGTTTCGAGGGCCTGCCACATGTAGCTGTCGAAGCTGCCCTCGGTGACGTAGCGAAAGATCTCCACGTCCTCGCACTCGTTGCCCTGGCGCAGGATGCGCCCTTCGCGCTGTTCCACGTCGCACGGCCGCCACGGCGCGTCCAGGTGGTGTAGCGCCGCCAGCCGGGTCTGCACGTTGGTGCCGATGCCCATCTTGGCCGTCGATCCGAGCAGCACCCGCACGCGGCCTTCGCGCACGGCCTTGAACAGCGTGGCCTTCTGCGCGTCGGTGTCGGCGTCGTGCACGAACGCGACCTCGGTTGCCGGCACGCCGGCATCGACCAGCCGCTGCTGCAGGTCGTCGTAGACGCTGAAGGCCTTGCCCTCCTTCGGCGACGACAGGTCGCAGAACACCAGCTGCGCGCCGCGGAAGGCCTCGGTGCGTTGCCGCACCGCGAGCACCTCGCCGACACAAGCCGCCACCTTGCCCTGCGCGTCGAAACGCGCGCCCGGCGCCACCAGCCGGAAGTCCAGCGCGGCCTTGCGGCCGTCGGTGGTCACCGCGAGCATGTTGTCGTCTTGCGGCTTGACGCGACCCATGCGGATCGCCTCCGCGCGCTCGACCAGCGTGCGCACGTAGGCTTTCAGCGCGCTGCTCGCCGGGCAGGCCACGATGCGCGGCTTGCCGCCACGCAGCGCCGGCACCGGCAGCTTCAGCATCTCCGCGGTGCGGATGTCGGCCACTTCGCCGAACACCGCCATCAGCTCGGGCACGTTGATGAAGCGCGCGAAGCGCGTGTTCATGCGGTAGCCGCTGCCGTCGGGCGCGATCTCGAGCGCCGTGACGCTCTCGCCGAAGGTGGCCGCCCAGGCGTCGAACTGCTGCAGCCCGAGTGCCTCCAGCCGTCTGGGCTGCAGGTAGCGCATCATCGTGTGCACCTCGGCCATCGTGTTGGCCACGGGCGTGGCGGTTGCGAACACCACGCCGCGCTGCGCGCCGCCGTGCAGGCGCATCGTGTAGCGCGTCTTCAGGAACAGGTCGAAGGCCCGCTCCGAGTTCGCCAGCGGCAGGCCGGCGACGCGCGTCATCTTCGTGAACCGGTACAGGTTCTTGAACAGGTGGGCCTCGTCGACGAAGAGCGTGTCGATGCCGAGCTGTTCCCAGCTCAGCAGATCGTCCTTCTTCGCGTCGGCCAGCAGCTTCTCCAGCCGCACGGTCCAGTTCTTCTTCATCGCTTCGAGCTGCTTGACGATCCGGTTGCCCCGGTCGTTGCGCCGCTCGGCGCGCGCTGCCATCTCGATTTCCATGATGAGTTCCTTGATGAAGGTTTGTGTGAATGCCGGCGACATCCGGATGCGCTCGAAGCTCGAGTGCGTGATGACCACCGCGTCCCAGTCGCCCGTGGCGATGCGCGACACCAGCTCGCGCCGGCGGTCGCCCTCCAGGTCTTCCTTGCCCGCCATCAGCACGGCAGCATTGGGGTACAGCCGGACGAACTCGGCCGTGTACTGCGCCAGCATGTGGTTCGGCACCACATGACAGGGCTTGGCCGCGAAGCCGAGGCGCCGCAGCTCCATGCCGGCGATCGCGCAGACCGCGGTCTTGCCGGCGCCGACGACGTGGAACAGCCCGGTGTTGCCGGACTGCACGACACGCCACACGGCGTCCCGCTGGTGCGGGTGCAACGCGTAGCAGCGCGAGAACCCCGGCAGCTTCAGGTGCGAACCGTCGAACTGCCGCGCCCGCGTGGCGTTGAACAGGTCGTTGTAGGTCCGGCACAGCCGCTCACGGCGCTCGGCTTCATCGAAGGCCCAGGCCGCGAAGCGCTCCTTGATCAGCGCCAGCTTCTCTCGCGCGGCCAGCGTCTCGTCGGGGTTGACGATCATGCGGTCGCTCTCCGGGTCCGGGTCACGGACCGTTGGCACCTGCACGTTCAACGCGCACTGCACGAGTTCGATCGCATTCAGCCGCGAGGTGCCGAACTCCTGCGTCACCTTGACGTTCTGGCGCGCGCTCCACTCGGGGTAGCGCACCGACCAGGCCCCGGCCTGCGCCGAGTAGCCCACCTCGCAGTCCTTCTGCTCCAGCACCTGCCGGATGAAGTCCTCCACGTCGCCGGTGGGGATCCACACCGCGCCCAGGCGCGGCTCGATGGCTGCCGGTGGCAAGTCCTCGGGTTGCACCCGCTCCAGCGCGGTCACGTTGCGTGCGGCTTCCGGGCCGGCGGCCAGCGCCTGCCTGAGCTTGGCCTTGACCTCGCCGGACAAGTAGTCGTCGGCGGTCCTCCACTGCCCGTCCGCGGGATCCAGGAACACCAGCCCGCGTTCGGCCAGGGCATCGAGCGCCGCTTGTGGCGGCGCCGACAGCAACTGGCCCATCCAGGCCGGATCGACCCGGCCGCGCCATTGCACCGAGGCGGCCAGCGCCTCCTCGGGTTCGGCCGCGGTTTCGGGCTCGACGATCCTTGCCAGCGTGCGCCGGCTGAACAGTGCCGCCTTGGTGGCGGTCTCGGTCTCCTCGTCGTAGTGCTCCAGCGACAGCAGCAGCGGGTAGTCGGGGTCGCGGCGGAACGCGAGTGCGTTGGCCCGGTTCGACAGGCACCCGTAGCGCCCGACGTAGCGGTCATAGCTGCCGTTCAGCATGGCGCGCTCGTGGCGCTGCCGGCTGTCGTCGGCATCCGCGAGTTGCAGATCGAGCAGGGCTCGCGCATGGTCGCGGATCGAACACAGGCCCGCGATGCGGGCGCGCTGCGTGGCGTTCAGGCGCTCGTGGATGTCCACCAACTCGCCGTCTTCCACGCGATGCACGCGGCCGTGGTGGAGGTGATGACTCCCGGGCCGGGTTCCGCCTGCTGCGATCATCCTGCGGCGCGGGACCGGCATTGCCTCCGGTGCGGCGGCGCTGTAGACGCCGCGCGGCAGTAGATCGATTCGTCGCGGCAGTTCTTCGGTCAGGTCGCCGTCGAACACCGCGGTCGGCACCGGCTCGTGGCCGTTGCTTTCCTGGCGGATGCGGCCGATGCAGAACTCGGGCCGCGCCGCGTACCACTGGTTGACCTGCAGGTAGCGTTCGCCGCAGCGCGGATCGCGCAGCGACTCGGGCACCATGCTCAGGCCCAGCCAGGGCTGATCGTCGGCCTCGCCCGGCACGCGCTTGCGCAGGAACAGGATGTCGGCCTGCACCTCGGTCGACGCGATCTCGGCGAAGGCGCCGCGCGGCAGGCGGATCGCGCCCAGCAGCACCGCCTGCGATGCGAGGTAGCGCCTCACGGTGTCGTCCCAGGCATCCATCGTGTGGCTGCTGGTGATGAAACAGGCCAGCCCACCGGGCCGCAGCGCATCGAGCGCGCGGCCGAGGAAGTAGTTGTGGATGCTGAATCGGCCATAGGGCCGATTGCTCGAATCGGCCACCTTGTAGGCGCCGAAGGGCACGTTGCCGATCGCCAGGTCGTACCAGGCGTCGGCCAGCGGCGTTTTCTCGAACGCGGCGATGCGCACGTCCACGCCGCTGGCGCCGTAGAGCGCCCGCAGCATCCGGCCCGAAAGCCGGTCGATCTCGATGGCAGTGACCGTGCACTGCTCGGCCAGCGCCGCCGGCATCGCGCCGAGGAAGTGGCCGATGCCGGCACTCGGTTCGAGCACGCGGCCTCCGGTGAAGCCAAAGCCCTGAACCGCCTGCCACATCGCCGCGATCACGGCGATCGGGGTGTAGTGGCTGTTGTTGACCGACGCAAGCGCCGAGCTGTGGTCATCGGCGTCGAGCGCGTCGCGCAGTTGCGCGGCGCGACGTGCCCAGGCCGGTTCCGGCGCTTCGCGGTTGAAGCTTGCGGGCAGGCCACCCCAGCCGGTGTAGCGCAGCAGCGTGGCGCGATGGTCCTCGTCGGGCTGGCTGCCCGACGCGTCGAGCGCGCGCAGGGTCTCGATCGCGGCCAGGTTGGCCTCGAACTTGGCGACCGCACCGCGCGGGATGTCGAGCCCGCCGGCGGGCAGTCGGGGCCAGGGGCGCCGCGCGGCGCTGGGCGGCGGCGGTTCGCTCGGCCGCCACGAGGGTTGTGGTGGGCGAGACTCGTGTTCCGCTTCGCCCGGCTCGTCGTCGAGCGGCAGAACTGAAGGAGGGGGAGGAACGGGAGGCATGGGCGGCGCGAAGGCCGCGGCAGGCTCCGGCTCGAAGCCGGGCAGCCAGGAACAGGGCTCGGGGATGCGAGTCATGGGGGTCTCCGTGGGGCGACGGAGACGCACCTGCCCCCGCGGGGAGATGGCTCCCCGTCAGGGTGGATGGATGGCCCACCGGATGCGCAGGCGCATGGGTGGGTGGCTCTGGTGCCGCGCGAGGCGGCGATCAATCAGTCAGATGCGGTGTCGGTGTGCCGCGGGCATCGGGCTCCAGGCGGAGCACGAAAGGGCTTGGAAGGCGGGTATCGACCGCGGCGCCGACGCAAGTCGGGGCTGGGCAGGCTGATGCCTGCGAGTAGCCCATGTACTGTGCGCGAGGGCCTGCGGGTCCGATCGCGTCTCAACCGGTTGCCACCGCCAAGGCCCGACTTCGCAGGGGCCGCACGGTGGCGGCTCGCGCCCGACAATGAGGCATGCCCCAGGATCAGCTAACACCCGCCGACGCTGACGAAGCCTTGGCGGACATGCTCGCGCAGTGCGAGCGCTTCGAGGGTGACTTGGCCCCGCTGCTTACGCATCCGCGCCGCCCGCCGTCGCGGCGAGCGTTGCTGACCCTCGCGTTGTGCGACGTCGCGGCGGAGTTCTGGGTGGCGCAGCGCCTGCTGATTCGCGCCGGCATGCACACCGCGCCCCTGGCCCTGGTGCGCCTGCACTTCGAGGCGACGGTGCGGGCGATCTGGTTCCATCACGGCGCCAGCGACGAGTGGCTGGAACGCTTCGCCGCGCCGATGGCCCCCGGCCAACTCGCCGAGCCCGTGCTCGGGCCGAACGTCGACGCGATGCTGCAGACCCTGGCGAAGACCGCCCCGCCGTTCCTCGCGCAGACGCTCGGCGCCTTCAAGGCGGCGACATGGCAGCCGATGAACTCGTACGTGCACGGCGGCATCCGGCCCGTGGTGCAGAGTCTGGCCGGCGGCACGCCTCAGCAACTCGTCGGCGTGCTGCAGAACGCCAATGGCATGGCCTTGATGACGGCCAACCTGCTGGTGGTGGCGCTGCAGGACCCGGCGCTCGCAGGACGCATCGGCCCGATCCAGCACAGGCATCGGGCGTGCCTGCCGCCCATGCAATCGCCCGGCACTTGATGGCGCCCTCCCTCGTGGGAACCTGAATCCACGGGCCGATGTCGCGCCCGCCCTCATTCAGGAGCACCCATGAAACTATCCAAGCAGGAACTGGAAGCCGTGATCGCGGCTTCACCCCGCAGCTTCGTTCCGTTCAACAAGCTCGTGCTGTCGCCGACCTACCAGGCGCGGCCCGAGAACCCGGCGGCGCCGCTGCCGCTCACCGAACTGACCGCGTCCATCGAGGCCGCGGGCCTGTTGCACAACCTGATCGTCGTGCGCGGCGCGCGTGGCGTGCACGAGGTCTGCGCCGGCGGGCGTCGCCTGCGCGCGATGGCGCTGCTGGTGGAGCAGGGCCGCTGGGCCGAGAACCAGCCGGTGCCGGTGCTCGTGGTGCCGGCCGAGCAGGCGCTGATGGCTAGCCTGATCGAGAACGTCGAGCGCGAGGCTTTGAATCCGGCAGACGAGTTCGCGGCATTTGCTCGGCTCATCGATGGCGGCCGGTCGGTCGAGGACGTGGCGGCGGCTTTCGGTGTCACGCCGCAGGTCGTGAAGCGCCGGCTCAAGCTGGCGGCGGTGTCGCCTGCGCTGCTGACGCTGTTCCGTGAAGGCGGGATCGGGCTGGACTGCCTGATGGTGCTCGCGTCGATCGACGACCCGGCGCGGCAGGAGCAGCTGTGGCAGCAACTGCCCGAATGGAACCGCAGCGCGGATCAACTGCGCCGGCTGCTGACCCGGGGCGAGGTCGAGTCGGACCGCGACGGCGTGGCGATCTTCGTGACGGTGGCCGCCTACGAGGCTGCGGGCGGTCCCCTGCGGCGCGACCTGTTCAGCGACGACGGCAAGGCCTACCTGCAGGACGCCGCGCTGCTGGAGCGGTTGGCGCTGGACAAGCTGCAGCAGCCGGCCTGCGAGGTTGCCGCCGAAGGCTGGAAGTGGGTGGACGTGCGGGCTCGCTATGTCTACGAGGACTACGTGCGTCACGGCGAGGTGCGCCGCGTGCGCCGTGTACCGAACGCCGACGAGGCGGCACGCCACGCGCAACTCGAAGCCGAGCTGGAAGCGTTGCACGCTCGCATGGAGGTGATGTCGGACGACGACGGCGACGAGAACGAGTACGCCGCACTCGAAGCCGACGACGAGCGGCTGCAAACCGAACTGAGTGCCATCGACGAAGCACTGGAGGTGTTTCCGGCGGACCTGATGGCGCAGGCGGGCTGCGTGGTGTTCGTGGGAGTGCGGGGGACGGTCGAGGTCAAGCGCGGGCTGGTCCGGCCGGAGGATCGTGAGGCGGTCGTGCAGGCGGCGAGGCAGGCCACCACCGGCGAGCCGACCCCCGGCACGGCGCTCGTAAGCCTGCCCAAGGGCGGCGCCCGCGCGGTGCACTCCGAGAAGCTGATGCGCAGCCTGACCGCGCACCGCGTCGCGGCGATCCAGGCCGAACTGCTGCTGCGGCCCGATGTGGCCCTGGCCGCGCTGACAGCTCATCTGGCGGCGAAGCTGCTCAAGGACGGCTTCCACCGCTACCGCGGCGGCGACGATGCGCTCACCGTCAGCGCGAGCGAGACGCACGAGGGCCTGCGGCGCGAGTCCGCGGACATGACCGAGGCCGAAGCCTGGAAGCTGATGGAGCAGACGCGCGTCGAGTGGACCGCGCGACTGCCGGCCGACGGCGCGGCGTTGCTGCCCTGGCTGCTGGCGCAGGAACGCCCGACCGTGATCGGACTGCTGACCTTCCTCGTCGCCGCGAGCGTCACCGGGGTCGAAGGCACCGAGCGCGAACGCCAGAGCACGGACGTGCTGGCCCAGGCGCTGGCGCTCGACATGCGACGCTGGTGGAAGGCCGGTGCCGCCTCGTACTTCAACCATGTGTCGAAGGCGACGACGCTCGCCGCGGTGACCGAGGCCGCGGGTGCCAACGCCGCCGCGCCGCTGGCTGGGCTGAAGAAGGACGGTGCGGCGGCGGGTGCGGAGCAGGCGCTGACCGCTACGGGCTGGCTGCCGCGGTGCCTGCGGACGTCACGACCGCGCTGCGAGACAGACCCGAAGCAAAGAAAACACCTGGACGTGGGCGCCGAAGCCGGAGACGAACTGCGGGACCAGGAGACTGCCGACGAGGCGTCCCGCTGATTGACCGGCGAGACAGTGGACTTCAACGCAGCACAGATCACCGATCGGCGGGGGGTGCCCTGACGACTTCCAGCATTGCAGGCAAGCGGACCGAGGAGTAGGCAACTTGAACGTTCGCGATGTATGCAGAGTGAATGGTCAAGCGCGATTGCTGGGTGTCGCTGGACGCAGATGCGGACACTCACGAGCGGCACCTTACAGGCATCGGGTCTGGAGGGCGACGGCGGTCCAGCGGTCCGGACCGCATCCGAACCTCTGCCCCTTCGCTACGTATCCTGAAGCAGGCGGTCCATCTCCTCGGACCATCCGGGGTTGCACCGCCACAAGGGCTGCAGCGCATCGGCCGATGCCGGAGCGTCCGACCACTGGCGTGACCACTTGGCCGCCGCCTCGCGGCGGCCCAACGCTGCGCTGGCCGCAGCCGCGGTGCGCATCGAAGGGCGCCATGACGGCCGCACCTTCAGCGCGGCGATGGCGTACAGCAGTGCGTCCTCGGCCTTGCCATCGAAAAGACAGGCCAGCGCCAGCACGTTGTACCAGACGAAATTCTGGGGATCGTAGCGGTTCAGCCGCAGGCCGTGCGCCAGCGACTGCCCCGCGCGGCCCGCGTTGCCCGAATAGAGAGCCGACATGCCATGCACCAAATGGCCCAGCGCGAAGCACGGGCTCAGCTCGACGGCCTTCTCGGCGCTGCGCAACGCGAGCGCAAAGTCGTCTCGGTAGTTGCTGACGATGGCCAGCGCGTAGTGCGCGTAGGGATTTCGCTCGTCCAGCTGCACGGCCGCCAGCGACGCGGCATGGCCCTCGCGCAGGTCGGCCGCCGGATCATCGCTCCAGCCGTAGGCCACCAGGCCCGCGTCGACGCGGCCGATCCACAAGCGCGCTTCGGTCAGCTCGACATCGATGCGGCCGGCCTGGCGGAACAGCTCGCGTGCCTTGAGGTGAGTGGGCCTGGTGACGTGGTGGAACAGCCAGGAGCCCTGGGCCACGAGGTCCCAGCCGCTCACGCTGCCGACACGCCGGTGCACCGCAAGGCTGCCCGAGTCCTTGAGAAGCTCGGGCTCGATCGCGCCTGCCACCTGCTGGGCAATGGCGTCCTGAACGTCGAACATGTCCGCGTCGGCAAAGTCCTGTCGCTCGGCCCACAGGCAGCGGCCGCTGGCCGCCTCCACCAGTTGCGCCGAGATGCGTACGCGCTCGCCCGACTGGCGCACCGAGCCCTCCACCAGGTAGCGCACGCCCAGCTCGGCGGCGGCCGCCCGCCCGTCCACTGGCTTGAGCTTGTAGACATGGCTCGCGTTGCGGCCAGTAACCGAGAACCAGCGGAATCGCGTCAGCGCCGCGATGAGGGCCTCGGTCACGCCATCGGCCAGGTATTCCTGCGCGGGGTTGTCGCCGAGATGGGCAAAGGGCAGCACGGCGATGGTTGGCCGGCCGCCGTGGTCCACCGCCGTGTGGTCGGCCGGTGCGAGCTGTGTGTCCTCCACCGCCGCGACGTCAGGCAGCCGGTAGCCCAGACGCGGCACGGTGACGATCCACTCGGACTGGTCGGTCGTCGGCGCGCCGAGCAGCTTGCGCAAGCCGGCGACCTGCACCGAGAGGTTGCTGTCCTCGACCACCAGTCCCGGCCACGCAAGGCGCATCAACTCCGCCTTGGACACCGGCTCGCCGCCCGCATCCAGCAGCGCTTGCAAGATGCGCAACCCGCGCTGACCTACGGCGACGGCCGCACCGTCCCGGGTCAGCGTCCCGCGCGCGGTGTCGAGTAGGAAGGGGCCGAATGCAAAGCGCTTTGCCATGGCTGTCATGCCGTTGAATTTGCAGGATTTAGTGCTGTTTCGGCGTCGCTTCAGTGACCTACCGGGATTGCCGGTTCATTGTCTCGCCACGGGCCGGATGCCCGCAAACCCCAAGGAGTCTCGAGATGGAAACCGTCGACGCCGCCCGAGCCCGATTCGTCGTCAGCGGATCGGAGCCCTACACCAGTGCCCAAGGGTCGCGCTATGCAGCCGGCATCAGTGCCGAGACTGTTGGCTCGACTTCCATCTTCCTCGGCATCATCACGCTACCGGCCTGGCAGCGCACCAAGGCGCACGCCCATGCCCGACACGAGTCGGCGCACTACATGCTCAGCGGCGAGGAGGTCGAGCTTTGGACCGGCCCGCGGCTGGAGCATCGCGAGGTAGCAAGGCCCGGGGACTACCTGTTCGTTCCAGCAGGCCTGCCGCACGTGGCGGTGAACCGCAGCGGCACGCCGGCCGTGTTTGTCGGCGCACGCAACGAAGCCACGGCGCAGGAGAGCGTGCTTCTGCTTCCGGAACTGGACGCGCTGGTGGCCTGACGGACCACCATCGAAGGATCGGATGAGGAGACGACCATGGCAAGCATCGAAGCGAAGCTTGACGCGATGGGGCTGCACCTGCCGCAGCCCATGCAGATTCCGGCGGGCCTGAGGCTGCCGTTCGAATGGGTGCGCATGCGCGGCGGCCGCGCCTTCTTGTCGGGGCAGGTGCCACTCGATAGCGATGGCCGACTCGCAGCCCCGCTGGGCAAGGTGGGGGCCGACGTGACGCCCGAGCAGGGTTACGCCGCAGCGCGGCTCGTCGCGCTGGCGCACCTGTCGAGCCTGAAGCGCGCGCTCGGCGACCTGGACCGCATCACCGCCTGGCTGCGAGTCTTCGCCATGGTGAATGTCGCGCCCGGCTTTTACGAGACCCCGCGCGTGACCAATGGCTACTCCGACTTGATACTCGAACTCTTCGGCCCAGAGGTGGGTGCCCATGCACGCTCCTCCATCGGGATGGTGATCCCGTTGAACGCGCCGGTGAACTGCGAGGCGGAAGTGGAGATTGACGGGGGCAGGATTGATGGGTGAGGGCGGCCGGATCGAGCTTCCCGGTCGATCCGATGAGCGTCAGCATGCGGGCTTCAGAATCGTGGCAACGATGGACGGCAACGGGTCGAACTAGCGCATTCGGCGCGACGGCGCGAGTGATCGCGATGTGCGAACAGTGAATCTTCGCAAGTCGAATCTCACCGCTCCCTACGTCGTGCCGCATGCGTTGGTAGTGCGCGCCGCCCCCTCGGCCGGCAGTTCGGGCGTCATCCCGACTTGGCAGACTGACGTCTGCCGTCGACCAAGATACGCAAAATGTGTAGCTGCACATATCGCCTATTTAGGTCAGTCCGCCGTTATGCGCAGCAAGGTCCGCAAAGCTGCGCCCGCCGTAGAGCCCGATGGCTCCTGCTCCGCATAACACCCCGCGGCCTCGGACCGGCCGGGGCTGCGAGGCAGGGCTGGCGCCGGTCTACAGCGAGCGCAGCCAGTCCAGCAGCGACTTGCTCTGCTGCCAGGACGGCAGCGCCGCCGAAGGCGACTCGCCGGCCACCTTCTCCAGCGCGCGTCGCTTCATCTCCAGGTTCGCCCGGGCGTAGATCTGCGTCGTCTTCACGTCCACGTGCCCGAGGAAGTCGCGGATCATCTCCAGCGATACGCCACTTTGCAGAAGGTGCATGCCCTTGGTGTGCCGCATGCTGTGGGGGCTGATCTTCTGCGTGAAGCCGGGCACCGCCGACCGCGTGGCCTGCACGTGGCAGTGCAGCAGGTACCGCAGGCCCGACCTGGACAAGCGTCCGCCCTGGCGGTTCTGGAACAGCGGCAGGTGGCCTCGCTCGGGCCGGTCAAGATCGTTCTCCCGCAGGTGGTCACGCAGCAGCCGAGCCGTGGCATCCATCAAGGGCACCACACGCACCTTGCGCCCTTTGCCCAGCAACCTGACCTGGGCCGGTGTCGTCAGGCGCACATCGTGGGCGTTCAGGTCGATCAACTCCTGCGCCCGGGCGCCGGTGTCGTACAGCACGCTGAGCATCACCGTGTCGCGCCGTCCGGCCGGCGTGGTCGGATCGGGATGCGCCAGCACCTGGGTCAGCTCGTCCTTGGACATGTAGGCCACCGGCACCTGGACGTGGCGCCGCAACGGCATCGCCATGATCTTCTGGCACTGCAGCATCCGCTCCGGCACCTCCGACTGTACGTAGCGGAAGAACGCGTGCAGCACGGCCAGCCGCTGGTTCAGGGTGCGGATCGAGCAGTGCCGCTCCTGCGCCAGGTGATCGAGGAAGGCCTCCACGAAGGTCACGTCGATGTCGGCCAAGGACAGGCGCTCAACCGCGATGCCGCGACCGTCACGTCCGAAGCGCAGCAGCAGCGTGAACACATCGCGGTAGGCCTTGATCGTGTTCGGGCTCAGGTTGCGCTGGCCGGCCAGGTAGCGCGTGAGGAAGTTCGTCACGTGCACGGACAGGTCGGTCGGCTTCATGACAGCCTCCAGGGCCTGCGCGGAATGACGTCGCTGAAGGCGGCGTCCGATCGCGAGACGATCTCCGGGTACAGCTCGGCGGTCATCTGCAGGTAGTCCTGCGTGCCGTCGATCGAGGCGTGACCGAGGTAGGTGGCCAGCACCGGCATCCTGGCCTGCAGATCAGCGCCTTCACGGTACCAGCGCAGCAGGGTATGGACCGCAAAGGTGTGGCGCAGGTCGTGAAGGCGAGGTCCTTCGCCGCGGCCGCCGTGGCCGATACCGCATCGGTGCAGCAGGTCCCGGTAGTTGCGGTACACGCCGCTGCCGTGCAGCAGCCCGCCGCGCGGTGATGGGAAGAAGAAGTCATCGTCGGAGCGAGGCCCCAGCGCGGCAGCGTACTTTTGCAGACGAACGACCAGTGGTCGGGCGGGCGGCACCAGTCGGTCCTTGCGGAACTTGGTGTCGTTGATGTGCAGCACGCCCTGGACCAGGTCGACGTCGCGCATGCGCAGGCTCAGCGCCTCTTCGAGACGCAGGCCGCATCCGTACAGCACACGCAGCAGCTCCGGCAGGACGATGTGGCGCAGGTGGGTCGACGCCATCGGCTCGATCCGGTCAGCGGCTTCGAGCAAACGGCGCACTTCCTCGTGCGTCAACACACGCGCCAGGAACGACTTCGACTCCTTGGCACCGACTGCGTGATCTGGCACGTCGGCTGGAAGGTCCAGCCGGCGCATGAACAGAGCGAAGTTGCGAACCAGGTTGACACGATCGCGCTGGGTCTTGCCGTTCTCGTGCGGCTGCTTGGCCAGCCACGATGAGGTCACGGACTTCGGCAACTCGACTTGCTGCAGGCCTTGGCGGCACAGGTGGGCGTCGAGTCGGCGGAGGCTCCAGGCGCCAACGTTGTAGCGATAGCCACAGGCTCGCTTCTCCTGAATGAACTGCGCCATCAGTGGGGCCAAGGGGCTGTTACCGGTGAATGTCGCGGGCTTACGAGGCGCGGCCATGGCACACCTCCTCCGGATCGATGGCTGCGGTGCGCAGCGTCTCCACATCGGCCTTGGCGTAGATGAAGGTCGTTGCAGGCGAGGCATGCCCCAACACGGCCGAGATGACCGGGAACGGCGTCTGTGCACCAAGCAGCCGGGTGGCAAGGGTGTGGCGCAGCGAGTGCAGGCCCTGGCGCTGCGGCGCCTTGAACTTGATCCCGGCCAGGTCCCGCCAATAGGCAACGACACGGTGGAGTCGGTCGCGCTCGCAGATGGGCTCGAACGGTGGCGTCAGGTTGGTGAAGAGATGCCGGTGCTCTACCGGTGGTCGCCCTGCTCGCAAGTAGTCGATGAGTGCGGTGCCGACCTCCTCGATCAGAGGCAGGACCAGCGGCTCACCCGTCTTGTTCTGCACGATCTCGATGGTGGACGTTGTCCAGTGCAGGTGGTCGAGCGTCAGACGCTTGATGTCGCCCAGGCGCAGACCCAGGCGCGCAGCGAGCAGCAAGATCGCGTAGTCACGCTTGCCCTTCGGTGAGCGGCGATCGACGACGGCAAGCAGCCGCTCGACCAGCTCCGGTTCCCATACCGAAGGCACCGTGGCATTGCTCGCCAGTCGGATCGTCGGTATCGCGGTGCTGAGGTCACGGGGCAGGATGTCGCGCATGAACAGGTACTGCAGGAACAGCCGCAGGCCAGACGACACGCGCGAGACGGTCCTCGGCTGCCAGGCCGTTCGGGTCCGAACAAAGGCGCTGAGGTCCTCGGCTTGCAATGCGTCCAGCGACTCCAGGCCTCGAGTGCGCAGGAAGTCCAGGAAGACCGCGATGTTGTGCATGCGCTCGGCCAGGCTGCTGGGTCGAAGGTGCCGGCGCTCCCTGGCGTACTGCTCGTACTCCCGCAAGGCCTTGTGCATGCCGACCGGCACGCGTAGCCCGGTCGTCTCGACCACGAAGCGGCAGATGGTGCCGGTGCGCACGAGGTCGTCGAGCACCTTGATGCCGAACACCAAGTGCCGCCGCCATTGTTGGCCGAGCTTGAGCACCTCCCCGTCGCGAACGCCGTACGCCTGCTCGAAGCGCAGGGCCAGTTCACGCGTGTACTCGGCAGGCAAGCCCTGGGCGCGGGCGAAGTCGGCCAGACGCTCCCACACCCGCTTGTAGCGATTGATGGTGCGGATGGTGTAGCTGCGCATTAGCAGTTCATGCGCAGCGCATTGGCACAGCGGCTCCAGCGCCAGCGCACCGGATCCATTGGAGTTGAGCGAATCCATGATCGTCTCCTCGTTGACGGCAGCCACAGCGGCCCCCGGGGAGGACGATCTTGGAAGCGTTATGTGCAGTCGGGATGGCCTACGGCATAGGTGGCTCGCTCGGCTTGAGGCCCTTGCTGCGCATAACGGCGGACTGACCTAAATA
>Ga0268299_1002311_pt1 | contig 23802 bp, 19 predicted proteins | sample NOBtaG_FD_193484 | JGI IMG/M metagenome (GOLD analysis project Ga0268299, IMG submission 193484) | Activated sludge microbial communities from bioreactor in Nijmegen, Gelderland, Netherland - NOB reactor | ecosystem: Engineered > Bioreactor > Aerobic > Activated sludge | place: Netherlands... | reverse complement strand
GCGTGGAGCGGCATCGACCTCGGCGCGGTCGTGTCCGTCGTCGCCACGGACGAAGCGGTGCGAAAGCTCGCGGCGGACTGGCCCGGGACCGTGCTCGCCAACCTCGCGGCCCCCGGCGTCATGAAGGCGCTCGTCACCATGCGCGGCATGCACGCGCCGTCGCGCATCGTCGGCTTCCTCGCGGCGGGCGCGGATCGCGCCCTCCCGCTCGGTGCGATCGAGCCGGCGTCCTTGCCGTTGGCCCCGGACGCGATCGTCGCGGCGCTCGCGCGCCACGCGCCGGCGAAGGCGCGCGTCGTCACCGTCGGCGCGGACGTCGATGCGCTCCTCAGCTTGCGGCAGGCCCTCGCGCGCGCCGGGACCTCGGTGTCGCTCGCGTGGGACGGCAAGCAGGCGACCGATCTGCTCGACATGGTTCACCCGCATGCGGTCGTGGCCGATCTGGGAGCGCCGTACGACGCGTGCGCGGTCCTCGCGCGGCTCGCGGCGAGCACCCCGGTGCCGGCGGCGGTCCTCATCGAGGGCAGCGCCGACGCCAGCGCCGCCCTCGCCATGGCCCTCAACAATCCCGACGTCGCGGCCAAGATCGTCACCCGGAAGGACCTGCTCGTCGCGCTCGGGCGTTCGGCGGCGGCCAAGAGCTCAGGCGCGCGACCGTCGCAGTCCTCTGGTGCTGCTGTCGGCGTCCGGCGGTGACGTGCCTCGTGCGTCGGCACGGGGGCGCTGCGCGGGCGGTGGGGTGAGGCTTCTCCGGGATCAGAGTGACCTCGACTCCGGACCGCTCAAGGGCACCTTGCGCAGGGTGACGTAGCGGCCCCTACGATCCCTCCGAAGCCTCACCCCACCGCCGCAGCAGGGACCGCCGCACGACGCGCTCGCTTCGCGTCGCCGCACATCGCACAACGACCCGAGCGAAACAGGTCGGCGCCGTTCGGTCCAGGAGTCGCGGGCTGCGCGCGTGTGCTGTGGCGCTTGCGGTCTACTCATCGTCATCGGCGTGGGCACCTTGCGCGGGGTCGGTGCGTGTGGGGCGAGGGGAGGCGCCGGAGGGCTCGTAGGGGCCGCTACGACACCCTGCGCAAGGTGCCCTTGAGCGGTGCGGAGTCGAGGTCACTCTGAGACCGGAGGCGCCTCCCCTCGCCCCACGTGCCACGGACGGTGCTGCACGCACGACACGACCCACGCGACCAAAGACGGAAATGCTTCGACAACCGCCCCCCGCCTGTTCTAGCTTCCGGCTTCGTCGCCGACTCCATCCCTGGAGGTTCCTCCCATGCTTCGTCGTCGTTCTCGTTCGATCGTCGCTCTCACTGCGCTCGTGATCGCGCTCGCGCCTGCTTTGGCGCTGGCGGGTCCGCCGTCGCAGCTGCACCAGGCGGGACGGTGGCTCGTCGACGCCGAAGGCCGGGCGGTGGTCCTCCACGGCGTGAACCAGGTGAGCAAGCTGCCGCCGTACCTGCCGTCCGCGATCGGGTTCGGCGCGGACGACGTCGCGGCGATCGCGGCCGAGGGGTTCAACACGGTGCGCACCGGACTCGCCCACAAGGGCTTCGTCCCCGCGCCCGGCGTGTATGACACCGCCTACCTCGACGACCTCGAAGCGACGATCGATCTGCTCACGGCCGCCGGCCTCTACGTGATGATCGACTTCCACCAGGACCTCTACAACGAGCGCTATCAGGGGAACGGGATGGCCGACTGGATGACGGTCGACAGCTCGCCCGTGCCGCCGTCGACGCTGCCCGGCTGCAACGGCGGGTTCCCGAACAACATCTTCTCGTGCGCGTTCATGTGGGAGGCGTGGGATCGCTTCATCGGGATGAACGGCCGGACGCCGGAGCTCGGGCCGCGCGGCATCACGTTGCAGGAGGAGTTCGCGGACGCGTGGCGCGTGGTCGCGGCGCGGTTCGCGGCCGATCCCCTCGTCTTCGGCTTCAACCTGCTGAACGAGCCGTATCCCGGGTCCGTGACCGGCACGTGCCTCGGGCCGTTCGGGTGCCCCCCGGCCGCCGACGCGGCGCTGACCGTGTTCTCGAATCTCGTCGCGGACGCCGTGCGCGACGTCGACCCCGACACCATCATTTTCTACGAGCCGTTCGCGACCAACTTCAACGCGGGCTTCCCGACCCATCACGGCGACGTGCCGGCCGGCCAGGTCGGCTTCTCCTTCCATCTCTACGCCTGTCTCACGACGCCGGGACCGGCGACGGCGCCCGAAGGCGCCACCGAGGTGTGCCGTCCGATGGAGCAAAACGTCTTCACCAACGCCGAGGCGCAGGCCGCGGAGTTCGGCGACGTCCCGCTTCTCACGGAGTTCGGGGCGACCGACGACCTCCCGTCGCTCCATCGCCTCGCCGATCTCGCCGATCAGAACATGATGGGGTGGCAGTACTGGGCGTGGTGGAACCGCGACCCCTGCTGCGAGCGCTCGTACGAGAACATCATCGACGATCCCGCGAATCCGGCGACGCCGGCGCATCTCGACCAGCCGAAGCTCGACGCGCTCGTACGGCCGTTCCCGCGCGCGGTCGCCGGGACGCCGCTCGGCTGGAACTGGGATCGCGGCGCGCGCCGCTTCACGTTGTCGTACACGACGGCGCCCGTCGACGGTCCGCTCGCGCCGGGCGCCGTGACGGAGGTGTGGATCCCGAGCCGTCATTTCCCGACCGGGTACGACGTGGTCGACCTCGAAGGCGCGGTCGTGACGTCGGCGAACGATGCGGAGCGGCTCGAGCTCGCGACGTCCCCGGGTGCCACCACGGTGTCGTTCGCGGTCGTGCCGCCGGGCTGCGGTGCCGCGCCGGCCGTCGGGTGCAAGCGGCCGGTCGTCGCGAACAGCGGCGCCTTCGCCATCACGGACGTCGCGAACGACGCCAAGGACCGCCTCCAGTGGACGTGGGCGAAGGGCGCGGCGACGACGAGCGCCGACTTCGGCGACCCGACCGCGAGCACGAGCTATCGCCTCTGCGTGTACGACTACGAGGCCGGCGTTCCGCGTCTCGTCGCGAGCTCGGGCATCGCCGCCGGAGGCACGTGCGGCGGCAAGCCGTGCTGGCGCGCGACCAACGGCGGGTTCCGCTACAAGGACGCGGACGCCGCCGCCGAGGGCATTCGCCAAGTCGTGCTGAAGTCCGGCGGCGCCGGGCGCAGCAAGATCCAGGTGCGCGCGCAGGGGACGAAGCTCGCGCCGCCGCCGCTGCCCTTCACGCAGGCGCCGAAGACGACCGTGCAGCTCCGCAGCAGCGCGGGGCAGTGCTGGGAGGCGGACTACGGCACCCCGGCCCGCCGCAATCAGGCCGACCAGTTCAAGGACAGGGCCGACTGACGATGCCGTCGCTCCGGCTCGTGATCGTGATCCTCGGCGCGGTCTTCACGCTCCAGGGCATCGGCTGGCTCGTCGATCCCGCGCGCGTGGCAGCCGGCCTCGGCATGCCCCTCCTCGACGGCATGGCCCGCAGCACCCAGGTCGGCGACCTCGCCATCTTCTTCCTCGTCGCCGGCGTGACGATGATGCTCGGCACTCGGCCAGGCCGTTCGGGAGTGTTGTACTTCCCCGCCGCGCTGATCGGCGGCGCCGCCGTCACGCGCACGCTAGCGTGGGCATTCCAGGGCGCCGACTTCGCCGCATTCTTCATCGCCGTCGAGCTGATCGTCGGCGCCACGCTGCTCCAAGGCGCGCGCCGACTCGACTCGCTCTGATCCCGACGTCTCGTAGCGGTCGGCCCGGAGACCCGGGAGTGGGGGCGGTTCGGGTTTCGGGCGACATAGCGGCGAGAGCCGAGGCATCCGACGAGGAGCCGGCCCGATGAGCGAGCCCGCTGTCTGACCGAATTGGGATGGGTGGGGGGCGGTGGGTGTGAGCGAGTTCGGGCGAGCCGGGCCGGCGACGAAGACGGATCGGCTTCGCCGCGTGTCGCCCCGAAACCGAACCGCCCCCACTCCCGCGGCCCCACGTCAGATGACGTGACAAGACGAACGAAGGGCGGAATCGAGCTACTCGGTCACCTCCCGGCGCGACACAATGCCCGGCGATGCTCGAACCGAACCTAGTGCTCCAAGGACGCTACCGCATCGAAGAGTCGCTCGGCCGCGGCGGCATGGGTGCCGTCTATCGCGCGATCGACGAAACGTTCGGCAGCACCGTCGCGATCAAGCAGACGCTCTGCGAGGGCGCCGACCTCGAGAAGGCGTTCCAGCGCGAAGCGCGCCTCCTGAACGGTCTCCGGCACGGCGCGCTGCCCGTCGTCATCGACTACTTCTCGGAGCCGCGCGGCCAGTTCCTGGTGATGCAGTACATCCCGGGCGACGACTTCGGCGCGCTGCTCGATCGGAAGGGCGAGCCGTACGCGCCGGAGCTCGTGGTGCGCTGGGCGGATCAGCTGCTCGACGCGCTCCAGTATCTGCACGAGCACGATCCGCAGATCATCCATCGCGACATCAAGCCGCGGAACCTGAAGCTCACGCCGCGCGGCGAGGTGGTCCTGCTCGACTTCGGGCTCTCGAAGAGCACGCCGCTCGAAACGCAGGTCGCCGGCACGAGCGTCAGCGTGCTCGGCTACACGCCGCACTACGCCCCGTTCGAGCAGATCCAAGGGCAGGGCACCGATCCGCGGAGCGACCTCTTCGCGCTCGCCGCGACGCTCTACCATCTGCTGACCGCGAAGCTGCCGCCCGACGCGATGGTGCGGGCACTCACGACGATGAACGGGCAGGCCGATCCGCTCGAGCCGGCGCACGTCGTGAATCCCGCGGTTCCCGAGGCGCTCGGCACCCTCGTGCACCAGGCGATGGCGATGGGGCGCGACCAGCGGCCGCAGTCGGCGGCCGCGATGCGGGCGGCGCTCGCCCCGTTGCGCGGTGATTCGATCGCGAGCGTGACGCCCGCGGCGCCGTCGGCCGCGGACGCGGCGACGATCGCCGTGCCGCCGCTGTCGGTCCCTCAGTCGCTCGTCGCGGCAACGCCGTATCGCGGACGCCCGTGGCTCACGGCTGCCGTCGTCGTGGCGGCGGTCGCGTCGATCGGGCTCGTGGTTGCCGCGCCGGGAACGAAGCCGTCGGCACCGGCCGTCGTGCCGCACGAGGTGGTGCCCGCCGCCGTCGACGCGGAGCCGATCACGATCCCGCCCGCCGAGCGGACGTTCGCGTTCCACGCCGCCACCGTCGCGGCCGGCGGTGCCGTCACGCAGTCGGAACGCCAGGCGCGCTCCTACTTCGAGGATCTCGGCACGGGCGTCGCGATCGAGATGGTCGCGATTCCCGGCGGCGAGTACCTGATGGGGACCGCGTCGGCCGAGTACCCGGACGAGACGCCGCAGCACACCGTGACCATCCAGCCCTTCTATTTGAGCCGCTACGAGGTGACCCAGGCGCAATGGCGCGCAGTCGCCGCCTTGCCGCGCGTCGCGCGCCCGCTGAATCCGGAGCCGTCGGCCTTCAAGGGCGACGACCTCCCCGTCGAGCAGGTCTCGTGGGCGGACGCGATGGAGTTCAGCGCGCGGCTCTCGCGGAAGACACGGCACGTCTACCGCCTGCCGAGCGAGGCCGAGTGGGAGTACGCGGCGCGTGCCGGCACCACCACCCATTTCGCGTTCGGCGACGTGCTCGCGCCGACGCTCGCGAGCTACGACGCCACGGTGCCGTTCGGCGGCGGTCCGCGCGGCACGGCCCCGACGAGCACCGTGAAGGTCGGAAGCTTCGGCGTCGCGAACGCGTTCGGGCTCGCCGACATGCACGGCAACGTCTCCGAATGGTGTCTCGGCGAGTATCACCCGAGCTACGAGGGCGCGCCCGGCGACAATCGACCGTGGACGACCGGCGGCGACAGCGACCGCCGCGTGCTCCGTGGCGGCTCGTGGGACGACCTTGCCGTCGATTGCCGCTCGGCGAATCGCTACAGCTACCCGCACGCGGGTCGTCGCCCGACGATCGGGTTCCGGCTCGCGATGTCGTTGACGCCGCCGCCGATGACGGCCGCGGCCCCGACCCCCGCGATCGCGGCCGCGCAGTCCGGCCTGCTCCCGCCGAAAGATGCACGCGTGGATCGACGCGGATCGCTTCCTAGCCGTCTCGACCGGGAGCGAGTGCGCGGCCGGTTCGCTCGATCGCGTCAGCCCTTCGGGATCACGATCCCGTAGCGGCGGATCTTCTCGTAGAGCGTGCTGCGGGGGACGTCGAGCCGCGCCGCCGCGGCTTCCACCCGGCCGCGCTCTTCGCGGAGCACGCGGGTGATGTGACGCTGCTCCAGCTCCGCGAGTGTGAGGCGGGCGTCGTCCTCCGCCGGCGCCGGCAGACCGGAATCGAAGCGGAGGTCGCCGCGATCGAGCCCGTGGCGATCGCTCGCGAGGAGCGCGCGCTCGAGGACGTTCCGGAGCTCGCGGACGTTGCCGGGCCACGCGTGCGCGGCGAGCGCCGACGCCGCCGCCGGCGTGAGATCGATGGCGCCGCGGCCGAGATCCGCGGCCAGGCGCGCGAGCAAGGCCCGCGCGACCACCGGCACGTCTTCGGGCCGTTCGCGGAGCGGCGGCACGCGCAGCGGCAGCGTGCTCACGCGAAAGAAGAGGTCGCTCCGGAAGCGCCCGTCCTGCACCAGGCGCTGGAGATCCTGGTGGGTCGCGGCCACGAGCCGCACGTCGACGCGACGCTCGCGCACCTCGCCGAGACGGTAGAAGCGCTTCTCCTCGAGTGCCTTCAAGAGCTTCGGCTGGACGGCGACGTCCATGTCGCCGATCTCGTCGAGAAAGACCGTGCCGCGATCCGCGACCTCGAGCAGCCCCGCCTTCGCCGTGACCGCGCCGGTGAACGCGCCGCGCTGGTGGCCGAAAAGCTCGGCTTCGAGCAGATCACGCGAGAGCCCCGCGCAGTTGAGGTCGACGAACGACTCGTCGGCGCGGGCGCCGTTGGCGTGGAGCCAGCGTGCGAGCACGCCTTTGCCCGCGCCGGTTTCGCCCTGGATGAGCACCGGGCTGTCGGTGCCGGCGACCCGTCGCGCCTCCGCCGCGAGCGTGCGAATCGCCGTGCTCGTTCCGAGGAACGGATCGACCTCGTCGCGCGCGGCGCGTGACCGGACCGCGGCGCGGCTCCGGCGGTTGCGGTGGTTGTCGATGGCGCGGGAAAGGACGAGGCGCAGGGCCGCGAGCTCGACCGGCTTGGTGAGGAACTGCTCGGCGCCGACCTTGATCGCCTGTACCGCGAGGTCGATCGAGCCGTGCGCGGTGAGCACGATGACGGGGACGTCCGCGTCGATCTCGCGGAGGCGGGGCAGCAGGGCCAACGCGTCCCCGTCCGGCAAGCGATAGTCGAGGATCACCGCGTCCGGAAGGCGCGTGCGAAACGCCTGCTCGCCCTCGGCGCTCGTGGACGCCTCGACCACGTCGAAGCCGTGGACCGCGAGAAAGTCGCGGACGCCGAATCGGACGGCGGCATCGTCGTCCACCATCAACACGCGCCCAGCGCTCACGAGGCGACCTCCCAGCCCGGCTCGGCGGCCGCGAGCGGCAAGCGGATCGTGAACTCGGCCCCGCGCACGACGCCGTTGCCGGCGGTCACCGTGCCGTGGTGCTCTTCGACGATGCGCTGCACGATCGCGAGCCCGAGCCCGGTCCCGCCTTTGCGACGAGAGAAGAACGGGTCGAAGAGATGCGGGACGTCCTCCGGGGCGATGCCGTCGCCGGTGTCGGATACGACGCACTCGACGACCGGGCTCGTCGCGTCGTCGCGGCGGGTCAGCGTGATGCGCACGGTGCCGCCGCTCGGCGAATGCTGGATCGCGTTCTCGACGACGTTGCGGAAGACTTGCAGCAGACGCTCGCGGCGCATCGGCAGGACGACCGTCGCGTCGCCGAGCTCCTCGCGCAACGTCACACCGGCGCGCTCCGCCTGGCTGCGGCAGATCGTGACCGCCTCGCGGACGACGTCGCCGAGCGCGGCGTCGACGCGTTCCCCCGACACCGGCCGGCCGAACTCGATCAGGTCGCGCATGACGCGGCTCAAGCGCTCGACCTCGCCGCGCAGGACGTCGAGATGCGTGCCGAGCAGCTCCCGTTGCCCGCTGCGCTCGAGGCGCGCCTCGAGCGCGTCGACGACCGACGAGATTCCGAAGAGCGGCGTGCGCACCTCGTGGGCGACCCCGGCCACGAGCGCGCCCATCGCCGACATCACCTCGCTCCGGCGGAGGGACGCTTGGAGCCGGGCGCGCTCTTCGCCGGCGCGGTGGCGCTCGGTCATCTCGTGCCGCAGCGCCGCCACGGTGCTCGCGAGCTCCCGCTCGCTGGTCTCGAGCCGCGTCTTCGAGACCGTGGTCGCTTCGAGCTCCGCCACCATCCGGTTGAACGCGCGGCCGAGGTCCGCGAGCTCGTCGTTCCCGGGCGCCACGACGCGATGGCCGAGGTTGCCGGCCGCGACCTGCCGGGTGCCGTGCATGAGGTGCTCGAGCGGGCTCAGGACGGCGCGCATCACGCGCGCGACGACGACGGCGGCGACGAAGAAGAGCGGGAGCAGGACCCACACCCACGACGTCACCCGCCGCGCGGCTTCGACGCCCGCACGCCGCGGCCGCGACAGGTTGATCGACGAGAGCACCTGGAGCTCGGTGTCGAGGAGCCGATCGATCTCCTCGCGGAGGGCGGTCAGGCGGAGCGAGCGGCGCTGGATGGCGCTCTCGATCACGACGGCGTCGCGGACGAGCGCCGACGTGGCGTCGAAGTCGCGCCGGAGTCCGTCGAGGGCTTGGGCGGCGGGCGCTGCGAGCGGCAGCGACCGGAGTCGCGCGAGGGTCGCGCGCGCCTCGTTCGTTTCGCGGCGGACCTGCCGCCGATGCTCGACGCTGCGCACGAGGCGGTACCGGGAAAGCGCGTGGCCGATCTCGGCGACGTCGGCTTCGAAGTCGAGCACCGCTTCCAGCTGTGCGATGCGCCGCCCGCCGCCGTCCCGCACGTGGGGTTGGATCTCGCGGTCGATGCGTCGGTCCATCCGGTCGATCGTGCGCCCGATGTCGGCGAAGACGCGCTCCTGACGATCGCGGGTACGGATCAAGACGCGTCCGGTCTTGCGGTACTCGCGGAAGAGCTTGCCGATCGTCTCGCCGAGCCGCCACTCCTGCGGGGTGTCGGCGAGCGTCATGAACAGCGCGTGGAAGCGGGCGAAGTCCCGCTCGTCTTCTTCGGCCAGCGCGCGGAACCGCGGATCCGCGCGGTATTGATACTTGAGGACCGCCAACCCGAAGCCGTTGACGTTGATCTCCATCTCGTAGACCGCGGCGCTCCGCGGCTCTTTGTCGTCGGACATCTCCTCGAGACTGCGCGTGACCGACTTGAGGCCCGCCGCGATGATGGCCATCGACATGACGCCGAGGCCGACCACGACGCCGAGGCCGAGCGTGATCTTGGTCGTGAGGGTGAGGCGCATCGCGGACCGGGCCGGAGTCTCGCCCGGAGCGCCGGGCGTGACAAGGTGCGGCCCTACGTCTTTTCCGAGGGGACGCAGCGAGCCCGCCGCGTCCGCTCGATGACGCGCGCGAGCTCGGGGAGCGGCACCGGCTTGTCGAGCAGGGCGTCGGCGCCGCGACGGCGGGCTTCGGCCGCGGCCCCGGGCGACCCCCACGCGGTCAGCACGACGATCGACGCCGTCGCGCTGCGCTCGCGGGCGATGCGGACGACCTCGAGCCCGCCGGTCGCATGGCGCTCGTCGAGCCGGAGGTCGGCGATGACGGCGCCGTACTCGCATTTCGCGAGCGCCGCCGCGGCCTCGTCGAACGACCCGGCGCAATCCACGTCCCAGCCGACCGCGACGAAGAAGTCGCGGAGGGCGTAGCGGATGGGCGCCTGGTCGTCGACGATCAATAGGCGCGGTTCTAGACGCGGCTCGATCACCGCCCCGTCGCTACAGCCGGGCGCACTGGTCCTCCTTGTTGCCGTCCACGCGGTTGTTGCCGCCGCCCGGCGCGGGCGCGTTTTCCTTGCACTGGAGGTTGCCGCCGATCCGGTTGTCTGTGAACGTGATCGCCGCGCCGCCGCGGTTCTGGAAGGCCTGGAGGTCGCCGTTGATGCGGTTCGTCGCGGCGACGAGCGTCCCGTCGTTCGCGAAGAGCTGGAGACTCCCGGTGACGATCGTGCCGCGGACGTCGGCGAATCCGCCTTGCTCGAACTGGATGCTGCCGCGCACTTCGGAATCGACGACGCGGATCCCCGCGGCGTCCTGGGCCTGGACGTTGCCGTCCACGAAGACGTTGCGGGCGTCGAGGCTGGCGTTGCGGTTCAGCTTGATGCTGCCCTGGACGCGCGTCCCGTTCATGGCGCACGCGACCCCGGCCGGGATCTCGAAGTCGTCGCCCAGCGTGACGGCCCCGTAGGAGCACCCGCCGGTCGGTGGGGGCGGGGTCGTCCCGCCGCCGCTCGGTGGCGGCGTGCTTCCCGAGCCGCCGCTGCCGCCTGCGAGCGCGGCGCACTGATCCTCGGCATTGCCGTGGACGACGTTGCGACCGCCGCGCGGGGCGGGCGCGTTCTCTTTGCACTGGAGATTGCCGTCGATCGCGTTCTTCTTGATCGTGAGGCCGCCGCGGTTCTGGAACGCCTGGAGGCTGCCCCCGATCACGTTGTTGGACGCCGCGAGCGTGCCCGCGTTGGCGTCGAACTGGAGGTCGCCGTTCAGAGCCGTGCGGTGCACGAGCGCCCGCCCGCCCTGCTTGAGCTGGATGCTGCCGCCAACCGTGCTCTTGAGGATCTTCACTTCCGTCGCGTTCTCGGCCTGGACGTTGCCGACGACGCGGACGTCGTACGCCGCGAGCTTCGCGCCGCGCTCCACTTTGACGGTGCCCAGCACGCGCGTGCTCTTGAGCTTGCAGCGTCCGCCGTCGGGGACGCGTACGTTGTCGACCGTGACCGCGCCGAGCGTGCCGACGCAGGCGATCTCTTCCGCGCTCGCCGTTGCCGCCATGGCCGCCGTCAGGACGGCCGCGAACATTCCTCGGGTTCCTCGATGCATTGGTATCCTCCTCGAACGCCGACTCGTGCAGGCCGCGTGCCAGCACGGGGGATCGGGATCGCTCGGGAAAATCCGCCGGCCCTGGCGCGGCGTCCAGCTTTCGGACCGTGCGTCCGGAATCGGGACGAGCAGTTGCTAGGCGTGCGCCGGATTCAGGGAGGCGAGCACCATGCCGCGGAGTCGTTCGAGGACCACGTCGAGATCGAGGCCGAGCGCGTCGGTTTCTCCCTCCGCGACCGCGTCGAGCGTGCGCTCGAGGGCGAACAGCATGAGCGCGTCGTCGACCCGCGCCGCGGCCGACGGCGCGCGCGGCTGCCGTCGCATGCCCGCGAGGAGGTCGAGCTGGCGCGTGCGTTGCGCGCGATGGAATCGCCGCACGACCGGGTCGGTGGCGACGAGCGCCCGCAGGCTCGCGCGGAGGCCCTTCCAGCGGCGGTGGTGCTCGAGGACGAGGGCGACGATGCGCTCCGCGCGTTCGGCCGGGGTCGGGGCGGCGCCTAGGGCCTCGCCGATCGCCCGCCACTCGGCGGTGACCCACGATTCGTAGGCGGCCAGCAGGATCGCCCGCTTGTCGGCGAAGTGCTTGTAGAACGTCGCCGGGGCGTAGCCGGCGGCACGGGCGAGGCGGTTCGAGTCGGTGCCGTGGTAGCCGTCGCGGTTGAAGACCGCGGCGGCGGCGGCGATCAGACGCTCGCGGGTATCCTCCGGAAGGCCGCGCTTCGGGCGAACGGGCCGGCGCTTCGGCTTCGGGACGGGGCGGAGCGCGGGGGCTTCCATGCGCTTGGTGATACTTGTATCACTAGCGCATGTCCACCACCTCCGCCGCCGTTCTCTCGCCCGTGCCCGCCGCTGCCGCCCGCGACGCGCACGCCGTCCAGCCCCTTCGCCGCCATGCGGTCGGGGCGTCCGCGGCCCGCCGCTTCGTCACCGTCGACGGCGTGCGTCTCGCGTATGACGACGCCGGGAGCGGCCCGGCGGTCGTGTGCTTGCACGCGATCGGCCACGGCGCGTCCGACTTCGCGCGGCTCGCCGAGCGGCTGCGCGAGCGGCACCGCGTGATCGCGCTCGATTGGCCGGGGCAGGGCTGGTCGGATCCCGACCGCGAGCCGCCGTCGTCGCGGCGCTACGCGGCGCTGCTCGAGGGCGTGCTGGCGGCGCTCGATCCCGGGCCCGTGGTGCTCGTCGGCAACTCGATCGGCGGCGGCGTCGCGATCCGCCATGCGGCGGCGCACCCGCGCGACGTCCGCGGGCTCGTGCTCGCGAACTGCTCCGGGCTCGACGCGTTCGACGCCGTCACGCGCGTCGCGTGCGGGTTGATGGCGCGCTTCTTTCGCGCCGGGGTCCGTGGCGCGCGCTGGTTCCGGCCCGCGTTCGCGGCGTACTACCGCTCGGTGCTGCCGTCGGCGCCGGCCGCGGAGCAACGGGCCCGCATCGTCGCGTCGGCGGACGAGATCGCGCCGGTGCTCGCCGAGGCGTGGGCGGGATTCGCGTCACCCGACGCCGATCTCCGCGCGCTCGCGCCGACGATCGCGTGTCCGGTGCTCTTCACGTGGGCGGTCGGCGACCGCTTCATCCAGCTCCGCCGGAATCTCCCGGCGATCCGTACCTTCCCGCGGGCGCGCGTCGTCGAGCTCCGGGCCGGGCACGCGCCCCAGCTCGAAACCCCGGACGCGTTCGAGCGCGAGGTCGCGGCCTACCTCGCCGCGTTGCCGTCGATCGTGGCGGAGGTGTAAGCGGGGCGGGTGCTCCTCCAAGGGTCGTGTCAGTGCAACAAGGTGCGGTTCCGCGTCGAGTCGGAGACGCCGTACCCGTTCATGTACTGCTACTGCTCGATCTGCCGGAAGCTCACCGGCGCCGTCACGTGCAACGTGATGGGCGATCGCTCGACGTTCGTCGTCCACGGCGAGAAGTATCTTCGGGTGCATCACGCGGTCATGCGCCGGCCGGGAAAACGGCCGACCCGGAGCGAAGGCGAGCGGTGGTTCTGCGGCGAGTGCGGCACTCACCTCTACGTGCTCGACGACCGCTGGCCCGACGGCGTGTGGCCGAACGCGGCGGCGCTCGACACGCCGCTCCCCGATCCGCCGTCGCGCGTGCACATCATGCTCGACTCCAAGCCGGACTGGGTCCCGGTGCCGGGCCGCGGCGAGCGCTTCGCCGAGTACCCGAAGCTTTCGATCGCCGACTGGCACGCCCGTCATCGGCTCGACGGCGGCGACCCGGCCGAGAAAAGGGCGCCGCGACGGGACGCGCGGACGCGGCGCGCCCCGCGGCGGGCATCGTGAGCCGGATCGCCGGCGCCGACCTCCGCGATCTCCGGCGCGCGAAAGATCTGCTCGAGCGCACGAGCCTCGCGGTCCGCATCAGCAACCTCGTCGGCATCCCGATCGAGCGCGGCATCGAGATGCTGCCGAGACGCGCGTCGGCGCTCGTGGCCACGGCCACGCGCCGCGCGCTCCAGACGGCGCTCCGCTTCGCGCTCGTCACGCTCGACGACGAGCCGGGTGAGCCCTCGGCGAACGCGTGGCACACGATGCTGGTCACGGCGACCGGTGCCGGCGGCGGGCTCTTCGGCATGCCGGCGCTCGCGATAGAGCTGCCGATCTCCACGACCATCATGCTGCGCTCGATCGCCGACGTCGCGCGCAGCGAGGGCGAGCGCATCACCTCGCCGGAGACGCGGCTCGCGTGCCTCCAGGTGTTCGCGCTCGGCGGCCGGACGACGGACGACGACGCCGTCGAGTCGGCGTACTTCGCGATCCGGGCGACGCTGGCGCGCGGGCTCGCGGAAGCGGCGCAGCTCATGGCCGAGCGCGGGCTCGCGCAGGAGAGCGCGCCGGCGATCGTGCGCTTCATCGTGCAGGTGGCGGCCCGCTACGGCGTCGTCGTGTCGGAGAAGACGGCGGCACAGGCGCTGCCGCTCGTCGGTGCCGCGGGTGGTGCCGTCGTGAACGCGCTCTTCATGGATCATTTCCAGGACGTCGCGCGCGGCCACTTCATCGTGCGGCGGCTCGAGCGCTTCTACGACCACGAGACGATCCGGCGCGCGTACCTCGACGCCTGACCGTCGCAGGTTGTCGCGGGCAGGCCGACTCAATAGATTGCACGACGCGCCATGTCCGCCGACCCGATCGCCGTGTTCCGCCGCTGGTACGCCGCCGCCGAGCGCACGGGCGCGCCGCTGCCCGAGGCGATCGCGCTCGCGACCGCCGATCGGCGCGGCCGGCCGTCGGTGCGGTTCGTCCTGCTGAAGCACGTCGACGCGCGCGGCTTCGTCTTCTTCACCGACGGCCGGAGCCGGAAGGGCGCCGAGCTCGCGGCGAATCCCGAGGCGGCGTTCGCGGTCTATTGGGACGGGATCGGGAAGCAGGTGCGCGTGGAGGGGCGGGTGACGGTCGTGTCCGAGGAAGAGTCCGACGCGTACTGGTCGACCCGGCCGCGCGAGAGCCGGCTCGCGGGCGCGGCGTCGCATCAGAGCGCCACCCTCGCGAAGCGCGGCGACCTGCTCGCGCGCTGGCGCGCGCTCGGGAAGAAGCATCCCGGGAACGACGTGCCGCGGCCACCGGCCTGGCAGGGATATCGGATCACACCGCGCGCGATCGAGTTCTGGACCCGTGGCGACTTCAGGCTGCACACGCGCGAACGCTTCGAGCGCGGGCGAAGCGGCTGGAAGCGGAGGCTGCTGCAACCATGAGCGCGCTCGATCTCGCGGCGATCGCGGCCGAGCTCGGCCCTGCCGAGCTGCACGTCATCGAGCGGCCGGACCTCGCGTTGACCGCGTTCATCGCGATCGACGACCTCCGTCTCGGCCCGGCCTGCGGCGGCATCCGGTGGCGCGCGTATCCCGACGACGCCGACGGTCTCCGCGACGTGCTGCGCCTCGCGCGCGCGATGACGTTCAAGAACTCGTTCGCCGATCTCGGCTTCGGCGGCGGCAAGGCGCTCGTGCTGCGGAACGACCGCATGGACCCCGAGGCGGCGTTTCCCGAGCTCGGCCGCGTGATCGAGTCGCTCGGCGGGCGGTACGTGACCGCGTGCGACTACGGCACGACGGCGGTGGAGCTCGCGCTCGTGACGTCCGAGACGGGGCACGTGCTCGCCGAGTCCGAGCCCGGTCTCCTCGATCTCGGCACCGCGACCGGCGTGCTGTCGGCGATGCGCGCGATCCGGCAGCGCGCCGCCGGCACGGCGTCGCTCGACGGCGCGCGCGTGCTCGTGCAGGGCGTCGGCGACGTCGGCATCGAGCTCGTGCGCCTCCTCGTCGGCGAGGGCGCCGACGTGTCGTTCTCGGAGATCGACGAGGAGCGCGCCGAGATGTGCTCGGTCGAGACCGACGCCCCGCGCGTCGACGCCGCGCGCATCTTCGAGCGCCCGCTCGACCTGTTCGCCCCGTGCGCCGTCGGCGAGATCCTCACCGAGGACGTCGCACGCCGCATCCTCGTGAAGGGCATCGCGGGTGCGGCCAACAATCAACTGGCGACGCCGCGCGCGGGACGCATCCTCCACGAGCGCGGCATTCTGTATGCTCCCGACTTCGCCGCCAACGCCGGCGCCGTCATCGCGGGCTTCGAAAGCGGCCGCGGCACCACCGCCGACGCCGCGCTCCACGTAGTGTCACGTATCGAGGAACGCGTAGAGCGCGTCTTCGCTACCGCCGACGCCCGCGGCATCACCCCCCAGGAAGCCGCCTACGCACTAGCCACGGAGCGCCTCGACGCATCGGGCCCACGCGAGCCCGGCCCCACACGAATCGTCCACCACTAGAAGAAAGAGTGCACCACCGTCGGTGCGGCGAGGGGCGGGGTGACGCCGCTCTGCTCAGAATGCGGCACCCGCAACCGCTCAAGGGTCATATTCGCAGGGGAGCCGTGTGCGGCATACTTCGCTGCCGCGTCACACCCCGCCCCTCGCACACGGCAGTTGCGCAATTCGCCCAAGAGACAGCCGTGACGGATGCCGCGCGTCGCATGGGGTCGCGCTCTTCGGATCGCGCAGCGGCGGGTGACGGGCGTGTGCGTGTCGTCGCGGAGGCGAAGTGAGCCGCACACGGCTCCCCTGCGAATATGACCCTTGAGCGGTTGCCGGTGCGGCGTTCTGAGCCGGAGCGACGACACGCACACGCCCGCCTGCGAAAGGCGATGCGCTCTTCGAACACGCGAATGCCCCCTCACCGAGCCAGCATTAGGAACGCTTCTCGATGTGATCACTCCAATTCACTTTCCGTCATCTTGCGGTCTCGCGATCCGCCGGTATTATGCGCCGCGTCGTGCCTCAAGTCTTTCATCGCAGCACGAACACGATTGCGCGGGTCAGCATCTTCGGAGCGCTCATCGTGGTCGGCGCCGGCTTCTTCGCTCTCGACCTTCTGAACCGGTCACCGTACGTGACACAAGCTGGAATCGCGCACGAGCAGCCCGTGCCGTTCAGTCACCGGCACCACGCGGGCGAGCTCGGCATCGATTGCCGCTACTGCCACACGACCGTCGAGACGACGGGGAAAGCCGGCATTCCGCCGACCCAAACCTGCATGAACTGTCACAAGCAGATCTGGTCGGACAGCCCGACGCTCGAGCCGGTGCGCGCGAGCTTCCGCACCGACGTGTCGATCCCGTGGATCAAGGTCCACGATCTTCCCGACTTCGTCTACTTCAACCACTCGGTGCACGTCGCGAAGGGCGTCGGCTGCGAAACGTGTCACGGCCGCATCGACCAGATGAACCTCACCTGGCAGCAGAACTCGCTGCAAATGGAGTGGTGCCTCGACTGTCATCGCAATCCCGAGCGCTACGTCCGCCCGAAGGAGGAGGTCTTCACGATGGGATGGCAGCCTCCGGGCGGCGACCAACTGGCCCTCGGGCGTGAGCTGCTGAAAGCGAACGACGTGCATCCGCGCACCGACTGCAACACGTGTCATCGATGATGAGCGACAAGACCGACGAGACGCCCGTTCTCGATTTGCCCGCCGTCCGCGCCGAGCTCGAGGGCGCGCGCGGCCGTCACTACTGGCGGAGCCTCGAGACGCTCGCGGGCCATCCCGGCTTCGACGCGATGCTGGCGCGCGAGTTCCCGCGCCAGGCGGCGTCGCTGCTCGAGACCGTCGATCGCCGGCAGTTCCTCCAGCTGATGGGCGCGTCGCTGGCGCTCGCGGGTCTCTCGGCCTGCACGCGGCAGCCGACCGAAACCATCATGCCGTACGTGAAGGCGCCCGAGGACATCATCCCGGGGCGGCCGCTCTTCTTCGCGACGGCGATGCCCGTCGGCGGCTACGGCACCGGCCTCCTCGTCGAGAGCCACATGGGCCGGCCGACGAAGGTCGAAGGCAATCCGGACCATCCGGCGAGCCTCGGCGCGACCAACGCGCTCGCCCAGGCCTCGGTCCTCGGTCTCTACGATCCCGATCGCTCGCAGGTCGTGAGCAGCGCGGGCGAGATCCGTCCGTGGACGGCGTTCGTCGCGGCCCTGAGCGCCAAGCTCGAGGCCGAGAAGGCGACGGGCGGCGCGGGCTTCCGCATCCTCACCGAGACGGTCACGTCGCCGACGCTCGCGGCGCAGCTCCGCGCGCTCCTCGCGGCGTACCCGAACGCGCGCTGGCATCAGTGGGATCCGACCGCGCGCGACGCCGCCCGCGCCGGGGCGCGCCTCGCGTTCGGCGGCGACGCCGACGTGCACTACCGCGTCGACCAGGCGGACGTGATCCTGACGCTCGACGCCGACCTCCTGACGAGCGGCCCCGCGAGCGTCCGGCACCTGCGGGACTTCGCGAAACGCCGGAAGCCCGGCGCCGCCATGAACCGGCTGTATGCGGTCGAGAGCACGCCGACGCCGACCGGGGCGCGCGCCGATCACCGGCTCGCGCTCGCTGCGGTCGACGTCGAGACGTTCGCCTGGGCGCTCGCGGGCGAGCTCGGGGTGATCGCGCAGAAGCCGCAGGGGTTCTCACCGGAGCACACGGCGTGGCTGAAGGCGCTCGCGAAGGATCTCGCCGCGCACAAGGGCACGAGCCTCGTCGTCGCGGGCGATCATCAATCGGCCGGGCTCCACGCGTTGGCGCACGCGCTGAACGCCGCGCTCGGCAACGTCGGCACGACGGTCGTCGTCACCGATCCCGTCGCGGCCGAGCCGGTCGAATCGCTGGTGTCGCTGCGCGAGCTCGTCGCCGACATGGCGGCGGGCAAGGTGGCCACGCTCCTGATCCTCGGGGCCAACCCGGTCGCGACGGCGCCGGCCGATCTGAAGTTCGCCGAGCAGCTCGGGAAGGTCGCGTTCCGCGCCCATCTCGGCCTCTACGACGACGAGACCGCGCTTCTCTGTCATTGGCACGTGCCCGAGGCGCATTACCTCGAGAGCTGGAGCGACGTTCGCGCGTCCGACGGCACCGTCACGATCGTGCAGCCGCTGATCGCGCCGCTCTACGACGGCAAGACCGCGCACGAGGTGATCGCCGCCGCCGCGGGCCGCGAGCAGACGGCGTACGAGCTCGTGCGGACGCACTGGAAGGGCGCGTCGGGGGCCGGCGACTTCGAGCGCTGGTGGCGCACGGTGCTGCACGACGGCCTCGTCGCCGGCACCGCGCTGCCCCCGAAGGACGTGCGGATCGGCAGCGACTGGGTCGCGGCGAGCATCGCCGCGCTCCTGAAGCAGCCCGAGGGCACCGGCGTCGAGCTCGTCTACCGCCTCGACCCGAACGTCCTCGACGGCCGCTTCGCGAACAACGGCTGGCTGCAAGAAGTCCCGCGTCCGATCACGAAGCTCACCTGGGACAACGCCGCGATCGTGAGCCCGGCGACGGCGACCCGCCTCGGGCTCGCGTCGAGCGATCTGATCGAGCTGTCGCACGACGGCCGTTCGATCACGGCGCCGGTGTGGGTCATCCCGGGGCAGCCCGACGGCTCGGTGACGCTCCACCTCGGCTACGGCCGGACGCGCGCGGGCCGCGTCGGCAACGGCGTCGGCGTCGACGCCAATCTCCTCCGCACGAGCGCGGCGCCGTGGATCGTGCGCGACGTGCAGATCAAGAAGACCGGCGGCCACTATCCGCTGGCGTCGACGCAAGAGCACCACTCGATGGAAGACCGTCACCTCATCCGCGAGGCGACGCTCGAGCACTTCGAGCACCATCCGGACTTCGCCAAGCACGCCGTGCACGAGCCCGGTCCGGACATGACGCTCTACCCGCTCCATCCGTACGAGGGATCGAAGTGGGGCATGACGATCGATCTCGCGTCGTGCGTCGGCTGCAACGCCTGCATCGTCGCGTGCAACGCGGAGAACAACATCGCGATCGTCGGCAAGGACCAGGTCGCGAAGGGCCGCGAGATGCACTGGCTGCGCATCGACCGCTACTTCGAAGGCGAGCCGAGCGCGCCGACGATCCACCACCAGCCGGTGCCCTGCATGCACTGCGAGCAGGCGCCCTGCGAGGTGGTCTGCCCGGTCAACGCCACCGTCCACAGCAGCGAAGGCCTGAACGACATGGTCTACAACCGCTGCGTCGGCACGAAGTACTGCTCGAACAACTGCCCGTACAAGGTCCGCCGCTTCAACTTCTTCAAGTATCAGGACTGGACGACCGAGAGCCTGAAGCTCGGCCGCAATCCCGACGTCACCGTCCGCTCGTACGGCGTCATGGAGAAGTGCACGTACTGCGTGCAGCGCATCAACGCCGCACGCCACGTCGCCCGCCGCGACGACCGTCCGATCCGCGACGGCGAGGTCACGACGGCGTGCGCGCAGGCGTGTCCGGCCGATGCCATCGTCTTCGGCGACCTCAACGACAAGGACAGCCGCGTCGCCGCGCTCCATGCCGACGCGCGGAACTACGCGCTCCTCGGCGACCTCAACACCCGTCCGCGGACGACGTACCTCGCGTCGGTCCGCAACCCGAACCCGGAGCTCCAGAAGTCATGAGCGATCAAACGCCCCCGGGAGTCGTCACGCGGCCGCCGTTCATCGAGCCCGGCCACACGTTCGAGTCGGTCACCGACAAGATCGGCGCGATCGTCCTCGAGCAGCGGACGCGCCGCGGGTGGCTGATAGGCTTCACGATCGCGTTCTCGCTGCTCATGCTGTTGCTGTTCGCCCTCACCAACCTGATCACGCAGGGCATCGGCATCTGGGGCATCAACGTTCCGGTCGCCTGGGGCTTCGACATCATCAACTTCGTCTGGTGGATCGGCATCGGCCACGCCGGCACGCTGATCTCGGCGATCCTCCTGCTGCTGCGCCAGCAGTGGCGCACGTCGATCAACCGGTTCGCCGAGGCGATGACGCTCTTCGCGGTCGCCTGCGCCGGTCTCTTCCCGGTCGCGCACCTCGGGCGGCCGTGGCTCGCGTACTGGCTCTTCCCGTACCCGAACACGATGGGCATCTGGCCGAACTTCCGGAGCCCGCTCGTGTGGGACGTCTTCGCCGTCTCCACGTACGCGACCGTGTCGTTCATGTTCTGGTTCGTCGGGCTGATCCCCGACCTCGCGACGCTGCGCGACCGCTCGCAGAGCCGGGTCGGCCGCTTCGTCTACGGCATGCTGGCACTCGGCTGGCGCGGGTCGGCGCTCCATTGGCACCGCTACGAGACGGCCTATCTGCTGCTCGCCGGCCTTTCGACGCCGCTCGTCGTCTCCGTGCACACGATCGTCAGCTTCGACTTCGCGGTGTCGGTGCTCCCGGGCTGGCACGCGACGATCTTCCCGCCGTACTTCGTCGCGGGCGCGATCTACGCCGGGTTCGCGATGGTGCTGACGCTCGCGATCCCGCTGCGCCGGTACTACGACCTCGAAGACTTCATCACGATGCGCCACCTCGACAACATGGCGCGCGTGATGCTCGCGACCGGGTTGGTGGTCGCGTACGGCTACATGATGGAAACCTTCGTGGCCTGGTACTCCGCCAGCTCCTACGAAGCGTTCATGATCGAGAATCGCTTCTTCGGACCGTACAACAAGCTCTACTGGGCCCTGATTTTGTGCAACGTCGTCGTGCCCCAGCTGATGTGGTTCAAGAAGCTCCGCCTGAATCTCGGCTGGCTCTTCGCGGTGTCGATCGTCGTGTCGATCGGCATGTGGCTCGAGCGCTACATCATCATCGTCGTCAGCCTGCACCGCGACTTCCTGCCGTCGTCGTGGGGCATGTACGCGGGGACGAAGTGGGATTGGATGACGTTCTTCGGGACGATGGGCCTCTTCATGAGCCTGCTGTTCCTCTTCATCCGCTTCCTGCCGATGATCTCGATCTTCGAGATGCGGACGATGGTCCCCGACGCGAAGGTCGACGAGCCCGGTGACGAGCAGCACGGAGCCCAGGTCGTATGAAGCGCACGCTCCTCCACGGCATCATGGCCGAGTTCGGCAACCCGACGGACCTCGTGACGGCGATCCACAAGGCGCGCGCCGCCGGGTATCGGACCATGGACGCGTACTCGCCGATCCCGGTCGAGGAGGTCTCGGAGGCGCTCCACATCCACGATCGCAAGCTCCCGCTCCTGGTCCTCCTCGGCGGGATCGCCGGCTGCATCGGCGGCTTTGCGCTCGCGACGTGGACGTCGGTCGTCGACTACCCGATCAACGTCGGCGGGCGTCCCTTCTTCAGCTGGCCGTCGTTCATTCCGATCACCTTCGAGACGACGGTGTTGGCGGCGGCGGCGACGGCGGTGCTCGGGATGCTCGCGCTGAACGGGTTGCCGATGCCGTACCATCCGGTCTTCAACGTGCCCCAGTTCGCGCTCGCGACGCGCGAGAAGTTCTTCCTCTGCATCGAGGCGACCGATCCGCAGTTCGATCGCGTCGAGGTGCGGCGGTTCCTGGAGAGCCTCGAGCCGTTGAGCGTGGCGGAGGTCGAGGACTGATGGCGCGGCGGGTGAACGTACTGCGTGTGGTCGCCGGCGCCCTCGTGCTCCTCGCCGCGGGCTGCCGCCAGGACATGCACGATCAGCCGAAGTATCAGCCGCTCGAGGCGAGCAGCTTCTTCGCCGACGGGCGCGCGTCGCGGCCGCGCATCCCGGGGACGGTCGCGCGCGGCCGTCGCGACGACGACGCGCTCCTCGTGAGCGGCAAGCTCGACGGCAGGCTCGCGGAGGTGTTCCCCGCACCCGTCACGAAGGCCGTGCTCGACCGCGGCCACCAGCGCTTCGACGTGTACTGCTCGCCGTGCCACGACCGCGCCGGTACGGGCCGCGGCATGATCGTGATGCGCGGCTACAAGCAGCCGACCTCGTTCCACGACGACCGCCTCCGGACGATGCCGCCCGGCTACTTCTTCGACGTCATGACCAACGGCTTCGGGATCATGCCGAGCTACGCGGCGCAGATTCCTGTCGACGACCGCTGGGCGATCGCCGCGTACATCCGCGCGTTGCAGCTGAGCCAGCACGCGACCCTCGCGGACGTGCCCGAGGCCGAGCGGCAGGCGCTTCTGACGGGCAAGCCCGTTCCCGCCCCCGCCGCGGCCCCGGCGCACGGAGGCCACCATGAGTGAGCCCGTGCGTACCTCGACGTTCGACCTGCCGGCCGATCACGTGCTGCACCGCGTGCAGGGCGGGGCGCTCGTCGTCGCCGGCCTCGGCGTCCTCGGCTGCGTGATCGGCGTGTTCGCCGCGCGCCCGCAGTTCTTCCACGCGTACTTGATCGCGTATCTCTTCTTCCTCGGCCTCGCGCTCGGCTCGATGGCGATCTTGATGATCCAGTACATCACCGGCGGCGCGTGGGGCGCGGTGATCCGCCGCCTCCTCGAGGCGGCGACGCGCACGCTGCCGCTGATGGCCGTGCTGTTCATCCCGATCGCGCTCGGGCTCACGGACCTCTACGAGTGGGCGCGGCCCGAGCACGTCGCCCACGATCCGATTCTCCAGCACAAGAGCCTCTACCTGAACGTTCCGTTCTTCCTCGGGCGGGCGGTCTTCTACTTCGTCGCCTGGATCGGGATCGCGTACTTCCTGAATCGCTGGTCGCACGAGCAGGACGCCGCCGCCGACCCGCGCCTCACGCGCCGGCTCGAGATGCTGAGCCGTGGCGGACTCCTGCTCTACGCGCTCACCATGACGTTCGCCTCGATGGACTGGGGCATGTCGCTCGAGCCGCACTGGTTCTCGACCCTCTACGGCGTGATGTTCATGGGCGGGCAGGGGCTCTCGACCTTCGCGTTCATGATCCCGATGGCGGCACTCCTCGCCGAGCGCCAGCCGTTCGCGCGCATCATCTCGCCGGCGCAGTTCCACGACCTCGGCAAGCTGATGCTCGCCTTCGTGATGCTGTGGGCGTACTTCGCGCTCTCGCAGTACCTCATCATCTGGTCCGCGAACCTGCCCGAGGAGATTCCCTGGTACCTCGCCCGCACGAAGAACGGGTGGCAGTGGGTCGCGCTCGTGCTGGTGATCGTGCACTTCGCGCTGCCGTTCCTCGTGCTGCTCTCGCGCGACATCAAGCGCCACGCGCGCGCGGTCGCGGTCGTCGCGGTGATCCTCATCGGCGCCCGCTTCGTCGATCTCTTCTGGCTGCTGCGTCCCGCCGTCGCGCCCGAACGCTTCGCGATCCATTGGCTCGACCCGGCCGCCGCCGCGGCGGTCGGCGGGATGTGGATGTGGCTCTTCGTGTCGCAGCTGAAGACCCGGCCGGTGTTGCCGCTCAACGATCCGGCGATCCCGAGGGAGGTCTGACGGTGGCGCAGGAGCACTTCAATCACCCGGAGCCGCCGGCGGACCCGCACATGAAGGACGTGGCGCTCGCCCTCGGTCACGAGGAGCGCGACATCCACGCGCTGCCGATCGTGTTCTCGGTGGTCGCGCTCACGGTCGTGAGCGTCGCGGCGGTCGTCGCGATGTACGTCCTCTTCAAC
>Ga0268299_1002310_pt1 | contig 23819 bp, 19 predicted proteins | sample NOBtaG_FD_193484 | JGI IMG/M metagenome (GOLD analysis project Ga0268299, IMG submission 193484) | Activated sludge microbial communities from bioreactor in Nijmegen, Gelderland, Netherland - NOB reactor | ecosystem: Engineered > Bioreactor > Aerobic > Activated sludge | place: Netherlands... | reverse complement strand
CCTACCCCTCCAGCTCCCCCGCAATCCTCCCCCGCACCATCTCCCTCAGCCGGTCGCGATCCTCGTACGTCAGCCCCTCGGTCGGGATCGGCTCGAGCACGACCAGCTCGACCTCGCCCGGCACGATCGAGAGGTAGCCGCCGCGCGGCATGATGGCCTGGGTGCCCTTGCAGACGACCGGGACGATCGGCACGCCGAGGTGGATGGCGGCGACGAAGACGCCCTTCTTGAAGGGCAGCAGGCGGCCGTCGCGGCTGCGGGTGCCCTCGGGGAAGATGATCACCGAGGTGTTCGCCAGCTTGAGCCGGTTCAGCCGCTCGATCGCATCGAGGGGATTGTCGCGGTCGATCGGGATCATCCCCATCGTGCGCAGCACCGCCCCGAGGATCGGCTCGTCGAACATCTCCTTCTTGGCGGCGAAGCGATTGATGCCCGGCAGGTAGCCGAGCAGCGCGGCGATGTCGAAGTGGCTCTGGTGGTTGGGGGCGAAGAGGTAGGGGCCGGCGCCGAGGTGCTCGAGGCCGCGGACCTTCACCCGCACGCCGCACATCCGCGCCAGGTTGCGGGCCTGGGCCTTGGCGAAGCCCCAAGTGACGGTTTTGTCACGCACGACCCGATAGAGCACCACGGCGATGGCGCCCATGGTGAACAGCATGCCGCGGAAGATCACGCGATTGAGCGCGATGCGAAAGCTCGATTGACTCGAAGCGGGAGAGGCCGATAGTGCATCCTCAGTGCGAATCCTGCTCATATCCCCAACTCACTACAGCCCGGACGGCTCGCTCCACAAGACCACCCGCTACTGGACCAGCGGCACCACCCTGCCGCACCTCGCCGCGCTCACCCCTCCCGGCCACGAGGTCGAGATGGTCGACGAGCTCTTCGACGACGTCGACCTCGACTTCGACGGCGACGTCGTCGGCCTGACCGCGATGGGGCCGCAGATCCGCCGCGCTTACGACCTCGCCGACCACTACCGCGCCCGCGGCAAGCGCGTCGTCCTCGGCGGCACCTGGGTTACGCTCAACCCCGAGGCCTCGCTCGCGCACGCCGACGCCGTCGTCGCCGGCGAGGCCGAGGACGTCTGGCCGCGCCTGCTCGCCGACTTCTGCGAAGGCCGCACCCGCGGCATCTACCGCGCCGAGAAGTGGCACAGCCTCGAGGGTCTGCCCAGGATCGACTACACCCGGCTGCCGCTGCTCAAGTACGAGGCCTTCAAGACGAGCTGGCTCTACCGCCAGTACTTCCACTGGCCGGTGGTGTTCTCGCGCGGCTGTCCGCACCCCTGCGAGTACTGCGCGGTGCAGACCTTCTACCAGCGCAGCTACCGCACCCGTCCGGTGGACGACGTGCTCGACGACCTCGAGACGATCAAGAGCCTGGGCGGCAACCGCATCCTCTTCCTCGACGACAACCCGATCGCGCACCCCGACAAGGCGAAGGAGCTCTTCCGGCGGATGATCCCGCTGAAGGTGAAGTGGGCGAGCCAGAGCACGATCAACATCGCGCGCGACCCCGAGCTGCTCGAGCTCGCCGCCCGCAGCGGCTGCGTCAGCCTGTCGATCGGCCTCGAGAGCATCAACGAGGAGAGCCTCGACTCGATCCGCAAGGGCTTCAACCTGCCGCGCCGCTTCGACCGCGACCTCGCCGCCATCCGCGCCAAGGGCATCCAGGTGATCGCGCTGCTGATGGTCGGCCTCGACGGCGACTCGGTCGACACCTTCCGCCGCTCGCTCGAGTTCCTGATCGACAACAAGGTGACCTTCCTCAAGCTCTTCACGCCCTGCCCCTACCCGGGCACGAAGTACTACGACGACATGGCCGCCGCCGGCCGCATCACCGTGCAGGACTGGGGCCGCTACGACTACGGCAGCGCGATCATCAAACCGGCGCGGATGACGCCGGAGGAGATGATGGACGGCTTCCGCTACGTCTACTCGGGCTTCTACTCCGTTCCCGCCATCGCCCGCCGCCTCTTCCCGCCGCCCGGCGGAAGCTGGATGGAGACCATGGCCTACCTGGTCGCCAACCTGAAGGTGAACCGCTACCTGCGCAGCAACGAGAACGCCTGGGCGACGATCTCGTGAACCTCGGCTCCTCTCTCTCCATCCCCGACCTCGCTGCGATCGCCGGCGGCGCCGAGGTCGCGCTCGCGCCGGGCGCGGAGCTGCGGCTGCAGCGGGCCTATGCCTTCGTGCAGGATCTGGCGCGCTCGGGGGCTCCCGTCTACGGGCTGACGACCGGTTGCGGGCCGCTCGCCGGGCACGCCATCCCAGCGGCGCAGCGCGAGGAGTTCCAGCGCAACCTGGTGCGCAGCCACGCCTGCACCATCGGCGCGCCGCACCCGGTCGAGCTGGTGCGCGCCGCCATGGCGCTGCGGGCGCACGTCTTCGCGCGCGGCTGCTCGGGCGTCGACCCGCGCCTGGTCGAGCTGATGATCGCGATGCTGAACCGCGGCATCCATCCGCTGGTGCGGCAGATCGGCGGCGTCGGCGCGAGCGGCGACCTGGTCGAGCTGGCGCAGCTCGCGCTCGCCCTGCTGGGCGAAGGCACGGTGGTCCGCGACGGCCGCGAGCTCCCCTCCGCCGAGGCGCTGCGCGACGCCGGCCTCGAGCCGATCGCGCCGCGCTTCCGCGAGGGCCTGGCGCTGATGAACGCGACCTCCTTCCACACCGCCGCCGCCGCCCTGGTGGCGGCGCGCGCGCGCGACGTCCTCGCCGCCGCCGAGACCGCCGCCGCGATGGTCTTCGAGGCGCTCGGCGGCCACGCCGAGGCGCTGGCCGCCGAGCTGCACGCGGCGCGCGGTCAGGAGGGACAGCGGGCCGTCGCGGCGCGCCTCGAGCGCCGCCTCGAGGGCAGCCGACTGGTGCGCCGGCAGGAGCCGGCGGCCGCGCGCCAGGACGCCTACACCCTGCGTTGCATCCCGCAGATCCTCGGTGCCGTCGCCGACCAGCTCGCCGCCGCCGAGGCCGTGGTCGAGCGGGAGCTCGACGGGATCAGCGACAATCCGCTCTTCCTGGTCGACGAGCGGCGGGTGCTGCACGGCGGCAACTTCCACGGCCAGCCGGTGGCGGCGGCGCTCGATCAGATGAAGCTGGCGCTGGTCGAGATCGGCGTGCAGTCGGAACGCCGGCTGGCGCGCCTGCTCGATCCGCTGCTCAACGCCGGCCTGCCGCCGTTCCTGGTGCAGCGGCAGGCGGGCCTGCACAGCGGCTTCATGGGACTCCAGTACTGCGCCAGCGCGATGGCGGCCGACAACGCGGTGCTGGCGGCGCCGGCGAGCGTGCGCTCGGTGCCGACCAACGCCAACAACCAGGACGTCGTCAGCATGGGAATGGTGGCGGCGCGGCAGGCGTCGCAGGTGCTGGACAACGCCCGCCGCATGGTCGCGATCGAGCTGCTGTGCGCGGCCCAGGCCCTCGACCTGCGCGGCCTCGAGCGCGCCGGCGCCGCCAGCCGCGCCGCCCACGCCGCCGTGCGCGCGCGCGTTGCCCCCCTGCTCGACGACCGCCCGCTCGGGGGAGACGTGGAGGAAGTGGCCGCCCTGGTCGCGGCGGGAGCGTTCGGCGGTCGGGGCTGAGCGCGCGCTACTCCATCTCGCTCAGCGTCCGCCGCACCCGGAAGAGGGACGCATCGGGGGTGGAGGCGAAGCGGCCGCGTTTCGTGCCGTCGCTGAAGCGGGCGTGGCGCTCGGCCAGCTCGCGTTGCAGGGCGCCCTCGTCGCCGAGGAGATCGCCGCCGCCGGAGAGCAGGCGCACGAAGGCGGTGCGGGCGTCGAGCGAGCTCTCGGCGTTGAGCACCTTGCGCGCGGTCCAGAAGTACGAATCGCGATCGCAGTGGTGGTCGTAGAAGAAGTACAGGAAGGTGCGATAGCGCTCGAAGGCCGAGCGGTAGCGCGCGTCGTACTCGGCGAGCAGGGCGTCGGCGTCGCCGCCCTCGAGCAGGCCGGTGACGGTGCGGGCGGCGAGGTAGCCGGCCAGCGAGGCGAGGTGCACGCCGGTCGAGAACACCGGGTCGATGAAGCAGGCGGCGTCGCCGGCGAGCAGGTAGCCGGGGCCGTGGAAGCTGCGGCTGTCGTAGGAGTAGTCGCGGATGACGCGGATGGGGGACACCAGGCGGGCGTTGCGGACCCGCTCCGCCACCGGCCGACAGGCCTCCACCAGGCGCAGGTAGAGCGGCAGCGGATCGCCGCCCGCCTCGCCCGCGAAGGTCTGCGCGTCGACCACCGCGCCGACGCTGATCGTCCCGTCGTGCAGCGGGATGTACCAGAACCAGCCGTCGGCGAAGGCGGCCGAGAGGATGTTGCCCTCGACCGCGCCCGCCAGCCTTTCGGCACCCTCGTAGTAGCCGAACACCGCCAGGTTCTTGAAGAAGGGGTCGAACTGGCGCAGGTCGTCGCGGCGGCCGACGAAGGCCGACTGGCCGCTGGCGTCGATCAGCCAGGTCGCCTCGACCTCGACCGCGGCGCCGTGCTCGTCGCGCGCCGCGATGCGGTTGCGGGTGCCGTCGTAGGCGACCTCGCGCACCTGGTGGGCCTCGCGCACGTCGGCGCCGAGCGCGGCGGCGTGCTTCAGCAGGATGTGGTCGAACTGCGAGCGCAGCACGTGGAAGGCGTGCGGCCGGCCGCCGGGATCCTCGCGGAAGTAGAAGTTCCAGGGCTCGCGGTCGCTGCCCCAGATGAACGTGCCGCCCGGCTTGCGCACGAAGCCGGCGGCCTCGACCTCCGGCATGACGCCGAGGGCCTCTAGAATCGGCATGGTCGCCGACAGCAGCGACTCGCCGATGTGGTAGCGCGGGAAGCGCTCTTTCTCGAACAGCACCGCCCGCAGCCCGGCCTGGGCCAGAAAGCCGGCGCAGATGCTGCCCGCCGGTCCGCCTCCGATGATCGCGGCGTCGAAACGTTCCATCGTCGGGGCGCTACCATGCGCGCCGAGGAGCGGCAATGCGCGATCTGGAGTGCGGCGGTCGCCGCCGCTCTGGATCGTTCGCGGAGGACTCCGGATCACGCCGCGGCGGCGCGCAGGGCGCGCATGGTCTGCAGGCGGCCGCGGGCGTAGGCGGGCGCGGAGGAGACCAGGCGCTTCAGGAAGCTGGGCTCGGACGCCATCATGCGCGCCAGGCCCCAGAGCACGTCCGGGCGGGTGTAGAAGCCGCGGTAGAGGCGGTGGAAGTAGTCCTCGAGAGTGATCTCGTCGAGGCCGTGCGGGAGGAAGATGAAGTTCATCGCGTTCATCCGCTCCCAGTTCTCCTCGAAGGAGCCGTGCTGGCGCACGGTCGGGTACGCCGGCGTGCCGGGATAGGGGGTGAACTTGGTGATCTGGCAGAGATCGAGCTCGACCTCGCGCACGAAGCGCAGGTTCTCCTCCAGGCTGTCGATGCCCTCGGTGGGATGGCCGATCATCAGGTAGCCCTTGGTACGGATGCCGGCGGCGCGCGTCATGCGCAGCGTCTCGCGCATGCGCGGGATGCGCACCTCGCGCTTGACCACGTCGAGGATGCGCTGCGAGCCCGACTCGATGCCGTAGGCGATCTGCCAGCAGCCGGCGCGCCGCATCAGCCGGAGCGTGTCGAGGTCGAGCAGGTTCGGATGGCTGCTGCAGCTCCACGAGAAGCCGAAGCCCTCCTGCAGGAAGGCCTCGCACATCTCCGCCACCCGCTGCTTGCGGACGGTGAACAGGTCGTCGACGAAGAGGATGTGCTTCACCCCCAGCTCGACGAGGTGGCGGCACATGCGCACGACGTAGTCGACGCTGTGCATGCGGCCCTTGCGGCCCGAGGTCGAGCGATCGCAGAACGAGCACGAGAAGGGACAGCCGCGCGAGGTGATCACGGTCGCGACCGGCGTGCGCGGGTAGCTGAAGAGCGACGGCTGGAAGCGATAGGGGAAGTCCGGAAGCAGATCCCAGGCGGGCATCGGCAGCTCGTCGAGATCGTCGATGTAGGGCGCACGCGGGTTGGCGCGGATACCGCCCTGGGTGCGCCGGGCGAGTCCGGCGACGTCGTCGACCGGCGCGCCTGCCTCCAGACGCCCGAGCAGGTCGAAGAGCGAATGCTCGCCCTCGCCCGCGATGGCGTAGTCGAAGGCCTCGAACGCCTCGAGCGTGCGCTCGGGCACCGCGCTCGCGTGCGGTCCGCCGACGATGGACACGACCCCCGGCACGAGCTCGCGCACGCGCGCCGCGATGCGGGCCGCGTTGGTCACCGAGATCGTCGTCGCCGACAGTCCGAGGTAGTCGGGACGGAGCGCGGCGATGCGCCGGCTGGTGGCCTCGATCGACGCTCCCTGCGCCTTGGCGTCGATCAGGTGCACGCGATAGCCGCGCTGGCGCGCCACCGCCGCCAGCACCAGCGGCCCGAGCCCCGGGATCGACTCCTCGCCCTGGCGCAGTCGGTCGCGGCTCGGGTCCCAGAAGACGAAGGGCGGCTCGCAGAGGACGAGGGTCTTGTCCGGCATCGGCGTCGAAGCTAGCGCACCGGCCGCGGGGGGGACAAGTATGCAGCGCGTCTGGAGTGCGGCGTGAAGCGCCGCTCTGGATGGTTCCGCGGTCCCATCCAGAGCGGCGCTTCACGCCGCACTCCAGATCTTCACCACACGAACGGCACCAGCCGCTTCACCCGCCGGCAGTAGGAGTCGTAGGCCGGGCCGAGCTGCGCGCGCAGGCGGACCTCCTCCTGCACCGCGCGCAGCGCGATGAGCGCGAACGAGGCGGCGAAGGTGACGGCCAGCAGCGGGCTGGCGGTCGCCAGCACCGGCGCCAGGGCGGCGGCGGCGTAACTGGCGTAGAGCGGGTGGCGGACGATGCCGAAGGGACCGTCCTGGCGGAACGCCAGCGGCGGCTCGTCCGGCAGAAGGCGCCGGCGCGCCGGCCCGATCGCCAGCCGGCCCCAGAACCAGAAGGCGAGTGCGGCGAGCCACAGCAGCGCCGCCAGGATCAGCCGCGGGCGCCACGCGAGCGGCGACGAGCCGAGCCACAGGCACGCCAGGGTGACGTGCAACGACAGCACGATCGGCGCGAGGCGGACGGCGGTGCGCTCCGCTCCCTCGTAGCGCGGCAGCGCAACGCGCAGCGCCTCGACGCGGAAGCGGAACAGCAGCAGCCAACCGAGGGCGTAGAGGACGGCGGCGATCGCGCCCGCGCTCACGCCGAGGCCTCGGACGCCGAACGGAACGACGCCAGGCGCGCCAGCGACATGCCGTAGCCCGACAGGGCCGCCAGTCCGGCGAGCAGCAGCAGCGTCTCGTGCATGCGGATCACCAGACCGGCGACGAAGCCGAGCGCCGGATCGCCGGCCGCCAGGCCGAGCACCGCGACCTGACCGCCCTCGAGCGTGCCGAGCGCGGCCGGCGTCGGCACGGCGCGCGCCATCCCCGTGCCGACCAGAATCAGCAGCAGCGTCGGCAGATCGACCCGGACGCCGAACGCCGACAGCAGGAAGTGGTACTGGCCGACCACCACGGCTTCGGTCGCGAGCGCCAGCAGCAGTCCGCCCAGCAGCACTCCCGGCCGACGCCGGAACGATTCGATCAGGTGGTCCTCGGTGCGGCGCACCGCCGCCAGCCAGGGAGGCCGGCGCGCGCCGAGCAGGGCGTAGAGCGGCCACAGCGGCCGCGCTCCCAGGCGCATCATCACCAGCGGCACCGCCAGCGCCGCCAGCCCGCCGATCAGGCCGGCGGCCAGGCCGGTCATCTCGTCCGAGGCCGGCAGCTCGCGGGTGGCGGCGAAGACGGCGACGTACAGCAGCGCGCAGAGGACGTTGCCGATCGTCTCGAGGACGCGATCGAGCGCGACGCCGGCGGAGGCCTGCGTCACCTCGACGCCGCCGGCGCACGCCACCGCGGCGCGCACCGGCTCGCCCGCGAGCCGGGCCGACGGCACGATGCTGCCGACGGCGTCGCCGGCCAACCGGCCGGCCGCCAGGCGCGCCAGGCCGACCTCGCCGCCGAGCGAGCGGGTCACCCGCTGCCAACGCAGCGCGTAGCCCGCCAGCACCGCCGCCGTCAGCGCCACGTAGGCCGCGAAGCGGGCCGGCGAGAAGTCGGCGAAGGCGCGCGCCACGCCCTCGAGACCGAAGCTCCACGCCAGCAGGCCGAGCAACGCCAGCCCGACCAACAGCGGGCCCAGTCGCAGCGCCACCCGAGCGCGTCCTCCTCCGCCCGGCCGGCGCGCCGCACGCTGCGGCGCTTCGCCCGGCAACGCCGGACCTCCGCCGCGGTGCGGGCGGGGACCCTCGGCCGTCACGACGAGATCTCCGCCGCGAACGTCTCCGCGATCGGCGCAAAGCGGCGGCTGCGCAGCAACTCCTCCAGGCGACCGGGTAGGCGCTCGCGGCCGGCGCGCAGCCACCAGCGGCCGCGGCCCTCGCCCGTGGGCGAGGCCGGATCGAGCTCCCAGGGATGGAGGTAGAACACGCCGACGCCGACCTCGCGCTCGAAGCGCTCCAGACTGCGGCGCAGCAGCCGCGGCGGCACCAGCCGCAGGCCGGCGCCGCTGGCGAGCGGGAAGTGCCAGACGAACATGCGCAGCACCCCGACCGGCACCTCCAGCAGACCGTTGTCGTGGCGGAAGGGTCGGCGCGGGCACACCAGCTCCAGACCCGGCGGGCGGTCGATCGCGAGCAGGCTCGAGTCGTACGACAGGCCGAGCTCGGCCAGCGTCTCGATCGGCCAGCGCACCCCCGCCTTGATCGAGAAGTAGGGCGCGCGGTAGCCGCGCACCGGCGCGCCGGAGACGTCCTCCAGCAGCCGCAGCGAGCGGGCGACGTCCTCGCGGAACTCGCGCCGCAGCATCTGCGGCACCGGGCGGTGGCCGTGGCCATGGCTGCCGATCTCGTGGCCGGCGGCGACGGCGCGGCGCACCAGCGCCGGGAAGCGCTCCGCCACCTCGCCGAGGAAGAAGAAGGTCGCGCGTGCGCCGTGCGCGGCGAACAGCTCGAGCAGACGGTCGGTGTTGGCCTCGACGCGATGGTCGACGGCGGCCGCCGGCGCAGCGGCGCCGTCGTGGTACCAGTCCTCGACGTCGACGCTCAACGCGTGGCCGGGCACCGCCTGCTCCATCTCGGCTGGGCTAACGCAGGCGCCGCCCCCGGGCAAGCCGATTGACGTCCCGCGCCGCCCCCGATAGACCGCCGGTGGTGGCATCGCTCTACGACTCGGATCCCTCGGTGCCGCGACCCTCGGGAAGCGGCGGTTCGGCAGCCGAGACCCCGCTCGCTGCCGGCGACTTCGCCGTCGACGAAACGGCTCTCCGCCGGCGCCTCGCGCGCGCCCGCGCGGACTCCGTCGGCGGCGGTGCCGCCGCGCTGGCGCGCGCCGCGAGCGGCGAGGGTCTCGGCCCGGACGAGATCGCGCGCCTGTGGTACGCCGGCGAGGTCGACACCCAGTCGATCCTGGCGCTGGCGCGCGAGCTGCGCGCCCGCTCGCGCCAGCCGCTCGAGACCTTCTCGCCGCTCTACATGACCAACACCTGCGACGCCGAGTGCCGCATGTGCGGCATGCGGCGCGACAACCGCGCGCTGCGGCGCGAGACCGCCGACGCCGACGAGGTCGAGGCGCAGTTGCAGGTGCTGCACCAGCGCGGCATGCACGCGGTGTCGCTGCTGACCGGCGAGTACGCGCGCAGCCGGCGCGGCTGGGCGCTGCGCTACGTCAACCAGGCCCTGCGCCGGACGCAGGACCTCCGCTTCGGCCACGTGCTGATCAACGTCGGCTCGATCGACGAGGAGGAGTTCGCCGAGCTGCTCGAGGGCATCGAGCGCGAGGACGACGGCAGCGTGCGGCCGAAGCTGACGATGTGCACCTTCCAGGAGACCTACGACCGCAGGCTCTACTCGCGCTTCATGGGGACCGACCCCGACAATCCGCGCGCCGACTACCAGCGCCGGCTGACGAACTTCGACCGCAGCCACCGCGCCGGCCTGCGGGTCGCCAATCCCGGCATCCTCCTCGGCCTCAACCCCGACGTCGCCTTCGAGCTGCTGGCGCTGGCCGACCACGCCCGCCACCTGCGCCGGCTCGGGATGGACGTCTACCTGTCCGTGCCGCGCCTGCGGCAGATCGCCGGCGGCCGCAGCAAGGGTGGCATCTGCGACGCGGACTTCATCCGCGTCGTCGCCGTGCTCGCGGTCGGCCTGCCCGACTGCAAGGTCGTGCTGACGACGCGCGAGAGCCGCGAGATCCAGCAGGTCCTGGTTCCGGTGGTGGCGGTGCTGTCGGCCGGCTCGGCGGCGGTCACCCCGTACACCGAGAGCGGCGCACGCTTCCCGCTCGAGACCAGCCAGTTCGAGGTCATCGACCAACGGCCGTTCGAAGAGATCCTGCGCGAGCACAGCGCGCCGGGCGAGCCGATCGCGAACTTCTCGCCGCCGGCGTGAGTGGCGCATCCGCCGCGCACACCCATCCGCCGCGCAGATCGGAGCTTGCGCTGTAACGCGATCCGCGCGCGCACGCGATGCCCGCGCGAACTCAATCCGCGCGAACGGGCGCGGTCAGCCGCGGCGCAGCAGCAGTGCGATGCCGGCGCCGCCGCGGGCGAGGCCGCTGACCAGGGCGCGCTGGAGGGGCGCGGCGGCGCCGGTGCGCTCCGCCAGCCGCAAGCCCTGCGCCGGCGCGGGCGTGCGCAGGAGGGCGAGCGGCGGCACGGTCTGCTCGTGCAGCGCAAGGCAGGCGGCCGCCAGGCTCAGCGCGCCGCCGCCGCCGATCTCGCCGACGGCGCCCTTGATCGACGTCACCCACGGGGTCCCGCCGAGCGCGCCGAAACACGACAGCTCGCACGCGTCCAGCCGCCGGCTGGAGTTGGCCGCGCCGACGACCAGGTCGACGCCGGCCTCGCCGCACAGCCGACGCAGCGGCGCCGCCGCTTCGGCGCCCGAGGCCGGCCAGTCGTAGGCCGGGGCGCGCACGCCGAAGGCGACGTCGGCCTCGATCGTCGCCAGGATGGCGGCGCCGCGCGCGCGGGCGTGCTCGAGCGACTCTAGCGCCAGCATCGCCGCGCCCTCGCCGAAGACCTTGCCGTTGCGGTCGCGGTCGTAGGGGCTCGACCACTCCTCGCCGCCGCGCTGGCCGGAGAGCGCGCGCCCGCGGAAGGCGGTCTCGAGCACGATGCCGCCGAGCTCGTCGCCGCCGCCTGCGAGCACGACGTCGGCGCGCCCGGCGCGGATCGCCTCGCACCCCTGCGCCACCGCCTGCTCGCCCGAGATCTCGGCGTGCGACACCGTCAGGTTGACGCCCGTCGCGCCGAGCTCCATCGCGACGTAGCTCGCCGGCGCGTTCAGCACGAGGTTGGGGAAGAGCAGCGGGCTCGCCGCCGCCGGACCGCGGCCGAAGAGCTTCTCGAGATAGACGATCGAGTCGTTGATGTCGCCCATCGCCGAGCCGACGACCACGCCCAGGCGCTCGGGCGCGACCCGGGCCGCCGCCAGACCGGCGTCGTCGTGCGCCATGCGGGCGGCGGCGACGACGTAGCGCGCCAGGTTCGGCATGCGCCGCAGGTTGGCCGCCCCGATGAAGTCGCGCGCGGCGAAGTGGCGCACCTCGGCGCCGATGCGCGGCAGCGGCGTCGCGACCCGCACCCGCTCGAGCGCGGCGATGCCGCTCCGCCCCGCCGCCAGCGCGTGCCAGAACGCCTCGCGGCCGATGCCGAGCGGGCTGACCACGCCGATGCCGGTGACGGCGAGCGGCGTCACGGCAGGCTCCCGTCTGGAGTGCGGCGGTCTCCGCCGCTCTGGATTCTCCGACCTCCGATCCAGAGCGGCGGAGACCGCCGCACTCCAGAATCGACGGCGTGCCCGGTCGATCTCACTCGACCCCTCGCAGGACCAGGCTGGTGTTGTTGCCGCCGAAGCCGTAGGAGTTCGACAGCACGGTGCGGAGGCGGGCGGGGCGGCTGGCACCGGCGACGTAGTCGAGGTCGCACTCCGGGTCGGGGTGCACGAGGTTGGCGGTCGGCGGCACGAAGCCGCCGCGCAGCGCCAGCACGCACGCCAGCGCTTCGAGCGCGCCGGCGGCGCCGAGGCAGTGGCCGATCATCGACTTGGTCGACGACACCGGCACGGCGGCGGCGCGCGCGCCCAGCACCGCCTTGAGCGCGCGCGTTTCGGTCACGTCGTTCTGCGGCGTGCCGGTGCCGTGGGCGTTGACGTAGTCGATCTCCTCCGCCGTCACGCCCGCCTCCGCCAGCGCGCGCCGCATCGCCATCGCCGCGCCCTCGCCGTCGGGGCGCGGTTGGGTCAGATGATGCGCGTCGGCGCTGACGCCGTAGCCGAGGAACTCGGCGAGGATCTCGGCGCCGCGCGCGCGCGCCGCCTGCCAGTCCTCCAGCACCAGCACCGCCGCGCCCTCGCCCAGCGTCAGCCCGGCGCGCTCGCGGTCGAACGGACGGCACGGTTGCCGATCGAGCGCCTGCAACGAGTTGAAGCCGGAGAAGGTCATGCGGCAGAGCGCGTCGGTGCCGCCGCAGAGCGCGGTCGCGACTCGGCCGGCGCGGATCCAGTCGGCGGCGATGCCGATGGCGTTGGCGCCGGACGAGCAGGCCGTGGCCACCGTCAGCCGCGGACCGCCGGCGCCGAAGGCGCGCGCCAGCGCGTCGACGGAGGCGGCGACCGGTGTCTCCAGCCACTGCGACAAGCGGCGCCGGCCAGGCTCGCCCTGCAGGGTGGCACGGTACGACTCCTCGCCTACCAGCGTGCCGCCGGTGGTCGTGCCCAGCACCACGCCGGCGCCGGCGAGGCCGGCGGCGTCCAGCCGCGCGCCACCGACGGCCTCGGCGGCGGCGATCAGCGCCATCGCCGCCGAGCGCGAGGCGCGCCGGCGCAGCGGCGACGGCAGCTCCGCCGGCAGCTCGATCGACGGCACCTCGGCGGCGATCGTGGTCCGGTAACCCTCGGTCGGGAAGATCGTCACGGCGCGCACGGCGCAGCGCCCGTCGCGCAGGCCGCGCTCGAAAGCCGCGACACCGCTGCCGTGCGCGGCGATCGCGCCGATGCCGGTGATCGCGATGCGGCGCACGCGCGGGCTCACAGCCCCCCGTCGACGGTGAGCGTCGAGCCGGTGACGTAGGCCGCGGCGGGGCTGGCGAGGAAGCGGATCGCCTGCGCCACCTCCTCCGGCTCGCCGAAGCGCCCGAGCGCGATCTGGCGGGTGAAGCGCTCGCGCTCGGCCGGCGGCAAATCGGCGATCATGCGCGTCTCGACCAATCCCGGACACACCGCGTTGACGGTGATGCCGTAGCGCCCGACCTCGCGCGCCAGCGTGCGCGTGAAGCTCAGCAGGCCGCCCTTCGAGGCGGCGTAGGCGGCGGCGCCCTCCTTGCCGAACAGAGCCGCCGGCGAGACGACGTTGACGATCCGGCCCCAGCGGCGCCGGATCATGGCGCGCAGCGACGCGCGCGCGCACCAGAAGGCGCCGCGCAGGTTGGCGGCCATGACCTCGTCCCAGGCCTCGAGCGGCAACAGCATCACGAAACCGTCGCGGCTGACGGCGGCGTTGTTCACCACGATGTCGACACCCTGCCAGCGCGCGCCGAGCTCGGCGAACATCGCGTCGACCGCGGCGGTGTCGGCGACGTCGGCGCGCAGCACCAGCGCCTCGGCGCCGGCCGCGCGCACCAGCGCCGCCGTCTCCTCGGCCTCGTCCGCCGAGCGCGCGTAGTTGATCGCGACGGCGGCGCCCGCCGACGCCAGCGCCACCGCCGTCGCCCGGCCGATGCCGCGCGAGGCGCCGGTCACGAGCGCGCGCCGGCCGTCGAGGCGGAGGGGATCGCTCACGCCAGCAGGCGCCACAACTGACCCTTGATCTTGCGCGAGCGCAGCTTCTGGAGCACCTGCACGTTGGTCTTGATGCCGAGCCCCGGCACGATCCAGTTGCGGTGGCAGCGCGCGTGCGCCTCGATGCGCTCGATCAGCTCCTCGCCGAGCGTCGGCGAGACGTAGAAGCGCGGGTAGAGCAGGTCGTCGTCGGGCTCGATCTGGCCGTCGCGCAGGGCGATGTCCACCATCCCCGTGCCCGGCAGGATGCGGATGCCGGTCATCGCGATCACCGCGGTCGGCCGCAGCTCGTCCATCAGCGCGATCGTCTCCGCCACCGTCTGGTCGGTCTCGCCCGGGCCGCCGAAGATCAGGCTGTGGGCGAACTTGAGATGGTGGGCGTGGCAGAGGGCCGAGCTGCGCCGCAGGTCCTCGACCTCGAACTCCTTGTCGAGGTTGGCGATCATGGTGGGCGAGCCGGCGTCGGTGCCGAACTCGATCGCCTTGCAGCCCGAGCGCGCCATCAGCCGGCAGAGCTCCTCGTCGACGAACTTCGGGTTGAGGTACGCCGACCACTCGACGTCGAGCGCGCGCGCCGCCATCTCGTCGCAGATCTCCTTGGCGTGGCGCAGCGGCATGTTGAAGATGTTGTCGACGAAGAACCAGTGGCGCACGCCGTGCTCGCGGCGGACGCTCTCGATCTCGTCGACCACGGCGCGGGCGCTGCGCATGCGGACCTTGGAACCCTCGATCAGCGGGTAGCTGCAGAACACGCACTCGAAGCAGCAGCCGCGCTTGGTCTGCACGTTGAGAGCGCCGCCGCGCTGGTAGTAGAGCTGGAGGTCGAAGCTCTCGCGCCGGGCGCTGCCGGCCTCGTCGAGCTGCTTGATGCGGGTCACGGGCGTGACGCAGACGCTGCGCCCGACGCGCTCGCAGCGGAACGCCGGCGTGGTGCGCAGCGGCTCGCCCGCCGCCAGCCGCTCGAGGATCCAGGGAAACGCCGCCTCGCCCTCGCCCACCACCCCGGCATCGGCGCCGAGGACCTCGAGGATCGTGGCCGGCATGACGGTGAAGCCGGCGCCGCCGAGGACGATCGTCGCGTCGCTGCGCTCGCGCAGCGCGTCGACCAGACGCACGTAGTCGTCGATGTAGGAGGTGTTCTGCGGATACGCCGACGAGTCGAGGTTGCGCAGCGAGATGCCGACGACGTCCGGCCGGCTGGCGCGCAGCGCCTCGTCGAGGGCGGGGACGAGGGCGTCGAGGAAGCAGAGGTCGAGGGTGTGGACCTCGTGCCCGGCGCGCTCGGCCGCCGCCGCCATGATCGCCGCGCCCAACGGAAATACGGGGTCGGGGATCTTCTCCGTGTTGGCGGAGACGAGGAGGACGCGCAGAGATCGCTTCGCCATGGTGCGGCTCTTACTCGCGGCGGGTGAGGAGGAGCGAGACGACCGCGCCCGAATAGCACAGGGCATTGAGCATCACCACCGAGGCGCGCGGCAGCGCGCGCAGCTCGGCTACGGCGGGGTCCGCGCCGGCGGCGAGCGGTGTGCCGCGGTGGCCGCGCAGCGCCTCGAGCAGCGCCAGGCCGAGGAGGGGCGAGGCGGCGAAGGTCTCGCCGAACACCGCCTTGGGGGCGAAGACGAGGGGCCGCGCCCCCAGCACGTCGCGCACGGCGGCGAGCTCGGCGGCGTCGAGCGGGGTGCCGTGGGCACTGCCGATCACCAGGTCGACGTCGCCGCCCGCGATGCCCGCCTGCGCCAGCGCCCGGCGCATGGTCTCGGCGATGCCGCGCGCCTGCGGCCGCGCGCCGGCGAGGGTGGGCTCGAAGCCGGCGGCGTAGCCGGCGACGGCCAGGCGCGGCGGCGCGACGGCGTTCCGCAGCACCAGCACCACCGCCCCCTCGGCCGGGCGGATGCCGGGGGTCGCGTCGCGGAAGGGGCGCGCCGCGGCGGCGGTCTTGAGCAGTCCCATGGCGCGCAGGCCGTCGACCAGGGCCGGCCCGCAGGCATCGCCGCCGCCGGCGAGGACGGCGTCGGCGCGGCCGCTCTCGAGCCAGTCGAAGGCGTGCCCGACGGCGGAGAGGCCGGCGGCCAGGCCGGCGTGCTCGGTGGCGTTCGGGCCCTTCAGGCCGAGCGCGATCGAGACCTCGCCGGCGGCGGCGCTGGAGACGGTGTAGGCGAACAGCCGCGGGCTGGCGGCCTTCGCGCCCTGCTCGACGATCTTCTGGTAGAACTCGGCATCGGTGAGGAGGCAGCCGAGGCCGGTGCCGAAGCAGAGGCCGACGCGCTCGGCGGCGTCGGCGTCGAGCGCGAGGCCGGCGTCCGCGACCGCCTGGTGCGCGGCCTGCAGCATCAACCGGCAGAGGCGATCGAGCCGGCCGAGGCGGGCGCGCCCCTCCGCCGGCACCGCGTCGCTGGGGATGTCCCACTCGAGCTCGGCGGCGGGATCGACGGCGCCGGTGAGCCAGGGGCGCGAGACGACGCCGATGCCGGCGATCGCGACCGCCATGCTCAGTCCAGCCGCCGCACGACGACGGCGGCGTTGTTGCCGGCGAAGGCCGACGAGGTCGACAGCGCGAGGCGGAAGTCGCCCCGGCGCGGCGCCCGCACCAGGTCGAGCGGGCAGCCCTCCTCGAGTTCCTCGCAGCCGGCGCTCGGGGGCAGGACTCCCTCCCGCAGGGCGCGCGCGCAGAGCACCGCCTCGAAGGCGCCGGCCGCCCCCAGGGTGTGGCCGATCGCGCCCTTGATGGCGCTCACCGGCAGGCGCGGGATCGACTCGCCGAAGACCGCGACCAGCGCCGCCACCTCCATCGCGTCGTTGTAGACGGTGCCGGTCCCGTGCGCGCTGACGAAGTCGACGTCGCCCGGCGCCGCGCCGGCATCGGCGAGCGCCGCGCGCATCGCGCGCGCCGCGCCGGCGCCGTCGCGCGCCGGCGCGGTCATGTGCGAAGCGTCGCCGGAGAGACCGCTGCCGGCGACCTCGAGCCGCGGCACCAGGCCGCGGGCGCGCGCGTGCGCCGCCGATTCGATCACCAGCAGCGCCGCACCCTCGCCGAGCTGGAGTCCGTCGCGGCGGGCGTCGAACGGTCGCACGGTGCCGCCGGTGGTGGCGCGCAGGCAGTTGAAGCCGCTGACGACGAAGTCGCAGAGCGCCTCGGCGCCGCCGGCGAGGAAAACGTCCCCCTGGCCGCGACGGATGAGGTCGAGCGCCAGGCCGACCGCCCAGGTGCCGGAGGCGCAGGCGATCGAGGGACTCACCACCGGGCCGCGCACCTCGAGCTCGCGCGCCAGCCGGTTGGCGACCGCGTAGTAGGGCAGGTGGAGGAGTTGCCGCGCCCGCTGCATCGCGCCGTCCCCCGCAGACTCGCCCTGCGGCGGCGACCCGTGCCGGGCGCGCAGGTAGCGCTCGCCGACGGCCATCGCGCCCAGGGTGGTGCCGACGATCACCCCGACGCGGCTGCGATCGACGCGCTCGAGATCGAGGCCGGCGGCGGCGAGCGCCTCGCGCGCGGCCGTCAGGGCGTACTGGTCGACGCGCTGGAGGCGCGCGGCGCGTTCCGCGCCCAGCTCCCGCTCGGGATCGAAGTCGGGAACCTCGCCCGCCTTCGAGCCGGGCGCGGCGAAGGCGCGGATGGGCGCGAGCGCGCTGCCGCCCGCCAGCAGTCCCCGCCAGAAAGCCTGCTCGCCGACGCCGAAGGGCGAGACCGCGCCGAAGCCGGTGATGAGGGCCGCCGGTGACACGCCCCCTCCGTTCCACAGCGCGCGGGCGCGGGCAATCCCCGCGCCCGCGGGACCCGCTCAGAGCGGCGGCGACCGCCCCGCTCCCGCTCGCTCGACCGCGGCCCAGGCCTGCTCGGCCAGCGGCCGCACCAGCGCCGCCATCATCACGGCGTGCTCACTGGCGGCGGTGCCGTCGCGCACCCGCCCGCCGATGCCCTGGCAGATCGCGGCGGCGCGGAAGAAGTTGTAGGCGACGTAGAAGCTCCAGTCGTCGATGCCGGCGCGCCCCGTGCGGCGACAGTAGTCGGCGACGATCTCCTCCTCGGTCGGGATGCCGAGGCCGGCGTGGTCGATGCCCCGGTACACGCTCTCCTGCCACCACGGCATGCAGAGGTAGGTCAGGTCGCCGAGCGGATGGCCGAGGGTGCAGAGCTCCCAGTCGAGGATGGCGACGACGCGCGGCTCGCTCGGATGGAGGATGGCGTTGTCGAGCTTGAAGTCGCCGTGGATCAGGGTGGTGTCGTCGTCGCCCGCCGGGACGTGGCGCGGCAGCCATTCCATCAGGCGGTCCATCTCGGCGATCTCCTCGGTCGCGGAGGCGGCGTACTGCTTCGACCAGCGCGCGATCTGGCGGGCGAAGTAGTTGCCGGGGCGGCCGAAGTCGGCCAGGCCGCGCGCCCGCCAGTCGACCGCGTGCAGAGCCGCCAGCGACTCGACCATCGAGGCCCAGACGGCGCGGCGCTCGGCCGGCGTGAAGCCCGGCATGAGCGGCTCCCACACCACCCGCCCCTCGACGTACTCCATCACGTAGAACCAGGTGCCGATGACCGCGTCGTCGGTGCAGAGATGGAGCGGCCGGGGCGCGGGCACGGGCGTATCCACCAGCGCGCTCAGCACGCGGTACTCGCGATCGACGGCGTGCGCCGAGGGCAGCAGCGCGCCGGGCGGCTTGCGCCGCAGCACGTAGCGCCGCGCCGGCGATTCGAGCAGGTAGGTCGGGTTCGACTGCCCGCCCCTGAACTCGCGCACCGTCAGCGGGCCGGCGAAGTCGTCCAGGTGGCGGGTGAGATGCTCCTCCAGCCGCGCGACGTCGAAGCGGTGCCGCTCCTTCACCTCGCGCGTGCCGGCGAACACGGCCTGGCGATCCTCGGACATGCCGGCCCCTTAGAACAACCGCCGCGCGCGCACCACCGCCCGCGCCGGCGCGATCGCGCGGTTCTTTCGGTTAACATTTGTTCACGTCCGTGGCATGGTGGCGGCCATGCTGGACCTTCGCATTCGCGGCGGAATCGTGATCGACGGCACCGGCGCGCCGGGGCGGCGCGCCGACGTGGGAGTGCGGGACGGACGCATCGTCTCGCTCGCCGCGGGCGAGGAAGCGGCGCGCCAGACGCTCGAGGCGGACGGCCTGGTGGTGGCACCGGGTTTCGTCGACCCGCACACGCACTACGACGCGCAGATCTTCTGGGACCCGGCGCTCACGCCCTCGAACCTGCACGGCGTCACCTCGGTGATCGGCGGCAACTGCGGCTTCTCGCTGGCGCCGCTCGGCAGCGGCGACGCCGACTACATCCGCAAGATGATGGCCAAGGTCGAGGGCATGCCGCTCGGCGCGCTGGAGAACGGCATCGAGTGGGACTGGTCCGATTTCGCCGAGTACCTCGACCGCCTCGAGGGACGCATCGGCCTCAACGCCGCCTTCCTGGTCGGCCACTGCGCTCTGCGCCGCACGGTGATGGGCGCCGACGCGGTCGGCCACAAGGCGACGCCGAAGCAGATCGAGCAGATGGTGGCGCTGCTGCACGACTCGCTCGCCGCCGGCGGCTTCGGCTTCTCCTCGACCCAGGCGATGACCCACACCGACGGCAACGACGAGCCGGTGCCGTCGCGCTGGGGCAGCCCGGAGGAGTTGCTGGCGCTGGCGGCCGCGGTGAAGCCGCACCCGGGCACGACGCTCGAGCTGATCGTCGACGGCTGTCTGACGCAGTTCAGCGACGTCGAGGTCAACCTGATGATCTCGATGTCGCTGGCGGCGCAGCGCTCGATCAACTGGAACGTGATGGGCGTCGGCGTCTCCAGCCGCGCCCGCTACGAGCACCAGCTCATGGCGGGCACGCGCGCGCGCCAGGCGGGCGCGCGCATCGTCGCGCTCACCATGCCCATGCTGGGGGGCCTCAAGATGAGCTTCCTCGACTACTGCGCCCTCAACTCGTTGCCCGGCTGGGGAGCGATCCTCTCCCGCCCGCCGGCAGAGCGCCTGCGCGCGCTCGCCGACCCGAGCACGCGCGCGGGCATGCGGCGGAGCGCCGAGGCCGCCACCGGCGCGCTCTCCAGCCTGTCGCGCTGGGGCGCCTACGAGATCGGCGAGACCTGGGCCGCCGCCAACGCCGGCCTCGCCGGCCGCACGGTGGCGCAGATCGCCGCCGAGCGCGGCAGCGATCCGTTCGAGACGCTCTTCGACATCGTGGTCGCCGACGAGCTCCGCACCGGCCTCTGGCCGCAGCCCTCCGACGACGACGAGGAGAGCTGGCAGCTACGGGTGAAGGTCTGGCGCGACGAGCGCGCCATGATCGGCGGCTCCGACGCCGGCGCCCACCTCGACCGCATGTGCGGGGCGCGCTACCCGAGCAGCTTCCTCGGCCACGTCGTACGCGAGCGCGGCCTGGTGCCGATCGAGGAGGCGGTGCACCTGATGACCGACGCGCCGGCGCGCTTCTTCGGCCTCAGGGAGCGCGGCCGCATCGCGCCCGGCTGGCACGCCGACCTGGTGGTGTTCGATCCCGCCACCGTCGGCTGCGGCCCGATCCGCAGCCGCGCCGATCTGCCGGGCAACACCGACCGCCTCTTCGCCGAGTCCGTCGGCATCGAGCACGTCTACGTCAACGGCGTCGAGACCGTGCGCGCCGGCCGCGAGACCGGCGCCCTGGCCGGCCGACTGCTGCGCTCCGGGCGCGACACCGAAACCGCCTTCTGATCTGGAGTGCAGGACAGCGGAGCCGCGACCGTCAGGGAGCGGTTGGCACCGTGCCAGCGCGCAGCCAACCGCTGTTCTGCTGGCTCGGAGGGCGGCATCAATGCCGTGCGGCGGCAACCGCCGCACTCCAGATCAGCTCGCGATGCGGCCGAGGGTGTCGGCGACCTGCTCGAGCTCGCGCGCGCGCGGGCGGCGGTCGGGGCAGTCGATCTCGCACACCTCGACGCCGAGGCCCTCGATGTCGGCGCGATCGCGCGGCTGGTAGAAGCCCTCGCCGCCGCCCTGGCGGAGCGCGATGACGTGGCTGATCGCGTCGCCGTTGTGGCCGCCGGCGTAGCGCCGGATCTCGCGCACCAGATCCGCGGGCGAGCGCCCGCGCGTCTCGGCGTCGCACTCGGGGTTGAGCAGCAGCACCTTCGGCACGTGGGTCGCGCGCAGCGCGTCGCTCACGCCGTCGACCAGGAGGGACGGCAGGACGCTGGTGTAGAAGCTGCCCCAGGAATAGACCACCGCGTTGGCGGAGCGGATCTCCTCCAGCGCCGCCGGATTCGGCGTGACCGACTCGGGCCGATCGGCCTCCAGGAAGATCTCGTCGATCGGAGCCTCGATCGGCTGCTGCTCGCTGGTGATGTCCGCCTGGCCGACCAGCCGCCGCCCGTTCGCCAGGCGCGCGCCCAGGTGCGCGCCGCTGGTGCTCACGGGGACGACGGTGCCACACGCTCCCAGCCGGCGATGAGCCCAGCGCAGCGCCTCGGGCCAGCCGCCCTCGTGGCGATAGCGGCCGGTGAGGATGATGTTGCCGATCGAGCCGTCGCACCAGTCGAAGCCGGTGGGCAGCGTCTCCAGCAGACGCGCGAAGGCCTCGGCGATCTCGTTCGACGATTCGCCGTCGATGCCGGCGAGCAGCTCGCCCGCACCCTGCGCCGCCGCCTCGACGCGACCGCGCACCGCCGCCGCCGGCTCGTCGCTCGGCAGGCGCGAGGCGAACAGGTCGACGACCGGACGCGACCCCGGATGGCTGCGGTCGCCGATCGCGGTGAGCCGCTTGCGGATGTCGCCGATGGCGATGCCATCGCAGGCGCCGCGCAGCCGGCCGGCGCTGCCGCCGCTGTCGAACACCGAGATGACGTGGGTCGCGTGCTGTCCGCGCGAGGCCAGGTGTTGCGCCAAGTGTTGCAGGGCGGATCCCCCGGAGAGGAACACGAAGCCAGTCGGTGTTCCGTTGCCCTCAGCCATTGGAAAGCCCAAAGCGACCGGTGGCTTGCGTACCAAGGCCCCGCTCCCCTGTCAACCGGCAAGATCTGGAGTGCGGCGTGAAGCGCCGCTCTGGATGGCGTCGCCGAAAGGGGGCCCGCGCCGGTCAGCGGATCTCGATCTCGGAGCCGTCGGCGGGATAATGGGCGTGCCAGGAGTTGCTCGACCCCGCGTGCTTCACGTGGATGTGGGCCGAGGCGACGCCATTGCGGGTCTCGACGCTGTAGCGCGTGATCGCAACGCCGGGCGAGAGGCGGTGCCCATACGAGGGGAGCTGGCTCTGCGAGGTCGGCGGGGCGCCGGTCGAAGCGATGGCCGCCTCGACCGCGGTCATGGCGTTGCGCAGGTCGACGCGCGCGGCCGCGTCCCAGGCGCGCGAACGATACTGCGAGTACGCCGGCATCGCGGTGGCGGCGAGAATCGAGACCACCGCCATGGTCACCAGCAGTTCGATCAGCGTGAAACCCCGCTCTCTCGGCGCGGCGGCGAGAATCACTGCCTCGGATCGACCCCCTTGCATGCCCACCCGTGAAGCAATGGGCCTGCCAGCGTCGGGTCGCACCGATGCACGAGCCGCGTTGGGACATCGCGGCACTGTGACCAATGACTCCGCCGCGCGCGAGTGACAGATCCCGTCACCGCCGGGCGACCCGCTGCCGGCGATCCCGGTCGAGTCGCATGGCGAAGGCTCAGGCGGGCAGATGGACGCGGAAGGTCGTGCCCTTGCCCAGCTCGCTCTCGACCTCGACCTCGGCGCCGATCATCTCGGCCAGGCGGCGGACGATGTAGAGGCCCAGGCCGACACCGCCGTGGCGGCGGGTGCTGGAGCCGTCGACCTGCCGGAACGGCTCGAAGATGATCGACAGCGCCTCGGGGGCCATGCCGATGCCGGTGTCGGCGACGGAGAGCCGCACGCCACCGGTCTGCCGCTCGAGGCGGATCGCGACCGTCCCCCCGTCGGTGAACTTGAGCGCGTTGCTGACGAGGTTCTTGAGGATCATCTTGACCTTCATGCCGTCAGTGCGGACGGCCGGCAGGTCGTCGGCCGCGTGCCACGTCACCTGCAGCCCGGGCTTGCGCTGTGCCTCGCTGGTCTCCTTGCGCACCTGCTCCAGCAGCTCGCGCAGATCGACCGTGTCGAGCGCCAGCGCCACCCGACCTCCCTCGAGGCGACTGACGTCGAGGGTCGCGTTGATCAGCTCGAGCAGCTCGCGGCCGCTGTCGGCGATGCGCCGCAGGACCTGGTGCTGCTCGTCGACCAGCGGGCCGTAGGCGTGTTCGAGGAGGAGATCGTTGTAGCCGAGCATGACGTTCAGCGGCGTGCGCAGCTCGTGCGACATGGTGGCGACGAAATCGGACTTGAGCCGATTGGCCGCCTGCAGGTCCTCGAGCAGGGCGGCGCGCGCCTCGGCGGCGCGCTGCCGAACGGTGATGTCCTGGCACATCGACAGCACGCCGACGAAGCGGCCGTCGCGCCGGTGCAGGGGGGTCGCCTTCCACTCGCACACGATGACGCGCCCGTCGCGCGTCAGGTTCTCGCTCGTCCCCGCGCCCAGGACCTCGCCGGCGGCGAGCCGCTCGAACGAGCGCAGGGCGGTCTCGCGTTCGCCCGGCGGCGTGATCACCTCGAACGGGTGCTTGCCGCGCACCTCGTCGAAGCGATAGCCGAAGATCTCCTCGGCGGCCGCGTTCCAGTAGGTGTAGCGGAACTCGGCATCCTGGATGATGCAGCCGATCGGCATGCGGTCGAGGATCATCTGCAGCCGGCCGAGGATCTCCTCGCGTTCGGCGTCGTGGCGAAAGAGCTCGCGGCGGATGCGATCGCTGCGGCGCGCACCCGCGATCGCCAGGGCGGCCGCGATCGGCGGGCCGAGGTACTGGTGCATTCCGGGAGCGGCGGTCTCGAAGCGCCCCGCCAGCGCGAAGCTGAGGAAGTAGAGGGCGACGGTGGCGACGGCGGAGACCGTCTGCAGGCGCGCGCTCCACGGGAAGAAGAGCGCGGTGGCGAGCATCTTGAGAGAGATGAAGAGGGTCGCGCCCGAGGTGCTGCTCTCGGGGATGAAGAACTGCATGCACAGGCCGAGGGTGAAGGCGAGGTCGGTGCCCAGCGCGAGCATCTCGGCGCGGCGCTC
>Ga0268299_1002309_pt1 | contig 23830 bp, 23 predicted proteins | sample NOBtaG_FD_193484 | JGI IMG/M metagenome (GOLD analysis project Ga0268299, IMG submission 193484) | Activated sludge microbial communities from bioreactor in Nijmegen, Gelderland, Netherland - NOB reactor | ecosystem: Engineered > Bioreactor > Aerobic > Activated sludge | place: Netherlands... | reverse complement strand
CGCCCAGCGACCCACCCCGACCCACAAGAACCTCAACCTCACGAAGCTTGCCGATGATCTCCTCGGTCGAATGCCGTTTCTTGGGCATCTCCTGCCTCCTCCTCAATGGCCATACGATGATACTCGCAGGACCACTTCAATGGGGGCAGGTCAGATCCCTTGACCTTGTCACGTGGCAATCTGGGATTCTGCATTAAGTGTCGCCTGAGGCGGAGTCAGGGTTGCTTGGACATGACATCGTCTTATGACACCAAGTGTTCGTTCTTTATCAGAACGGCGAAGCGCTTGGTCCGCCATCGTCGCGCTTCTGCTCCTTATGACTGCCTTTCACCCGGAGCCTGCAAAAGGCACTGAAGTGTTCGGTGTTCCGATTAAAAACGTGCGCGTCGTCGCTCTTGAAAATCTGAATCTCAAACTCGGCCATGCGATGCTTGTTCTTTATGTGATCGACGAGGCGCTGCTGCTAGTTAGGCAGATCGCTTCCGCGGTTCCGGCAAACAGCTCACGGCACCATCTTCCGATCTTTTCCATCAACGAGGCGGTCCGATGACACCGCCGGCGATGAATTCGAGTCTTCGGACCAACGATCGCTGACAAAGAGAGGCAGTGCCGCCCATGGTCTTCCCCGATTTTGATCCTGTCGCGATTCAGATTGGCCCGATCGCTATCCGCTGGTATGCGCTGTCTTACATTGCCGGAATCCTGCTCGCATGGCGCTATTGCATCTGGGTGTCCAAGCTTCCACCTCAGCGCGTGAGCCGCGCTCAGCTTGACGATCTCTTGGTATGGGTGACGATCGGCATTATTGCAGGCGGCCGTCTTGGCCAAGTGTTGCTTTGGGATCCAGGCTACTACTTGAGGAATCCCATCGCCATCTTCGAGATCTGGAAAGGCGGCATGGCCTTCCATGGCGGCCTTATTGGTGTAGTTCTTGCGACGTGGCTTTACGCCCGACGTCAGAAACTGAGCATGTTTGCACTGTTGGACGTTGTAGCACCATCCGCTCCGATCGGCCTTTTTCTAGGTCGCGTGGCCAATTTCATCAATGGCGAGCTGGTCGGGCGCCCAACCGATGTGCCATGGGCAATGGTGTTTCCACGAATCGACGCCCTGCCCCGTCACCCCAGCCAGATCTACCAGGCGGCACTCGAGGGAATTGTTCTCTTCTTGGTCATGCTATGGGCGGTGCGGCAGGACAAACTGCGGGCCCGACTTGGTGCTCTCAGCGGCATATTCCTGATCGGCTACGCTGTCGCGCGGTCGATCGGCGAAGTCTTCCGAGAACCGGAGATTGATCTTGGATCGCTTAGCTTCATTACCTGGGGCCAAGTGCTCAGCGTGCCAATGCTGCTAGCCGGCATCTACTTGTTGATCCGCCCACACAGCGCTTTATCGCGATGAGGATCCGCGGGAACCGGCGGTTCTTTCCAAGCCATGCAAACCATGTCTTGAGATGCGTTGGTACTTGCCTATAGAGAGGGCGACATGAACCTTGACCTGATGGCGTGGAGCTGGACTGACTATTGGCCCTACGCGGTTCTCCTCATCGCGCTCGTGTCGTGGGGCTTCTACCGATTTCTGGCACCAGCGGGATGGCGCGAATGGGCAGGTGCCGGCGTCGTTCAAGCCTTCATCATCGCGCTGTTTGCCGAGATGTACGGATTCCCACTGACGATCTACGTGCTTGCCGACCAGATGGATCTACCCCTTACCCATCTTACTGGCCATGTCTGGCCGGCTATGCTTGGCCTTGGGGAGCGAACATCCATCGCCGTCACTATCGCCGCTTATGGGGTGATGCTCCTGGGCGCATTGCTGATCGTAAAGGGTTGGGTCCGCATCTACGCTTCCGATGGCGCCGCAGTTCAGGATGGTGTGTATGGGCTGATGCGCCATCCGCAGTACGTCGGGATAATGCTGATCGTTCTGGCACAGCTGATCGATTGGCCAACATTGCTGACAATTGTCCTTTCTCCGCTCATTCTCTGGCTCTACATCCGGTTAGCGAAACGTGAGGAGAAGATCCAACTCGCCAAGTTTGGCGCAGCTTACGCGCAATACTGCGAGCGCGTTCCTATGTTTGTTCCTCGTTGGAAGGCACTGCGGTCGTACTTTGCGCAGCAGCAAGGGTGAGCCGCCCATTCGCCATTGCCGCGCCCCTTCAAGGCATCTCTCGGCGGCCCCCCTCGGCGTTTGGGTTTCGTCTGGATGGGTCTCGGCGCTCGCATTCGATCAGGATGTCCCGCGCAATGGGAGCCGCTACGGCCGAGCCGCCGCCGCCATGTTCAACGACGACGGCGCACGCATAGCGTGGGGCACGTACCGGCGCAAAGGCGACAAACAATGCATGATCGCGCTGCTGCCACGGCAGATCTTCGTTCTTGATGACCCCTCGTCGTCGTTCAGCAAGCGTAATCCTCCGGACCTGACTGGTGCCCGTCTTGCCGGCCATCTCCATACCGGGAATCTCAATGCGCGATCGATAGGCAGTCCCCCGTGTGTCGTTGGTGACCAGGTCCATTCCGGTTCGAATGATGTCGAGGCGTGAAACCGGGAGTCCGAGGTTGGGAGCCGGCGGAACGCCCTCATCATTCTCCGACGCTGCGTTCGACCGCCGCACAAGCCGAGGCGCAACTGCAAAACCGCCATTGGCGATGCGCGCAGTCATCATGCAGAGCTGCAGAGGAGTCGCGAGCACGTAACCCTGGCCAATCCCTGCGACAAGTGTCTCCCCAGGATGCCATATCTGCCCCAGGGCTGCCTTTTTCCATACGGTATCGGGGATCAATCCTGGCTTTTCTCCGGGAAGATCCAGCCCAGTAGCGGCCCCGAGTCCAAAGAGGCGCGCCGTCTGCGCAATACGATCAATGCCGGCACGCCGCGCCACCTCGTAGAAGTAGATATCACAAGAGTTCTTGAGACCATCGATCATGTCGATCGATCCGTGGCCCTCTCGTTTCCAGCAATGAAAGAGCGCACTGCCAAGGCGATAGACTCCACTGCAGAATACACGATCCTGCGGATCTACACCGGCGTCCAGAGCCGCTAACGCTGTCATCATTTTGAAGGTCGAGCCTGGGGCGTACTGGCCGGCAATCGCTTTGTTGGCGAGTGGCCGGTAAATATCGTTTGTCAACTCACGCCATTCATCACCCCGCAGGCCACGGTAAAATGCCTCTGGATCGTAGGACGGTGTTGAAGCCAGCGCCAAGATATCGCCAGTAAAGACGTCCATCACTGCAGCAGCACCGGCGAGCTGACTCGACAAGCGTTGGTGGGCAAATTGCTGCAGCCCTATATCCAACGTCGTTACCAGGTCCTCGCCGGCGGTACCATCATGCCGCGTGAGCTCTCGCATGACCCGGCCGGAAGCGTTGACTTCAAGCTGCCTCTGCCCGGCCCGACCCCGCAGTGATTGATCATATTGCCGCTCCAGGCCATTCTTTCCGATGCGAAAGTCCGGCTGTCGTAAAAGCGGGTCTGGATCCACAGCCAGATCCCCCTCGTTCGGCGCGGCAATATAGCCAAGGATGTGGGAGGTCATACCTCCAAACGGATAGACCCGCTTCTGATCGACTTCGAGCCCGATCCCTGGCAAGTCCGGCGTGTTGAGCTCGATGCGGTTGATGGTTTCCCAATCCAGATCTTCCTTCAGAGTCAAGCGCGTGAAAGCTCGAGTTCGGTGCAGGTCTCTTGTGATGCGCTGCAATTCGCGCTCGTTCATCGCAGCGATCTGCGTGAAGGTCCCCAGCGTCCGCTGTGGGTCCGGCGTCTGCTCTGCCACCAAGACCGCACGGTAGCTGGGCGAATTGGTCGCTATTGGAATGCCAAATCGATCCAAGATGAGGCCACGCGGAGGCAGCACAAGCCTTCGGCTAATTCTGTTCTCGTCGGAAAGCAGGCTGTATTTTCGCCCTTCAATCACCTGCAGGAAGTAGAGTCGGCCGACGAGCGATCCGACCATGGAGGCCGTGAGACCGCCCATAATGGCAAGTCGCCGCGTAAAGACCTTACGCGGACTCTCGCCCTGCTTCGGTGAGCGTTTCATCGCCTAGATGGCGCCGAGATAAAAAAGCCCCCCGATGCGGTGGCAACCGCGATCGAGGGGCATTGCCCGGCCTATTGGGGATGGGGAGCGGCAGGGCTTCATCGGGTCGCTCAGATGCGCAGGATGTGCTGGTCAGCCGGCTTACGCACGGTACAACCATCGCGCCAATTGTGGTACTTACGCCTGGATGCCCAGTGAGACCGCAGCGCTCTGAAGTTCCTTGACCGCCTCATCATGCTTGCCTGCGGCGTGTGCGGCCTCGCCATCCGCCCTATGCTTCTTCGCATCCTCAATCTGGTCTGCGGACAGGTTCTGATTGGCCGCCAGAGCCGCGTCGATCTTCTGGATATACGTGGGACACTCGGTCGCGAGCGCAGGTGTCGCAAAAACAATCAAAACGCTGGCGAGCACAAAGGAACGCTTCATAGATGGATACTCCAGGACATAGTTTACTCGGCGTTCAGGTTCAGACGCTCGAGAGGGGCGACGGCGGCGGCGCCTTTCGCCTTACCGGGGATAGAGCGAGGAGCTCGGCACCGCGCCGTCAGGCGCACACTATCGGGACGGTGAGGAACCGCCAGGATTGAATTGTAAGGAACTGTCGCACCGAGGCCCATCGCTACAGTATGCGACACTAGCGGTGCAATCCGGCCCTTCGAATTCCCACCTGGCCAGGCAAGAACGTCATCAGACGATGGTACAAAGTATTAAGAGCTGGGAAACACAAGTTCGACTCGAAGACCACCGGAATCAGCTCTCTTCAGCCAGACTTCGCCACCATGAGCTCTGACGATGGTCCTCGCGACCGTTAGGCCCAGCCCGACGCCCCCCGTCTCACGGCTCCGGGATTTCTCGATCCTGTAGAAAGGCGCAAAAACGCGTTCTTGCTCGTCGTGCGCAATACCCGGGCCGTCGTCCTCCACTTGAATTACGATCTGGCTACTGATCGCGGTAATCGCCACCCGTGCTCTGTCACCATATTTGACCGCGTTCTCTATGACGTTGGAAAGTGCTCTGCGCATTGCGCCCGGTTGGCAGGAATATCGGACACGCTCATGGTGCGGGAAGATGATGTCACAGCCAAGATCGGAGAAGTCATCGCAGATCGTTTGCACAAGAGAGACTAAGTCAACGGTCTCTCTGGCCTCCTCGCTCGCATCCTCTCGCGCAAAATCCAATGTCGTGGAAATCATGGCCTCCATTTCATTCAAGTCCTTGAGCATCTTTTTTCGCTGTTCCGGGTCGGCAGTGAACTCCGTTCGGAGTCGGAGCCGTGTGATCGGCGTTCGGAGGTCATGCGAGATGGCGGCGATCATTTGCAGACGATCATCGATGAATCGCCGGATCCTCTGCTGCATCTCGTTGAACACACGGGCTGCGCCGCGAACCTCGATCGGGCCATCCTCTGGCATGGGCGGAGCCTTGACGTCCCCTCCCAGGCGCTCCGCCGCCTGAGCGAAGGTCGCAATGGGCCGAGATAGGGCACGGACCGCCCATATCGACAGCGCAATCGCCGCGGCGCCCATTAACGACATGGATAGCACCAGCCGCAACGACCAGAAGCCCTGGGGAATTGACAATGGCGTCTGGAAGTTCACCCAGCTCTGATCGGACAGTCTTACGGATACGTGTAATACCTCCAATCCCGCCTGCTTTGCCCCATCTGGTCCATAGAATACTCTCAGGTCAGGCGGAATCGATCGACCCAGGCGATCCCTGATTAAGGTCTCCATCATTTCTGCTCGCCAGTCTCCAGGAGGAGCCGAGGCGGCGGGTTCGTTCTCTTCCCAGCTAATCCCCAGCGTCGCGCTTGAGAGCGCAGCTGCGATCCCATGCCGATCCTGTGGCGTCGATTTCTCGAGCAGACTGACTATCGTCGCGATCCGATCCGCCATCTGCTCTCCCCCGAATACCTCAAGGGCATGCTCCCGATCCGTGTAGTGTATCGCCATGCTCGCTGCATGGGAGAGCATCAAGCCGAGGAGCAGAACAAGCAGGGTGCGACCGCGAAGGCTATCCGGGAGCCATTTCTTCATTGCGCACCACGGTGGCAGCGAAATAATAGCCGCCGCCCCTGATTGTCTTGATCAAGGCTGGCTGAGCAGGATCGGCTTCTATCTTGCGTCGCAACCTTACGACGAGATTGTCGATCACGCGGTCAAATGGACCTGCGTCGCGGCCGCGAGTGAGGTCAAGAAGCTGTTCGCGGCTCAGCACGCGTTGCGGCCGCTCCAGGAAGGCAACTAGGAGATCAAACTCCGAGACCGTCATATCAACCATCAGACCTTCCGGCGACTCGACCCGGCGACGTGTCAGGTCCACCTTCCAGCCTGAAAAACTGAAAATCGTGGCGTTTGCCGCACGCTCGTGGCTGGCCACACCTCGCGTGCGTCGCAATACAGCCTTGATTCTCGCCAGCAGTTCATGCGGGTCAAACGGCTTTGCCAGATAGTCATCCGCCCCCATTTCCAATCCGACGATACGGTCGGTCCGAGCGCCCTTGGCAGTCAGCATGATGACCGGGATGGTAGACCGGGTACGCAGGTCACGGCAGAGCTGGAGGCCGTCATCCCCGGGCAACATGAGGTCGAGAACGATCAGGTCAATGCGTCGATCAGCCACAAGCCGACGCATCTCCTTCCCATCTCTTACCGCAAGGGTTCGGCATCCGTTATTGGACAGGAACCGGCTCAGCAGATCGCGGACCTCCCGGTCGTCATCAACAATGAGAATTTCTGGTTGGTTGAGCATTCTGAAATTATACGCACGACCTAAGCCTTGGGCTCGATCTTTTGTATCGATGTGTACCAAATCGGTCCACCGCGACGTGAGCTTACCGAAGGGCCTGGACTCACCCCGGATGGTAGGGATGATGGAACGGCGCCAATACTATTGAATTGGGCCTGAGATGCTTGCTCGATGGATTGCCATATCGTTGATCGTGGTGGTTCTTGCCTTGATCGGGGTCATCGCCATCACCGCGGTCTTGAGAAGAACGCCAGATGCGACCGAGCAGAGCACTACAGGGATCGTGCTTGGCGCCGGAACAGAGCGTCTCGTAGCAACTACAGACCTTTGGACGGTAACAGCGGAACTTACGCGCAAAGCTGCAAATGAAGTAGCGATCGTTCTCAAGGTCGAAGACAATACCGGTGCACCAGCCGGCGAAGATACGGAGGTCACGGCCTCCCTGCGGATGCTGGACATGGCAATGGGGCAGGAACCAATACGATTGAGTCGGGAACGAGCCGATCAGTGGCGCGGCGTCGCACCTTTATCGATGAGCGGTCGCTGGGCACTCGAAGTCACGGTCAATGGAGAAGATATCGAACTGCCGTTTGAGTCGGTGGCACCCTAATTCGGCCCCATGTGAACGCTCGCCACACAGCTGCATTTCACGAATCCGCGATGCTTCAGGTCTGGAATCTAGTCTGGTTAAGGCGCTCGCGCTATTGGGCATGAAACCGGCTGCGCAATTCTTCTGAGCGTCACGACGAGCGAGGTCGCCAGCAATGCTATCCCCAGAAGGGAGAACTCCTCGCCAGCGAAAGGCAAGAGGCTCGCGAGAGTTGCACCCCCCAGGAACGACAGCAAAGGCCCGAGAACAAGAGTACCACAGGCTGCACACCCCATGCCCGCAACGCCGCTCACGAGCCCTACCAGGCTCGCTGTCGCGCTTTTCGAACTTGTCAGCACTGATCGCCGCTGTCGAAGGAGATAGGTGATCGCCGCTACGTTTGCGCCGAACAACCCCGAGATGACGACTGTGGCGGCAGCAGTCAGGCCTGTGAAATTGGTTACCAGCGATCCAGCCAGGGCAGCCAGGATTCTTGCCTTGTCGCTCATCGACACCGACTCCGACAACACGATCTTCCATACGAGGGCCAAGTTCGGCAGCCAGGTCGTCAAGACAAGCGCTGTGGCTGCCACAGCGACAGCCAGCAAGAGCAGTAATGGTCGGCCAAAGACCGTCCGGAACCCTTCCAGTAGAACCGGCAGCTGACTATTGCTTAAGCGCCAGGTCGATGATCGACTTGAGGGCTCCATAGGGTTGGGCTCCTGTCAAAGGAAAGGCTTCGCCTTTGGCGCTTACAATGATCGTATAGGGCGTTCCAGTCCCACCAGATGCCCTCGCATCCTGGTAGTTCTCCTCGATGTGGTCGGCGAACTTGCCACCCCTCTGATCCCCCTCAAGGCAAGCTTCGAATTTCGTGCGATCAAGGCCGACCTTCTCCGCGATCTCTGGAAGCAGGCTGAGGTCCAAGCGATCATTCGACGGCGTCACCTCGAAAAGGCTTTCGGCGTAAGCCCAGAAGGCCTCATTGCCGCCAAGCTCATTCGCGCACTCCGCAGCCTGCGCCTCTTTGCGCGCCTTGGAGTGGAGGTCATCCAGCGGAAAGTGGCGGTACACCCAGGCCACTTTCCCGGCCTCGCCATATTCCGCCATCACCTGCTGCAACGTGTCATGAAAACCCTTACAGAAGGGGCATTCAAAATCCGAAAACTCGATCACCTTCACGGGTGCGTTCGGATCGCCGAGAATATGATCTTCCGCCGTCACGGGCTTCACGGTGCCGGCTGATTTTCGAAGATTCTCCTCCTCGGCTTTTTGCGCTTGCGCCTGAAGCTTTTGCAGCGCATCGAGGACTATGTCCGGGTGCTTGGAAATATACTCTCGAACGATTTCTTCGATGTCGCCCACTTCCTTATCGTCGAAATCGCCAACGTCTTTTGGAGGATGAGTTGCCCATGCTGGCGTGTTTGCCGGCACGGTCACAGAGAGCAGCGCTAGGATTAACATTCCTAGAAAGCGGCCATTGTGTAAGCGCTTGTTCATCGTATTTAAGCTCTTGCTTGTTGTCATTGAATCCAACTCCTCGGACTCGGACTATCGAAATAGCAAGTCTGCCAACGCAAGGTACTACTACCCATTCGAGGATAGCCTACCTGACGCGCCCGCCATTGCAATCACGAACAAGATGGTTCCGGTCCGTGTATCATGCCACGCAACACGATGATCACGACTGGCATCCCGCGCCGGAAGCACGAGGCTTCCTACGTGGCAAGGTTACAGCCGATCACCAAAGCACGGCCGCCAGGATATTGATGGTCATGCTTATGAGCGGAACTGGTCGCCTGTTCGTCCATCTGCATCGATTCCTGAGGTACGCGATCAGATTAAGGCTTCTCACTATGGGAGGTAGCAGCCTCGTGGGACCGCTCAGCAGGGGATGCGCATCGCGCATGGGACTACGGATAATTACGGATTGTCCCCTGGGTTGCCGGCCGTATCCTTGTCTAAGGTGACACTTGTTCGGCGCGCGTGCCCGCGTTCCTTCTGCGATGGGCGAGGATTGCGGAAGTCAGCAAGCAGAGCAATTTGAAGTCCTGATGTTTTCGAGACCCGCCGGATTGAAAGGGAAGCAAGAATATTTTGTAGCATCGAGCTCCAATCCGGATATTTGGAAACAATATGTTATCCAGGACACAATCGTGCGGCCCGACCGGTCGTGGAATCGGAGTATTTCGAGGCGGGCGACCGCTTGGAGCATGCAACTGAATCGATATTGCGCACAATCTGGCACTGACCGGCGTGGCGGCCGGCGACGATTGTTGTCGCTGATTTGCATTCTCCTGCTGCTGGCGACGAGCGGGATGTTCAGACCGGCGGCGGCAAACGACCCAACGAACTCGCATGCGGTCTCGGCGCACCTGGACGTCAGTAGTTCCGAACACTGTCCGCCGGCAGATCCAAGCCATGATCAGCAGCAGATTTGCGCCTTTGCTGTGGGCTGCGCGGTATTCCTGACGGTATCGGAGATGACGCATACGCCATGCAGCGTCTCTGGACAGGACTTTCAGCCGCTTCGAGACGACCACCACTACGATCGGCGTCATCCGCCTCTCATCCAGCCACCAGAACGCACCCTGTCTCTGTAACGCTTCGAGGACCGGTTTACTGACCGCGTCCATCTTTTCGTACAGTTCAAGGGTGATCGATTATGTCACAACGTCAACACGTGACGACCCGTCGTGCCTTCATCACGGCTTTGGGGTTCGGCGGCGTCAGTCTCTATGGTGCCTGGGCCGTTTATGGCGCCGCGCCACTTCCTTTTTCCAATTCCCAGCCTTCGCTTCCCACAACGGTTTCCCAGGGACATGCAGGGCACGGCGGCGGGGGCGTCATGACGCCCGAGGAATTCCTCCGCAAGCATGAGGAATTCATGGCCCGCTTCCAGCTGCCGGATGGCAGCGTAGCACCGCGGCCAGAACCTCAAGTGGGTGCCAGCGCACTGGTGCCTGCCGGTGACCAGGATGCGCATGCTATGATGGACATGGTGCCTGCCGGCAGCAATGCGACTCACGACATGTCGGACATGGCAGCTATGGCGCCGGTATCCCCGGCGCCTTCCGATCATGCTGGCCATGGTACAGCCGACCAGGCCCCCCATGCGACGGCAGCGATCGACGCCACTGCTCCGGTGGATGTCTATCTCCAGGCCTATCGCTTCGGTTTCACCCCCGAAGAGCTCCGGCTAGAGGCCGGGCAGGCATACAAGTTCCGAATGATGGCGTCGGACATCACCCACGGCGCTTCGCTGAGCTTCGGCCAGGGCAGTCGGATCATCCGCCTGCGGCCGAACGTGGTCAGCGAGCAGACGATAACTTTCCATAAACCAGGCCCCATTCTCGTCTACTGCACGGTCTACTGTGGACCGGCACACGACATGATGAAGGCCAGGATCGTAGTGGCGTGAGGTGACAAACATGTCAACGACATCAACGACCCCTTCGACCAGCTGGATCGAACGCCTGTCCGGCATGTCCCCATCCGACCGCCTGCTGTGCGGCTTCCTGATCGGCCTCGCGCTTCTGGCCCTGGCGCTCGGCATCGCCTATGGCGTGGCTATGGCGCTCGCCCGCTCCGGCGCAATCATCTTTCCCTTTGAGCTGCCATACCGTGTGCTTACTCTGCACGGCACCACCGCGTTCTTCTACTGGCTCTATGCCGCGCAGGCGGCTCTTCTTGTTGTCCTCGCGGCGGGGGAGAGCGGTAGCAGGATCGCACTGCGTCCAGTCGCCTGGACAGGACTGATCCTGCTCTCCGTCGGGTTTGCAACGTCGCAGTTCAGCGTGCTGACCGGTACGCCATTGCTGTACAACGCCAATCCTGAGCTGGGCCTCGAGGACCCGCGCGCTGTGGCGGGAATGTCGATCGGGTATCTTCTTCTGGCAGGAGCCCTGGTGACGCTCAGCGTGAGCGGTATTGCAACAATGCTGAGAATGCCCCGAGAAGAGCCTGGACGAGGGTTCTCCGCGCTCGGCTTCGGGCTGTTCTCCTGGGCCGGGTTTCTCATCGTTAGCGCCGTCGCCGCGGTGAATGCCTTTCTGCCCAATTTGCTGTGGGCATTGGACGCCGGCCCGTTTCCGATCGATGCCAGCACCGAGTGGCACATTTTGTTCCACAACATGCACTACCTGCCACTCATGGCGTCCGTGCTGTCATGGTATGCGATCACGCGCACGCTGACTGGAGCGGGTTCGCTCACCGGGGCGACGTTCTCCAAGATCGTCTTCGCGTCCTATCTCGTGTTCGTGCCGCCAACGTCCCTCTATCACATGTTCCTCGAGCCCAGCTTGCCGGAAGGTGCGCGGGTCGCCGGATCGCTGCTGTCGTTGTTCGTCAGCGTCCCGACGCTCACCGCCTTCCTGATCATCGTTGGATCCCTCGAAGCACATGCGCGGGCTAACGGCGCCACCGGGATGTTCCGCTGGATCCGCGGCTTGCCCTGGGGGAATCCAGCGGTCGCGAACATGGGTGTCGCGATGCTGACCATGCTCATCGGGCTCGTGTTCGCTTTCGTCCTCATCCAGGAAAAGCTCGCACCCATGCTGAGCGACACCATGTTCGTCCCCGGCTACTTCCACTTCTTTGCCGTTGGGACGGTGACCCAAACTCTGCTGGCAGCCATGATGCTGGTGTTGCCTTCGATCAGCGGTCGCCCGCTCTGGCGGCCGACCGTGTTGTCCCGAATGCCGTGGGTCGTGTTTGGAGGCCTGCTGCTGTTCGGCGCGGGGGGTATCGCGGCGGGATTTGCAGGCGTGCCGCGCCGCGTTGTGGACGTCGCCTATGACGGCATGGCGCCAGCCCTCTGGCAAAACCTGATGATCCTCATCGGAGTGGGCGGCACGCTGTTTGCTGCGGGGCTCAGCGTTTCGCTCTACGGGGTCGCGCGGACGCTAATTCCTTCGCGTCACGGCGAGGTGAAAGAAGGCGAGCCACCACTCGCGTGGAGGAAGGGGCCGGTCGTCGTGAACGCTGCATGGACTGGACCCATCGCGGTCCTGATCCTGGTTGCCGCGATGTATGCGGCAACCGCCGGCGCCTTCGAGCTTATGCAATCACTGCCGGTTGTCGCCGCTGGCGGCGGCGGCCATTGAGGAGAACACCATGAGAAAGGAACTTCTACTACTGCTTGGCGTCGTGGTGGTCTGGTCGATCCTTGCCGCCGTCTACGCCCTGGTGCCGGGGCTCGACATGCCGGGATATGCCCGCGTCTGGGGTGCGGGGGCCATCGTGTTCCTCGGCCTGGCCGCCACCCTCGCGATCGCCGCGCGACGTCGATCCTAGGGACTTGTCGAGCCATCGCGGGGGCAACGATGCCCCCGCGAAATCCCCTTATTACGAAACGTCTCATTGCCCCGCGGGGACCCAAGGTGCACGTGGATTGGCCCCTACGTCATCTTTGGCCACAAATTCGGCAAGCGACTGTCGAACAGACAGCCATGAGTTTGGATCTGCCCCCACGGGCAAATCACTGAGCCAATTGGGCAGCCTTTAACAAGGTGCTGCTATTTCGCAGCGCGCCACGGCCGAAGTTAAAAAAATTGTATTAAATCAATATGTTATATAGATATCACCATGGACCTCTCGGCTGGGCGCTCGAATAGCTTGACATGGTAATGCAAATGCATTACATGAATCCGACGAGATGAGGAGGTCCTGATGGTTCTGATGGAAGCCGAAGCCACACTGACGGAGCGGTACCAGACGACGGTGCCGGCGCCCGTGCGGAAGGCCCTGCACCTCGAGAAGCACGACAAGATCATCTACAAGATCGAGGACAGCGGACGGGTTTTCCTCGAGCGCAGCAACGAAATCGACGAGGAAGATCCGGTGCTCGGAGAATATCTCAATTTCCTGGCTCGCGACATCGCCGCCGGCACCGTGCGCGCGGTAACGCCGGAGCTGGCCAGTCGGGTCAAATCCCTGCTCGAGGACGTCCAGGTCGACCTCGATGCACCGTTGTCGTCAGATGACGAGTGACAAAACCCGTTGCTCCACTGGTCGTCAACGGCTGGACGATCTTCGCGCACCCACAGTTCCTTGATCAGCTCGAGGCGTTAACCGCGGAAGTCGAGCGCCTCAAGGCCAAGGATCCGACGACCTACAAGCAGAAGAACGCAACAAAGAGGCTGGCCGCTATTTGGCGGCTGGCCTTCGACGTGATTCCACAGGACCCCGAACGCGACGAGTACCGCCAAGGCGACACGCTTGGCGACGACAAGAAGCATTGGCTGCGCGCCAAGTTCTTTCAGCAATACCGGCTCTTCTTCCGCTATCGCAGGACGGAGAAACTCATCATCTATGCCTGGGTGAACGACGACGCCACGCTGCGCGCGTATGGCAGCAAGAGCGATGCATACGCCGTCTTTAAAAAAATGCTGGATAAGAAGCGGCCGCCGAATGACTGGGACGCACTCAAGAAGGAAGCAACTGCCGGCCAAGCAAGGCTTTCCGTGGCAGCCACAGGCTCCGAGGCTGAGAAAACCGGTTGACACGTTGGAATGTTGTCAGCGTGGGCGCTTAGATCTGCTCAGCTGGCAGCCAACCGTCACAGGTCCGTGATGCCGGCTTGTCTCACGCCGGCTTTGGGATCACGATTTAGGGTCGTCCCGGTTCAGCCGACGACGGGTGGCCCAATATGCCTATGATGCATTGGATCGCGCGATTGGCCACCCTCAACTTGTCGTTAGGCCGATCCAACGCAAGGTGAGCCCCGACATCGTGTGCTATATGGACTTGGTATGCGCCTGAGTTTTGCTTATCTGCTGGTAGCCCTGCTGATGGCGATCTTCGCAATCGGCTCGCCGCAGCCTGCTCTGGCCGAGTGCGCCAAGTGTGCCGACTGTGGCACCGAGGCGCCGGCCAAGAACGAGGCTCCGTGCCCGGAAAAGGGCATCGTGTGCCAGGTCGCCGCCACCTGCGCCAACCAGGTCCAGAAAATGCCGGTACCGGCGGTGATCGCCGGCGATATGTCCGCCGGCAAGGCCATCTTCGCCACCGCCGCCGAAATCGCGGTCAAGCTGGCTTTCAGCAAGCCAGAGACATCGCCTCCACGAGCCTGATCCCACCGCAATAACGACGCCGCCACGGCGGCGCCAGGGATTTACGTCAGCAGCTGACGGCCATTTGCGCCTTCGGTCGCGGATCGCGATGGGATTCTTCGCTATGAGAACTTTCTTCTGGATGCTCCTGGGATTGCTGCTGCTCGTCGGCGCCGGCGGCGGCGTCTACATCACCGGCGGCCGGCCCGCCCTCGAACGGATTGCTGCCGGCGACCTGCCCGCCACCGGCGCCGCCCCGGCGGCGGAGGCCGCCACCACCCCACCACCATCATCACCACCAGCAGCAGCAGCACCATCATCATCGTCGGCGGCGGCCGCCGGTGGTGCTGATGATCATGGCAAGATCCTGTTCTACCGCGACCCGATGGGCCTGCCGGAGATCTCGACGACGCCGAAGAAGGACTGGATGGGGATGGACTATCTCCCGGTCTACGACACGCCGACGGGCGCGCCGGCGGCGGCCGAAGCCTCCGGCAAGGGCAAGATCCTCTACTATCGCAATCCGATGGGCCTCTCGGACATCTCCTATGAGCCGAAGAAGGATTCGATGGGGATGGACTACATCCCCGTCTACGAGAACGAGGCCGGCGACGCGAGCAACGTCGTCCGCATCAGCCTCGACAAGGTGCAGAAGCTCGGCGTCAGGACCGAAGCCGCGGCCGTCCGCACGCTGACCCGCGCCATCCGGGCGACCGGCACCGTGCAGCCGGATGAATCGCGCCAGGTCGTCGTGACGTCAAAGTTCGATGGCTGGGTCCAGCGCCTGAAGGTCGACAAGACGGGCGACGCCGTGGAGCGGGGTCAAACGATGCTCGAGCTCGTCAGCCCGGAGCTGCAGGAGGCGCAGCAGGAATACGTCCGGCAGAAGAGCATCAGCCCGAACCGCGCTGAAGCCGCGGCCCAGCAGCTCAAAGCACTTGGCCTTTCGACGAGCCAGATCGCGGCGCTCGACGATCTGAAGGACACAACGGCCTCTATTCCAGTCGTGGCGCCGGCGGACGGCCAGGTCGTCGAAAAGATGGCGATCCAGGGCGCGCGCGTCGCCGCCGGCGAACCGCTCTATCGCTTGGTGGATTTCAGCCACGTCTGGGTCATCGCCGAGGTCTATGAGCAGGACCTGCCGATGGTGCAGGTCGGCCAGGCAGTCGACGTCGCGCTCGATGCCTATCCAGGCCAAACGTTCAAGGGCAAGGTCGGCTTCATCTACCCGACCCTGACGACGGCCACCCGCACGGCCAAAGTCCGCGTGGAGCTCGACAATCCGGGCGGCAAGCTCAAGGCGAACATGTTCGCCGCCGTCGAGCTGTTCGCCGACATGGCCGCCGGCGTTCTGTCGATCCCTGAGAACGCGATCCTCGATACCGGCAAGCGCCAGACGGTGCTGATCGAGCGTGGCGAAGGCCGCTATGAGCCGCGCGAGGTCAAGGTTGGCCGCCGGGCCGATGGGTACGTGGAGATCCTGGAAGGTGTCGCCAAGGACGAGAAGGTCGTCGTCAGCGCCAACTTCCTGATCGACGCGGAAAGCAACCTGCAATCGGCCCTGAAGGCCTTCACTGCCGGTGACCAGCCGGGGGCCAAGCCATGATCGCCGCCATCATCCGCTGGTCGGCCCACAACAAGCTGCTGGTGCTGCTTGGCGCGGCGTTCCTGGTTGCCTGGGGTGTCTATGCGGTCCGGCATATTCCGCTCGATGCAATTCCGGATCTCTCGGACACCCAGGTCATCGTCTACACCGAATATTCCGGGCAGGCGCCGCAGGTGGTCGAGGATCAGGTCACCTATCCGCTGACCACGGCGATGATCAGCGTGCCACGCTCGAAGGCCGTCCGCGGCTTCTCCTACTTCGGCGTGTCGTTCATCTACATCATCTTCGAGGACGGCACCGACATCTATTGGGCGCGCAGCCGCGTGCTTGAATATCTGAACTTTGCCCAGAAGAACCTGCCGGCCGGCGTGACGCCGTCGCTCGGTCCCGACGCCACCGGCGTCGGCTGGGTCTACCAGTATGTCGTCACCGGCGCGCAGCGGACGCTGGCCGAGCTGCGCTCGACTCAGGACTGGTACGCCCGCTACCAGATCGCCAAGGCGCCCGGCGTGGCCGAGGTCGCCAGCGTCGGCGGTTTTACCCAGCAATACCAGGTGGTGGCCGATCCCCAGCGCCTGCGCGCCTATGGCATCTCGCTCAAGGAAGTCCGCAACGCCATCCGCGGCAGCAACATGGATATCGGCGGCCGCACGGTCGAGATGACCGAGGCGGAATACGTGGTGCGCGGCCGCGGCTACCTCCAGAGCATCGAAGACCTGAAGCAGGTCGTATTGCGGGCCGAGAACGGCACGCCAGTGCTGCTGCAGGACGTCGCCCGGGTCGAGCTGGGTCCAGACGAGCGGCGTGGCATCACCGAGCTCAATGGTGAAGGTGAAGTAGTAGGTGGCATCGCCCTCCAGCGCTTCGGTGAGAACGCCCTCGACGTCATCGAGAACGTCAAGGCCAAGATCGCGGAGATCGGCAAGGGCTTGCCGGAGGGCGTCTCGATCCAGTCGGTCTATGACCGATCCAAGCTGATCTTCCGGGCGATCGACAACCTCAAGTCAACGCTGATCGAGGAAAGCATCGTCGTCGCCATCGTCTGCTTCGTGTTCCTGCTGCATGTCCGCAGCGCCCTGGTCGCGATCATCATGCTGCCGATCGGCGTGCTGATCGCCATGATCGTGATGCAGTTGATCGGCGTCAGCTCCAACATCATGAGCCTCGGCGGCATCGCCATCGCCATCGGCGCCATGATCGACGCCGCCATCGTCATGATCGAGAACGCCCACAAGCACCTCGAGCATGCCCCGCCCGGCAAGTCCCGGGCGCAGGTCATTATCGACGCCGCGGTCGAGGTCGGGCCGGCGCTGTTCTTCAGCCTGCTCATCATCACGGTGTCGTTTCTGCCGGTCTTTGCTCTGGAAGCCCAGGAAGGCCGGCTGTTCCATCCTTTGGTCTTCACCAAGACCTTCGCCATGGCGGGCGCCGCCATGCTGTCCGTGACCTTGGTGCCGGTGCTGATGCTGCTCTTCGTCCGCGGCAAGATCGTCCCCGAGGCCAGGAATCCCCTGAACCGGCTGCTGATCTGGATCTACCGGCCGGTCATCCGTCTGGTGCTCAAGGCCAAGACCATGACCATCCTGCTGGCCATGGTCGCCATGGCGGCGACCTGGATCCCGATCAAGCAGCTCGGCTCCGAGTTCATGCCCAACTTGAACGAGGGCACGCTGATGTTCATGCCGACGACCCTGCCGGGCCTGTCGGTCACCAAGGCAGCCGAGCTGCTGCAGACCCAGAACAAGATCATCAAGTCGTTCCCGGAGGTGGAATCCGTCTTCGGCAAGGCCGGGCGGGCAGCAACCGCCACCGATCCGGCGCCGACCGAGATGGTCGAGACCCTGATCAACCTGAAGCCGGAATCCGAATGGCCGGCCGGGACCACCATCGACAGCCTGATCGCCGAGATGGACAGCGCCCTGCAGCTGCCGGGCGTCAGCAACGCCTGGACCATGCCCATCAAGGCCCGCATCGACATGCTGTCCACGGGCATTCGGACGCCGGTCGGCATCAAGGTGATCGGCACCGACTACGCCGAAATGGAGCGCCTGGCGCGCCAGATCGAGGCGGTGGTCCGCCAGGTGCCGGGCACCACCAGCGCCTTCGCGGAGCGGATCGGCGGGAGCTATTACCTCAACATCATCCCGGACCGGGCGGCGCTGGCGCGCAACGGCATCGCCATAGCCGACTTCCAGGACTCGATCGGCATGGCGCTCGGCGGTGAAGCGGTCACCACCACCGTTGAAGGCCGGCAGCGCTACAGCGTCAACCTTCGCTATCCGCGCGGCTTCCGCAGCGATCCGGATTCGATCGCCCGGGAGGTCCTGATCGACACCCCGACCGGAGCCGCGATCCCACTCGGCCAGCTCGCCAGGATCGAGCTCACTCAAGGTCCCTCGACCATCCGGACCGAGAACGCACTGCTTGCGCTCTACATCTATGTCGACATCCGCGGCCGGGATCTCGGCGGCTATGTCGCCGAGGCCAAGCGGGCGGTCGAGCAGCAGGTCCGGTTCCCGGCCGGCTACTTCGCACAGTGGAGCGGCCAGTTCGAGTATCTGGAGCGCGCCAAGGCGCGCCTGCAGGTAGTGGTGCCGGTGACGCTGCTGATCATCTTCCTGCTGCTGTACCTGAACTTCCGGCGCCTGACCGAGACGATGATCGTCATGCTGTCGCTGCCATTCTCGTTGGTCGGCGGCTTCTGGCTGATGCACTGGATGAGTTTCAACATGAGCGTCGCCGTCGCCGTCGGCTTTATCGCGCTGGCCGGCGTTGCCGCCGAGACCGGCGTGGTCATGCTCATCTATCTCGACAGCGCACTGAAGAAGATCATTGATCGCCGCGCGGCCGAGGGCCGCGGCCTCACCAGAGCAGATCTCTACGCCGCGGTGATGGAGGGCGCGGTCGAGCGCGTGCGGCCCAAGATGATGACGGTGGTCGCCATCATGGCCGGCCTGCTGCCGATCCTCTGGAGTCACGGCACCGGCTCGGAGGTGATGCAGCGCATCGCAGTGCCGATGATCGGCGGCATGGTGTCGTCGACCATCCTGACGCTGATCGTGATCCCGGCGGTCTATGCCCTGGTGAAAGGCATGCGTTTGGAGCGGGCTCCGGTCGTCGCTGCGGCTCCAGCAGAATAACGCAAGACTGCCTTATTCCGAAAAATCCAGCAAAAAGTGGTTGCTAAATGGAAAAAAGTGACAACTATGGCGCTACGGGCATTCTTAATCTGAAAAAACACGCATAGCTGCTCTTTTCTTATTCCGAAAAAAGGCGCATATATCACTTCGTAATACGAAAAAATCGACATTAAGCAGCAAACTGGCATTCTTATGCGGAAAAAATCGACATCGGCTGAGGTGGCTGTGGAAGGCAGCGGCGCCGCGGCGGCGGAGCACCTACCCACCTTCGTTCTCGCCGGCGATCGCGATCCGCGCCAAGTGAAGCGCCTGGTCGACGCAGGCCGGCTCAGGCCCTTCTCCGACGGCATCTACACGAGCGATCTGAAGACCCCGCTGGCAGAGCTCGGCCGGCAGGAGTGGCTGCTCCTGGTCTCCAAGCTATGTCCAGGCGCGGTCCTTGTTGGCCGGACTGGGCTGGAATACCGCCTGGCCGACGACGGATCCTGCTTCGTCTCCAGCAACTACTATCGCAACGTTGAGCTGCCGGGCGTCATTGTTCGGCAGGTCAAGGCGCCTGGGCCGCTCGAAGGCGAGATACCTTACCTTCACGGTCTCTTCTTTCCGTCGCGCCCGCGGGCCTATCTGGAAAACCTTGCTTTCAGCCGCGCCAGGTCATGGGTTCCGCGCACCGTCGGGAGAGTTGCGATCGAGGAGCAGTTGGGGAGGATCGCCGCGCGCGGCGGCCGCAATGAACTCAAAGAAACGATCGACCATGCGCGCCGGCTGGCGCCGCAACTTGGCGCTGAGCGGGAGCTCGAGCTTCTCGAGGCGATCATCGGCGGGCTACTGGCCGCGCTCGACGGCCGGCCGTCGGATGTTAAGTTGGAGGCACCTGCGGCGATCGCCGTCCAAAGGCAGGCCCCCTATGACGCACGCAGAGTCGAGCGGTTTCAGATTCTGGCGTCAGCCCTTCTCGCTGAGGTTGGCGGGGAAGGCCTACGCATGCGCCGGCCGATGACGGCTCTTTCCGATCGAAGCTTCGTGAACGCGAGCTTCTTCGATGCCTATTTCTCGAACTACATCGAGGGAACCCGTTTCACGGTCGAGGAAGCGGCCAAGATTATTTTCGAGGGCGTAACGCCAATCGAGCGCCCGAAGGATGCGCACGACATCCGCGGCACCTATGAGCTGGTCGGCAATCTGGCTGAAATGTCGAAGGCGCCGGAGGACGCCGACGCGTTCATCGCTCTGATGCGACAACGCCATCTTACGATGATGCGTGACCGTCCGGAGATCTCACCTGGCCTTTTCAAGTCCCGTGAGAATCAGGCTGGCAGCACGATCTTCGTACACCCAGACTTGGTGCTGGGGACCTTGCGCGCGGGTTTCGACTTCATGCGGCCGCTGCAGGACCCCTTCGCCCGGGCCATCTACGCCATGTTCCTGGTGGCGGAGGTGCATCCATTCAACGATGGCAACGGCCGCTCGGCGCGTACCATGATGAATGGCGAGCTGGTGCGCGCGAGCGAGACCCGCATCATCATCCCCTCGGTCTACCGCAATGAGTATCTGAATAGCCTGCGCTTGCTCTCGAACCACAACGATCCGGTGGCCTTCATTCGCGTGATGGCGGCCGCGCAGAAGTTCACAGCTTCGATTGACTTCGAGGATTTCGAGCGTGCGAAGGCGATGCTGACAGCCGCCAACGCCTTCGAAGAGCCATCCGACAAGGTCCGCCTGCTGATCCCGAACTGACCTGCGTGCGAGACGCGGCTTCTTGCTGCGCGCCGCGTGAAAGGTTTCAGTGTGGTAAAGGCACCCGCGAACTGGCGACCAAAAAAAACCTGTCGCCGCGACCATGCGAACGATCGACCTGCTTCCTGGATGACTTAGGGGAATGCCGGTCAAGAGGCGTCGGGGGACGCCATTTGCTTTGGATCTTTACTGTCGCGGCCGGACAGCAAGTGCAGCGAGCAAGGTCACGATGAATGCGATTCAAACCGAAAAGTGGCCGGAGCGCTTCACTCGGTCCGTCACGGTCTCCTCCGTTCTTGGTTCGAGAAGACTGAAAATGGTAGCCCTGCGCACCAGAACGCCAAGACGGGCACAACAATCCATTGCGCAAGAGGCGATATGCCCGCGCCGATCAGCGGGAGAGTGGGCATCCATTCGCTGTAAGCCCAGCTCCCGCGAATCTCTGTATTCAGCCATTCGCTGAAGATCGTGTAGGCCAGCCCGCCGATGATGGTAGCCGATGCCACCCTCCGGAACCGGGCATGTGGCCAGCGACCATTTCCGAGGATCATTAGAGCCGCAAATAGGCTTGCGCCCGAAATCAGCATGTCCCCGCCGGTGCAGTGAATGGCAGCAAAAGCAATCTCTCCTCGGCTGCCTTCATACCAAATCGTATAGAGCGGCAGTTGCGCGAATTCCCAAATGAGATTGCCTAGCGCGCTCACCAGGAAAAACCGGCGGAGCGCCGGAAACCAATCGCCGGCCGCCACATCCTTTTGAGCCACGCTCCGACCCGATCTTTGACGTCCACTAGGCGCAAGAGTATGAGGTGAGCAATGCGCTAACCGAACAGCGCGGTTCACTCCTTAGGCCACAAGGCGCTTGCGGTCCCGACCATCGTTGTCTTCATCCTTGCCATCCACCGCCAAGCCAACCAACTCCGATAAGGCCTCAAGATCCATGATTTCCAAACTTCCAGCACTGAAAACCAGGATTCCGGCGCGTTTCAATTCTCCCAGGCAACGGCAGACGGTCTCCGTAGCCAGTCCAAGAGCGTCGCCGATGTGCGACAGCATCAGAGGCATCGAGATCTCTACACCCTGACATGCCGAAGCGGAGTTCTGGACGCGCCGCGCGAGATCGAGCAGCAAATGGGCAACACGCTCTCGTGCCGTCCGGCGCCCGACACTGGTCATATAATCAAACGCGCGCACCTGCGAAGCAGAGAGCATGTTCAATAACTTCATACTTAGTGCTGGTTGGTGATGAAGATTTGTGAAGAAACGCTCGCGCGCAATCATGACCCATGTGCATGGCGACAAGGCCTCGACCCCATATGGCATCTGGGAGGAAGGACCAATGCCGACGACGTCGCTCGGTAGAACGAAATCAACGATCTGACGCCGACCATCCTCCAGGCACTGATACCGGAATGCCCAGCCATCACGCAGAACGCACACCGACCGGATCTCGTCGCCTTGAATGAAAAGGCTTTCGCCGGTCTCTAAAGTCTTGATCTGTTGGCCGCCGGAGGCTCCAACGTCTTGTCCGGAGCTGCGCCCCATGGCTTGGCACGACTGCGAGCTAGTACTGCTTGATCTAAAGGTGCGACCTGCAGATTGCACATTACCGGTCATGGATATCACGGAAATGCCCCATTGCTGAGTTCAAGATGATCTCAGCGCGGACCTTGAAGTGAATTTGGCTATCGAAATATTCGGACCGGTTCCGTACGTTACCTTACGTACGGATGTCTACTTATTGAACGGAACGCATGTACAGCGGCCGATAGCCGCCATTAAGCCACTGAATTCAATTGGCTTCTCCAGGAGCGCCACAGCGCCGAGCGCCTTGGCCCGTTCCCGAATCGCATTGTCGCACCGCGCTGTTATCAGGATCGTCGGGATGCTGCGCTTGGCGCTTTTCATCGCCTCCATGAGCTCAAACCCGCTCATGCCAGGCAGGTGAATATCCAGCACGAGACAGGTAGGATCACCAACTTCTGCACTCAAGAACTGCTGACAGGTTTCGAATGTCTCCACGGTGAAGGATTGAAGTTCCAACAGGACCTTGAGTGAGTCCCTGACGGCGTCGTCATCGTCCACCACGAACACCGATTTATTAGTGATCCCCATAGGGCCGAGCATCCTTCGATTTGCTCGCACATCATCATGATTGATGTTTGCCGGCGTTGATCTATGTCATGCGGTATTCACTTTTGGGAAATTGTAAACCGTATTGGCATTTCAAAGCCCAGGCTCGTGGCGCAGCCCAAGCCCGACCGCCAGCATGACAATGTCCGATAAGGTCCTTGCCTCCAGCTTTTCCATTACCCGCGCCCGGTGAATCTCGACCGTTCTCGGGCTGATACCGAGGTCGAGAGCTATTCCCTTGTTGGTCTTGCCCATGGCGAGACCGTTGAATACGTCGCGCTCCCGCTCGGTTAGTCGGCCAAGCCGAGCTTGCCCTTGCTCCCTTTGCTGGCCTGCCTGAGCGGAGATCTGTGATTTGGAGATCAGTCGATTCAGGATCGTCAGCAGTTCGACCACATCGAGTGGCTTCTCGAGAAAATCGGCGGCTCCAGCTTTCATGGCCTTCACTGCCGTCGCAACTTCGCCGAAACCGGTCATCATGACGGCCGGCAATCGGATATTTATCTCTTCCATCCTCTGAAGCAGGCTAATGCCATCCAAGCCCGGCATTCTGAGATCGATCAGCGCGCAACCAGGCGCCGCGGGGCCAATCCGCTCGAGGAATTCATTCCCCGAGCGATAGGCACGAGTGGAAAAACCATGAACCTCCAGCAACGTCGCCAGGGACGTCCGCACCGCTTCTGACCTGCCCCCATTGAAGTGGTCCTGCGAGTATCATCGTATGGCCATTGAGGAGGAGGCAGGAGATGCCCAAGAAACGGCATTCGACCGAGGAGAT
>Ga0268299_1002308_pt1 | contig 23854 bp, 25 predicted proteins | sample NOBtaG_FD_193484 | JGI IMG/M metagenome (GOLD analysis project Ga0268299, IMG submission 193484) | Activated sludge microbial communities from bioreactor in Nijmegen, Gelderland, Netherland - NOB reactor | ecosystem: Engineered > Bioreactor > Aerobic > Activated sludge | place: Netherlands... | reverse complement strand
TTCAGCGCCGCGCACTCGAACTCATCGACAACATCTCGCCGTAGTCAGAAACCCAACCGCCAAAACCGCCCAACCCATTGGGCGCACAGAAAATTTTGCTCTCTCGAAAACGGAACTTCAGCCTAGATGCCGGAGAGCAAAAGTAACGTCCATGATCAAGCGTTAGAAATCGGCAAACCTCAGGTTATTTTCTGGCGCCGTGTTGCCTTGCGCAGGGCCTCCATCTCGCGCCGCAACAGGCCGATGAACCGATCGCAATAGCCCGACAGGATGGTGTCGCGTCGAAAGGCGATGTAGGTCTCGAAATCGGTCGGCTCGACGATCGGCAGGGCGACCAGGCCGGGCCAGTTGTCGCGCGCCTCAGGGCTCGGCGCATAACGTCCGTGCCGCCGGCTGAACAGCTTCAGGCTTAGCGTCGACTCGGCATGCTTCATCACCCGGCTGATGCCCGGCGACGACACGTTGAGCAGGCGCGCCGCCCCGCCCACCGTGCCGGTGACCATGATGGCCCGGATGACCTCGATCTGCCGGAGGGTGAGCATCCGGGTAAGAGCATACACGCTGTCCCCGATCCTGTTCCTCTCCCCCTGGCGGGCTGTCGACGTCACACATCAAGCTGTCCTCCCTGCGCGAAGCGCGGGGAGGTGCCCCCGGAGGGGGCGGAGGGGTCAAGAGCCTCAGTCGAAGCGTCCTTCCATGCTCTTGCTCCTCGAGACGGATCAAATGAGGTCGCGGACATGCGTCAGCATGACGAATGTTGCAGCCCTGCGTGTGTGTCGCTCGACCCCTCCGCCCCCTCCGGGGGCACCTCCCCGCGCTTCGCGCAGGGAGGAGAGTAGCAGACGGGGACGATCGGCCGCCTACTCCGGCTTGTACCCGGCGGCGTTCAGTAGGGCGACGTTGGTCTCGACCTCGCCCTTGATGAAGGCGGCGAAGTCGGCCGGGCCGCGCGCCGTCGGCACGATGCCGAGCGAGGTCGTCTTGGCGAGGAATGCCGGGTCCTTGGACACCTCGGTCATGGCGCCCGCCAGCTTCGCGACCACCGGCTCGGGAGTGTCCTTGGGTGCCCACACGCCGTACCACGAGCTCAGGTTGAAGTCGGTCAGGCCGACCTCGGCCGAGGTCGGGATGTTGGGGGCAAGCTGGGTTCGCTCCTTGGAGGTCACGAACAGGCCGCGCGCCCGGCCCGAGGTCGCGAGCGGCAGCAAGGCCGTCCAGGGATCCATGAACAGCTGCACGTTGCCGGCAATCAGGTCGGCGTTGGCCGGCGCCGTCCCCTTGTAGAGGATGGTGTCGAGCGGCAGGCCGGTGCGCTTCAGGAACGCCAGGGTCGCTATGTGGCCGGCCGAGCCACCCGACGACAGGGCAAAGAAGTACTTCTTCGGCTCCTTGGCCATTGCCGCCATGGTGCTGGCATAGTCGGTGCCCGGCACATTGTTGTTGCACAGCAGCACCAACGGCGCCTCGCCGGCCTGCGCAATCGCGCGGAAATCGGTCTGCGGATCGTACGGGCACGACGGCAGGATGGTCTTGCCGAGCGCGAACAGGCTCGCATTGAACAAGAGCGTGTAGCCGTCCGGATCGGCGCGCCGCACGGTGTCCGAGCCGGTGGTGCCCGAGGCACCGCCGATGTTCTGGATGACGATCGGCTGGCCGAGCTTCTCCTGCAGCCGCTCGGCCGTAATGCGACCCAGGCCGTCGGTGCCGCCACCCGGCGGATAGGGCACGACCATCTTGATCGGCTTGCTGGGATAGGCCTGAGCGAACGCGGGCGCGGCGAGAAGGGAGGCGCCGGCGGCGCCCAGGACGGTGCGACGGCCGATCATGGCTGGACCGACACCGACGAGGCGCATTCCTTGCCACCTGCAGCCTCGCAGATGGTCCGCACGACCTTGCGGCTCTTGACGTCGCCGCAGCCGACGCCCAGCGCCAGCGATGTATCGAGATGCTGTTTCAAGACTGCCTTGCCTCCCGGCTGGATCGGATGGAGAACGCCTTCACGGTAGGCCGATTTCAGCTCGACGGTACGTTCCTGGCCATTGCCCAGCGCCACCGCGACGTCGACCTGCAGGTAGTCGATCGTCTCCGCCGATCTGTTCTCGACCACCAGGCTCGGCACGCAATTGCCGAACACCGTGGAGTCCGCGCCACGACTGACATCGATGCCATTCGCAGCGAGTGCCGTCGAAGCAGCAAGAAGCAGACCAAGCGACACGAGAACCGGCTGCCTCGGGAATATCGGTCGACGAGCGAGGATTGCAGTCATGTCCACCTCCCTTCAGCCTGGATCGCGCCCCTGCCGACCATGCAATCGCCGCCCACCCTTCGCGACTCGGCCAGACGGTCGCTCCCGAGCTGGCCATTCGAGGAGGCCACGCCCATGCAGGGCCCACGCGCGGGCAAGATCCTACTCCGCCTGCAGCCGCTGCTCACGGCGCGTCGCTAGCATCTGCAGGATGGCTGCCGCCGTCTCCTCGATCGAGCGCCGCGTGACGTCGATGGTTGCCCACTTGCGGCGGGCATAAAGCCGCCGCGCCTCCTGGATCTCGCGCTGGACCTGCTCCATGTCGGTGTACTCGGTCTCGGTGTCGCGCTGCAGGAGACGCAGGCGATTGACCCGGATTTGCACCAGCCGCTCGGGATCGGTGATCAGGCCGACGACCAGCGGCCGCTTGGCCTGCTCGAGCTCGATCGGCGGATCGACCGCCGGCACCAGCGGCACGTTTGCTGCCCGCACGCCGCGATTGGCGAGATAGACACAGGTCGGCGTCTTCGACGTGCGCGACGGCCCCACCAGGATGACGTCGGCGTCGTCGAGATCGTGCGTCGACTGGCCGTCGTCGTGCGCCAGTGTATAGTGCATCGCATCGATGCGGTCGAAATAGCCTTCGTCGAGCTGGTGCTGGCGACCCGGCCATTGCTCGCTCTTGGAATGGAAGTGCACGGCCAGAACGCTCATCGCCTGGTCGAGCACGCCGACGCACGGCAGCTGCAGGCGGCGGCAATGGTCACGCAGCTGATCCCGAAGGTCGGGGTCGACCAGGGTATAGAGGACAGGCCCGCGATCGCGCTCCACCGCCTGCATGATCTTGGTCATCTGTCCGGTCGTCCGAACCAGCGACCAGACATGCTCCTGCACGAAGATGCCCTCGTACTGGACCAGGCAGGCGCGCGCGACGCTCGACACCGTCTCGCCGGTCGAGTCGGAAACCAGATGGACATGGAAGTTTCGGTTGGCCACGGCTCCTTGTTTACCTCACAGGCCAGCAGGGAGAAATCGAGGATTGTCGTTAGCAAGGCGGGGACAGATCCGCGATTTCCGCCAACCGCCGCGAATCGGACCCCGCCTTGCCCGCCGGGTCCCTGCCCTCATCCCTTGCGGACAGTTTGCGACGAATGGCAAGGGACACGGGGAACTGCTCCTCAGGTCCATCAAAACCGGGGTTTGCCGATCCACAGGCGCCTGGGGAGTGTTGGCCAATAGGGCGCATCCCCACATGCCACATGCTCAACGACTACTACTACCTTCTATGAGAAGGTAAGAGGGAAGGCATGAAGGAAAACCGGTGAGGCGAGGAAAGTTCCTGGAAACTCTTGGCGGGGCGCGCTTTTCGACGCCGCCGATCTGGCTGATGCGCCAGGCCGGACGCTACCTTCCGGAATATCGCGCCGTGCGGGCCACCACGCGCTCGTTCCTCGATTTCTGTTACGCGCCGGACAAGGCGGTCGAGGTCACCCTGCAGCCGATCCGCCGGTTCGGGCTCGATGCCGCCATCGTCTTCTCCGACATCCTCGTGGTGCCCGACGCGCTTGGCCAGAAGGTCTGGTTCGAGGAGGGCGAGGGACCGAAGCTCGAGGCGCTGACCGATCCGGTCCAGTTCGGGCAATTGTCGCGTGCCCGCCTGCCCGAGCGGCTGGCGCCGGTCTACGAGGCGATTCGCCTGACACGGGCGGCGCTGCCAGCCGAGACGGCGCTTCTGGGCTTCGCCGGCGCGCCGTTCACGCTCGCCTGCTACATGATCGAGGGCGGCGGCAGCCGCGACTTCGCCAAGGTCAAGGGCTGGGCCTATGCCCACCCTGAATCCTTCGGCTTGCTGATCGATCTCCTGGTCGAGGCCGTGGTCGACCATCTCGTCTGCCAGATCGAGGCCGGTGCCGATGCCGTCCAGCTTTTCGATTCGTGGGCCGGCGTGCTGCCCGAGGAGCAGCTCTTCAGCTGGTCGTTCGATCCGCTGGTGCGCATCGCCCACGCCGTGCGCGCACGCCATCCCAGGACGCCGATCATCGTTTTCCCGCGCGCCGTCGGGCCGGCAGCGCTGATGTATCGCCGTCCCGATGCGTTCGCCGCTCTTTCGCTCGATACCGGCATCGGCGCGCATTGGGCGGCCAGGGAGCTTCAGCCGCACATCTGCGTGCAGGGCAACCTCGATCCGCTGATGCTAGTCGCCGGCGGCGTGGCGATGGAGCGCGAGGCGACCCGCATTCTCGACAAGCTGGGGCACGGTGCCTTCGTGTTCAACCTCGGCCATGGCGTGGTGCCTCAGACTCCGCCCGACCATGTCGCGCGGCTCGTGGATATCGTGCGCAACTGGAAGCCCTCGCTGTCGTGACGCCGTGAAGGTCGCCATCATCCTGTTCAATCTCGGCGGGCCCGATTCGCCGGAGGCCGTGCAGCCCTTCCTGCGCAACCTGTTCGGCGATCCGGCGATCCTGCGCGTGCCGTCCTTCGTGCGCGGACCGCTGGCGAGCTTCCTGGCGTGGCGGCGGGCGCCGACGGCGCGGGCGACCTACGACAAGATCGGCGGCGCCTCGCCGATCCTCGGCCAGACCGAGGCGCAGGCGCGGGCGCTGGAAGAGGCGCTGGGCGGCGAGCACGAATGGCGCGGCTACGTCTGCATGCGCTACTGGCATCCGATGACCGAGGCCGTGGTGAGCTCGGTGGCGCGCTTCGCGCCGGACCATATCGTGCTGCTGCCGCTCTATCCGCAATACTCGACAGCGACGACCGCGTCCTCGTTCAAGGCGTGGAACGACCTGGCCAGGCTCAAGGTGCCAACGAAGGCGATCGAGTCCTATCCGGTCGAGCCGGGGTTCATTGCCGCGTCGGTCGAGTTGCTGCGGCAGGGCATGACGCAGGCCGGCCGGCAGCCGACCCGCGTGCTCTTCTCGGCGCACGGCCTGCCCGAGCGCGTGATCAAGGCCGGCGATCCCTACCAGTCCCAGGTCGAGCAGACGGCCAACGCCATTGCCGGCACCATGGGCCTCGCCGACTGGTCGGTGTGCTACCAGAGCCGGGTCGGCCCGCTGAAATGGATCGGCCCGTCGACCGATGCCGAGGTCGAACGGGCTGGTCGCGACAAGCGCGCTGTCGTGCTCTACCCGCTGTCCTTCGTGTCGGAGCATTCCGAGACCCTGGTCGAGCTCGACATCGAGTATCGCCATCTCGCCGAGCAGAAGGGTGTTTCGACGTACGTCCGCGTCCCGACGGTCGGCACCCACCCGCTGTTCATCGGCGGGCTGGCCAGCCTGGTCCGCGCGGCGATGTGATGCTCTACGAGATCCTCAAGGCCCTGCACATCATCGCCGTCATCGCCTGGATGGCGGGCCTGCTCTACCTGCCGCGCCTGTTCGTCTATCACGCCGATGCCGTGCCCGGATCCGGGGAGAGCGAGACCTTCAAGGTCATGGAACGCCGCCTGCTGCGCGGCATCATGAATCCGGCGATGATCCTGGTCTGGGTCTTCGGCCTACTGCTCGCCTGGCGCGGAGACTGGTGGCACGCCGGCTGGTGGCAGATCAAGCTCGCCCTCGTGGCCGGGCTCACCGTGGTCCATCACCTGTATGCCCGCTGGCGCAAGGACTTCGAGGCAGATCACAATACGAGGCCTGCCCGGCATTATCGCTTGTGGAACGAGGTGCCGACCCTGCTGATGATCGGCATCGTGTTCCTGGCGGTCCTCAAGCCGATGTAGGCACACCATCCGTGGTCAAGGCCACGCTGTCCTCATCCTGAGGAGGTCGCGTAGCGACCGTCTCGAAGGATGGGCGACACATGGGTGATTCGGACTGGCATGGTGCGCGAGTTCCCATGCGCCCCGTCCTTCGAGACGCGCCTTTCAGGCGCTCCTCGGGATGAGGACATTGCCGGTTCGACTACAGTGACGTCTGTGAGACCGCGATCTGGCCATCGCCGGAGAGCAGCCGCATTCTTGCATAGTAGTATGTAGACTAAGGGGGGGGCCGACCTTGCCCGAGGATCGGTATCGTGTTCCCTGTAGTCCTGAAGCCATGGTGATGAGAGTGACATGAACGCCGAGACGAGCGACGCCCTGGGTAACGCAGACTGGCGCGACGAGATCTTCGACGTGCTGCAGGATCACGACATCAGGCAGGTCTACCACGTGCCAGACGCCGGCCATTCGCGGCTGATCGAGCACTGCCAGCGCTCGAACTCGATGCGGACCGTGCCGCTCACCACCGAGGAGGAGGGCATTGCTCTTGCCGCGGGCGCATGGCTGGGCGGGCAGCGGTCGGTGATGCTGATGCAGAGCTCGGGCGTCGGCAACACGATCAACCTGATGGGCCTCACCAAGACCCTGCGCTTCCCGTTCCTGACCCTGATCACCATGCGCGGCGATTACGGCGAGTTCAATTCCTGGCAGTACCCGATGGGCCAGGGGACGCCCAAGGTGCTGGAAGCAATGGGCGTGCTGCTCTACTCGGTCGACAAGGCAGAGGACGTGCGCGCAACGGTCGATGCGGCGACCCGTGCGGCCTTCAACGGGGGCCAGGCCGTCGCCGTGCTGCTGCGCCAGAAGCTGATCGGCATCAAGAGTTTCGGGAAGAAGTGAGATGATCCAGGCAACGCTCCAGCGGCGCCCGCTGGTGAAGCAGATCCTCGACGGCGCGGACGACAACCTCCTGGTGATCGGCGGCCTCGGCTCGTCCAACTGGGACATCACCAGTGCCGGCGACCGGCCGCTCAACATGCCGATGTGGGGTGGCATGGGGGCGCCGGTCGGCATGGGTCTCGGCCTGGCGCTGGCCCAGCCGACCAAGCGCGTGCTGGTCATCACCGGCGATGGCGACATGCTGATGAGCCTGGGCTCGCTCGCCACCGTTGCGACCCAGCAGCCCGACAACCTCGCCCTCTGCGTGCTCGACAACGAGAAGTTCGGCGAGACCGGCAACCAGGCGACCCACACCAGCCCGCGCAACAACGGCCCGACCGATTCCGGCGCCGGAGCCGACCTGGCGATGGTCGCGCGAGGCTGCGGCATCGCCGACAGCGCCACCGTGCGCGAGGCGGGCCAGGTGGCGCAGCTCGTCAGGGATTTGCGCACGACCAAGGGACCGGTTTTCCGTCTCGTCAAGGTGATGGTCGAGAAGCTCGAGTTCGTCATGCCGCCGCAGGACGGCGCGCACCTCAAGGATCGCTTCCGCCAGGCCCTGCTGGGACACCCATGACTGGCTACGTCCCGTTTCCCCTGATCGACCTTTCCGGCGGCCCGCGAGAGCGCGGACGCATCCACGGCAAGGCAGCCGCCGATCGCCTGCGCCGCGGCATCCGGATGTACTCGGAGTCGCTCCTGAAGAGCGGTGTCGAGTGGCGCGAGCTCGAACGCCGCGCCGAGGCGATGGTACCTTCGATCGAGAAGTTCGATCCGACCTATATCGAGGAGATGCGCGGCATCGCCGAGGGATCGGGCGAGCCATTTGCCGGCGTGGTCCTGATGAACGCCCGCACCGAGATGGTGGTGGCGGCGCGCAAGCAGCAGGAGCAGCAGCTGCCCGACGGTTGCACCGCCGCGCTCGCCCTGCCTTCGGCCAGCGCCGACGGCGTGCTGTTGCACGGCCAGAACTGGGACTGGCGCGCCGAATGCGCCGCGACCGGCGTGGTGCTGCGCATCCGCCGCGCCGACGGGCCGGACATTCTCACCTTCACCGAGGCGGGCGGGCTCGCCCGCTCCGGCCTCAACTCGGCCGGCATCGGCCTCACCGCCAATGCGCTGGAGTGCGACCGCGACTACCAGCGCGGTCCAGGTGTGCCGCTGCCGTTCGTGCGGCGCAAGGTGCTGGAGAGCGCGCATCTCGCGCAAGCCGTTCACACCATCGTGTCGACGCCCAAGCTCGGCTCCAACCACATGGCGGTGAGCCATTGCGACGGCGAGGCCTTCGGCTTCGAGTGCGCGCCGGACGAGACGTTCTGGCTAGCGCCCGAGGACGGCCTGTACATTCATGCCAACCACTGGATCGCGCCATCGGCGCGCGCCAAGGTGAAGGACACCGGGCTGGTTGAAACGCCGTGCTCGATCTATCGCGACAGGCGGGTGCGCGAGCAGCTGGCGCCGAAACGCGGCAAGCTCTCGCTCGACGATCTGCGCCAGGCGTTCTTCGACGATTGGGGCGCGCCCTGGTCGGTGTGCCGGCCACCGCGCCCCAGCGTGCGCGGCGTCATGAGCGCGACCACGGCGATGATCCTGATGCGGCCCGGTGAAGGCCATCTCGAGGCGTGTCCGATGCCGGCGCTCAATCGCCAGTTCACGACATACAGGCTCGAGCCGGACGCCACAGCCCAGCGTGCGGCAGCCGAGTAGAGTCTTCTCGTTCCTCGTGCAGGACGGCGACGCGCTCCACGACGACTATCGGGTGCGCGGCGCGTTGATACGGCGGCTACAGTTCGATTCCCCTTGATGTGAGCGAGGGATGTCGCTCGAGAGATCTTGACGTTCGAATCACAGCGAGAGGCGGCGTCTGCACCGATCGACAGCATCGTGGCCCTAGCGTCGCGCCTGGTGGCGACGCCGTCCTGCGCCGGGATCGATCAACCCGACTCCGTCCTCGAGGTCGCGCGGGCATGGCTGGACGCGAATGGCCTGGGACCGCGTCTGCTGCTTGACGGGGCCGGCCGGCCGGTCGCCGTGCTGGTCGAGATCGGCGGCAAGGCGCCGGGGCCGGTGCTGTGCCTCGATGCCTGCATCGACACCGCGCCGGCGGGCGATCCGGAGCAATGGGTCGAGCCGCCGTTCGCCGGCACGGTGCACGAGCGGCGCCTGCTCGGCCGCGGTGCGGCCGATTCGAAGGCGGGAGTGGCCATCCTGGCGCACGTGGCCCGCCATCTGGCCCGGACGGAGCTGCCCCGCGGCGCCCTCCACCTGCTGTTCGATGCCGACGAGCATACCGGCCGGTTCGGCGGCGTCCGGGCCTATCTCGACGCGATGTCGCGGCCGCCCGACGCGGCGTCGCTGGGCTATCCCGGCAACGATTGCGTCGTCGTCGGCAGCCGAGGGTTCCTGCGTGCGCGCATCGCGTTTGCCGGCAAGGCCGAGCACTCCGGCGCGATCGAGCGCACCGGCATCAATGCGCTGAGCAAGGCCGCCGCCTTTGCCCTCGCGGTGGCGCAAGCCAGCCTGCCGGCGAGGCCGGACCCGGCCTTTCCCTTCGGGCCGGCGGCGACCGTGACGCACCTCGAGGGCGGCGAGGGGTTCAGCGTCGTGCCCGATCGGGCGACCTGCCACATCGACATCCGGCTCACCCGAGCCTTCGACGGCGCGAGCGCCGCGCGCTGGCTGGAGGAGACCGTGCATGCGGTCGACCGGCAGGCACGCATCGAGACGGTCGATCACTGGCCGGCCTATCTCGTCGACCCCGATGCGCCGCTGGCGCGAAGCTTCGCCGAGGCCGCGAGCCGCGCCTTCGGACGCACGGTGCCGACCGACGTGTGCGGACCGTCGAACATCGGCAATCTTCTCGCTGCGCATGGCGTGCCGACGATCTGCGCGCCCGGCGTCAGTTTCGGCAACATGCACGCCGCCAACGAATGGACCGACATCGATTCGATCGCGCCGGTCTATGCGATGTACTGCGATGCGGTGCTGAGGTTCCTGTCGTCGGCGGACCAGACCCGATGAGATGCCGGCGAAGGATACCTAGCCCGGATACCACGTCGGCTTGCGCTTCTCCCTGAAGCTCGCCAAGCCTTCGCGGGCTTCCTCCTGCTGCCGCGTCCGGGCGTGCTCGTCGATCAGGTCGCGCAACGCGCCGTCATCGACGAAGGCGCGGGCGGCGGCGAGCGCGCGCAGCTTGGTCGCGGTGGTGGCGACCGGCGCGTTCATCAGCACGGCCTCGATGATCTTCCCGCCCGCCGCGTCGAGGCCGCCGGTCGGGCAGACCTCGTGCACCAGGCCGAGGCGGCGCGCCTCGTCGGCGCCGAAGCGCTCGCCGGTGAGCGCGTAGCGGCGGACCTGGCGCAGGCCCATCGCCTGGCAGAGCTGCGGCAGGATGATGCCGGCCATCAGGCCCCAGCGCGTCTCGCTGATCGAGAAGATCGCGTCCTGCGAGGCCACCACGACGTCGCAGGCGGCGGCAATGCCGGTGCCGCCGCCGAAGCAGCCACCCTGGATCAGGGCGAGGGTCGGAACCGGGCAGGTGTCGAGGCGGCGGATCGCCTCGGCGGTGCGCCGGCTCACCCTTTCGTTCTCGGCGGGCGATTGCCCGGCGACGCCGCTGATCCAGGCGAGATCGGCGCCGGCCTGGAAATGCCGGCCGTTGCCGCGCAGCACGACGATGCGCAGGCCGGCGGTGCCGCCCAGCACGTCCATCGCGGCATGCAGGCCATCGATCAGGTGGCCGTCGTAGGCATTGTTCACCTGCGGCCGGTTCAGCGTCACCGTGGCCACCCCGCGCCGGTCGACCGCCCACAGCACCGTGTCGTTGGTCATTCCTCAGTCGACCTTGAGGTAGCTGTCCTTGAGCGCGATCTTGCCGTCCTTCAGCTCGTAGAGGTCGATGCCGTAGCGGTCGAACGGCTTGCCGGCGTGGTCGATGCCGGTGACGCGGAAGGTGCCGAACAGCTTGTCGCCGGCGCGATGGATGCGCGCCTCGGAGAAGCGCGCCTCGCGATGGGCCTTGCTCCTGTCGGCGAAGTGGGCGCGCAGGCCCTCCTTGCCCTTGAGCACGGTGCCGGTCGGCGCGCCGCCCGCATTGAGGCGCCATTCGAAATCGTCGGTGACGCAGGCGGCGATCTCCTCGACATCGGCCTTGTTGAAGGCCTTGCCGAAGCGGCGGAACAGGTCGTCAATGGCGTCGGGCATGCTCTCTCTCCGAGTGTTCAGGACTTCAGGATTGTGGCGAGCCAGTCGGCGACCTCGCGCTTCACGATCGGCAGCTCGAGGTCGGACATCTCGTAGCGACGGGTGCCACCCGGCGAGGCCGTGACCTCGATCACCTTGCCGCCGACATCGCCGTGAAATTTCAGGGTGCGTGCGCCGGCCGAGCCATTGGGATGGACGGTGAGCACGAGCGAGGGGCCGGCATCGGGAAGGTCGTCGGGGACGTCCGAATATTCCTGGGTCGCCACGTGTGCGTCGTGGCCCGCGCTCTTCAGCGTGTCGATCACCTGGTCGAGCTCGGGACGCACCGTCTCGCGGCACCTGACCCAGAAGGCCTGCACGAAAATGTCCGTGTCGCGGTTCATCCTTGCCATTCTCCTTGCCATCTGCGCGCCGGCCCGGCCGATCCTAGCCCAGTTCCTTCTAGCATTGTCGACCGGCTCAAATCTCCCAGGGTGGCGGTGTGAATTTCTCGATCAGGAAGTTTACGAACGCCGTCACGCGCGGCGCGAGATGGCGGCGATGCGGATAGACGGCATGGATGGCCACCGGGTCGTCGGCCGAGAACTCGTGCAGCAACGGCACCAGTGCACCGCTCCGGACCGCCTGGGCAACGGTGAGCCGCGTCAATCGCACGATGCCGAGGCCCTGTATGGCCAGCTGCATCTGCAACTCGCCCTCGTCGACGGCGAGGCGGCCGGTAACGTCGATCGTGCGGATCTCGCCGTCGACGCGGAACTGCCAGCGGTTGAGCGCCGCGCGCTCGCGCGACAGGATGCAGTCGTGCCGCGCCAGATCCTCGGGCCGGCGCGGTGTCCCGTGCTGCGCGAGATAGGACGGCGCGGCGCAGATCAGCCGCCTGTCCTCGCCGATCTTGCGCGCCATGAAGCTGGTGTCGGCCAGCCGCCCGATGCGCAGAGCGACATCCATGCCTTCCTCGACCATGTCGACGACGCGATCGGTCGGCAGCAGCTCGAGCCGGACCTGCGGGTAGCGCGCCAGGAACCCGGGCAGGACAGGCGTCAGCTGGTGGGTCGAGAAGGCGAGCGACGTCGTCACCCGCAGCAGGCCCTGCGGCGTGCCGCCCTGGCCGGACACCTGGCTCTCCAGCGTCTCGATCTCGGCCAGGATGCGGCGCGCCGCGGCATAGAACACCTCGCCCTCCGCAGTGAGGTTGAGCGCCCGGGTCGTGCGCTGCAGCAGGCGCACGCCCAGCCGGGTCTCGAGCCGGGTGACGAGCTTGCTGACCGCCGACGGGGTCAGCCCGAGGCCGGACGAGGCGGCCGAGAATCCCTTGGAATCGACCACTCGGACGAAAGCGGTCATCTCGCTGGCATGGTTGATCATTACCGGATTAGTGAAATTTCGGCACAAGTGATGGTCAAGCAGTGCCTATTAAATCTCCGGGAGCCGCTATCACATCCTCCGGAGTTCAGGAGGATTGCCCATGTTCAGTGTTCCCTACCCCACATCCACCGAGCGCCATATCTATGCCGCGCGGGCCCACCGGCTGCGCAGCGCCGCGATGGCGGGCCTGATCCGCGACCTGGCGCGCTGGATTTCTGCCGCCGCCCGCTGACGCGCCGCTACGCTCGACCGATGTCAGGCATCTGGGCGCAATACGCCCTCTACAATCGGCTGGCCAACGAGGCGCTCTACGAGGCCTGCGCCGCCCTCTCCGACGAGGCGAGGCGGCGCGACCTCGGGGCGTTCTTCAAGAGCGTGCACGGCACGCTCAACCATCTGCTGCTGGGCGATCGCATCTGGATGACCCGCTTCGAAGGCGGGACGCATCCCTCGACCGATCTCGGCGCCATCCTGTTCGACGCGTTCGACGCGCTCCGCGCCGCCCGCGCGACGATGGATGGCCGCATCGAGACCTTCTTCGCCGCGCTGCCTGCCGACTTCCTCGCGCGCGAGCTTCGCTACGTCAACAATTCCGGCTTCGATACGACTGACCCCGCCTCGGTGATCCTGCCGCACTTCTTCAATCACCAGACCCACCATCGCGCCCAGGTGCACACGATGCTGTCGCAGCTCGGGCAGGACCCACCGGTGCTGGATCTGCATCGGGCGCTGCGGCCGAATCCGGCTCGAGGGACAGAGCCCTCGCCAGCGCGCCACCTACCCACCTCATGCTGAAGAGCGAGCGCAGAGAGCGTCTCGAAGCATGGGCAACGAACACCTTGCGCGATTTCATCCTTCGAGACGCCGTACTACGTGCGGATCCTCAGGACGGGGATGTGTTTTCCCTGCCAGTCTAGCAGGAGCTGCGGCTAGCGCTTCGCCCGCCGTCCCTGAATCTTCACCCCCGCCGCCTCCAGCAGCACGCAGGCGGCCGCGCGCGCGGTGACGGCGACCTTCGGATCGCTGCGCACCAGGGCGGCGGCGATGGCGCCGTCGACCAGGATCTGAAGCTGCGTCGCCAGCGTATCGGCATCCTCGACATCGAGCCGCAGCAGCAGGTCGCGGAACCAGATGCGGCGCTGCTCCTTGAAGGCGAGCGCGATGCGGTTGGCGGCATGGTTCGGCTCCTTGAGCTCGGCCACGGCGTTGACGAACGGACAGCCACGAAAGACGCTGCTCGCGAAGGTGCGCTCGAGCCGGGCGAAGGCGCCCAGGATCTGCTGCACCGGCGGCAGGTCGGACGCCGGCGCCGGCCGCAGGCGTCGCGACAGGTAGGCGACGATCAGCTCGTCCTTCGACGGGAAGTAGTTGTAGAGCGTGCGCTTGCTGATGCCGATCTCGGCCGCGATCGTGTCGACGCCGACCGCGCGAATGCCCTGCCCGTAGAACAGCCGGTCGGCCGTCTCGAGGATGCGTTCGTGCATCTCTGTCTTGTTGGAAGCGCGGCTCATCTTGCACCGATCGGTTTACTTCCTTGTTGACCAGCCGGCGAGCGTCGATTTAGGTACACAGGTCTGTGTACAGTCGGGGAGCGTCCACCATGAGCATCGCCAAGGACCTGCGGCCCAACCTGGCGATCGTGCTGGGCGCGGCGGTGATGCTGAGCCTGGGCATGGGCGTGCGCCAGAGCTTCGGGCTCGTCATGCCGCCGCTCACCCGCGACATCGCCGTCACCGTTTCGGATTACGCGCTGGCGATGTCGATCCAGAACCTCGCCTGGGGTTTCCTGCAGCCGGTCGCCGGCCTGCTGGCTGCCCGACTGGGCTTCCGCCCGGTGATGCTGGCGGGCACGGTGCTTTATCTCGCCGGCCTCGCCGTGTTCGCCGCGGCGCAGGGCCTCCTTGGCGTGATGCTCGGCGCTGGCGCGCTGATCGGTGTCGCGCTCGCCTGTACGGCCTCGGCGATCGCGCTGGCAGTCGGCTCGCGCGCCGTGCCCGCGCGTTCGCGCAGCCTCATCCTCGGCGCCATCACCGCCACCGGCTCGCTGGGCGCGCTCCTGTCGGCGCCGCTCGGCCAGGTGCTGATCGTCGAGCTCGGCTGGCGCGCCGGCGTGGTGGGATTTCTGGTGCTGGCGCTGGGAATGCTGCCGGCCGCCTGGCTGGCCGGGCGGGTCGATCGCCTGCCGCTGTCGACAGTCGGCGGCGTGGCGCAGGGAGATGTCTCACCGCGCACCGCACTCGCCCGCGCCCTCGGCAATCCATCGTTCCTGGTGATGACCGGCGCCTACTTCGTCTGCGGCATGCAGCTCTTGTTCATCACTACGCACTTGCCGTCGTATCTCGCGATCTGCCGCCTCGATCCGACGCTCGGCGCCCAGGCGCTGGCCGCCATCGGCCTGTTCAATGTCTTCGGCGGCCTGTTCTTCGGCTGGGCGGGCGGCCGCTGGTCGAAGCTCGTCCTGCTGGGCGGCATCTACATCTCCCGCTCGATCGTGCTCGCCTGGTACTTCCTGCTGCCGCCGACTCCTGTCACCACGCTGGTCTTCGCCTCGCTGATGGGCTTCCTGTGGCTCGGCGTCGGGCCGCTGGTCGCGGGCTCGGTGGTCGAGATGTTCGGCCTGCGCTGGCAAGCCATGATCCAGGGCGTCGCCTTCATGAGCCATCAGCTCGGCAGCTTCCTCGGCGCCTTCGGCGGCGGCCTGCTGTTCGATACGCTCGGCTCGTACGATCTCGCCTGGCGCCTCGGCGTCGCGATGGGGCTCGTGGCCGGGCTGATCCAGGTCAGCTTCGCCCTGTTGCGGCCGCCACGCGCGCCCTCCTTCGCCTGACTGCCCTTGCCTGACCGTGACGTCGCCGATGCGGACCTGCCCCGGAGCGCAGGAACCGTCCGCCGGCAACCCGGTGACTACATCCCGGTCTTCGACACCAGCACCGGCTCGGCGCGCCACGCCGCGGGGAATAGCCGCTTCAGGCTCTCGACCTTCGGCAGGTCGTGCATGACGATGTAGGGCTGCCGGGGATGCAGCGTCATGTAGTCCTGGTGGTAGGCCTCTGCCGGATAGAACGCTCGGCCGGGCTCGATGGTGGTCACGATCCTGGCCGGAAAGGCCTTCGCCTGGTCGAGCTGGTCGATATAGGCTTTGGCCAGCACCGCCTGCCCGTCGGTCTCCGGAAAGATGGTCGAGCGATAGTGCGTCCCGACATCGGGACCCTGGCGATTGAGCTGGGTCGGATCGTGCACCACCGAGAAGTAGATGTGCAGCAGCTGCCCCAGGGTCACCTGCCGCGGGTCGTAGGTGATGCGCACCGCCTCGGCATGGCCGGTGCGACCGCTGGTGACCTTGTCGTATCTCGCCGTCTCCGTGGCGCCGCCGGCGTAGCCCGAGACGGCGCGCGTGACGCCGTGGACGTGCTGGTAGACGCCCTGCACGCCCCAGAAGCAGCCGCCGGCCAGCACGATGGTCGCCGTCGCCGACTCGGCGGCACGATCGTCCTGCGCTGGTGGCGGGATCACGCGCGCCGTCTCGGCCGCGGACGGAGCCAATCGGAAGTGCAGCACGGCGGCGGCCAGCACCAGGACGCCGGCGATCACGAACGGCAGGCGAGGCATGATCACTTCTCCCCGTGCAGGAACTTCTCGAACGCCGTCTTGTAGTCGGGATGCCAGCGCGACAGGGCGGGCCGGTTCTCCGTGATGTCGCCGGCTGCCCACTGGATGCGCCGCACGTCGACCTCGCGCGTCACTTCGTTGTCGGGGCAGAGCACATAGAAATCGCCGGCAGCCATCGCCTCGACCAGCATGTCGATCACCTGGTCGGGCGTCCAGGCGCCCGCCGGCTTCTCGGCGCGGCCGCGGCTCGTCATGCCGGTGAAGGTCGAGCCCGGGATCAGCAGATGGGTGGTGATGCGGGCGCCCGCCTCGTTGCGCAGGCTGTGGGCCAGCGCCTCGGTCAGCACCTTCACGCCTGCCTTGCTGACATTGTAGGCCGTGTCGCCGGGCGGACAGGTGATGCCCTGCTTGGATCCCGTGTTGACGATGGCGCCGGCCGTGCCCTGGGCCAGCATGGCCGGTGTGAAGGTCTGCACGCCGTGGATCACGCCCCATAGATTGACCTCGAGCACGCGCCGCCAGCGCTCGATGTGATCCCACGGCCCGCCGCCCGGCGCCGTGCCGGCATTGTTCATCAGCACCGCCACCTCGCCGAACGCATCGTAGACCGCGTCCTTGAGCGCCTGCACGCTGTCGAGCCGGCTGACATCGGTCGGCACGGTGAGGACCGACGCAGTCCCCGCCGGCGCAACCGCCGCCACCATCGCCGCTGCCTCGATCAGTGCGTCGGCCGAGAGATCTGCCAAGCACACTTTCATATCCAGTGCCGCGAAGCGGCGCGCGGCCGCCAGGCCGATTCCGCTGGCCGCGCCGGTCACGACGGCAACGCGCCCGGCGGCAAGAGCAGGATGAACACTCATCGGCCAATTCCTCTGCTAGGGTCGCGCCATCGATGGGCCTGCCGGTGCGCTATGCGCTGTGGTCCCTTGAAGCCAACGACGGGTTTCGGAGCAAGCAATGCAGTATACGAGATTCGGCAGGACCGGGCTCAGCGTTTCCCGGCTTTGCCTCGGCACCATGACCTTCGGCCTGCAGTGCGACCACCCCCGCAGCAACGCCATCATGGACAGGGCCGCCGACGGCGGCATTGATTTCTTCGACACCGCGGACGTCTATCCGCTGGGCGGCGGACGGACGACCACGGGCCGCACCGAGGAGATCGTCGGGGCGTGGCTCGAGGGCAAGCGTCACCAGTTCATAGTTGCCACCAAGTGCGTCGGCCAGATGGGACCAAAGCCATGGGACCGCGGGATGTCGCGCAAGCACATCCTCGACGCCATCGAGGGTTCGCTGCGCCGCCTGCGCACCGACTACATCGACCTCTACCAGCTCCACAGCTTCGATCCGCAGACACCGATCGACGAGGCCCTCGACGCCCTCGATACCGTGGTTCGTCACGGCAAGGCGCGCTATGTCGGCGTCTCCAACTGGCCGGCCTACAAGGTGGCGCGCGCGCTCGGCCGCAGCGAGGTCAAGGGCACGGTGCGCGTCGACTCGGTGCAGCCGCGCTATAACCTCCTGTTCCGTCCCTTTGAGCGCGAGCTGCTGGCGCTGTGCCAGGAGGAAGGGATCGCCGTCATTCCCTACAACCCGCTTGCCGGCGGCCTGCTCACCGGCAAGCACGACAAGGCGGCGCCGCCGCCGGCCGACTCGCGCTTCACGCTCGGCAGCGCTGGCGCGCGCTACCAGGCGCGTTACTGGCATGACCGCGAGTTCGCTACCATCGAGCGCCTGCGCGCCGTCGCGGCCGAGGCTGGCATGAGCCTCGCGACCCTGGCCGTCGCGTGGGTGCTGTCGCATCCGACCATCACCGCGCCGATCGTCGGCGCAAGCCGGCCTGAGCAGCTCGCCGACAGTATCGCTGCGGCAGAGAAGATCGTGTTGTCGACGGACCTGAAAGCGAAGCTCGATGAGCTGACTGCGGAATGGCGCGCCGTCGATGCCGATCGTTGAGGATCATTGGTCGCCCTCTATCACCAATGGCTATCGCATATGATCAGGAAAGCCGTCATCCCGACCGGAGCCGAGCGAAGCGAGGCGTAGTGGAGGGACCTTTCTTGTTGCGGCATCGGCAGGAAAGGTCTCTCAACTGCGCCGCCCCAGGGCGGCTCCGGTCGGGATGACGGTAATGTCTTGTCATGGCGCTGCTCTATCAGCCGGACACCACCACGACGTATCACGATGCCACGCGTGCGGTGTCCCCAGGGTATGACGTCATCCTGACCAGGGCTCACCGGGATTGGTTGTGGCATCGAGCACATGCCGTTCGGGTGAGCTCCAGCGAGGAGATTTGTCATGAAGATGCACGCCTTCGGTCCCTTGCCGCCCGTCTCGACCCTGACCCTGGGCGGCGGCGGTCTCGGCATGCTGTGGGGCGAGACGACCACGGACGAATGCATCGCCACGGTGCGCGCTGCCGTCGATGCCGGCATCACCCTGCTCGACCTGGCGCCGCGCTACGGCGACGGCAAGGCGGAGCAGGTGGTGGGTGCGGCCTACGGTGGCAAATTGCCGGCCCGCGTTCGCGTCACCAGCAAGTGCAATCTCGGCAATCCGCCGCCCGGTCAGATCGAATCGCTGCTGCGGCGCTCGATCGAGACCAGCCTGCAGCATCTCGGCCTGTCTCGGCTCGACCTGTTCTTCCTGCATTCGAACGTCGTGCCCGACGAGACCTTCTTCACCCGTCGCCCCGATGCTGCCAGCCGCATGACGCCCTATGCCGTGTTCGTCGACCATGTGCGCCCGGTGCTCGAACGCCTGGTGGCCGAGGGTCTGATCGGCGCCTGGGGTCTGACGGGCATCGGCCATCCCGACACCATCATCAAGCTGCTCGGCGAGCGGCCGGCGCCAGCAGCGGTGCAATGCATCGCCAACCTGCTCGACTCGCCCGGAGGCCTGAAGTTCTTCGACGGCCCGGCCAGGCCGCGCGCGGTGATCGCGGCGGCGCGGGCCAACGGCGTCGGCGTGATGGGCATCCGCGCCGTGCAGGCAGGTGCCCTGACCAGCGCCATCGATCGGCCCCTGCCGGCCGACCATCCCGAGGTGCGCGACTACGAACTGGCCGCGCCATTCCGCCGGATCTGCGCGGAGTTCGGCGAGAACCCCGCCGTCGTCGCGCATCGCTACGCGCTGGCGCTCGACATCGACACGCTGGTGCTGGGCGTGAAGAACCGCAGCGAGCTCGCCGAGTGCGTCGCGGCGGCAGAGGCGGGACCCCTGCCGCGCGAGCTGATGGCGCGGATCGATGCCGCGGTGAAGGATATCCGTCCGTCCTGACGTTTGCATCGCGACGTTCTTGTTGATGCACCAAAGAACACCTCACCCTGCTGAGGAGCGGCCGCAGGCCGCGTCTCGAAGGGTGGGCCAAATTCATGCCTGTTGCCGCCCTTCGAGACGCCACGCTGCGCGGGCTCCTCAGGGGGAGGTCAATGTTTGGTGGTTCGATCAAAGAAGGATCACGCTCTAGGCCTTGTCCGGATTGAACTCCGGCCGGACCTCGGGCTTGCGCCACTTGAAGCGCAATTCGGCGAGACCGGTGGCGACGGTGTAGAACACCGGCGTGAAGATCAGGCCGAAGAGGGTGACGCCCAGCATGCCGGCGAACACTGCGGTGCCGAGCGACTGGCGCATCTCGGCGCCGGCGCCGAAGCTCACGACCAGGGGCACCACGCCCAGGATGAAGGCGAGCGAGGTCATCAGGATCGGGCGCAGCCGGGTGCGGGCGGCGCTCACCGCGGCGTCGTAGCGCGTCATGCCGGCCTCGTGCGCCTGCTTGGCGAACTCGACGATCAGGATGGCATTCTTGGCGGCCAACCCGATCAGCACGACGAGGCCGATCTCGACCAGGATGTTGCGGTCGAGGCCGCGCAGGTTGACGCCGATCATCGCCGCCAGCACGCACATCGGCACGATCAGGATCACTGCGAGCGGCAGCAGCCAGCTCTCGTAGAGCGCCGCCAGAAGCAGGAAGACGAACACCACGGCGAGCCCGAAGGCCAGCACGGCGGTGTTGCCGGCAAGCTTTTCCTGCAGGCCGATCTCGGTCCATTCGAAGTCGAAGCCCGACGGCAGCACCTTCTCCGCCAGGCCCTCCATGGCGGCAATTCCCTGGCCGGAGGAGAAGCCGCGCTGCAGGGCCACCTGGACCTCGGCCGCGGGGTAGAGGTTGAAGCGCGCCACGCGGTAGGGCCCGGTGGTGTCGGAGAAGGTGGCCACCGAGCCGATCGGCACCATCTCGCCGCTGGCGCTGCGGGTCTTGAGGTTGGCGACGTCGCGCAAGGTGAGGCGGTAGGGTTTGTCGGCCTGCGCTGTCACGCGATAGGTGCGGCCGAGGATGTTGAAGTCGTTGACGTAGCCCGAGCCCATGTAGACCGACAGGGTCTCGAACACGCGGGCGATCGGCACGCCCAGCTGCTCGGCCTTGGTGCGGTCGATCTCGGCCCAGATCTGCGGCGTGCGCGTGCTGAACAGGGTGAAGGCCTGGGTGAGGCCGGGCGTCTGGCCGGCGGCGCCGGCCAGTGCCCAGGTGGCGCCCTCGAGCGCATGCAGGCCGCGCGCGGCACGATCCTGCACGTAGCCCTTGAGCCCGCCGCCGGTACCGATGCCGGGCACCGAGGGCGGCTCCAGCACGAAGACGAAGGCCTCGCGCAGGGAGAACATCTTGGCCCGGAGATCGGCGAGGATCTTCTCCTTGGGCAGGTCGCGGCGCTCGGCAAACGGCTTCAAAGGCACGAAGATCACGCCCGTGTTCGGCGCGTTGGTGAAGGTGGCGCCGTCGAAGCCGACGAACGACACGGCATGCGCGACGCCCGGCGTCTGCATGATCAGCTCGGAGGCTTCGCGCACCAGCTTGTCGGCGCGCTCGAGGGTCGAGCCGGCGGGCAGCTGCATGGCGGCGATGAAGTACGAGCGGTCGAGCTGCGGAACAAGGCCGGTCGGCGTCTCCGCCAGGCGATTGCCGGTGAGCGCGACGAGGCCGGCATAGATCACGAGCACGACGACGGACATGCGGATCAACCGCGCTGTGGCCCGGCCGTAGAAGTTGGAGAGCGCCTCGAAGCCGCGATTGAACTGGCGGAAGAACCAGTTGATCGGCCACATCAGGCGCTCGCCGAGCGTCGGCCTGGCATGCTCGATGGGCGTCAGGGCGTGGCTCTTGAGCAGCACTGCCGCCATCGCAGGCGACAGGGTGAGCGACACGAAGGCGGAGATCGCGGTCGAGGCGGCGATCGTGATGGCGAACTGCTTGTAGAAGGTGCCCTGCAGGCCGGTGATGAAGGCGGTCGGCAGGAACACGGCGATCAGCACCAGGGAGATGGCGATCAGCGCGCCGCCCACCTCGTCCATGGTCTTGTGCGCCGCCTCCTTGGGCGAGAGGCCCTGGGCGAGATAGCGCTCGACGTTCTCGACCACGACGATGGCGTCGTCGACGACGATGCCGATGGCCAGCACCAGGCCGAACAGCGACAGCGTGTTGAACGAGATGCCGACCGCCGCCATCACCGCGAACGAGCCGATCAGCGACACCGGGATCGCCAGGATGGGGATGATCGCCGCGCGCCAGGTCTGCAGGAACAGCAGCACGACGAGCACCACCAGGATCAGCGCCTCGAACAGCGTCTCGATCACCGCGTCGACCGAGGCCTGGATGAACTCCGTCGGGTTGTAGACCACCGAGTAGTCGAGCCCCGGCGGGAAGCCCTTCTTCAGGCGCTCCATCTGCGCCTTGATCTCGTTGGCGGTGGCGAGCGCGTTCGAGCCCGGCCGCTGGAAGATGCCGAGCGCCGTGGCGTTCTTGTTGTCGAGGTAGGCGTTCAGCGTGTAGTCCTGCGCGCCCAGCTCGATGCGGGCGACGTCGCGCAGGCGCGTCACCGAGCCGTCGGGCTCGGCCCTGAGCACGATGTTGCCGAACTGCTCGGGCGTGGTGAGGCGGCCCAGGGTCTGAACCGACAGCGTGAAGCCGCCGGGCGACACCGCCGGTGCCTGGTTGATGGCCCCCGCCGCGACCTGCAGGTTGGCGGCGCGCATCGCCAGCATGACCTCGCCGGCCGTGAGATTGCGCGATGCGACCAGGGCCGGGTCGAGCCAGACGCGCATCGAGTAGTCTCGCGCGCCGAACACCAGCACGTTGCCGACCCCGTCGACGCGGCCCAGCACGTCCTTCACGAACAGCGTGGCGTAGTTGGAGATGTACTGCTGATCGCGGCTGCCGTCGGGCGACGTCATGTGCACGACCATCATCAGGTCGGGCGAGGCCTTGCGCACGACGATGCCGAGTCGCTGCACGTCCTCGGGCAGGCGCGGCTGGGCGATGGCGACGCGGTTCTGCACGTTGACCTGGGCCTGGTCGATGTCGACGCCTGGCTTGAACACGACGTTGATCGACAGGCGGCCGTCTCCGGTCGCCTGCGATTCGATGTAGAGCATGTCGTCGACGCCGTTGACCTCGAGCTCGATCGGCGTGGCGACGGTCTGCGAGATGACCTCGGCCGACGCGCCGGGGTAGGTCGCAGTGATGTTGACCGTGGGCGGCGCGATCTCGGGATACTCGGCGACCGGCAGGGCGCGCTGGGCGATGCCGCCGACGATCAGGATGATGATCGACAGGACCGTGGCGAAGATCGGCCGGTCGATGAAAAAATGGGAGAAACGCATGAGGGCGACAGGCCGCGATCAGGGCTTGGCGGAGGCGGACTTGATCTCGCCCTTCTGTGGCACGATCTTGGCGCCCGGGCGCACCATCGGATTGGCGAGCCCGTCGAGCACGACCTGGTCCTGGGGCGTGAGGCCGTCGCGGACGACACGCAGCCCGTCGACGATCGGGCCCAGCGTCACCGGCCTGGCCTGCACGACATTGTCGGGCCCGACCGTGAACACGATCTTGCGCGACTGGTCGGAGATCACCGCCGAATCGGGGACCAGCACCGCGTCGTACTCGCCGCCGTAAAGCTGGACGCGGCCGAAGATCCCGGGTGTCAGCAGCTGGTTCTTGTTGTCGAGGATGGCGCGGGTGCGGATCGTGCCGGAGCGCGGGCTGAGCGCGTTGTCGACGAAATCGACCTTGCCGGTGCGTGTCCAGTCGGTCTCGTCGATCAGCCTGATGCGCACCGCGATCTCGTCGCGCGACGAGGCCAGGGCGCCCGACAGATAGAGGCGCGTGTAGCGCAGGTAGTCGGCCTCCGAGACGTCGAAGACGAAGCGGATCGGATCGAGCGTCATGATGGTGGCCAGCAACGTGGCGCCCTGCTGGCCGCCGGCGATCAGGTTGCCGGCGTCGACCTTGCGGTCGGAGATGCGGCCGGCGATCGGCGCGCGCACCTCCGTCCATTCGAGATTGAGCTCGGCTTGGCGCACGGCGGCCTCGGCGGTCTTGAGCTGGGCACGCGCGATCTGGAGGTTGGCCTTGCGCTGGTCGTAGTCGGCATCGGTGATGGTCCGTGAAGAGATCAGCGATGCGCCGCGCTGGACCTGGAGATCGGCCAGGTCGACCTGCGCCTTGTTGCGCGCCACTTCCGCCTTGGCGCTTTCCACGGCGATCTCGAAGGGCCGCTGGTCGATGGTGAACAGCAGGTCGCCGACAGCGACGATCTGGCCGTCGCGGAAATGCAGCTTGTCGATGAAGCCCGAGACGCGGGATCGGACCTCGACCGAGGCGACCGGCTCGGTAAGCGATGTTGTCAGGCCGCGGCGCGGTCGAGAGCTTTCGGCTTGACGTAGGCGAAGGGCAGGAGGTCGTCGATGCGGCTCATGGGATGTCGCGCGACGATCTTGGTGAGCACGTCGGTCAG
>Ga0268299_1002307_pt1 | contig 23860 bp, 12 predicted proteins | sample NOBtaG_FD_193484 | JGI IMG/M metagenome (GOLD analysis project Ga0268299, IMG submission 193484) | Activated sludge microbial communities from bioreactor in Nijmegen, Gelderland, Netherland - NOB reactor | ecosystem: Engineered > Bioreactor > Aerobic > Activated sludge | place: Netherlands... | reverse complement strand
ACTTAAAACCTGCTAACTTGATGCTTTGTAAAGACACAAGCGGCAATGAGCAAGTAAAAGTATTAGATTTTGGCACTGCTCGCTTAGTCCTTGAGGATTCAAACACACAAGAAGATGCTGTAATTACTACATTACAAGGTCAAATCTTTGGTGCGCCTATTTATACCTCTCCAGAACAAGCATTAAGTGAGCCTGTTGGCCCGACAACAGATATTTATACATTAGGTATTATTCTTTATCAAATGCTTACAGGTACAGTTCCATTTAATGCACCAAAAGCTTATCAAGTAATGATGGCACATATTAATGATTCGCCTGACTTACCATCTAGCCGTAATCCTGGACTACCAATAGAGTTTGATGATGTTATTTTACGAGCTTTAGCTAAAAAGCCAGAGGATCGTTATCAAACCGCTACAGCAATGGTTGAGGAACTAACAGCGGTAATTTCTAATTTAGTTACTCGCGATACTTTGACCATTCCTTCTCCAGTAGAGAACTTAAATGGGTCAGACTCAGAAAAAAGCCAAATTATCTCCTCATCTATTTCTCATTTAGAACAAACTGATTCTTCTGTAGAACTTGAATCTTTTGATTTACCTGACCCAATACATAGCGGTGATTTACCAATATTTATTGATACAATAAATTTTCAACAATATGTTGGACAAGAAACAGCCTTAGCTCAATTACAAGAAGAAATTAACACATCCTCAACTACCCAACCTATTTTTATTGTTGGAGAAGCAGGTATAGGTAAAACAACCCTAGTTAATCAGTTAAAACAATGGGCTGAAAGTCAAAAAATAACTGTTTTAGTTGGCAATTTTACAGAGTTTGGTGCAACTTCAATAGAACCATTGCATGTATTAAAAGAATTATTAAGCTTGCTTCCAAATATTAAATTGCTTGACCGCAGTGCTAAATCTAGCAATTTATCAACCGCTATGCTGCGAGAGCAACGAGAAGAAAAAAAGTGGCAGTTATTTGACCGTTTAGTAAAAACCTTAGAGGATAGGACTAAAATTTCTCCTCAAATATTAATAGTAGAAGATCTTCAATGGGCTGATACTCTTAGCCTAGAATTTCTAGGCTATTTACTGCGTAATAGTGAATTAAAAAATTTTTCTTTTGTTGGCACAGTCCGTTCTGAAGAACTTAACCGAGAAAGTTTATTTAGCAGTTGGTTTAAGTCCCAAAAACGCTATTTTTATTATCAAAGCTTAGAATTAGCTAAGTTGGATCAAACAAATATTTCTCTACTTCTAGAAAATATTTTTCAGGCTATTGGCATTCAACAACAAGATATTGAATCCCTACAACAAATAACAGAAGGAAATCCGCTTTATTTAATTCAACTTGTTAGTCTTTTAGTTCTTAGCAACAAAATTTCCCTACAAAATAATATTTGGCAAGTAGAACCAATAATACCAAATAAAATGCCTAATAGTATTGCTAAGATTGTACAAGAAAAAATGGCACTACTTCCTTTAGAACTACAAAAAGTTCTTAAGTTTTCCTCTGCTATAGAAGAAATTATTAATTTTGACCTACTAGAAATTATTATAGGTAAAACGGCGGATCAATTAAAAGATATTCTTATCCCTGCTATTGATTATTTGTTAGTAAAAGAAGAAACCACTAGCCAAGGTCAAGTCTTGCGCTTTTATCATAATTTAATTAGACGTAGCATTTATGACAATATTTCTTTGGCTGAAGCCAAAGCACTTCATAGCGATATAGCCAAGGCTTATAATTCTTTAAGACACACTAAAAAGTTTCGTGTTGGTGCAGAGTTTGCCTATCATAACTATTTAGCAGGTGCTTGGGAAAGAGCCTTTCAACATGGATGTTCTGTTACAGAACGAGCATGGCAACATTCTATGTTAGATGAAGTGATTCGTTTTTCTCGTTATACAGAAGATGCTGCCTCAAATCTAGCAGAGCTTGATAAAGATGCCTTAAATAAATTAACAGAGCTTAAATTATTAAGACTTCAATCACTTTTACGCCTTAATCGTTTTAGAGAAGCAGAGCTTGAACTTGATAAAATGCAAGAGCTTATGACACAAATCGAAGACGCTTCACTGCTTGCACTTTATCATTTAGCTGTTTTAACTATTTGTAATCGTAATGGTCATTATAGCCAAGGAATAGAAATCGGTTCTGCTGGATTAGTTTTAGCTCGAACCGTAAATGATGAAGAGACCATTCGCCGTCTTATTTATAATATTGCAGGTTGTCATGCTCATATTTCAAAATTAGAAGTAGCTATTACTTTATTTGAAAATCTTTATAAAATGTCTAAACAAGCAGAAGATGAAGCCCTACGATGTGCTTCGCTTTGTTCAATAGGCTATTTACAACATTTTGCAGGTAGTTGGCGACAAGCCCGAACAAGCTTAAACCGCGCTCGTCAACTAGCCCAAGAAAGCTATGACCCTTATCGAGAGTGTTTAGCATTAATTTTTTCTATTTGGATAGCTGAATATGAAGGTAATACATCTACCCTTAATTCTTACTATCAAACAGGCTTAAAGCTAGCTCGTATTTATGGCTGGGTTAATTATGAAGGTTATTTGCATTTCCTCTTTGGCCGTCATCAAGCCTATAGTGCAGAAATTGACGTGGCTACAGCCGAGGAATCTTTATCTAGCAGTCTAGAAATTATGCAGGAAGTCCCAGATCTTCCAGGTCAAGTTATTGTAGCTCCTACTTTAGCCTTACTTAATGCTCGTATTAACCCATCTGAAGAAACTATAAATAATTTACGCTCAATGTGTGAAAGTCTAGCTCAATGGGGAGAAAAGCTAAATTATTGTGAAATACTTTGTCATTTAGCTAAAGTAGAACAAGAAAATGAAATGTGGGATAGTTCTTTAACTACATATGAAAAAGCCTTGGATTTAGCTAAAACCATTCCTCATATTGATTGTCAGTGGCAAGCAATGTTTGGTCTTGCCAAATATCACCATTACAAAGAATATTCAGAAATAACTTCCTCTTATCTCTCGCAAGCAATAGAAATCATAGAAAAATTAAAGAAAGAATTTGATTCTGAAGCAGATATAGAAGCATTTTTAGAAAATAAAAAGCCCCTTTATGAACTACAAGATAAATTAAGTTTTAACACCAGGAGTTAGGAATGAAAAATATTTTAGTAAGCGTAATTCTAGTATTTAGTTTCTTTAGCATTACTTCAACATATAAAATTTTTGCTCAAGAACCTACTCCTGTGCAAAACCCTGCTCCAGAACAACCAACAGCAATAAAAGGAACTAAAGTTAATTTAATTAAGCCTGCTGGATTTATAGAATCAACAAACTTTCCAGGCTTTCAACAAAACTCTAGTGGGGCAACAATAATTGTTACAGAACTACCTGGCCCATATAAAGAAGTCTCTGAAAGTTTTACAGCAGAAAATCTTAAATCCCGTGGAATGATCCTTCAATCTACAGAAAAAACTACAATTGATGGCTATCCTGGGCTAATTATTAAATTCTCCCAACAAGCTTATGGTCAAGATTTTGGCAAATTAGGTATTTTATTTGGCGATGATCAAGAAACAATTTTTGTAGTTGCATCATTTCCAGTTGAAACAGAAAAAGACCTGCTTGCACCTCTTAAAGATTCAATACTTAGTGCAAAATGGGATCGCAAAAAAGTTGTAGACCCATTTGCAGACTTAACTTTTACTCTTGATGATAGTTCCAGCCCTTTAAAATTTGCTAAACGTGTACAATCCACATTACTTTATAGCAAAGATGGTCAATTTCCCGTTGCTGTAGATGCTCCTATTTTTATTGTTGGAAAAGCGGTTTCCGACCTAGCAGAAGAACAAATAGCTGACCAAAAAGCTTTTGCAGAAAGCCGCCTTAATCAAACTGTAGAAAATAAAAATATCGTAGTTCAAACCAATGAACCTATCACTATAGGCGCGTTAAGCGGTTATGAGTTAGTTGCTAGCGGTGAAGATGCTTCTACAAACACCCCTGTAGCCATTTATCAAACAATTCTTTTTGAAGGAAAAACTTACTATATTTTTCAAGGTGTGGTGGGTGCAAAAGCCAAAGATCAATTTATTAGCGAATTTAAGAAAATGACTCGTAATTTTAAACAAAAGTAGAAGTTTGAAGAAAAAAGCTAACTAAAAAAGAGATTGTCAGACAATCTCTTTTGTTAGCACATTTATTTATAGTTTTTAGTTTGCAACTATCTCCACAGGCTTAGAAGTAGCTTTTACTTCAGGGTTATAATATTGATAAACCGTAGAAGCAAAAGTCTTAGTCTTAATTGGATATTTTGCTCGCAAACGATAATTAAACGTCATAGTTTGTTTAGCTGATAGTCCATCCAAATATAAAATTACTTGTTTAGCTGTAACACTAAATTTAGTTAAATTTCCAAATTTTCTATTTGCTTGAAGTGGAATTAGTTCTTGGAAATCTTCGCTAAATACTTCAAATCCTGGAGGAATGCCTAAATCAACAATAATCATTTCTGCTGTTTTAGTTGTGTTATTTCGTACAGTTACAGTTGCTGTTGCAATGTCTTCTTTAGCTAGTCTAGTGCGGTCATATTTAATGTCTATAGAAAGTGGTTCTATAGTTTGAATAGGCTCTAAACGGCTTTGCCAAGGCTTATAATAACGTCCAACTATTTGATACATCATTGAACCTTTACCAGCAAATTGAAAATCTAATTTATTATTTCCAACTTTTGTATAAGGTTTTAAGTCAAGCTGTTGCATCACGTCATTGTTATCTTCAGTAATAACTAAATCAGTAATTTTTTGTCCATTAATACTAACTGCAATTGTGCCAGTTGTATCTTTACCGCTAGATTTTTGTTGTGAAAGTAACAAAGCTTTAAGTGAAAGAATTGTTGCTTGTGTAGAATGCCAGTTTCCAAAAGAGTCTTTTTTATCATTTAAGTATTTTAGAGCTTTAACAACTAAATTTGGGCTACTACCTGATTTAATCAAGGCTTGAGCAGCTAATGCAGTTGTTTCAATATCTGCCATATTGCCATGTGAATAAGTTGGGGTTTTACCTTCCATTTTCCAAACAGCAGATTTTTCTTGTTCTTCTACTTTTCCAACTAATGAATTAATTACTCGTCCCGTCCATGCTGCGTCTTGACGAGAATCTACAGCAAAGTTAGCTAAAATTGCTAAAGTGTAAGTGTCTTCTTTACCATTTAGATTTTTATCAATAAAGCTTTTTGCTTTTGCGATTGCGTCGCCTTTATAGCCAGTGTAACCCAATGCCCAAGCAATATAAGCTGTGATTCTTACTTGGTCATTATGGAAATTATTTGTTGCACCTTCATCAATAAAATCTGTGTCTGGCCGCCAACTACCATCAGCTTGTTGTTGTGAAGCAAGCCAAGCTTGAGTTCGCTCTATTAATCTTGGGTCAACTTCATGAACTTTTGACATATCAAAAAATTCCATTAACCCAAAAGAGGTTAAGATTTTATTTGCTGGTGCTTGACCAAACCAAGAAAAACCACCTCCCTTAACTTCATAAGTCACCAAGCGTTGATAGCCTGTAGAAATAAAGCCTTCAGCCTTAACTTGAATTTCAGGAGTAATTTTCTTTGTAGTCTTCATATAATCCAAAACTAAAACATTTGGATAAGTTGTAGCAGAAGTTTGCTCAAAACACCCTCCAGGCATTCTTAACATACTGTCTAAGCCTTCAACTACTTGGCTTAAAGGGCCGGGGTAAAACTTAACTAAAATCTTGCTAGCATCAGCAATAGCAATTTCTGGAATAAGAATTTCTTTGCTAGCAGTGTTTTCTAATCTGTCATTAATTGTAACGTTTTGTTGTTCGCCATTTGGCAAGACTTCAATTTGTCGAGCAAGTGCATCACCATTAGTGGCTGAATTACGGTTAAGAAGTCTTGCTGAAACGGTTAATTTGCCGATTCCAAGGCGTTTTGCTTGAATACGAAAACTGCTTGCTGTTACTTCACCAGCAGCAACATTTACTTGTTTAATTGCTGTGTCTTCAACCAAAGTAAACCAGTCTTCTTGTTTTAGAGTTAGTTCAACTGTTTGAGCATCAGTTAAATAATTATAAACTGCAACAGGTATAGAAACCGTGTCATCTTGAGTAAGTGAAACCGGCAAATCTAAGTCAATAAAGAAATCTTGGAAAACTTTAATTCCTGCTGTGCTGCTGCCTAAAGCACCTTTTTTAGTAGAAGCTAGCATTGTCATTCGCCAAGTAGTTATTGAGTCAGCTAGCGGAATTCTTACAGTTACACGACCAGTTTTATCAGTTATAAGACGAGGATTAACATAAAGTGTTTCTGGAAAATAAGAACGTATTTTTGTTTCTTCTCCACCGCCTTCACCACCACTCGAACCTTCTGTTTTTGTTTGTTTATTAGCTTCTTTGTCTCCAGTATCTTTTCTTGGAACCATAGCATCAACCATTTTAGGTGCAGCAGTACCCGCAACCATTTCTAAAGCTGCTCCGTTGGCTTCAGGTCTTAGACCACCTCCCATTAAATCACCACGTTGATTTCTGCGTTTTACCCTTCTGTCATCTTCAAAATAACTATTTAAGTTAAATTGAAACACAGCTTTTTCATTTTGCTTATAGCCATAAAGTTGAAAATAAAATTGTTGTCCATCCAAGCCGCCTAACCAATCAATAGCAGCATAATAGTTTGCATAATTATTTTGTGTTTGTCCTTCAATTTTTATTGTTCGTCCCCAAGGATCAATTAAATCTGTTGCTTGAATGTAATTAGCTTTAATTGCTTTAGGAACATCAGCTTTTAAGTCATAGCTGGAAGTTTTATTTTCTTGATAATACTTGTTAATTCCTGCCACTATTCTTTCCATTTGTTTGTTAATTGACTGGTAATATTTTGGGTAATATTCTCCTGCTTTTGCAGCAAAAACATTTTGTCCTTGTTCAGTTCTTAAAGTGTAAATATTGACTTCTGTTGCTGCTGCCAAAAGCACTTGAGCCGCAGTTTTACGAACTATATTAGCTTCTGCGTCAATTTCTCCAACTGGTAAAATATTTCCTGTGTCATTTAAGGAGTGAATTTCATAGCGTGGTTTTAAGAGTTCTTGTTCAAGATAAAAGAAAACTTTTTCTAGCCCTGGTTTTTTCTCGCTCAATGCAAATACAGCTTCATCAACTACTTGAAGATCTAAAACAGCAACTTTTGGATTGCCGGATTTATCTTTTACTATCATTTCTATTGCTGCTTCTTCACCAGGTCGAAAAGATTCTTTTGCTAGCTTAGTTTCAATTTGTAAATCATCAGCAGGGTCAACAAAAATTAATCGTCTATCGCTAACTGGGTCTGCATTGTTACCAAAAATATAAGCTCTTACTTCTAAAGTACCAAAAAGGTCTGCGCTTAAATCAAAACTAGTTGTAGCTTGATTGTTCTCAAGCTCTAAAGCACGAGTGGAAACAGTTTGACGATCTTTGATTATATCTAAATAAACTGATCCTTTAGGACGAGTAGAAATAATTGTAACATCTACCTTTTCACCTACTTTGTAGAGGGCTTGAGGTGTGCGAAGCATAATGCTATCGCCTAAAACCTCCCGACTTTTTAAGGAAATATTAGCTGTTCCAACCTTGCCATTTGCATCTTTAGCTGTAAGGTTTAAGTAGCTTGTTTGTCCATCAAGTTCTACAGTTGCAACGCCGTCTTTACCTGTAACTAAACTTGCAGGTTTGATATTACCAGAAATTGTTGTAGCGGCTGGACTGCCATCAGGATAAGCAGTTAACAAATAAACTCGGTTTGTAAGACGAGGAATCATTTCCCCGCTTTCAGGTACAGCAGTAATTAAAATAGGATTGTTTGAAACTAATAAACTTTCTGCCTTTTCTTCTGTATGATTTGCGCCATCCGTTACAGAAACTTGAAAAGCAACCGGAGCCGCACCTTGTTCAAAGCTACGACCAGCAAAGGATTCAGGAAGTTTCATTGAAAATTGATATTCACCAGTTTGATCTAAAAAAGCTTCTTGTTTACCAATTTCTACCGTCTCAACATCAAAAGTAGACATATTAATTTTTACTTGTCCGCGTGAAATTGGCTTACCAAAAATATATTTAGCAATAATTTTTCCTGTTACAACTTCGCCAGGTGCATAATATTTCTTTTGCTCACGTTCGTTTCCATTACCCTGCATTTTAATTTCAATCTTAAATTTAGGTAACACATAACGATCTACAACAAAAGATTTTTCCTGTATGGTAGTTGGTCGTTTTTCAGAATCACCTAAAATTGCACGTAGCTTAAACGTCCCCATATTAACTTCTTCAGCCAGTTGAAACTCGCTGGATGCAACGCCAAATTCATCAGTCATTGAGCGTTTTTTGAAAACTTTATTTCCTTTAGCATCTTCAATTTCAAAAATTATTGGAGTGCTACTAACAGCATTACGAGAAAAACGGTCTAAAGCTAAAGTACGGATATGGATTAAATGACCTGGTTGATAAATTGGCTTATCTGTTGTAACTAAAATATTTTCTTTTTGTACAACTTGAACTTTTTCAACTAATTCTTGTGTTCCTAAAGAAGTTTTTACTGTGATTTTTAAGTTTGCTTCTCCAACTAATTCCATAGGAGCATTTATTGTTGGTGAGGCTGTGCCATGAGTATCCAAATTAGCTTTAGTTTCTACTTCTAAAGATTGAGCCTCTGATTTATTAAGCTCAAGTTCCATTGAGCCTTTTAATGGTTGGCCGCTTTGCCCATCAACAACCACCAGGCGCAAAGAATTATTAGCACCTGCAATAAGCTCTTTTTGTCCTAATAATCTAACTGTTGGATAATGAAAAATTTTGCTGATTGGATAAATCTTGGCATTATCCGACGTGGTTTTTCCATGTTCAATAAAGCCAAATTTTAAGCGATACCAAAACAGATCTTCTTGTTTTAGGTTAGCAGGTAAGGAAAGTTTTACTTTTTTAGTATTTTCTACTTTTGTATCAGTCAATTGACGAGCAACTACTTTATTATCTGGGTCAAGTATTTCTACAAGCAACGTGCTTGCTTGAGGTGAAGAAATTTCGCTGGCAGGAATGGTTAATTCAAGTTGATTTCCTACTTTGATTGCTGCTAACTCATTAAAAACAGCCGCATCAACGGTATTTTTAGGAAAAGAAAGATAGTAAATAGATGATAAGATTACAGTTAATAGAATGGCGAATGACATAACTTGGGCAAATTTATTTTTTAGTTTCATTTCTTTCTGAAAGCATTACAAAGAAAAATATGCAATGCTAGCCTCCTTTTGGAAGTAGTTACTCTATTAAACAACAATTTTTCTACGTTCGGCTTTGCTGTAGATTTAGCTTTTGCTCTAGTGACGGGTTAAATGCTAACTGGTTCCCCAAAATTTGCAGGTAGTAAAAATGCGGGTAAGATCCCCGCATTTACAATTATAAAACACTCTCTTTTTCAGCAATTTTACTTACAATAAAATTTTCACTTGTTTGAAGTTGCTCAAAGCCTCGTCGCTCTAGTTTGTCCCAGCGTTTTATGCCTCTAATTAAGCGGTAATAAGCACCTATGCTATAGACATACCAAAGAAATTGATTAGTTAATAAATAAATAGGTGACAGTAGCCAAATATATAGCCGTTCTTTTTTTGTTAGAGGCGCAATCACAAATCTATAATGTAGGGCAAGCAGTACCCATAACATTACAATATCAATTGACCATCTAATGGCTACTAGCTCAATTAATAGGGTAGTTGAGATTGGAAAGGTTTGATAAATTAATTGATAGGCTAAAAATAAATAAACAGAAATTGACCAAAGCGGGCTAATGGCATCAATACATTTAATAGGCAACATAAAAATGCCTAACACCCCGTAGCTTTGTCTTAAAACTAGTTGACGATAATTTAATAAAGTTTGTAAAAAGCCTTGGAACCAGCGGATTCTTTGTTTAATTAACCCAAATAAAGTTTCTGGAACCAATGTATAAGATAAAGCATCAGGAACCGTAACCATTTTATAAGGAATTTTATTTGCTAAATGGTAGGCGTGCAGACGATAAACCATTTCATAATCTTCTGTAATGGATTTAGTATCAAATCCTTGGCACTTTCTTAAAACTTCTGTACGAAAAGCCCCAAAGCTACCCGAAATTAAAAGTAAAGTGTTGATAAAACTCCAACCAAACCGCCAAACAAACCCAGCAGAATATTCTATCCATTGGATTTTAGGTAAAAGTTTAGAAGGTAAATGACCTTCTTCAGTAGCTAAGATTTTTGCGGGTATTCCATTAGCAGCTTTTACTATTCCACCAGCAGCAATAACAAGCTTGTCATTAACAATTGCTTGAACCAGCTTTTCTATAGCTTTGTGATGTAAAACTGAATCTGCGTCTATGGTTAAAAATATTTCTCCTCGGCTAATGTTTAATGCTGCATTAAGCGCGTCAGCTTTGCCTTGATGCTGTTTATCAATAACAAATAAATTTTTAATTTTATTGCTTTGGTAAATGTTAAAAATAGAAGTAGTTTTTATATTACTGATAGAATCTAAGGTAATTGCTTTTAATTGATAAACATTTATTAATTTTTGTAGCGTGTCATCTGTAGAACCATCATTAATAATAATTATTTCAAAAGGTTTTAAAGACTGTTTAAGGATTGAATCAACGCTAGCAATTATAACTTCTGCCTCATTAAATACTGGAATTGCTACGCTTACAGTATTTTTCTTTTTATTAATAGGTGTTTTTTTACTTCTTTGTTTAAGTCCTAAGTATGAAAGGATTAACATTAATATAGAAAATGTTAGTCCATGAAAAAGATAACCTAAAAAAAGAGAGAGAAAAATAACAATAGAGCTATGATAAAAATAAAGGCTAAGTCCAGTTAAAAGAGCAGCACCACCTAAAAATATAGCTAACATCAGCCAAGCAACAGGCCGAGAAATTTGTTTTTTCATGAAAAACCCTTTTATATTTTGGCTAGAAAATCAATTTTAACATTTTGGTTAAGCAGCAATAAGCAAACGTATCTGCTAACCAAAATGTTAAATAAAAGTTTTCTATTCTGAAACTTCACTCATTTCAATACCAAGTGATTTAGCAAGACCTTCTCCATAAGCTGGGTCTGCTTTACTACAATTTTTTATATGGCGGATCTTTATTTCTTTGGGTGCGTCTCCCATTGCTCTAGCTGTATTTTCAAAAAGCACTTGTTTTTGCTCAGAACTCATCATTCTAAATAAATCTCCAGCTTGAGAATAATAGTCACTGTCATCATCTCGATGATTCCAATGGTCGGCGGCTCCCTCAAGGCTAAGTGCTGGCTCACGAAAAGCCGATTGTTCTTGCCATTGACCATAGCTATTAGGTTCATAACCTAGTGTCCCGCCATGATTACCATCTACACGCATTGCGCCATCACGATGATAGCTATGAACAGGGCAACGCGGACTATTTACAGGAATTGAATTATGATTAACGCCTAAACGATAACGTTGTGCGTCACCATAAGAAAAAAGTCTGCCTTGTAGCATCTTGTCAGGAGAAAACCCAATGCCAGGAACAATATTAGCTGGATTAAACGCTGCTTGTTCAACTTCAGCAAAATAATTTTCAGGATTTCTACTTAGCTCAAGTACCCCTACATCAATAAGCGGGTAGTCTTTATGCGACCATACTTTTGTTAAATCAAAAGGATTAAAAGGAAACTTTGCTGTGTCTTTTTCTGATACAACTTGGATTTTCATATTCCATTTTGGAAAGCTTCCTTGTTCTATACTCTCAAACAAATCTTTTTGATGGCTTTCTCGGTCTTTACCAATCAGGGTTTCCGCCTCTTGATCAGTTAAATTTTTAATTCCTTGTTGGGTTTTTAAGTGAAATTTAACCCAAAATTTTTCACCTTCAGAATTTATTAAACTAAACGTATGACTACCATAACCATTCATATGACGGTAAGAAGCTGGAATACCTCTATCACTCATTGTAATAGTGATTTGGTGAAGTGCTTCTGGCAGCAATGTCCAAAAATCCCAGTTATTTTTAGCACTTCTCATATTAGTTTTAGGGTCACGTTTTACAGCATGGTTAAGATCAGGGAATTTAAGAGGATCTTTAAGGAAAAAAACAGGTGTATTATTGCCAACTAAGTCCCAATTTCCCTCTTCAGTATAAAATTTGACTGCAAAGCCTCGAATATCCCGTTCAGCATCAGCCGCGCCACGTTCGCCAGCTACGGTTGAAAAGCGGGCAAAAACTTCTGTTTTCTTGCCAACTTCAGAAAAAAGTTTTGCCCTAGTATATTTTGTAATATCGTGTGTCACCGTAAATGTACCATAAGCAGCCGATCCTTTAGCGTGCATCCGACGTTCTGGAATTACTTCTCTATCAAAATGAGCTAATTTTTCCAAAAACCATACATCTTGTAGTAGCATCGGCCCACGTGGGCCAGCAGTTAATACATTTTGGTTATCGGCAACAGGTGTTCCAGTAGCAGTAGTCAAATTTTTCTTTTTATCTTCCATTAATTTTACTCCTTTTGGGATCGTACTATGTTTTTAGGAAACTTTCTCTTACTAAATAAAACTTTTTGGTGAACTTGCATTTTAATAAATCTTAACTAAGAGTTATAGTTATCAATTGTTAAACTAGTCAAGATAGCCAAGCTTATATTTGCCTAAATTAAGCAAAATTACAGGGTTAAAAAATGAAGCATTCTACTACTATTTTAATAGTTGATGATGAGCTTTTCGGTAGAAAAGCCTTAGGAGGATTGCTAGCTGGGCAGGATTATCAAATAATCTATGCAACTAGTGGTTTAGAAGCCTTAGAAACAGCAAAGCAAACCATTCCCGACCTAATTTTGCTAGATGTGATGATGCCTGATATAGATGGCTTTGAAGTTTGTCAACGATTGCGCTCTGATAATTTGCTAGCAGATATACCTATTTTAATGATAACAGGTCTTGATGACCCTCAGTCACGACTTCAAGGACTAGAAGCAGGTGCAGATGATTTTATTACTAAGCCGTTTAATGCTATAGAGTTACGTGCTAGAATACGTACAATTGCTAGATTAAATCGTTATAGACGTGTGCTACTAGAACGAGCTAAATTTGAACAAACTGTAGAGTTTTCACCTAATGGTATTATCATAATTGATTTAGCAGGAACTATTAGCTTAATTAATCCTGCAATGTTACGAATGTTGATATTAGAAAGTACTACTCCTGTGGTAGGTCAATCTATTTTTCAATTTGTATCAAAAAGCTTTCAAGAAAATTTTTCTAAACTCTTAGAACAAGGTCAACAACAAGCTGTACTTAACCAAGAAATAGAGTTTTTAGCTAGCAATAATACGACTTTTCCAGCAGAAGTAGATATTGGTGGATTCTTGCTTGAAGACAAAGGAATGTTACAAGTAATTGTTCGTGATTTAACAGAAAAGAAAAAATTACAAGCAATGCTTCTACGTAATCAAAGACAAGAAATACTAGGAACAATTTCTGGTAGCATTGCTCATGACTTAAAAAATGTTCTTACTCCAATAATGATTGCTACAGAAATGCTAGAAAACCACGTAGATGAACGCGGGCAACGCTTTATTAATATGATCAAGCGTGGATGTAATCATGGGGTGTCATTAATCCAGCAAATTCTTAAGTTTAGCAAAGGTGGCAAAGCTCAAACAAACACCATTGAAATTACTAATCTAATTTCAGAAATTCATGAAATGATTAGTTTAACTATGTCTAAAGTAGTAAAAGTTACTACTAAAGTTCCAGAAGATCTTTGGCTAGCTATTGGCGATGCAACACAACTTCATCAAGTAATACTAAATCTATGTGTAAACGCTCGTGATGCTATGCCTGATGGCGGAGAGTTATCTTTAAGAGCCGAAAATATTTTTTGGACAGGTAATAAAAATCATCCAACGTCAGGTTATTATGTTGCTATCCATATTTCTGATACTGGTATGGGCATGTCAAAAGAAACTTTAGCCCAAATTTTTGAGCCATTCTTTACAACAAAAGGCGAAGAAAAAGGAACCGGCTTAGGTCTGTTTACTGTACAAACAATTATAAGAAATCATAGTGGCTTTATTGAAGTACATAGTGAGCTTAACAGGGGAACAACTTTTACTATTTATATTCCAGCACTTAAGGTTGTTGAAGAAGAAACACTAGAGCTACCTTTTGGACAAGGGGAACATATTTTAGTAGTTAATAATGAAGTATCTTTGGGAAAAATAATTGGAGAGTCTTTAGAAAGTCATGGCTACAATGTCTTTCTAGCTAATAATTTAATAGACATAATAATTTCCTATAATAAAGCTAAAGAACAACAAATAAACATAAGCACAGTTTTACTAGACATTACCAATAGTGCTAGTAATGCTCAAGAAATCCTGGACGAAATAAAAAATATAGATAGAGAAGTTAAAATAATTTCTGTTGGAAATGAAAATCTTGTAGGAGCGGATCAATACCTAGCTAAATCACATAGCGTTTTTGAACTACTATCAACATTAAAAAAAGTAAATAGTAATAAAATTTAACTTTCTAACTCTATGAAAACAAATCTTTTAGATTCAAATAATATTTTAGCTAATCAATCTGAAGAAAAAGTCTTACGTGCAATTCTTGAAGGTACAGCAACAGCTATTGGAACAGAATTTTTTCGAGCTTTAGTTAAATATTTGGCTTTAGCTTTGGGTGTAAATTTTGCGTTTGTTGCTGAATTTGCTGAAGTTAATACTAGAGTTAAAACTATTGCTTATTGGGGGCCATCAGATTTTCGCAATAATGTGGAATTTTCCTTAGATGGAACACCTTGTAAAGATGTATTGCAAGGCAAACTTTGTCATTATCCTGCACATGTAAAAGATTTATTTCCTCAAGATGTTGGACTAGTAAAACTAGAGGCAGAAGGTTATTTAGGAGTCCCTTTAGTTAATGCTAATAATCAGATTTTAGGGCATTTAGTGGTTTTTGACACTAAACCAATGCCAGAAGAGCCAAAATTTCTTTCTATTTTCCATATTTTTGCGTCTCGTGCAGCAGCAGAACTTGAGCGCAAACGCATTGAACAAGCCTTGCAGGAAAGTGAGCAACGCTTAACAAACATTTTAGCCTCAGCAATGGACGCAATCATTGCGCTAGATGATAACTTCTCTATTACTTTATTTAATAAAGCAGCAGAAAAAACTTTTTGTGTATCAGCAAAAGATATTATAGGCCAATCTTTTCAACAATTTCTTACTCCTAAACTAACAACTGTACTTAATGAATATATTAGCAATATTTCGGCTAACCATAATAAAACTTTAAGTTTATGGTTGCCAGAAAATTTGCTAGCTCGCCGTGAAAGTGGTGAAGAATTTCCAATTGAAGCAACTATATCTCAAGCTACTGTATTAGGTAAAATTTTATATACGATAATCTTACGTGATATTAACGAGCGTAAGTTAGTGGAAGATAGGCTACAAGCACTTGAATTAGATAATTTCTATATGAAAGAAGAAATCAAAAATAGCTATAATTTTGAAGAAATTATTGGCTCATCTCCTCTAATGAAAGCTGTTTTTCAAAAAGTAAAACAAGTAGCTAGTACAGATTCAACCGTGCTAATTATTGGTGAAACAGGAACAGGAAAAGAGCTAATCGCGCACGCAATCCACAATAATAGCAAGCGTAAAAACCGCCCATTAATTAAAGTAAATTGTGCGGCACTATCGGCTAGCCTTATAGAAAGTGAATTTTTTGGACATGAAAAAGGTGCTTTTACTGGTGCTATTTCTCAAAAAATAGGACGTTTTGAGCTTGCTAATGGTGGAACTATTTTTTTAGATGAAATTGGTGAAATTTCTTTAGAAATACAGGCTAAACTTTTAAGAGTTCTACAAGAACAAGAGTTTGAGCGCGTTGGAGGTGTTAAGACATTAAAAGTTGATGTCCGAGTAATTGCAGCAACAAACCGCAATCTAAAACAAATGGTGTTAGAAAATAGTTTTCGCGCTGACCTTTATTATCGACTTAATGTTTTTCCTATTAATTTACCTTCGCTAAGGGAAAGATCTGCCGACATTCCCTTACTAGTTAGCTATTTTGTTAATAAGCATATGTCATCAGTAGGAAAAAAAATTACTTCCATTAGCCAAAAAACTATGCAAAAACTAGTAGATTACACTTGGCCAGGAAATATTCGAGAGCTAGAAAATATTGTTGAACGAGCCTTAATTTTAAGTGAAGGAAATATTTTAGAGATTGAGGAAGAATTTCTACTTTTACCTAAGTTATCATCCGTAAAATCTAATAGCAAAATAGACAAAAGTTTAGAAAATATAGAAAAAGAGCATATTCTTAAAGTTTTAGAGCAAGTAAACTGGGTAATTGAAGGCTCACAAGGTGCTGCTAAAATCCTAAAAATTAATCCAAACACTTTACGAAGCAGAATGAAAAAGCTTGGTATTGTTAGACCTTCTTAGACTACTCCTACGAAATATCGTAGCCACGAAATATCATAGCCTTGAAATCTTATTTCATTGCCTCATATTAATAATCCTCAAATATAAATTATTGATTATACAGGTTATAAAGCTTTTACTAAAATTTGTTTATTTTGGCACAAAGTTTGTTTAAGTTATTAATTAGAGAAAAATTAAAAACAAAAGGGAAAAGGAAAATATAAATGTCACAAAATAGTTTATTAGAGAAAATTAAATGGGCTTATGAAAGTTTTGTTAACGTAGAAAACTTATTACAAAGCCCTATTTTACTAGGATTAAGGCTTTATTGGGGTTGGCAATTCTTTTTAACTGGACAAGGTAAGCTAATGAATTTAGAGCAAGTTACAAGCTTTTTTACTGATTTAGGCATTCCAATGCCATATTTTAACGCTGTTATGGCTGGGTCTGTAGAATGTTTTGGAGGATTACTTTTACTCTTAGGTTTTGGATCGCGTTTTGTCAGCATTCCGCTAGCATCAACAATGGTAGTTGCCTATCTTACGGCTCATAGAGATGTATTGATAAATATTTTTGAAAAACCTGAAGACGTAATAACGGCTGAACCATTTTTATTTTTACTAACATCAATAATTATTTTAGCTTTTGGCCCAGGTTTTTTTTCCTTAGATAAAATCATTGGACATTTTGCTTATAAACAAACAGAAGATGCTTGCCAAAAACAACAAAAACTACCTGTCAAAAACATAACTCCTGTATCTATTTAGTTTAACTCTGCTACACAAAAGTTAACCACTTATAAAAATCCAACCTAACAACCCACTTTGAACCCCACATTATAAAAATTAAGGAGAACTATTTCTTTATGAGCAATAAAAAGCAAATTGTAATTTTAGGCAGCGGTTTTGGAGGTTTATACGCCGCTTTAGAGTTTGAAAAAGCTCTTGCTAGCCGTTCAGATATTGAAGTAACTTTAGTCAACCGAGAAAATTTTATTGTCTTTACTCCAATGCTGCACGAAGTAGCTGCTAGCGAATTAGATATAACTCATGCAGTAACACCTATCAGAAAACTACTTAAGCGAGTTAACTTTTTTAATGGTGAAGTAGACTATATAAATTTAGCAGCAAAACGAGTTACAGTTTCACATGGCAATGAACCCCATCCACATATCTTAAATTACGATTATCTAGTAGTAGCTTTAGGTTCTATCACTAATTTTTATAATCTACCTGGGCTTGAAAAACATGGTTTAACAATGAAAACCCTAGGCGATGCAATACATTTACGTAATCATTTAATTAAAAATTTAGAAGAAGCTGATTTTGAATGTTGCCCGTTTGTACGCGAACCCCTCTTAAATATTGTAGTTGCTGGAGGTGGTTTTGCTGGAGTTGAAACAATAGCCGCAATTAATGATTTTCTGCGGGATGCAGTAAAATTCTACCCTCATCTTAAAGAAGAAATGATTCGAGTTGTGCTAGTTCATTCTGGATCAACAATTTTACCTGAACTAGGAGACACTCTTGGCAATTATGCACAGAAAAAATTAGCTGAAAGAAAAGTAGAAATCCGCCTAAATACTAGGGTTACTGAAGTTACTGACCGTGAAGTTTATTTAAGTGATGGAACAAACATTGTTACAAACACTGTACTTTGGACGGCTGGAACATCTCCAAACCCATTACTTGAATCATTAACTTGTAAAAAAGATCGTGGTCGTATTTTAGTCAATGAATTTATGGAAGTACCTGATTTTCCTGGTGTTTTTGCTTTAGGTGATTGTGCAGTAATCCCAGATATAAATAACCCAGGAAAATGCCATCCTCCAACCGCCCAACACGCAATGAGACAAGGCATAGTTTTAGCTAAAAACATCTTAGCCGATATCCGAGGAACTAAAAAGAAACCCTTTTCATTTAAGACTATTGGGCTACTTTCAGCACTTGGAAAACGTAGCGGTGTTGCTCAAATTTTAGGAATAAATTTTTCTGGATTTATTGCATGGTTTTTATGGAGAGGAATTTATTTAAGCAAATTACCAGGCTTTGAAAAGAAAGTTCGGGTAATGATTGATTGGACATTAGATCTTTTCTTTTCCAAAGATACTGTTCAATTTATGACCGAGCGGGCCAAATCTATTTCCGAAGAACAGCCAAAACAAAAATCTATTTTTACACAGCCTAAAAAGTCAAATATCCAACCTATGCGAGCCGTAGCTGGCAAATAGTTCTATTTCCCTTAAAAATCAACCAATTGCAAAAGAAATTGCTCTTTTAGAGTGATTTCTTTTTTGTTTTTTGCTGCTCTATAGCTCAAAACACTTGTCCAAGAAAAATAAAAAGGTAAAATACTAGAGAAATAATAAAAATATTAATTTTATTTTGAGGACTTCAGCTATTAGCTAACTACTAGTTTGAGGAGAAATTATGTCAGAAGCACTTTTAAATATTGATGTTAGCCATCTTATAACAGAGGATGATGAGCCTGTGGACAATTTTTTAACTGAAAAACAAGAAAGATTACTTACAGAGCCACTTTATAGCTGCTGGAAGCCTCATAATAACCGTCCATTCCTAGTAGCAGCCAACGTTGGAGTTTTCAACAGCATTCATTTGCCAGCAATAGTTCCTGATGTATTTTTAAGCATGGATGTTGAAATTCCTGCTGATTGGTGGGAAAAAGAACATCGTTCTTATTTTACTTGGGAATTTGGCAAACCTCCTAATGTTGTTATTGAGATTGTTTCCAACAAGATTGGCGAAGAAGACACTAGGAAAATTACTCGTTATAGCCAAATGGGTGTCACCTATTATGTTATTTTTGACCCATTTAAAAAGCTAAGTGACAATTTATTAACTGTTTACACTCTCCCATTTGGCCGCCCTGTTGCCTTAAACCAAAACTTTTTTTCTGACATTGGCTTAGGTCTAACTCTTTGGGAAGGCGAGTTTGAGAATACATTTTCTAAATCTTGGCTTCGTTGGACTGATGAACAGGGTCAAGTTATTCCTTCTGGCATTGAAAAAGCCGAGTTAGAAAAACAACGAGCCGAATCAGAAAAACAACGGGCCGAATCAGAAAAACAACGGGCAGACCGTTTAGCGGCAAGATTAAAAGAACTTGGCGTTGATCCTGATTCTATTTAATCGCTTTATTTCCAAATTCATATATTTGCTTCTAAATCAATCTAAGGCTAGTTGGTTAGTTCGCTAGCTTTAGATTCTAGTCAAAACAACCAAAAATCAATTAACTCGACTTGAGCTTTTCCTTTCTTATGGTGTTAAATCTTGCTAACTAACCAAAATAATTAAAAATATCTTTTGAGGTATCCTTAAAAATAATGAAGTTATCAGACATAGCATCAAAACTTGATTGTGTTTTAGTAGGTGATAAAGATTTAGAAATTACTGGAGTAGCAGGACTTGATGAAGCGGAAGCGGGTCAACTAGCCTTTCTTTCAAATCCAAAATATACGCCTAAACTAGCCACTACAAAAGCATCTGCGGTAATTGTAGGAAAAGATTTTTCTAGCCCAACTAATTTAAGCTTGCTTCATCATTCTAACCCTTATTTAACCTTTGCTCGTGCAATAGAGCTTTTTTACACTCCACCAAGTCTAGCTAATGAAATCCACCCTAGCGCGGTAGTCTCTCAAACAGCAAAACTTGGTGCAAATATTCGTATTGGTGCAAATACTGTAATAAGCGATGATGTTGAGCTAGGAGATAATGTAGTAATTTATCCTAATTGCACAATTTATGCTGGTGCAAAAATTGGTGCTGACTGTGTTATCCATTCCAATTGTGTAGTCCGTGAATATGTACAAATTGGTGAACGTTGCACTTTGCAAAATGGCGTGGTTGTTGGGGCTGACGGCTTTGGCTATGCTAAAAAAGATGATGGTAGCTGGTATAAAATCGTCCAATCTGGCATTGTTGTTTTAGAAGATGATGTAGAAATAGGCGCAAATTCTACAATTGATCGAGCAACCATTGGCGAAACCCGAATTAAAAAAGGTGCAAAACTAGATAATTTAGTAATGGTTGGTCATGCTTCGTCAGTAGGTGAAAACACTTTACTTTGTGGACAAGTTGGACTAGCTGGAAGTAGCAAAATAGGTCGTAATGTTACGCTAGCTGGGCAAGTTGGGGTTGCTGGACATCTAACTATTGGGGATAATGTCATCGCTACGGCACAAACAGGTATCCCTAATTCTGTAGAAGCTAATCAAGTAATTTCTGGCTATCCCGCAATAGAAAACCGCGCTTGGCTAAAATCTTCAGTAATTTTTACTAAACTACCTGAATTGCAAAAAGCATTTCAACATCTGCAACGCCGCGTTGCAGAAATAGAGAAGCAAAATAATAAACCTTAAGTTCTTTTACAACTCAGAAATGGAAACAAATGTCCGGGAAGTGTGGTGAAAAGCCGCCGCTGCCCTCGCAACTGTAACTAGCTACGAAATTCATATTAAAGCCACTGTCTTAGTTAATATTAACTATCAAATAGATGGGAAGGCATAGAAAAAGTAGGTTTAATGCTAGATAGCCAGGAGACCGATTTGTTTTCCCTTCTGCGTCCTATTCTTGCGAAGGGCAAGAGAAAGGATCCTATGAAATATTTTCGTCTACATAATTTTTTACTTACTTCTACCTTAATTATTCTTTTTAGTTTTATTTCCGTTTTAGCTGCTAGTAGTGAACTCTCTGGAACCGTCAAAGATGAGTCTGGTCAATTAGTCCAACGCGCAACAGTTGTTTTATTTAGCCGTGATGGTCGTCAAATCTCTGTAATGACTGGAGATGATGGACGTTTTAGCTTTTCTAACTTAAAAGCAGATAGCTATTTTCTGCGTGTTAATGCAAATGGCTTTCGTAACACAATCAGTAATGAAATTAGTTTAACTAGCAGCGATAATAAAGACTTAGAGTTAATCTTAAAAGTTGATGGAATCAATGAAGAAATAACAGTCACGGCTGAAAATAGCTCTCAACCTGTTGATCAAGCGTCTAAATCTCTTTCTACCGTTAGTGATGAAGAAATCAGCACACGTCAAGAATTTACTGTTGCAGAAACACTTAGCACTTTGCCAGGTGTTAGACAAAGAAGCTTTGGCGGCCCAGGTTCGCTTACTTCTATTCGCTTACGTGGTCTTGCTAATGAAAACACATCTCTATTAATCGATGGCCTGCGCTTTCGTGATGCCGCAGACGTTCGCGGTACAGTTCAAGCATTAAGTGATTCTCTATTTAATGATAATGTCCAACGTATTGAGTTACTTAGAGGTAGCGGAAGTTCTCTTTATGGTACTAATGCGGTTGGTGGAGTAATTAATATTGTTCCTTATACCGGCGTAGGTGCGCCAAGTGGAGAAGTATCTTTTCAAGGTAGCGGTTTAGGGCAATTTCGAGAAGCGGCCCGCATTGGTGGAAGCTTTAAGAACGTTTTTAGCTATGGTTTTGGAGCATCTCGAATTGATACAAACGATGGAATTGATGGTCAAGACGTTTTCCGTAGCACATCTTTAAGAACTAATTTGCGCTATAACCCAACTAATAATTTTTCTATGTCGGGTGTTATTTCTTATGGACGTTCATTTTTCCAACTTAATGACAGCCCTTTCCCGATTGGCCCAGTAGGAAATGAACTTGGCTACGCTAGCGGTTCAGGCCCTGTTACTAGCTTTGTAACAGACCTTAACGACCCAGATTCATTTCGTACTACTAGATTTTTCCAAAGTGGTTTTTCCGTTCGTCATCGCTTAAATGATATTGTTAGCTATAACGCTAGTTTTAATTTTGTAAAATCTGATCGTCGTTTCTTTGATGGCCCTGCTGCATCACCTTTTTTAGTTTCGCTAATTACCAAAGCACAAGGCTTTTTCCCTAGTTTTACTAGCGATTCTCTTTTCAAAGGACGAACTTACACTTTTAACAGTGGAGTTAGTTTAAGACTTGGAAAACATAATCTTGCTAGCATTGGTTTTGAAGCAGAAAAAGAACGCTTACGTCAAACTACTGATTTTGCTGGTAAAGAAAGCTTTTCTCAAAAAACTTATGGAGTTTATTTTCAAGACCAAATTAATTATTTTGAAAACCGCTTGCAGCTTTCTCTAGCTAGCCGAATACAATTTTTTACCTTAGATTTTCCTACAACAATTGCTAGCATTCCTGCCGCAGACATCGACAAATTACGCAATATTGATATACCTAGGGCTTATACTGGCGATGGCTCAATTGCTTATTCGTTTTTCAAAACAGGAACAAAACTTCGCGCTCATGTTGGTAATAGCTTCCGCGCTCCGGCTCTAGCTGAACGTTTTAGCGCGTTTGACGGCTCATTTTCACCTGTAAGAATTGGCAACCCATTTTTAAGACCTGAAAGAGCCGTTTCTGTTGATGGAGGAATTGACCAATCTGCTTTTAATAATCGCTTAAAAGTATCTCTTACTTATTTTTACACTAAACGCCAAGAAATTATTACTAGCGGATTTGTGCCTTTTTCAAATGCTGGTAGCGGTGCAGCATTCTTTCAATCCAACAGCCGAGGCGGTTTGTCACGAGGCTTTGAGGCTTCTGTTTTAGCTAATCCAGCACGAGGACTAGATATTAACTTAGCTTATACTTATGTTAATTCTGAGCTTGATTTTCAAAATATCTTGTTAAACGCTGATGACACAAACATTAGCCCTACTAGCCAAAGGGTTTCCGGCAGCACTCGCGCTTTTGGTATTCCAAGAAATACTTTTAGCGTTGTGGTAAATCAAAATTACAAGCGATTAAATGTTAACTTTGATTTAACCGCAATTAGCGAGTTTGACAGCTTATTTTTCTCTCCAGCAGAATTTTTTAATGGATTTGCATCTCGAATTGTTCGCCTAGATGGTTATGTCAAAGCTGATTTAGCTGTGTCCTACACCATCCCATTAAAAGAAAAAACTAGCATAGAGTTATTTACTAAGGTAAGCAATTTGTTTGATCAAACTTATTTTGAAGATGGATTTAAGACACCTGGCGCGATTGGCACAGGTGGGATAAAATTCCGGTTTTAATAAATATAATTCTAGGTTCAGCAACTTGAAATGTTTGGCGAGTCTTGACAAGCCGACATTTCAAGCCTTCTCCAAAAAATATTTGCCTATTACTTAATTAGAAAAAAATTTGCGTTCTTCCCAAAATAAATTAGGCCCATCAAAAACTAAAGATAACAAATTAAGAATATCCCTACCCAAAACACCTTGATTTTGTTCAGCAATTAAAAAACGAGGTTCATTGATAGTTGGCGTAAAGGCCACAAGATGTAGTAGCATGAGAAAAACCAATGGAGTAATAAAAGGACAATGAAATCAATAGAATTAAAGCCAATAATAGAGAGATTGCTAAATATAGAAAA
>Ga0268299_1002306_pt1 | contig 23875 bp, 21 predicted proteins | sample NOBtaG_FD_193484 | JGI IMG/M metagenome (GOLD analysis project Ga0268299, IMG submission 193484) | Activated sludge microbial communities from bioreactor in Nijmegen, Gelderland, Netherland - NOB reactor | ecosystem: Engineered > Bioreactor > Aerobic > Activated sludge | place: Netherlands... | reverse complement strand
GACGAGTTCCGGGAGGCCATGGTCCGCCAGGGCAAGTGCCTGATCACGATCGACGTGGAGCGGTGGGGTCCCATCGCCACCGGCGGGTTCCCGCCCAGCCTGGCCTCGATCGACGCCCTGTCCGACCTGCTGGCCAGCGACGAGGAGGACGACGAAGGCTCCGACGACGAGACCTGGCACAGCGACGACGAGGAGTAGCGTCCTCCCGGTCGCCGCTCGGCCCGGCGACGACCTGAACCTTGTCGAGAACTACGGCGTGCGGCCGCTCTTCTCGACGCGGTTCGGCCGACCGGCGCCTCAGAAACTCGGCCAGCGGGCGCCGTGGTCGGTGGCGGCCTCCAGGGCCTTGGCCGCCCGGAGGACAGCCACGTCGCCGTGGGGCGGGCCGATGATCTGGGCCCCCACCGGTAGGCCGGCGTCGGTGAACCCGGCCGGCAGCGACAGCGTGGGCAGGCCGAAGGCCGAGATCCGGCAGTTCGACAGCATCCAGTCGATGTAGTGGGCCATGGGTTGGCCGGCCACCTCGGTGGGCCACTCCTGCTCCACCGGGAACGGCGAGATCTGGGTGACGGGGGCGATCATCACGTCGTAGCGCTCGAAGAAGGTGCACGCCCGGCGCCACAGCTCGGCCGCCCGGGTCTGGGCCCGGCCCACCTCCAGGGCGGTCATGGCCCGGCCCCGGGCCACCTCGTCCCGCACCGTGGCCTTCACGTGGGCCAGGCGCTCGTCGCCCAGACCTTCGCCGATGCCGGTGGCGAACAGGAAGGCCCGGACGGCCACGAACACCTCGTCGGCCCCGTCGAACGAGGGCTCGTCCTCGGTCACGTGCCAGCCGAGGCCGGTCTCCACCTGCTCGATGAAGGTGCGGAGCACACCGGCCACGTCGCTCTCCACCGGAAGGCCGCCCAGCGTCGGGCTCCACGCCACCCGCAGCGGCCCCTCGGCCGGGGGCAGGGGGTCGGGCACGGGCACGTCGCGGCTGAGTGGGTCCCGCAGGTCGGGGCGGCCGATGACCCCCAGCAGCAGGGCCAGATCGTCGACCGAGCGGGCCATCGGCCCTTCGATCGACAGCACCGACCAGGCGTTGCCCGGCCCCACCCGGGGCACCAGGCGGGACGACGAGCGGAACCCGACCACGTTGTTCCACGCCGCCGGGTTGCGCAGCGAGCCGCCGGCGTCGCTGCCGTCGGCCACCGCCACCATCCCGCACCGCAGGGCGGCGGCCGCCCCGCCCGAGGAACCGCCCGCCGAGCGGCCCAGGTCGAACGGGTTGCGGGTGACGCCGTAGACCGGGTTGAAGCTGTGCGAGCCGGCCCCGAACTCGGGGGTGTTGGTCTTGCCGATGGCCACGGCGCCCGCCGCCTTGATGCGGGACACGAGCAGGCTGTCGGCCGCCGGGCGGTTGGCGGCGAACACGGCCGATCCGTAGGTGGTGACGAAGTCGGCGGTCTCGGTCAGGTCCTTGTGGGCGGTCACGAGGCCGGCCAGCGGTCCCGGGTCCTCCCCGGCGGCGAGGCGGCGGTCGACGTCGGCCGCCCGGCGCCGGGCCACCTCGGCGTCCATGCCCACCACGGCGTTGACCGCCGGGTTGACCGCCTCCACCACCGCCAGGTGGGCCTCCAGCAGCTCGGTGGCCGACACCGAGCGCTCGGCGATCAGGCGCCGCTGGTCCACCGCCGAGCGCCGGGTCAGCTCCAGCGCCGCCCCAGGCGGGGTGGCCACGGGCGGTGGATCGGTTACGGGCACGGTGCTGGGCTCGACCATGGCCGCCATGGTGGCCGCCCCCGCCCGCCGTCTCAACCCCGACCCCCGTCCGGCCGTCCGGCCGCCCGGCCGCCCCGTCGACCCGCGCCGGCCCGCCGGCCCATCGACCCGCCTCGTCCCTGCCCCAACCGTGCGACGGAAATCGCGCCCCGGCAGGCAACCGACGCCGCGAAACCCCCGGAATCCGTCGAATAGGTCGCGCAGATCGGCAACGGGGCGCGATTTCCGTCGCGCAGTTCGGCGGGCCGGTCAGCCCTCGGGCCGCCAGGTGCCGTCGGCGACGGAGCGGAGCCAGGCGGTGATCGTGCGGACGCCGCCGTAGCGGGAGCCTCGCATGGCCAGCATCTCGGGCGACCAGTTCTCGATGGCGTCGGCCAGGCGAGCGGCGAGGTCGGGGTGGTCGACCAGGGCGGGGGCCGGGGCGAGCTGGACCTTGATGGTGAACAGGATGGCGCCGGTGCGAGGCAGGGCCCGCAGGGTCTGGCGCTCGCTGCGCAGCCACAGATCGGGCGGCTGGTACCGGTCGGAGGTGTCGAGCACCCCGATCTGGGGGACGAACAGCAGCGGGTGGGCGGCGAAGCCCCAGTTGCGGCGGGACACGATGCGCCCGGGCCGGAGCCGGTCGAAGAAGCGGGTGACGGTGACAGCCAGGTCGTCGGCGTAGTGGGGCACGGGGCCGTGGATGGCCTCCTGGGGGTGGCCGAGCTTCTCCAGGATCCGCCAGTAGCTGGGGAACAGCACCACTCCCGCCGTCAGGTCCCAGGCCCCGGTGTCGGGCGAGCGCTCCATCAGGCACAGGTCCTCCTGCACAAACAGCGCCGCCCGCTCCAGCGCCGCCAACCCGATCTCGTGTCCCAGGCCGTCACCCGTGACGCCCCCGGACACCAGATCTGGGCCCGACAGATCGGGGCCGGCCAGATCGGGGTGATGCTCGGCCAACCAGGAACCGACGAGGGCGGCGGCCTCCTCGCAGGCGGCCTCGCTCCCGGGCACGGCCGCCGACACCTCGGGCCGGGCCTCGGCCAGGATCCGGCGGCGCAGGGCCAGCTCCGGCTCCCGCATGCCGTCGAGGCGCAGCCAGTCGGCCTCGTCGACGGCCCGGGTGGCCATCCGCTGCTGGGGGGCGCCGCTGTGCACGCTCAACCCGTCGAGCTCGACCAGCCAGCCGTGGTCGGCCGCCCGGTAGGTGGCGTCGTCGACGGCGAACCGGTGCGGCTCCCGCCCGTAGGGGCCGGTCCGGTCCTCCTGCATCCCTGTCGCCGTCATCGCCGTCTCCTGGTCAGGCCGGGCCGCCCGGGTGGCGGCCCTACGTCAGCTGCTCGTCCCGCACCAGCCGGTGGTAGAGGTCGGCGTAGAGCCCCTCGTGGCCGAGCAGCTCCCGGTGGGTGCCCCGCTCGACCACCCGGCCGGCGTCGATCACCAGGATCTGGTCGGCCTGGGTGATCGTCGACAGACGATGGGCGATCACGATGGCGGTTCGGCCGGCCAGCGCCTTGGCCAGCGCCTCCTGCACCAGGGCCTCGTTCTCGGAGTCGAGGTGGCTGGTGGCCTCGTCGAGGATCACCACCGTCGGGTCCTTGAGCAGCATCCGGGCGATCGACAGCCGCTGCTTCTCCCCGCCCGACATCCGGTAGCCCCGCTCCCCCACCACCGTGTCGAACCCCGACGGGAGGTGCTCGATCAGGTCGAGGATCTGGGCCGCCCGGCAGGCCTCCCGGAGCTCGGCGTCGGTGGCGTCGGGTTTGGCGTAGCGGAGGTTGTCGGCGATCGACTCGTGGAACAGGTGCGGGTCCTGCACCACCACGCCCATGGCCGCCCGGAGCGACTCCTGGGTCACCTGGCGCACGTCGACCCCGTCGAACAGCACGGCCCCGCCGGTGACGTCGTACAGCCGGGGCACGAGCGAGGTGATCGTGGTCTTGCCCGCCCCCGACGGGCCCACGATCGCCACCAGCTGCCCCGGCTCGATGGTGAAGCTCACGTCGTGCAGGACCGGGGGCATCTCCTCTTCGGAGGCGGTGGACCCCGGGGTCTCCAGACCGGGCACGATCATCTCGTTCGACCGGGGGTAGTGGAAGCTGACGTTGCGGAACTCCACCCGGCCCTTGGGGTCGGTGACCTCCACGGCGTCGGGCGCGTCGACCAGGGGGCTGGGGGCGTCGAGCACCTCGAACACCCGGTCGAAGCTGACCAGGGCGGTGAGCACGTCGATCCGGGCGTTGGTGAGGCCGGTGAGCGGCATGTAGATGCGGCCCACCAGCAGGCCCATGGCCGCCAGCTCGCCCACCGAGAACGTGCCGTTGATGGCGAACAGGCCGCCCAGGCCGTAGATGAGGGCGGTGCCCATGGCCCCCAGCAGCGACAGCATGGTCATGAAGCCCCGGGTGAACAGGGCGGAGCGGATGCCGATGTCGCGCACCCGGGCGGCCCGGCTGCCGAAGGTCTCGATCTCGTCGTCGCCCCGGCCGAACAGCTTGACCAGCAGGGCGCCCGAGACGTTGAACCGCTCGGTCATGGTGGTGTTCATCTTGGCGTTGAGGTCCATCGACTCCCGGGTGATGGACTGCTGCACGTGGCCGATCCGCTTGTAGGGCCACACGAAGAACGGGGTGAGCACGAGGGCCAGCAGGGTGAGCCGCCACTCCAGCACGAACATTGCGATGAGGGTGGTGAGCAGCGTGATCACGTTGCCCACCACCGTGCCCAGGGTGCCGGTGAGGGCCCGTTGGGCGCCGATCACGTCGTTGTTGAGCCGGTTGGTGAGGGCACCGGTCTGGGTGCGGGTGAAGAACACCAGGGGCAGGCGCTGCACGTGGCGGAACAGCGAGACCCGCAGGTCGTAGATCACGCCCTCGCCGATCACCGACGACCAGTACCGCTCGAACATGCCCACCACCCCGCTGAGCAGGGCGGACAGGACGATGGCGGCGGCGTAGATCCCGAGCAGGCCCCGGTCTTCGTTGGGGATCGCCTTGTCGATGATGCGGCCGAACAGCAGGGGTGGGAGCAGGCCGATCACGGCCTCCACCACCACCGTGGCCAGGAAGCCGGCGATGAGCCCCCGGTAGGGGCGGGCGAAGCGCCAGATCCGCTGCAGCGAGGCCCGGTCGAGGCGTGCCTCCTTCACCGAGCTCGCGTCGCGGGGCCACATCATGTGCATCGCCATCATCGTTTCCCAGCGTAGAGCGCGGCCCCGGGTGGGGGACGAGCCCGGGCCGGCCCCCGGGCCGGGGCCCTTTGCCCAGGTGGGACCTGGCGCTCTGTTCGCGGTCTACATTGGTGAGGCCGGACGTGGAGCCCTCGGTGGGCCGGGCGGGCACGGTCGGCACTCGCCCCAGGACGACAACCCGTGAAGCTGCACAACTCCCAGACGAGACCCGTGCCCACCCGGTTCGATCCCTTCCTCGACGATGCCCCTCTCCGCCGGGGCTATCAGCTCCTGCTCTCGGCCGCCTGGGACGACTTCCTGCTCCCGCTGGACCGGGACCCCGGGGCGTGGCTGCTGACGTCGATCCTCACCAGCGACGACGCGGCGGTGGAGACCGTGGTGTTCCGCCAGCTGCACGACGCCCGTCCGTCGGCCCGGACGCTGGCTCTGCTGGGCGGGGCGCTGGTGCGCGACGCCGAGCTGCTGCTGCTCGGGCTGCGGACCGACCCCCGCATCCCCCACCGGGTGATCGACCTGCCACCGTCGGTGGACCACAACGAGGCCGAGGCCCTGCTGATCGACGCCGAGACCACGCTGCACGAGGCGGTGCGGATGCGGCCCGGCCTGGTCGACCCGTGGGTCCATCTGCTGGCCAGCGGGCGGCTGCTGGGGCTCGACCTGCCCGAGCTGCGGACCCGGTTCGAGAACGCCCACAGCCGGGTGCCGTTCCGCCCCGACGCCTGCCGCCAGTACCTGCTCGGTCTGAGCGCACGGGGCGGTGGATCCGACGACGCCATGTTCGAGTTCGCCCGGTGGGTGACGGCGGAGGCCCCGCCCGAGTCGGCGGCCCAGGTGGTGCTGCCGATGGCCCACCTCGAGCACGGGCTGGGGCCGATGGCCCACTCGCTCACCGAGCATCTGGCCAGCCCCGAGACCGTGCGCCAGCTGACTCCCGCCCTCACCCGGTTCCTGCAGGCCACCGGCCCCGAGGCGGGTCCGATGGAGCTGGGGCCGCTGAACGCCTTCGCCCTGGCCATGACGATCGACGATGAGCTGCCGGCCCGGCTGGTCACCGAGACGCTCCGCCGGATCGACAACCGGCCCACGTCGTATCCGTGGTCGCTCTACGAGGACGAGCCCATCGCCGACGTGTTCGCCGAGGTCCAGCGCACCCAGCTCCGGAGCGCCGCCCGCTACCTCTGACCCGCTGAGGGGCTGCGCCGGCGGGTCGAAGGCGACCGCGGCCACGTGCGGCCAGCACCGGCCGCGCGGACCGCCAGGTAGTCCCGGGCGCAGCCCGGGGCCGGTGGGCAGGGACCCGCCGGCGTTCGGGGAGTCGCCGCAGGCGACGGGGGCTTACAAGCCCCCTAATATGCTGCTTGGCGTATGACGTCGACCGCCTACAACCTCGTGATCGTCGGAGGCACCGCCGGTGCCCTCTCGGTCGCAATCTCCTCCCAGCGTTCCGGTCTCGGTCTGGTCCGGGTGCTGGCGGCTGGCAACGAGGTGGCCTTCCCCACCCTCGTGGGCTCCGAGCAGCTCGACATCGGCTACGGCGAGCCGGTCAGCTCGATCGACCTGGCCGCCGACGGCGAGCACCTGGTGGTCACCACGGCCAAGCAGACCTACGACACCCGGGCCGTGATGGTGGCGCAGCGGCCGCCCACCACCGACTGGCAGCCGCCCCTTCCCGTGCCACCCCAGCGTGTCCACGTGGACGAGGTGCCCGACGTCGTGGAGGATCTCGACGTCCTGGTGATCGGCACCACCGACCATGCGGTGGAGGTGGCCACCGCCCTGTCGAGCCGGGGGGCGCGGGTGGTGCTGGCGGCCGGCGGGATGGACCCGGCGCGCCTGTCGCCGTCGGCCGAGCGGATGCTCCGTCTGCTGGAGCGGGACCGGCGGGCCACCCTGTTGTACCGGTCGACGCCGGAGTCGATCGGCGAGGTCGACGGCTACCCCATGGTCTACTTCGGCGACCGTCGCACGCCCGACCTCCAGTTCGACCATGTGGTGTTCGCCCCGCCCCGGCGCACGCTGGAACCGGCGGCGCTGGGCATCACGCCGGCCGCCGTGGCCTCCGGCCGGGTGTGGTTCCAGGGCACGTCGGAGGCCGAGACGGGCCAGCAGGTGTCGCCCGGGTGGCGGATCGGGCTCGACATCGCCCGTTCCTGCTTCCCGGAGCTCGACCTGCCGGAGCCGACGCCGCCCACCGCGCGGCTGCGGCGCCACAGCGGCGCCATCGAGGAGCTGCGGGCCGAGCACTACAACGCCACCATCACCCAGTTCGAGCCGACCCACTCCGACCTCTGGGTGCTGCGGGTGAAGGCCGACCACGGCGACACGTCGCACATCCCGGGCCAGTACGCCTCGCTGGGGTTGGGCTACTGGGAGGACCGGATCGACGACGCCGAGGATCCCGGGCTCGACCAGCGTTGGGACAAGCTGATCCGCCGCAGCTACTCGATCTCCAACCGCATCTTCGACGAGCACGGCTACCTGGCCGACGACACCGCCGGCGACGAGCTCGAGTTCTACATCGTGCTCGTGCCCCCCACCGACGACAACATCCCCGCCCTCACCCCCCGCCTGGCCCTCAAGCGACCGGGCGACCGGATCTACCTGGGGCCGAAGGTGGCCGGGCGCTACACGCTCAACCATGTGCTCGATCCGGAGGCCACGGTGCTGCTGCTCAGCACCGGCACCGGTGAGGCACCGCACAACTCGATGGCGGTGGAGCTGCTGCGCAAGGGCCACGTGGGCCCGATCGTGGCCGCCGTGTCGGTGCGCCAGTGGGCCGACCTCGGCTACCTCGACAAGCACCGGGCGCTGGAGCGCCGCTACCCCAACTACCACTACCTGCCGATGCCCACCCGGGAGCCCGACGTGCCCAAGCGGTACATCCAGGACCTGCTGGTGCAGGGCACGTTGACCGAGCAGTTCGGGGTGGCGATCGACCCCGCCACCACCCATGTGTTCCTGTGCGGCAACCCGGCCATGATCGGCCTGCCCACCGAGGGGCCCGACGGCAAGCTGGTCTTCCCCGAGACGACCGGCGTGGTCGAGCTGCTGACCGAGCAGGGCTTCACCCTCGACCACCGTAACCAGCCCGGCAACATCCACTACGAGGAGTACTGGTAGACCGCTCCGTCCGACAGGGCCTCGGGACCGCCGGGCTTGGGATCAGCGAATACCGTCGCAGGCGATGCCGTTGTTGTCCCCGTCGAGACCGTAGACATCGCGACCGATCACCCGGGCGGTGCCAACCAGATAGGCCGGTCCGTTGCCGGAACTCGCCGGACGCTTCGAACGACCACGCGATCGTGGCCGGTCCGAGCGTGTCCCGGGCGCAAGTGGGCAATGCGACCTCCAGGCCGGGCGATCGCGGCGTGGTACACGATTCGGCTCAACGGGGCTGCGCTGCGGGGTTGCAGCGATTACACATGCTCTGACCGATGGTTGGTGAACAGCTCAGCAACCCGCCGCCTGAGCTGTCCACCGCCCATCCTCACCGGACCGTCGGCATGCGTTCCTGCCGGGTCCGAGCCGCTGGTCCCCGGCCCCGCTGAGCGGGGCGGGGGCTGCGGGCCGTGCCACCCTGGCGAGCGCCGGTCTCAGCGCGACAGCTCCTTCTGCAGGGGCGTGGGGAATGCCGGGCGGATGGGGGTCGCTCCCACCAGCGCGGCCAGACGCTCGGCCTCGGCGTCGATCAGAGCCCGGTGGTCGGCGCCAACGTCCTCCAGCAGTGCCACTGCGATCTCTCCCCCGGCGCGCTGGCCCCAACCGCCCACGATCCGGCCGTCGGCCCACACCGTGGGGCCGATGTTGCCCGAGCGGTCGAACAGCGGCTCCCGGTGGGGCCCGAGGTACCAGGCCCGCTCCTTCCACCCCATCGGCGTGGGATCCAGCGCCGGCAGCAGCGCCACCCACGGCTCGTCGCCGTCGTGACCGCCGTCGCCCACGGGCTCGAGGTCGTCGGCCAGGGCCAGGCCCGCCACCCCGCCGTCCAGCTCCACCTCGGCCACGTCGAGGCCGGTCAGGGCGGCCTTGAGCTGACGCACCGTCCAGCCCGTCCACCACTTCAGATCGTCGAACGGGGCCGGCCCGAACGTCCGCAGCCACCGCTCCACCAGATCGGCCGAGGCCGAGCGGGCCCGCTCCTCCCCATCGGGGTCTCCCGCCCCCACATCGACCGGTGCCGGGGGCGCCTCCGGGCCCAGCCACTGGTGGCGGAGGTGCCACTGGTAGCGCCGGGTGGTCCACCCGCCGGCGGTCCGCCCCCGCACCAGGCGCCCCTCGGCTGCCAGTACCCCCAGCACCCGGGACGTCGCCCCGGTGGTCACCTCGTTGCGGCTCCCGGCCCCGATCGTCATGCGAGCCGCCAGCCGGGGCACCCGGGCCGTGATCTCCCGGGCCGACAAGCCCCCGTCGCCGGCCTCGGCCAGCGCCGCGGCGACCTCGGCCTCCGCCTCGGCCAGCCACCCGCCGGGATCGCCTACACCGGCCTCGGCCAGGTAGCCGGCCAGCCGGCGCCGCTCGTTGGCCGCCACCGCCACCGACGACGAGCGCTCGACCGTCGCCAGCTGCGCGGTGGGCACCACGAACAGGGTGCGGCGCATGGCCAACACCCGCACCAGCGAGCGGTCCTCATGCAGGGCCCGGTCCATCGCCGCGAGCGACGGCTCGGCCATCCGGGCCATGGCCGACAGGTAGACAGTGGCCGGGTCGGTGGCGTGGAGCACCACCATCGACGCCGCCGCTTCCTCCACCGAGGGCGCCGCCCAGGGGCCGAGCCGGTGGCGGCGGGCCAGGCGGCGCCGCCGTTCTGCAGGGTCGAACCGTCGCACGCCCCTACGCTACGGGCCCCCGGCGACGGCCCCCGTCAGCCCTGGTCGTAGCACTGCCGAACCCGGGGTACTACGACCACGGCCCCCTTGACTTGCCCACCTGATTCAACAAGTTTGAAGCGAGACGTCACGCCAGGACGTCACGGGGGACAAAACCCGGCACACCGGCCGAGGAGAACAATGAACCGTCGCTTGCTTTCGTTCGCGGGCGTGGTGGCTGCCGCCACCGCACTGCTGGGCATCACCCCGGCCGGAGCCCTCGGGCCCCGGGTCCCCGACCCCATCCCCACCCTGATCCCCACCGGCGACGTGACCGTCGCCCTCGACACCGTGGCCAGCGGGTTCGTGAACCCGGTGGGCGGGGTGACCGCCCCCGGCCAGGACGACACGCTGTTCGTGGTGGAGCAGCGGGGCCTGATCTGGGCCGTGTCCACCGACGACGATGATGACGACGACCATGGCTCTGTCGCCCCGCGCCTGTTCGCCGACCTGAGCTCGGTCGGGCTCAACCTCGGCTGCTTCGGCATCAACTACGACGAGCGGGGCCTGTTCGGCCTGGCGTTCAGCCCCGACTACAAGAAGTCGGGCCTGGTCTACACGTACCAGTCGATGCCGGCTGCCGGCACCACCGCCCCGCCGGCCAACCAGTGCAACCTCACCCAGCCCGACCACGACAACGTGGTGACCGAGTGGCGGGTCCGCAACCCCCGCTCCGCCCGGGCCACGATCGACCCGGCCAGCCGGCGGGAGGTCCTGCGGGTACCGCACCCCCAGTTCAACCACAACGGCGGTGAGCTGCGCTTCGGCCCCGACGGGCTGCTGTACATCGCCATCGGCGACGGCGGCGCGGCCGACGACCAGGGTCCCGGCCACGCCCCCGGCGGCAACGCCCAGGACCCCGGCTCGCTCCTGGGCAAGATCCTGCGGATCAACCCCCGGGCCTCGGGCGGCCGTCCCTACACGGTGCCGGCCGGCAACCCGTTCGTGGGCCAGGCCGGCGCTCGACCCGAGATCTGGGCCCTCGGCTTCCGCAACCCCTTCAAGATGTCGTTCGACTCCAAGACGGGCACCCTCTACGTGGCCGACGTCGGCCAGAACGATCTGGAGGAGATCGACGTGGTGGTCAAGGGCGGCAACTACGGCTGGCCGGTGAAGGAGGGCTCGTTCGCCTTCGACCAGAACGGGGCCGCCAACGGCTTCGTCACCGCCGATGTGGTGGTGGGCAACTACATCGACCCGATCGCCCAGTACGACCACTGCAAGGGCCCGGTGGCCCCGGACCTGGTGGGCCCCTGCCCGCAGCGGGAGGGCGTGGCGACGGTGGGCGGCTTCGTCTACCGGGGTGACGAGATCGAAGAGCTGCGGGGCCGCTACGTCTTCGGCGAGTACTCCACCAGCTTCTTCTCCAGCGAGGGCCGCCTGTTCTACCTCGACGACCGCAACCAGGTGACCGAGCTGCGGCTCGAGGGCCAGGCCGCGCTCAGCCTCGGCCTGCTCGGGATCGGCCAGGACAGCGACGGCGAGCTCTATGTGCTGGGCAAGTCGGGGGCGGTGCCCGGCAACACCGGCATCACCGACGCCGCCAACACCAGCGGCGTGGTGCGCCGCCTGGTGGAGGCCGACGACTGAGGCTGACGGCTGACGGGCGGCCGCTATCAGGTCTGGAGGGCGAGCACCGGCGCCACGGACTCCACCGCCTGGGCCCACGACGGCGGGTTGACGGCCGGGCGGATCACGAACTTGGAGATCCCGACGTCGAGGAACGCCTCGATCCGCTCGGCCAGCCCGCTGGGTCCGACACCGATCGTGATCGCCGGGTCGAACCCGGGGCGGCGGGCCTCGATCGAGGCCCGCACCTCGTCGGTGATCCGGTCGGGCACCCACGACAGGTTCATCCCGAAGTGCTCCCGGTCGATCACCCGCCCGTTGGCCACCGCCTCGTCCTGGATGCGCCGCACGGCGCCCCCGGCCTCCTCGGGGGTGCACAGCCCGGGCATCCAGCCGTCGCCCACCCGTCCGCAGCGCCGCAGGGCGGCCGGCACCTGCCCCCCGAGCCACACCTCCAGCGGATCCTGCACCGGGCGCACGGCCAGGCGCACCGCCTCGTAGCGGCGGCCGAAGGCGCCGTCCCGGCGCACGGTCTCCCCCGCCCACAGGGCCCGCATCACCTCCAGCGACTCCTCCAGCATGGCCGTGCGCTGCGACGCCACCACGCCCTGGGCGTCGAGCTCGTCGGGCTGGTTGAGGCCGATCACGGCCAGCAGCAGCAACCGCCCGGCCGACAGCTGATCGAGCGTGGCCAGCTGCTTGGCCAGCCACACCGGGTCCCGGCCGGGCAGGATCAGGTGGCTGCCGATCTTGAGCCGGGCCCGGCGGCCGGCGGCCACCCCGAGGGCCGCCACCGGATCGAACACGGGCCCGGCGACCACGTCGGGCACCCAGATCGAGTCGAACCCGAGATCGTCGAGGGCGTCGACCAGGCGGATGTAGCCGGCCGGGTCGTCGATCACGCCGGCACCGGCGGCCACCCCGATGCGGACCTTGTAGCCCCCCGCCGCAGCCACCGCGCTCAGCTCCCGATTGCCAGCGGCAGGGCCCGGGGACCCCGGATCTGACCGGTCGACCACCGCACCGTGCCCCCGGGAGCGAGGGAGAACTCGGGCACGGCGGCCAGCCACTCCTCCAGCGCCACCCGCAGCTCGAGGCGGGCCAGGTTGGAGCCGAGGCAGCGGTGGATGCCGAGCCCGAAGGCGGCGTGCCGGTTGCGGGCCCGGTCGATCACGACCTCCTCGGCCCGGTCGAACACCTCGGGGTCGCGGTTGGCGGCCGGGAACGGCAGCAGCACCCAGTCGCCCTCCTTCACCGGGCACCCGCCCAGCTCGTGGTCCTTGGCTGCGATGCGGGCCATGGTCACCGGGGCGTAGGCCCGCAGCAGCTCCTCGATGGCGGTGGGCATCAGCTCGGGCTCGGCCACCAGGCGGCGCCGGTCCTCGGGGTGGGTGGCCAGGTGCCACAGGGCCGAGCCGATGGCCGACCAGGTGGTGTCGATCCCGGCCAACAGGAGCAGCACCACCGAGCCCCGGGCGTGCTCCCGGCTCAGCTTCTGGCCGTTCATCTCCACGTTCAACAGGTAGGAGATCAGGTCGTCGCGGGGTTCGGCCTCGTGCTCGGCGATCCGCTGGTCGAGGTAGTACTCCAGCGTGTCCTCCGGGGCGAGGTCGAACTCCTCGCCCGGGTGCTCCAGGATCCGGTAGATGAACTGGCGGAACCGGTCGCCGTCGGCCTCGGGCACGCCGAGCATGGCGGCTATCACTTTCACCGGGATGTGCTGGGTGTAGTGGGCGGCGGCGTCGACCACCCCGTCGACCACCGGCAGGTTGGCCATCAGGTCCCGGCAAAGGGCCCGCGTGGTGTCCTCCCAGCCCTCGATCACCTTGGGGGCGAACGGGGGGAGCAGGAGGCGGCGGGCCTCTGCGTGCACCGGCGGGTCCGACGTGATCGGCGGGGCTCCCCCCCAGGGCCGGGTCGACTCCGGTTTGCGGGGCGACACGATCACGCCCTGTGAGGTGTAGTTCTCGGTGTCGTGGGCGATGGCCGACACATCGGCGTGGCGCACCGGCAGCCAGGTGCCGCCGAAGCGGTCGGTGTGGGCCACCGGGCACCGCTGACGGAGATCGCTCCAGATGGCGTGGGCGTTCTCGTTGTAGGCCGGGTCCGTGTGGTCGAACTCGGTGGCCCAGTCGATGGCGGCGGACCGGTTATCGCTCGTCATGCTCACACTGTAAGTCTGGCACACCCGACTGCTCGTCGGCCGGCCGGATCGGCAGTAGGCCGCCGGGGGCGCCAGCCCCCGCAAAGTACCGCCGCAGGCGGCGCAGCGGGGTTGGGGCCCCGATGCCGATGGGGGAGGCCGACGCAGGAGGCCGCCGGGGGCGCCAGCCCCCGGACAGTACCGCCGCAGGCGGCGCAGCGGGGTTGGGGCCCCGATGCCGATGGGGGAGGCCGACGCAGGAGGCCGCCGGGGGCGCCAGCCCCCGCAAAGTACCGCCGCCAGGGGGGCGCCAGCCCCCGGACAGGAAGGGCTACCGTCTGGGAGATGGCCCGACGGGTGGCGATCGTGAAGCTGCTGGCCCGCATGGATCCGCCGGTGGACGATCCGGAGAGCGCACTGGCCGAGCACCGGGTGCTGGTGGACGGGGCCGTGGTCACGAACCCGGCCTCGCAGGTGCTGCCCTCGGCCCGGGTGGTGGTGAAACCGGAGCGCCGACCCCGGGGCACCCGCAAGCTGGCCGCTGCGCTCGACCGGTTCGACGTGGCCGTGGCCGGCCGGGTGGGCCTCGACCTGGGGGCGTGCACCGGCGGGTTCACCCAGGCCCTGCTCGACCGGGGCGCCACCCGGGTGTTCGCCGTGGACGTGGGCTACGGCCAGCTCCTGGGCTCGCTGCGCCAGGACCCCCGGGTGGTGTCGCTGGAGCGGACGAACGTGGCCGACGTGACCCCCGAGCTGCTCGGCACCCGCCCCGGGGTGGTGGTGGTCGACGTGACCAAGCTGTCGCTGCGGGAGGTGGGCCGCCAGCTGGTGGACCGGGACGTGCCGGGCCCCGGGACCGAGCTGGTGGGCCTGGTCAAGCCGCTGTTCGAGCTGGGCATCGGCGAGCTGCCCGAGGGCGACGAGCTGGCCCGGGCCCTACGGCTGGCGGAGGAGGGCCTGGTGGAGGCGGGGTGGGAGCACCTGGGGTCGATGGAGTCGCCCATGCGGGGCCACCGGGGCGCCGTCGAGTTCTTCGTCCACGTCCGCTGGCCCCGTTGATCTTGGATCTGGTGTCGCGGGCCGTCACCGGTGACGGCCCGGGACACCAGATCACCGAAGCGGCTACCAGAGATGGCGGCGGAACAGGCTGTGGACGCGCTCCCAGTGCAGCTCGCTGGCGTCGCGGTTGTAGCGCTCGGTGCCGGGAGGGGCGTAGCCGTGCACGGCGTCGGTGAACCAGTCGAGGGTGTAGGTCACCCCCGCCTCCTCCAGCGCCTTGCGCATCACCGGCACGTGCTCCTCGGGGGCGGTGGCGTCTTCGGCGCACCAGCCCAGGTAGACCTCGGCCTTCACCGTGTCGAGGTCGAGATGGGGCGAGTCGGGCGTGTCTCGCACCAGCCAGGCCCCGTGGATCGACGCCACCGCCGCCACCCGCTCGGGCATGGCCCGGGCCACCGAGATGGCCAGCCCGCCGCTCATGCAGAACCCGACGGCGCCCACCTTCCCCCCGGCCTGGGCCGCCGGGTCGGTGGCGGCGAAGCTGAGCAGAGCCTGGCAGTCGCTCACGATGTTGGTGGGGGTGACGGCCCCCATCAGCTCCCGGCGGGCATGCATGTCCTCGTCGGACATCCCGAACTCCCGGAACGGCCCGCCCCGGTAGAAGAGGTAAGGCAGAAGCACGTAGTACCCGGCCGACGACAACCGCATCGCCATGTCCTTCAGCGCCGGGCGGATGGAGGGGGCGTCCATGAGGTACAGCACCACCGGGTGCGGCCCGTCGTGGGTGGGGTGGTAGACGAAGGTCTTCATCTGCCCCTCGGGCGTGGCGACGTCCAGCTCGCGTTCGATCATGCGTCAGTTTTACCCGGGCCGCGCTCCGGGCGAGACTCGGCGGATGCACCTCGAACCCATGCAGCTGGAGACGGTCCGGGTGGACGGCGACGGCCCCGTCCGCCACCTGGTCCTCAACCGGCCCCAGGTCCACAACGCGGTCAACCCCCAGCTCGTGGCCGACGTCCACCAGGCCCTGCTGGCCATCGACCACGACTCGTCGATCCGGGTGGTGATCGTGCGGGGCGAGGGCAAGAGCCTGTGCTCGGGGGCCGATCTGAAGTCGCCCCGGGCCTCCAGCCTCGACGCCATGCTCGGCTCCAAGAACGGGGCCCGCATGTACGACACCCTTCTCAACCTGAACGCGGTGACGATCATCGCCTGCCACGGCTACATGATCGGCGGCGGTGCCGTGCTGCCCGCCGCCTGCGACTTCCGCATCGGGGCCCCGTCGATCAGCCTCACCCTCAACGAGGTGAGCATCGGCTTCAACCTGACGTGGCACTCGATCCCGGCCCTGGTGAACCTGGTGGGCCCGCACAAGGCCAAGGAGATGCTGATCCTGGGCCGGACCTATGGCATGGAGCAGCTCGACGCCATGGGGTTCTTCACCGAGACGGTGGGCGACGAGACCGAGCTGGTGCCGGCGTGCGAGCGGCTGGCGGCCGAGGTGGTGCGCCAGCCCCCGGTGCCGGTCACGGTGTCGAAGGCGTCGATCAACGCCCAGGCCATGCCCCTGGGCAAGGCCATCCAGCACCTCGACCACGTCACCGCCGGCTACATGGGCAAGAGCGAGAGCTCGAAGACCGCCCGCCTCACCTACTTCTCCGACGAACCCCGGGTCTTCGGGGACGACTGAAAGCGACGACGCACGATGACCGAACCCGATCCCACCCCCAACCCGCCCCTGGCCCTGTCGAGCATCGACGCCATGGCGGCCGAGATCCAGACCGACGGCGTCGGTCCCGTCACCGAGTCGTTCAACGCCTCGCTGATCGATGCCTACCGGGCCAACGGCGGCCAACTGCCGGGCGACCTCGCCCTCGGCCGGTTCCTGCTGCTCACCACGACCGGCGCTCGGTCGGGCAAGCGGCGCACCGTGCCCCTGGGCTACGTGCGCACCGAGGGCCGGACCTTCATCCTGGCGTCGCTGGGCGGCCGACCCGAGAACCCCGCCTGGTACCACAACCTGGTGGCCAACCCCACCGTCACCGTGGAGCTGGGCCCCGACACCTATGAGGCCGAGGCCGTGGTGCTCCAGGGCGCGGAGCGGGACCGCATCTTCGAGATCTGCGCCCGCAAGGTGTCGAACTTCGGCGACTACCAGCGCCGCACCACCCGCATCATCCCCGTCATCGAGCTCCGTCCCCTGACCTCGGAGTGAGCACCCACCGGCGGAGCACCCGCCGATAGGGTGGCGTGATGGCAGACAAGCCCGTGATCACCGTGCCCGACACCCCGCCGCCCTCCGATCTCGTCACGATCGACGATGTGGTGGGCAGCGGTGCCGAGGCCACCCCCGGCACCACCGTCACCGTGCACTACGTCGGCGTGTCGTGGTCCACCGGGCGCCAGTTCGACGCCTCGTGGGACCGCAACGACCCCCTCCAGTTCGGCCTCGGCGCCGGTCAGGTGATCGAAGGGTGGGACGCCGGGGTCGCCGGCATGAAGGTGGGCGGGCGCCGAACCCTGCACATCCCACCCCACATGGGCTACGGCGCCCGGGGTGCCGGTGGCGTGATCGCACCCAACGAAACCCTCATCTTCGTGGTCGACCTGCTCCACGTGGGTTGATCCACCCGGCGCGGCAACCTTCCCCGCCCTTCCGGGCGACCTGAAGGCGAGGGTTGCCGCCCGCCCACCCCACGGGGAGGGCGGCAGCCCGGCCTCCCCGATCCCACCCCGATCCCCCGTGGAGCTTCCCCCCGACCCCCTCCTCGGACCGGCCCACCTCACCGACCCGGTCGCCGTGGCGGCGATGCTCGCCCCCGGCCTGGCCCCCGGCGCCGGGCCGCTCCGGCTTCGGCTCCGGTACGTGGAGCACGATGTCGGCACGTCGCTCCTCGCCCGCTACCGGGCGGAGGTCGGCGATGCCACCACCGACGTCGTGGTGTCTTGCCGGCGCCGATCGTGGACGGCCGGCGAGCTCGAAGCGCCGCCCCCGAGCGGCACCCCGACCCCCGTCGACGCCGTGGCCCTGCTCGACGCGGCCGGCGTACGGCAGCCGGTGGCCGAGATGGCCGGTACCACCGTGGCCTGGTATCCGTTCGATCCGGGCCTGCCGGCGCTGGCCCATGATCCGGCGGACCACCTGCCGGCCGGGGTGGAGCGGCCGGCCGGCCCGTGGCGCAGGCTGGCCTGGATGCCCCAGCAACGGGCGGTGCTCGCCGCCGGCAACGTGGTGGTCAAGATGGAGGCCGAACCCGACCGGTTGCAGGCCGGTGTCCGGTACCTCGATCTGCTACGGCCGGTGGTGAGGACCCCCGAGGTCCTCGCCGTCCACGAGCCCGCCGGCGTCTACGTGCAGGAGCTGCTGGGCGGCCGCCCCCTCGGCCCACCCGACGCCGTCGCCTGGGCCGCCGCCGCCGGCGCCCTGGTGGAGCGCATCACCGCGGCCGGCGGCGACACCCCGGCCGACCACTGGCCGGTGCCCCGGGTCGAGCCGTCGGATCTGCTGGCCGCCACCGTCCCCGTGCACCGGCTCGTGGTCCACGCCGCCCCGGAACTGGCCTCCCGGATCGACCGGGTGGTCGTCGGGCTGCAGCTGGGAGCCCCTGCGCCGGGCGCCGCCGCCACCAATCTCCGCCTGGCGCACGGTGACTTCAACGCCGGCCAGCTGCTGGCCATGCCCCAGGGGCGGCTCGGGCTGGTCGACACCGACACCCTGTGCCTGGCCCCGGCCAGGCAGGATCTCGCCTGTTACGCCGCCAACCTGCTCGCCGGGCGGCCCGGCGATCTACCCCGGGCCGAGGCTGCGCTGGCCGGCCTGGCACAGGGCTACGGACCCGCCCCGGAGGCACTGCCATGGCTGCTGGCCGTGGCCGCGTTGCGGCGGCTCGACCGGCCCATCCGACGCTACAAGTCCAGCTGGCGCCGGCGGGTCGAGCAGCTCCTGACCGACGTGGAGGCCCTGGCCGCCCGCTGCTGATCGGCGGGCGACGGCCGGGCGCCCTCAACGCCCGGCGGGCGGCTCAGGGAGGCGGTCGAGCCAGTCGAACACGATGTCGACCAGCACCACGGTGCCGTCGGGTGCCAGCCAGCCCACCACCAGGTAGCGGTAGGAGCCGAACCGGGTGACCGCCTCGAACTGGCGGTACGCGGGATAGTCGGTCAGCACCAGGGGCAGCTCGTCGAACCAGCGGGCGAAGGCGTGGACGATCCCCGGGTGGTCCATGGCCATGAAGTCGTGGAACGACGGGCGGCCATCGTCGGTCAGCTCGCTGTGGACCGTCTTGTAGTAGCCGCTGCTCGGCTCCACCACCCGGGGCGGAGGGGGCCCCAGGGGCAGGCGCCCGGGCACGGGCAGGTCGTCGTCATCGTCGTCGGTCACGGCGGCGGGCCCGGGCCGGGATCAGGCGCTGTGGGGCAGCTGGGAGGCGACGTGCTCCAGCACCGAGCGCTGGGCCGCCACCCGGCCCCGCCTGGCCCCCGGGCTCCCGCAGGCCCTGGACTGCTCGTGCCGGGCCCGCAGGTCGGCTTCGATCTCGTCGTCGGTCATCGTGGCCGCCAGCTCGTACACGGCCTCGATCCCGCCGGTGGCCATCAGCGCCGCCCACACCTCGGGCCAGCGCCCGGCAGCCCGCAGTTCGGCGACATCGATCGACGGCATCACCGGTAACACTACCCCGACCTGCCCTGCGCCACCAGGGCCGGCCGGTGGCGGCCGGGCTCAGGCAAGGCCCTCGGTCGAGCCGCGGGCCAGATCCCGCAGCGCGGTAGAGATCTCGGTCAGATCCTGCACGGCACTGGCAACGTGCTCCGACACCGAGTTCACGGCCGAGATCACCTCACCCAGGCGATTGACGTCGCTGGTGAGCTGCCGGGCCAGCTGATCGATGGCGTCCACCGAGGCTTTCGTCTCGCCGGCCAGGGTCTTCACCTCGCCCGCCACCACGGAGAACCCTTTGCCGTGCTGGCCGGCCCGGGCCGCCTCGATGGTGGCGTTGAGGGCCAGCAGGTTGGTCTGGCCCGACACCCGGCCGATGGTCTGCGACATGGCCTTGATGTCGCCCAACCGACCGTTCAGCTCTCCGACCAGGGCTATCGCCTCGTCGAGCCGGCCCATGAGGCCGCCGCTACGGGCGTCGCTGGTCAGCGTGGACAGGCTGGAGGCCTGATCGAGCAGGCGGGCGGCCTGGGCGTCGATGGTGCGGCCCTGCTCGTAGCGGACGGTCACATCCCGGCCGATCGACACGATCGAGGATATGGCACCGTTGTGGTCGAAGATCGCCCGGTCCACCCACTGCTGCCACCGGTCGCCGCCGTCGGGACCTCGCACCGAGTGCTCGTTCACCGTCAGCGGGCTCTGGGGGGAGAGGCCGGCCAGTTGGCGCAGGTTGTGGGCCACTGCGCTCCGGGACGCCGGGTCGATCAGGTCCAGGAAGCGGGTGCCGACGAGGTCGGCCCGGGTCCGGCCGTGCTGGGCGGCGTAGGCCAGGTTCATCCACACCAGGGTGCCGTCCAGCCGGAACTGGCAGATCATCTCGGGGAGCAGGTCCAGCAGCGATGCCAGATCTGCTTCGGTCTCCTCCCCGCCGCCGGCCGGCCCGGGGGTGACCGCCGTCGGAGCGGGCGGCATCGGGCTGGCGGAACGGCGGCGGAACAGAACCATCGCCTGAACCAGTCGGCACCAGCCACTGGTCGTTGAGGCGGGCGACACGAGGCCGCTTCGCCGACGGCGCCCACCGTCCGCCGTCATGACAAGTCGATACGTTCACCCTGGTAGGACGGTTGCGGAGCGGTTACGCCCGGCGTGCCATCGTCACCATGCGGAGACAGGCACGACAGGAGGAACCGGCGATGGGCAGGCCGACACCCACGGGCGGCAACGACGAGCGGGACGGGGTCCCTCGGCGCCCGCCATCGCTCGCCCCGGACCTGGTGGTGTTGGCCGAGCGGGTGGGAAAGCACGACTGGAACCCGGTCGTCAGCCAGGACGACGAGGCCGAGATCGCCGCCTGCTGTGTTGCGCCGCTGGCGACTGCGGCAGCCGCCGATCCCGTCGCCTTCCTCTGCCGCCTGGCCGACACCTGCCTGCCGGCGGGACCGTGGGCCGCCTACGGGGCCGGCCGCCTGGCGCTGCGCCTGTTCGGCACGGGCAATGATCTGCGCTACCACCCCGTGTGGCTCGAACTCCTCGACCGGTCGCTGAGCCTGTGCCGGACCCGCCTTCTGCCCTATCCCCTGCTCCCGACGTATCTGGCGGAGCACTTCGCAGCTTGCGGAGGAGCCCCGGAGGACTGGCTGCCGTTCAGCGAGGAGCCTGAGCCGGACGAGGCAGCGATCACCCCGCTGCCTCCGGGCGAGGGGCGCACGGTGGTGGAGGGGCAGCTCGGCAGCGGGCTACGGGTCACCGTCCAGCGAGACGGCGCCCAGTTCGTGGGCCTGGTCGAGCTGGTCGATCCCGCCGGAGGCCACGAGCCCCTTCCCCAGGCCGTAGCGGCCGCCGTGGAGTGCTGGCGGGCGGATGACCTGTACGACCTCTACGTCGACATCGCCTGGGCCTTCCCGTTCCGGGCGTGGGCCGATCCGGAGCTGATGCCCTTCTTCCCCGGCCCGGTGCCGTCCGGTCCGAGCTGAGGTGAGCTGAGCGGAGGCCGGACGCACCTTGACGCCGGTCTGGCTCAGGAGATGCCGGCCGCCTCGCGGTAGCCGAGCCATCGGCCGGCATCGAAGTCGTACAGCTTGCACGCCCGGGTGGTGCGCAGATAGTCCCGCAGGCGGAGGCGGGTGTCGGTGACCGTGGCCCCCAGCTCGGCCTTGATGGCCTCCGCCGCCCGGGGCAACTGGTACCACGGGATCCTGGCGTCCACGTGATGGGGCACGTGGACGAAGATGTGGTGGAGGAACAGGTTCAGATACCAGGGGGCGCGTAGGATCGTGGTGGACTCCGTCTGGGCCCGGCGCCGGGTCCAATCGGCGCTCGTCCACCAGCGGATCTCTGGGCCCACGTGATGCAGGTACACCACCCAGCCGATCACCCCGCTGAAGAGCAGGAACGGCACCACCACCAGCTCGATCGGCAACAGCACGGCCCACAGCACCGAACCGCCCACCCACCATCCCAGGGCGGCCGAGCCCCCCAGCGCCAGCGCCGCCCACCCCGCCACCAGCCTGAAATCGGTGCGCACGGCAGCGGCGTGCTTGGGCGGAGGGTCGAAGCGGATCATCTTGTTCCACCAGACCTCGCGCAGGTAGTACGCCCCGCAGCCCAGCCACGACCACTCGAGCCGGTGCCGGAGCCGGCCCAGCCGCCCCAGCCGCCGGTACTCCGGCGGGGTCAGCGGGTGCCAGACGAAGTCCATGCCCTGCCGGGTGGTGAAGCCGTGGTGGACCCGGTTGTGGCCGACCACCCATGCCTCCTGCACGTGGAGCGACGGGAGGAACAGCACCCGGGCCACGTTGGTGTTCACCCGTCGACTGTCGAACAGGGCCTGGTGGGCGGCGTCGTGCCCGAGCACGAACAGGCCCGACACGGCCAGCCCGGCCAGCAGCTCCAGCGGCACGATCAGCCACCACTGGCGTGCGAACACCAGAGCGACGATGGCGACGAGGTACAGCAGGAGGTCCTGGGCCACAGCCATCGAGCTGCGCGCCCGTGACCGGGTGAAGCAGTTGTCGGGGATCATGGCTCGTATGGGCGCCAGTGAGCGGTCGCCCTCTGCCGGGACGGGACGGGAGAGTTGGGCCACGGCGGGAACCTATCCACGCCGTGGCCCTGCCCCTAGGGCCCAAGGTCCCGATTCCCGGCCCGTCCCGGGCCGCCCGGGCCGGGCACGGCGGTCAGCCCTCGGTCGCGGGCTCCAGCACGCAGAAACTACCCCCGGCGGGATCGTGGAGGATGGCGATGGCACCGATCCCCGGGGCGGGGAACGGGCCGTCCACCACGGTGCCGCCGGCGGCCCGGACCTTGCCCAGGGTGGCCTCCATGTCGGCCACCAGGAAATAGACCGCCCAGTGGTTGGGCACCATGTCCGGCATCTCGGCCGGCATGGCCATGGTGCCGCCCAGGCCTCCGTGGTCGCCGCCCTCGATCACGCCGTACTCGCCCATCTCGCCCATGTCCATCAGCTGATAGGTCCAGCCGAAGACCTTGGTGTAGAACTCCCGGGCCGTGGCGACGTCACGGGTCATCAACTCGTTCCAGGCCCAGGTGTCGGGCTCGTTGCAGATCTGCGCCCCCACGTGCTCGATCGGGCGCCACACGGAGAACACGGCCCCCGTGGGGTCGCCGAACACCCCCATCTCACCGGCGTCCATCACCTCCATCGGGGGCATGATCACGGTGCCACCGTTGGCGGCCACGGCATCGGCCGTGGCCTGGGGATCGCGCACGGCGATGTAGGTGTTCCACACCGGCGGCATCCCCTCCGTGCCGGGGGGCTGGCCCCCGATACCGCACACGGCGAGCCCGTTCTGGCGGGCCATCACGTAGATGCGGTTGCCCTGGTCGTCGTGCTCGTCTTCGAGGTCCCAGCCGAACACGGCGCCGTAGAACGCCTTCGATCCGTCGACATCGGGGCTCATCAGGTCCACCCAGCAGGGCGAGCCGGGTGCATGGGACGTGAACTGGGGCATGGTTGACCTCCGTTGGTCGGGCTGAAGTCCAAACCTAACCGGGGGGTGTGACAGCGGAAGCGGGCTCAGGCCGGCGTTCGCCGGCTGGCAACGCGACCATCCCTGGCATCACGGGGAGCGATCGACGCCGCCGCCGGGACCGCGGCCGGGGCCGGGGCCGGGCGACCGGCTCAGCGGCCGCAGATGCCGCTGGCGTCGAGCAGCAGCAGCTCCCGGTCGATCCGGTCCAGCAGCTCGGCGCTGCGGACGGGGTCCATCTTCCGGGCGAACAGCGCGCTCGACGCCGCCACCTTGTCGAAGTCCTCCATGACGAGGGTGCGGGGTGGCGTGGGATTGGGGTTGGTCCAGTCCACGTAGCGCCGGAAGTCCTGGTCCACCTTGTCGGCGAAGGGCGAGCTGCCCACGATCGTCTGATAGAAGGTCTCGTCGGCCAGGAAGGTGTGGCGGAAGTAGCGCTCGATCTGGGGATTGCGCTCCACCGTGTCGAGCACGTGTTCCACACAGTCGCCGGTGAGCGACCACCAGAAGCTGCCGCCGTGGGGCACCAGACCGATCGGCAGCCTGCGCCCGGGAACCGGGAGCTCCCAGTGGATCCGCGACCGGTAGAAGAAGTGCCAGTGCTTGATCCGCCGCATCGGCCCGTAGGGGCCGCCCTGGGTGTCGAACCAGTTCGGCTGGTCGAGCCGGAACATCTCCATGAACTGGTGGTCGGGGTGCTGCTCGAAGAAGGCCCTGATC
>Ga0268299_1002305_pt1 | contig 23875 bp, 24 predicted proteins | sample NOBtaG_FD_193484 | JGI IMG/M metagenome (GOLD analysis project Ga0268299, IMG submission 193484) | Activated sludge microbial communities from bioreactor in Nijmegen, Gelderland, Netherland - NOB reactor | ecosystem: Engineered > Bioreactor > Aerobic > Activated sludge | place: Netherlands... | reverse complement strand
GGCAGCAGCGCGACGCCGATCCGCATGAGCGCGGTCGCGAGCTCGAGCGTTTCGTTGACCGCCATCTCCTCGGCCCGCGTCACCAGCGCGACGGCGGCGCGCTTCGGATCGGCGAGCAGCAGCGCGAGGTCGCGCGCGGTGCTCGTGAGCGGGCCGAACGGCAGCATCTTGAGGAGCGTGCCAGGCGTGGAGAGGAGCGGCACGGAATGGCCGGTCGCGGGCGCGTCGACGATGACGAGGTCGAAGCGATGCCGGCGGCGCTTGAAGCCGACGCGCTCGTCCTCCCACTCGGCGACGCGGACGAGCGTGAGGAAGTCCTCGAGCCCGGGCGCCGCGGCCGTGACCACGCGGAACGTGTTGCTCTCGAGCAGCCGGCGGGCGAGGGCGCGGAGCTTCAGCATGCCCGTCAAGAAGTCTTCCATGATGACCGTCGGCGCGATCGCGGCCGCCGCGAGCTCGGGTGTGATCTCGGTCGGCTCGGGTCCGAGCGTGACGTCACCGAGGTACTCGCCGAGACGGCCCATCGGGTTGATCTCGACGACGAGCGTGCGCTTCCCTTCGCGGGCGGCGGCGAGCGCCAAGGAGAGCGCGACCGCGGTGCGTCCGACGCCGCCTTTGCCGGTGATGAACACGAGTCGGCGTTGCAGCACGGCGTCGAGCATCGGGAGAGCTTTACTACGCGCGGTGTGGGACATGGTCAAATGACGATCGTCGCGCGCGACGCGGACCCACGACGCCGAGAAAATTGACATCCGACGGGGCCTTCCTTACCGTCGCGCGCATGGGTCGCCGCGTGATCGATCTCCGTCCTGGTGTGAGCGACGCGGAAGCCGCGGCCCCGAAGAAGCGCCGCCGGCGGCGCGTCGCGGAGGACCCACACGCGGCTTTCGGGCGCCGCCTGCTCGAGCTGGAGCGCGAGCTCGACGAGGCACTCGCGGGGATTCGTACTCCGACGGATTACGAGGTCGCGACGTGGCTGCGCGGTGCCGGCGAGGAGCTGCTCGGGTTCTACGCCGACCTCGGGCGCGCGTTCATGCGCGGCGGCCTTCCCGGCGCGTTCGTTCGGCTGCGGATGATCGGGACGGCGGACGCGGTCGACGACTTCGGATACGACCCCGCGTTTCACGCGCGGGTGCTGCCGCTCACCCGGCTGCTCTACGAGCAATGGTGGCGGGTCGAGGCGATCGGCCTCGATCAGGTGCCGTTGTCGGGCCGGCTGTTGCTCGTCGGCAACCATTCGGGCGGGATCTTCCCGTACGACGGCATGATGATCGCCGAGGCGCTCCGCGCGCACCATCCCGGCGGCGGGCGTCAGGCGCGGCCGCTCGTCGAGGACTTCGTGTACCAGACGCCGTTCCTGGGTCCGCTGCTCGCGCGGATGGGCGTCGTGCGGGCATCCTCCCAGAACGCCAATCGTCTGCTCGGACGCGAGCAAGCGGTGATCGCGTTTCCAGAAGGGGCGAAAGGGCTCGGCAAGTACTATCGCGACCGCTATCGCCTCCAGCGTTTCGCGCGGGGCGGGTTCGTGTCGCTGGCGCTCCGGACGGGGGCGCCGCTCGTGCCGGTCGCCGTCGTCGGCGCCGAGGAGATCCATCCCGTGGTGGCGCGCTGGCAATGGGTCGCGCGCGGCCTCGATCTGCCGTACTTCCCCGTGACGCCGACCTTCCCGTGGTTCGGCGCGCTCGGGCTGGTGCCGCTGCCGACGAAGTGGCGGATCGTCTTCGGCACGCCGATCGACCTCGCCGCCGAACACGGTCCCGACGCGCATCGTGACGAGCTCCTGGTGAATCGCCTGAAAGAGGAGATCCGCGAGCGGATCCAGCGCATGGTCGTGGCGGCGCTCGCCGGCCGCGACTCCGTCTTCAGCTGACCGGCGTCAGGGCCGCGCGTCGCCCAAGACTCGGCGCACCGTATGGCCGAGGTCGTGCAGATCGATCGGCTTCGCGAGGAAGGCGGCCGCTCCGAGCCTGGTCGCGAAGCTCTGCGTCTCGGGATCGCTCTGCGCCGAGATGACGATCACGGGCGGACGCGTGATCGTCGACGCGCCCGCGACTTGCGTCTCCTTCAAGCGTCGCAGGACCTCCCAGCCGTTCATGCCGGGCATCCGGAGGTCGAGGATGAGCAGCCCGACCTTGCCGCTCGCGAGGGTGGAGAGGACGAGCTGCCCGTCCGTCACCGACGCGACGTCATAGCCGGAGCGGGCGAGGGCGCTCGCGAGCACCGTGCGGGTTCCGTCGTCGTTTTCCGCGACCACGATCATACGGCCTCCGCTCGCATGCCCACGATACCCTCGCCGCGCCGGCGTTCAGATCGCGCTCGTACCCCGTTCGCCGGTGCGAATCCGGACCGCGTCGTCGACGGGCAGCACGAAGAGCTTGCCGTCGCCGATGCGGCCGGTCTTGGCGGTCGCGATGATCGTCTCCGCCGCGAGCGCCGCTTGTTCGTCCGAGACCAGGATCTCGATCTTGATCTTCGGCAGGAAGTCCACGACGTACTCCGCGCCGCGGTAGAGCTCGGTGTGGCCTTTCTGCCGACCGAACCCCTTCACCTCGGAGACCGTCATGCCGTTGATGTTCTGCTTGGCGAGGGCTTCCTTCACCTCGTCGAGCTTGAACGGCTTGATGATGGCTTCGATTTTCTTCATGGCGTGCCTCAGAACACGTACGAGAGCTCGGCGCCGATCGTGTGCTGGTCGTCTCGCGTGTCGTCGTCGCCGATCGGCGTCTTCTCGAAGAGGGAGTTCTTCGCCGAGTCGTACCGGTACTCGGTGCGGAACATCAGACCCTCGGCGAGGACCACCTTGAACGTGGTCGTGACTTCCCAGGCGTTCTGGTAGTCGCCGAAGCCCGCGCCACCCGGCGTCGGAAGACGCACGCCGTCCGAGTCGTCGAAGTACTCGCCGCGGAGCGCGAAGCCGATCGGGACGGGCAACACGTCGACGAGATCGTACGCGAGGATGCCGGAGAACACGTTCCACTCGGCGTCGCCGCCGACGTCGAGGTCGGTCTCGTTGCCGTAGATGTAGTTGAGGATGATGGCGAAATCGTCGACCGGCTTGATCGTGGCGACGAGGTCGACCGAGCCGCGCTTCGAGTCGCCGCGATCGGGTTGCTCCGCGCCGTAGATGCCGTTGATCGCGAACGCGAACTGCTCGACCGGCGTCAGGCCGATGCTGCCGACGAAGGTCTTGCCGTCGTTCGAGTCGACGACGTTGTCCCAGCCGTTCACGACGCCGAGCATGATGCTCGCCTTGTCGCCGAACGCGTAGCTCGTCGTCACGCCGGCGTGCGTGAAGGGATCGGCCCACGAGAACGCCAGCGAGCGGCTGACGTTCGGGTTGTTCCACGGCTCGATCAGCTCGGCGCCGATGTGGGTGGCGAACTTACCGGCCTTCACCTGGAGATCCGGGAGGCCTGGGAAGTTGTAGGTGATGTAGGCCTCCTGGAGGTCGACCGAGTTCTGCTCCTCGGCCACGTTGCCGCTGGTGCCGTCGCCGTCCCAGTCGGTACCGAGGCGCTCGGCGAGCTTGCCGAAGTCGACCTTCGTCACGAAGCCCACGCCGTCCTCACCCGGTGCGCGGGAGATTTGGAGCTGGAAGAGGTCGAGGACGAAGCTGCTGTGATCCTGGTCGAACGAGCGCAACGAGATCCGCTTCGAGTCGGGATCGTTGAGATCGTATTTGTACGACGTCGCGATACCGCCGCCGAGCTTGAGCCCGAACGGCAGGTTCTTGATGTGCGCCTCGATCTGGTCGAGCCGGCGTTGGAGCTCCGAGGTGTCGCAGCACCCCGCCGGCGCTTCACCCTTGCGTTCCAGGCGCTCGAGCCGCTCTTCCAACGTCAGGCCGCCTTCGGCCAGGACGCTCTGCGTGAAGGTCAGGCTCGCGAGCCCGGCCAGTACGACGGCATACGGGAACAACCACTTCGTCTTCGTCATCGTGCCCTCCTCAGATGGCGGTGCGCGTGGGAAACGCGCGAACGAGCTGCCGAGGAGCAAGGCGGATGCCACGGGGAGAAGCGGGCACACGGTCCACGGGCCGCGAGAATGCTCCCCGCGAACCGCTCATCGGATGCCCGGCGCGCGGGCGGTGACCACAAAACGGGCAGCGAGGACCCCTCTACGGACGCGAGTGCGTGTGGTATCGACGGCGCCGATGCGGAGAAGGGGCTGAGGGTGGGAACGCTCTTCTGGATCGCCGTCGCGCTCGGCGTGGTCGAAGGGGTGACGGAGTTCGTGCCCGTGTCGTCGACCGGGCACCTCATCCTCGCCGGCACCTGGCTCGCGTTCCCCGAGGACAAGGCGGCGGCGTTCGATATCTTCATCCAGCTCGGCGCCGTGCTCGCGGTCGTCTGGTTCTATCGCGAGCGCATCCTCACCCTGCTGCGCGGCCTCGGGCACGACGCCGCCGCGCGAGCGTTCCTAGGGAAACTACTGGTCGCGTTCCTGCCGGCCGCGGTCGTCGGGCTCGCGCTGCACGACTGGATCGTCGCGGTGCTCTTCGGCCCGCTGCCGGTCGCCGCCGGTCTCGCCATCGGCGGGGCGTTCCTCCTCGCGATTGATCGCCCCGATCGGCCGGCGGCCGCGACCACGCTGCTCGACGACGTCGGGTGGGGCCAGGCCTTCGCGATCGGGTGCGCGCAGGTGGCGTCGCTGTGGCCCGGCGTGTCGCGCTCGGGCGCCACGATCATCGGCGCGCTCCTTGCCGGCCTGTCGCGCAGCGTCGCGCTCGAGTTCTCGTTCTTCCTGGCGATCCCGACGCTCGGCGCCGCGTCGGTCTACGCGCTCTGGAAGGCGCGGCACGCCCTCGTCGCCGCCGACGCCTCGATCTTCGCGGTCGGCCTCGGCGTCTCGTTCGTCGTGTCGCTCGCCGTGATCGCCGTGCTCCTGCGCTTCGTCCGCGACCACGACTTGCGCATCTTCGGTTGGTACCGAATCGCGCTCGCCGCGCTGATCGTGCTGCTGGTCGCGCGCTGAGTCGGCGACCCGCTCAGCCGAAAATCACGGTGCTGCGGCGCAGGCGTTCCGCGTCGAGCAAGCGCTGCACTTCCGTCCGCACGTACTCGGCGCGCTCGTGCAGGAACTGCTCGCGCGGCGTCCGCGGGTACGGGCGCACCGGCATCAGCGGCGGGCCGAAGCGGATGCGCCACTTGGTCGGCAGCGGCAGGTAGCCGAGCGGCCCGAGCAGGTAGAGCAGGCTCGGAACGGGAATGAAGGGAACCTTGAACGGGATCGACAGCTGCGGGATGCGAAAGAGCGAGCGCGTCGTCTCCTCCGCGCCGATGACGGCGACGGGCACGACCGGGGCCTGATGCCGCGCGCTCAGGTGTGCGACCCCGGTGCGGAAGGGACGCAGGCAGTAGGCCTGATGGTAGGGCTTGCCGAGCGCTTCTTCGCCTTCCGGGAAGATGCCGACTGCCTCGCCGCGCTTCAGCAGCGTCGCGCCATTCGTGGTCGACGCCTCGACGCCGCCGAGGCGGCTGAAGAGGCCGCCCACGTAGGGCAGATCGGTCACGAACTTCGCGTAGAGCATGCGCACGACGCGATGAGCGGGATGTTCGTCCTCGACCGCGAGCGAGATCATCGCGGCGTCGAAGGGGAGGGCCCCCGAGTGGTTCGCGGCGAGCAGCACCGGCCCTTCGGTCGGCAGGTGCTCGATGCCTTCGACCTCGACGCGCCAGTAGTACTTGTAGAGGAAGCGGAAGAACGGCTTGGCTCGCTCGCGCGCGGCCGGATCGAAGCCGAACGGATCGACGCCGCCTCGCGCCGCAGTCCTCGCCTTCCGAATGCCGCCGCTCCGCACCACCTCGTTCATCGACCGCCCCTCCCCCGGCACTCCTGCGAGCCACCAACCGCGACTGCGACCGCACCCCACTGTGCGGTTGGCGGCACATAGCACACGTCTTTCCGGATGTCTCGGACTATCTCGATGGCGCGGCGCAGCAGCGCGGGTGAAAGCCGCTCACGCTTGACGGCGTGCGCCACGCGGGGGATGCCGACGCGTGGTCGCCATCTCGAAGGGACGCTTCGCGGCCGGTCTCCAGTGTCCGAAGCGCCTCTTCCTCGAGACGCATGCCCCGGACCGCCGCGATCCGGAGGGCCCGGGTCGCGCGGCACTTCAGGAGGCGGGGATCGAGGTCGGGATCGCCGCCCGCCGCCGCTTCCCGGGCGGTGTCCTCGTCGGCGGCGATGACGGGTGGGACGAAGCGCTCGCCCGTACGGCGGCGCTCGTCGCGGATCCGGACGTGCCGGCGATCTTCGAGGCGGCCTTCGAGCACGACGGAGCGCGCATGCGGGCCGACGTCCTGCTACGGGTCGGCCCGCGGCGCTTCACGCTCGTCGAGGTGAAGCTCGGATCCAAGGTGCGCGCGTACCACGAGACGGACCTCGCGTTTCAGCTCGCCGTGCTCGGCGCGGCGGGCGTCGAGGTCGCGCGCGTCGAGCTCCTTCTGCTCGATCGCGAGTACGTCCATCCAGGGGGCGTGCCCGATCCGTCGCGGCTTTTTACGGCCGTCGATCTGACCGAGAAGGTGGTGCCCCACGTCGCGACGGTGCGGGAGCGGCTCCCTGCGATGCGCACGGTCGTGGACGCCCCCGACGTCCCGGTGATCGACCCGGGCCCGCAGTGCCTGACGCCCTTTCGCTGTCCCTTCTTCGGTCACTGCCACGTCGGTGGTCCCGACTTCCCGCTGACGGATCTGCCGCGGCTCACGGGCGAGCAACTCGCGGCCCTCGCCGCGGCGGGTGCCACGGACATTCGCGACGTCCCGGCGGATTTCCCCGGGCTCTCGCCGCTCCAGCAGCGCGCGGTCGCGTCCGTGCGGGCGGGACGCGCGATCCGCGCACCGGCGCTCGCCGCGCAGCTCGCCGCGATCCCGTTGCCGGCGCATTTCGTCGACTTCGAGACGTTCGCGCCGGCGATTCCGGTGTTTCCCGGGACGGGTCCGTTCGAGCAGGTGCCGTTCCAATGGTCGGATCACGTGCTGGAGCCGGACGGCACCGTCCGCCATCACGAGTTCCTGCACGACGAGGGCGCCGATCCCCGCCGCGCCTTCGCCGAGAGCCTGCTCGCCGCGACGGCGGACGCGGCGTCCCTCGTGGTCTACTCGAGCTTCGAGGGCGACGTGCTGAGCGCACTCGCCGCGCAGCTCCCGGACCTCGCGGACGCCCTTCGTGCGCGGCGCGACCGCATCGTCGACCTGCTGCCCCTCGTGCGGGACCATGCGTACCACCCGGCGCTCCGCGGCTCGTTCTCGATCAAGCGGGTGCTGCCGGCGTTCGTGCCCGGGCTCGGGTACGACGACCTCGCGATCCGCGACGGCCTCACCGCGTCGCTTTCGCACGCGATCCTGGTCGATCCCGCGCTCGACCCGGAGCGACGGGCGACGTTGCGGGCGCAGCTGCTGGCGTACTGCGGCCGCGACACGGAGGCGATGCTGGCGCTCTATCTCGAGCTCGGACGCCCCCTTGAGTCGCCTTCCGATCTTTGCCATCGCAGTCCGGAGGAGGAACCCCACATGGCATTACGACTCGGCGACACCGCCCCGGATTTCACCGCCGACACGACGGAAGGTCGCATCAGTTTCCACGAGTTCATCGGCAACAACTGGGTGGTGCTGTTCTCCCACCCCAAAGACTTCACGCCGGTCTGCACGACCGAGCTCGGCTACATGGCGCGCATCAAGCCGGAGTTCGACAAGCGGGGCGTCAAGATTCTCGGCCTCAGCGTCGACTCCAACGACTCGCATACGAAGTGGTCGCAGGACATCAAGGAGACGCAGGGCCACGCCCCGAACTACCCTCTGATCGCCGATCCCGAGCGCAAGGTCGCCGATCTCTACGACATGATCCACCCGAACGCGCTCGACACGCTGACCGTGCGCTCGGTGTTCGTGATCGGCCCCGACAAGAAGATCAAGCTGATGCTCACCTACCCGGCGAGCACCGGCCGGAACTTCGACGAGCTCCTGCGCGTGATCGACTCGCTCCAGCTCACGTCGAAGCACTCCGTCGCGACGCCGGTGAACTGGAAGAACGGCGACGACTGCATCATCGTGCCCTCGATCTCGGACGACGACGCGAAGAAGAAGTTCCCCGGAGGCTGGAAGGCGCTGAAGCCGTATCTCCGGATCGTCCCGCAGCCGCAGTAGACGTTCTCGTACCGTGGCGGTGGGAACCCCTGGCCCACCGCCACTCGTCAGCTCACCGCTTGAGCTTCGCCGATTTCCCGCTCGCGTTGTCGTAGGTGACCGGCACGACCGCGCGGAAGTGCCGCCCGTCGATCAGCACCGTCGCGACGATCGAGCGCGCGAGCTTCTTCCCGGTCGACGCGAGGCGGACGGTCGCCGCGAACGCATCGAGGGACGAGGAGAGGCAGAGGACGACGACGAGCAGAATCGGCATGCGAGAGCTCGGGAGATGGGTGGGGTGCCGAGCGCGTACCACAGTGCGCCCCGCGATCGTCAAAGGCGACGCGCGGGAGTTGACCACCCGCGAGGCCGTCGGTAAGCGTGCCCCGATGACCCCACGCACGACGATCATGCTGGTGCTCGTGGGCACGCTCGCCTTCGGATGTCAGAGCGCGCCCGAGACCACCGGCACCGACTCCGGCGCGCCCGGAGAGAAGAAGGCGGCGACGACGATGGCGGGCAATCTCGAGACGACCCCGAGCGGGCTGCAATACGAGGACATCAAGGTCGGGACCGGCGCGACGCCGCAGAAGGGCCAGACCGCGGTCGTGCACTACACCGGCACCCTCGCGGACGGGAAGGTGTTCGACAGTTCGAAGCCCCGCAACCAGCCGTTCACGTTCGCGCTGGGACGCGGGCAGGTCATCAAGGGCTGGGACGAGGGTGTGGCGACGATGAAGGTCGGCGGCACCCGGAAGCTCGTCATCCCGCCGGACCTCGCGTACGGCGCCAGCGGGGCGGGCGGCGTCATCCCTCCGAACGCGACGCTGACGTTCGAGGTCGAGCTCCTCGAAGTCCGCTGAGCCCGCGCGCGGCGCGGGTCGAGGCTCGGGAGGTCGCGTGACCGCATCGCCGCTCAGGGTGGTGGCGTTCGAGAGTCGCCGCGCGGTCGAGATGGCGGCGCTCATCCGGAAGCAGGGCGGCGACCCGTTCGTCGCGCCCTCGATGCGCGAGGTGCCGCTCGCGGAGCAGCCCGCGGCGCTCGACTTCGCCCGGGCGCTCGCTGCGGGCGAGGTCGACGTGCTCGTGTGCCTGACCGGTGTAGGGACGCGGGCGCTCGTCGAGGCCGTCGCGCCCGAGCTCTCGCGCGAGCGGCTGATCGCGCTCCTCGGGACGACGACGCTCGTCGCGCGGGGGCCGAAGCCGGTCGCGGCGCTCCGCGAGCTCGGGCTCGCGCCGGCGGTCACCGTGCCGGAGCCGAATACGTGGCGCGAGCTCCTCACCGCGATCGACGGTGCCGTCACCGGCGCGGGCACGGAGGGCGCGAGCGCCGTCGCGGGAAAGCGCGTCGTCGTGCAGGAGTACGGCGTCAGCAATCCGGAGCTGCTCGCCGGCCTCCGCGAGCGGGGCGCGGTCGTCACGCCCGTCGCCGTCTATCGCTGGGCGTTGCCGCTGGACCTCGAACCACTCCGGGACGCGATCCGGAGAGTCGCGGCCCGAGAGGTCGACGTCGCGCTCTTCACGAGCGCGACCCAGGTGGGACACCTGCTCCAGGTCGCCGCCGCGATGGGCCTCCGGGACGCCGTAGTCGCCGGCCTCGGCAATGCGGTCGTCGGCTCGATCGGACCCGTCTGCACGGGGGCGCTGCGCGAGGCCGGCGTCGCCGTCGACCTCGAGCCGTCGCATCCGAAGATGGGCGTGCTCGTCATCGAGACGCTCCGCGGCGCGCCGGCGCTCCGCGCGGCGCGGCCGTCCCGTCCCTAGCCGTCTCTCGACGATCCCGGGCGGGACTGGCATTGTGCCCGGCTGGTGTCCTCCTCGACGCGATTCCTGCGGGCGTGCCGGCGCGAGCCGACCGACTGCACGCCGATCTGGATCATGCGCCAGGCCGGCCGCTACTTGCCCGAGTATCGCGCGCTCCGCGCCGACCACGGCTTCCTCGAGCTCTGCAAGACGCCCGAGCTCGCTGCCCAGGTCACGCTCATGCCGATCGAGCGGTTCCCGGTCGACGCCGCGATCCTCTTCGCCGACATCCTGCTCATCCTGGAGCCGATGGGCGTCGGCCTCGAGTTCGCGAAAGGCGACGGGCCGGTGATCCATCGACCCGTGCGCTCGCGTGCCGACGTCGACGGGCTCGCGCGGGTGCCGGCGACCGAGGCGCTCGGCTACGTGCTCGACACCGTGCGGCTCGTGCGCGAACGGCTCGCGGGCCGCGTCCCGCTGATCGGGTTCGCCGGCGCGCCGTTCACGCTCGCGTCGTACGTCATCGAGGGCGGCGGCTCGCGTCAGTACCGCCACACCAAGACGCTGATGTACGCCGAGCCCGACGCGTGGCACCGTCTGATGGAGCGTCTGTCCGAGGCCGTCGTCGACTACGCGCGGGCGCAGGTCGCCGCGGGCGCGCAGGCCGTGCAGCTCTTCGACAGTTGGGTCGGCTGCCTCGGTCCCGACGACTACCGGACCTACGTGCAGCCGCACATGCGTGAGACCTTTCGCGCGCTCGCCGACACCGGCGTGCCGGTCATCCATTTCGGCACCGGGACGGCGGCGCTCCTCGAGCTCATGCGCGAGGCGGGCGGCGACGTGATCGGCATCGACTGGCACGTCGACCTCGCCGACGCGTGGAAGCGGGTCGGGTACGACGTCGCGGTGCAGGGCAATCTCGATCCGCTCGTGCTCTTCGCGCCGCCGGACGAAATCCGCCGGCGCGTGGCCCGCGTGCTCGCGGCAGCCGCGGGCCGGCCGGGCCACATCTTCAACCTCGGGCACGGCGTGCTGCCCGAGACCCCCGAAGCGCACGTGGCGGCGCTGATCGACGCCGTGCACACGCTCTCGGCGGCGCGGAGCTGAGGTGACGATGGCCGCGATCGACGCCGTCCTCCTGATCGCGTTCGGCGGGCCCGAGCGCATGGAGGACGTCCGGCCGTTCCTCGACAACGTGCTGCGGGGACGGCCCGTGCCGCGCGAGCGGTACGAAGACGTCGTGCACCACTACGAGCTGATCGGCGGCCGCTCGCCGCTGAACGCGTTCACCATGGCGCAGGCCGACGGTCTGCGCGCCGCGCTCGCCGCCGACGGCGGACCGGCGCTCCCGGTGTACGTCGGCATGCGCAACTGGTCGCCGTACATCGCGGACACGCTCGCGCGCATGCGCGACGACGGCGTGCGCCACGCGCTCGGGCTCATCCTGGCGCCCCATCGCACCGAAGCGAGCTGGCAGCGCTACATGGGCGCCGTCGATGCCGGACGCGCGGATCTCGGCGACACCGCCCCGGCGGTCACGTACGCGGGATCGTGGTTCGATCATCCGCTCTTCATCGCGACGATGGCGGAGCGGGTCCGGACCGCGCTCGCCGCGGCGCCCGACGCTGCGCTCGTCTTCACGGCCCACAGCATCCCGGTCGGCATGGCGGGCGAGTCGCCGTACGTGCGCGAGCTCCAGGCGTCGGCGCGGCTCACGGCGGAGGCCGTCGGACGGAGCGACTTCACGCTCGCGTACCAGAGCCGGAGCGGCGGCCCGCGCGATCCCTGGCTCGAGCCGGACATCAACGACGTGCTGCGCGACTTGGCGAAGCGCGGCGAAGCGGTCGTCGTCGTCGTGCCGATCGGCTTCGTCTGCGACCACGTCGAGGTGCGCTACGATCTCGACATCGAGGCCCAGGCGACGGCCGCCGAGGTCGGCCTCCGCATGATCCGCGCCGAGACCGCCAACGATCATCCGATGTTCGCGCGCATGCTCGCCGAGGTCGTGCGGGCGGACGTCGCCCGCGTCGGCGGCGGGTGAACGCGATGATGGTGCGTCCGCGCGACGTGGTCGTCGTCGGCGGCGGCATCAGCGGGCTCGCTGCGGCGCACCGCGTACGCGAGCGCGATCCGGCGTGCCGCGTGACGGTGCTCGAGGGCGGTGACCGGCTGGGTGGGGTGATCGCCACCGAGCGCGGGCAGGGCTTCCTGGTCGAGTGGGGTGCCGACTCGTTCCTCACCGAGAAGCCGTGGGCGATGGATCTCGTTCGCCGACTCGGGATCGAGGACCGCCTCGTCCGGACGCGCGACGAGGAGCGCCGCACGTTCGTGGTCCACGACGGCGCGTTGCATCCGCTGCCCGAGGGCTTCCTCATGATGGCGCCGACGCAGCTCGCGCCGCTCCTCGGCTCGCGCCTGTTCAGCCTCACGGGCAAGCTCCGGATGGCGCTCGATCTCGTCTTGCCGCGCCGCTCGGGCGGCGACGACGAGAGCCTCGACGCCTTCGTGCGCCGCCGCTTCGGCGCCGAGGCGCTGGAACGGGTCGCGCAGCCGCTCGTCGGCGGCATCTATACGGCCGACCCGACGCGTCTGAGCCTCGCCGCGACGATGCCGCGTTTCCTCGAGATGGAGCGCCGGGATCGGAGCGTGATCCTCGCCATGCGGCGGCAAGCGAAAGCCGCGGCCGCGCGCGACAGCGGGGCGCGGTGGAGCCTCTTCGCGAGCTTCGCGGACGGCATGCAGACGCTCGTCGACGCGCTCGCGCAGCGAGTGCCCGAGGGTGGCATTCGCCTCGGGGCTCGCGTGACGTCGCTCGCGCGCGCCGCGGACGGTGGATGGCGGCTCGCGCTCGCCGGCGGGGGCGTCGTCGATGCGTCGCACGTCGTGCTGGCGCTTCCCGCGTACGCGAGCGCCGAGCTCGTGCGCCCGCACGATCCGACGCTCGCCGACGCCCTCGACGCCATCGTCTACGCGTCGTCCGCGATCGTGACGCTGGCGTACGCGCGCGGCCAGATCCGCCATCGCCTCGACGGGTTCGGGTTCGTCGTGCCGGCGATCGAGCGCCGCCGCATCATCGCCGGGAGCTTCTCGAGCGTGAAGTACGCCGGCCGCGCGCCGGCGGGGCAGGTGTTGCTCCGGGCGTTCGTCGGCGGCGCGCTCGCCGAAGCGCTCGCGTCGCTTCCCGACACCGAGCTCGTGGCGCTGGCGGAGGCGGAGCTCGGCGACCTGCTCGGCATCCAGGGTGCTCCGAGTCTCGTGCGGGTCGCGCGGCACGCCCGGGCGATGCCGCAGTACCACCTCGGCCATCTGGCGCGGGTGGCCGAAATCGAGGCGGCCGCCGAGCGGCTCGGGAGCCTGGTGCTCGCCGGGAACGCCTATCGCGGCGTCGGCGTCCCCGACTGCATCCACGGCGGCGAGGAGGCGGTCGATCGCCTGTTCGATGGTCCGCGCCCACGGTAAGAGGCTCGCCATGATCCGAACCCCACTCTGCGATCTCCTCGGCATCGAGCATCCGATCATGCTCGCGGGCATGGGCGGCGTGTCCTACTCCGCCGTGACGGCGGCGGTTTCGGAGGCCGGCGGCTTCGGCTGCCTCGGCGCCGCGATCATGGACCACGAGGAGATGAAGCGGGAGATCGCGGCCGTCCGCGCCGCGACGACGAAACCCTTCGGCGTCGATCTCCTGACCGCGAGCCCGCGGGATCTGGTCGCGATGGTGGAAACCATCTGCGAGTCCGGGGCGAAGGCGTTCGTCGCCGCGCTCGGCGTTCCGACCCAGGTCGTGGACCTCTGCCATCGCCACGGGCTGCTCGTCGTCAACATGTGCGGCAAGGTGAGCCATGCGGTCCGCGCGGTCGACGCCGGCTGCGACATCGTCGTCGCGCAGGGGACCGAGGCCGGTGGCCACACCGGCACCATCGCGACCCTGCCGCTCGTGCCGCTGATCGTCGACGCGGTGAAGGTCCCCGTCGTCGCCGCGGGCGGCATTTTCGACGGCCGCGGGCTCGTCGCGGCGCTGGCACTCGGGGCCCAGGGCGTCTGGATGGGCACCCGCTTCATCGCCTCGACGGAAGCGCGGGCCCACGCGGCCTTCAAGGACAAGATCGTCGAGATCGACGAGGCGGGGACGGTCGTCACGCGCTGCTACAGCGGCAAGACCATGCGGGCGATCCGGACCCGCTACACCGACGAGTGGGAGGCCCGGAAGGACGAGCTCCAGCCGTTCCCCATGCAGGCCGCGCGCGCGACTCGGGACGGGGTCTGGAACATCGGGGCCGGCCCGGGCGCCGGTTTCGACCCCGACCGGGACTGCATGCCGACCGGTCAGAGCGCCGGAGGCATCACGGCGATCAGGCCGTGCCGTGACATCGTCCGGGGCATCGTGGCCGAAGCGGAGGCGATCCTGCGCGATCTGCCGCGGCCGGTCGCATAGCCCGGCTTTCCCCGCAAGATTTCCTTGCCCAGGGCGGGGCCGTTTTGCGATACCAGGGCCGGAGGTAACGGCCCATGAAGACGCTCCGAGAAGTCATGCGAGCAGGCTTCATCTTCGCACTCCAACGCACCGCCGCGGTCGCCGAAGCCGCCCAGATGATGGAGACCCACAACATCGGCATCGTGGCGGTCCTCGACGGCGAGCGGTTGGTCGGCGTGTTCTCCGAGCGCGACGTCGTCCGTCGCGTCCTCAATCACGGGAAGGATCCGCTCCGTACCGCGGTCGGCGACGTGATGACCACGAATCTGGTCGTCGCGGCGCCGGACGACGACTACCAGGCGGCGATGCGCGCCATGGACCACGCGAACATCCGCCATCTCCCGGTGGTCGAGGACGGACGCATGATCTCCATGCTCTCGATCCGCGACCTGATGCGGGTCGACATGGCGCGGCTGACGGAGGAGATTCGCTCCCTCCACGAGTACATGTACCAACTGCCTCATTGATTCCGGATCGGCGGTCGCCAGCCCCACATGGCGTGTCGCGTTGCGGCATTCGATTGGTCAGCTAGAATCCGCTCGCGCCCAAGAAAGGATACGACGCCATGGCCAAGGACTCGCTGACGATCACCGACAATCGCACGGGCAAGACCTACGAGGTGCCGATCGAGGACAACACGATCCGCGCCCTCGACCTCCGCAAGATCAAGACCGACCCGGAAGATTTCGGGCTCATGGCGTACGACCCGGCCTACACGAACACCGCGTCGTGCAAGAGCCGCATCACCTACATCGACGGCGACAAGGGCATCCTGCGCTACCGCGGGTATCCGATCGAGCAACTCGCCGAGAAGAGCACGTATCTCGAAACCGCGTACCTCCTGGTGAAAGGCGAGCTTCCGAAGCCGTCGCACCTCGCGGCCTTCGACTCCAACATCCGCCACCACACGATCATTCACGAGAACATCAAGAAGTTCATCGACGGGTTCCACTACGACGCCCACCCGATGGGCATCCTCGTCGGCACCGTCGGCGCGCTCTCGACCTTCTATCCGGACGCGAAGCGCATCTTCGATCCGGAGTCGCGCCGCATCCAGACCCACCGGCTGATCGCCAAGATGCCGACCATCGCCGCGTTCGCGTATCGGCATTCGATCGGCATGCCGTACGCCTATCCGGACAACGACCTCAGCTACACCGGCAACTTCCTCAACATGCTGATGAAGATGACGGAGCTGAAGTACAAACCGAATCCGGCGCTCGAGCGCGCGATCGACATCCTCTTCATCCTGCACGCCGACCACGAGCAGAACTGTTCGACGAGCGCGATGCGCGGCGTCGGCAGCTCACAGGTCGACCCGTACTCCGCGATCGCGGCCGCGACCGCGGCGCTCTACGGACCGCTCCACGGCGGCGCCAACGAGGCGGTCATCCGGATGCTCATGGAGATCGGCTCGAAGGACAAAGTGCCCGACTACATCAAGCGCGTGAAGGCCGGCGAGATCCGCCTCATGGGCTTCGGGCACCGCATCTACAAGAACTACGATCCGCGCGCGAAGATCGTACGCCGGGTCGCGAACGAGGTCTTCGAGGTCACCGGCCCGAACCCGCTCCTCGACATCGCGCTCGAGCTCGAGCGCATCGCGCTCGCCGACGACTACTTCGTGTCGAAGAAGCTCTACCCGAACGTCGATTTCTACTCGGGCATCATCTACCAGGCGATGGGCTTCCCGATGGACATGTTCCCGGTGTTGTTCGCGATCCCGCGTACGTCGGGTTGGCTCGCGCAGTGGATCGAGATGCTTCAGGACGAGGAGCAGAAGATCGCGCGGCCGCGGCAGATCTACCTCGGACCTGATGAGCGTGACTACGTTCCGGTGTCGGAGCGTTCGGAGTAGGGCGGAGGGTAGGGCGGGGTCGCGTTACTTGTCGCGCTACTTGATGATGAAGTACGCGATGGCGACGATCATGGCGCCGCCCGCGATACCCAGAGCAACGAACAGGCCTTCCATGGGTCGAGGTTCTACACCTCTCGCCCCATCGAGCAAGCTTTTTCTCACATGACGGATTCGGCGTTCAGCCCGGCGTGGCGACTCGCGGACGCGATCCGCAACGGCGAGCTCTCGCCGATCGTGCTCGTGCAGTCGTGCCTGGATCGCATCGATGCATTGAATCCGTCGGTAAATGCCTTCGTGGCCGTGCGCCGTGAGGAGGCGCTCGAGGAGGCTGCCGCACTGCAGCGTCGGATCGTGGCCGGAAAGCGCCTCGGCCCTCTCGCGGGTTTGCCGGTCGGCGTGAAGGATCTGGAAGACGTCGCCGGCCTCGCGACGACTTACGGCTCGGTGCCGTTCAAGGACTATAGGCCCGTGCGCGATTCGGTGCAGGTCGCGCGTCTCAAGGCCGCCGGCGCGATCATTCTCGGGAAGACCAACACGCCGGAGTTCGGCTTCACGGGACTCACGAAGAACCTGCTCTTCGGGGTGACGCGGAATCCGTGGAACCTCGAGCGAACGCCTGGAGGATCGAGCGGCGGTTCCTCGGCCGCGATCGCGTCCGGCATGGTGCCGCTCGTGACCGCGTCGGACGGCGGCGGCTCGATCCGCATCCCGGCCTGCTACGTCGGCGCGTACGGGTTGAAGCCGACCTTCGGCCGCATCCCCGTCGGACCGCTCGTCGCCGAGCGGCCGATGCTCACGTGGATCGACACCGTCTGCTATGGGCCGCTGACGCGTACCGTGCGGGACGCCGCCCTCTTCATGGACGTCGTCGCGGGCCCGGATCCGTCCGACCCGGAAACGCTGCCGCCGCCCGGACTCTCGTACGTCGAAACACTCGAAGCCTTGCCCGCGAAACTCCGCATCGCCGTCAGCCCCGACCTCGGCTACGCGCGCGTGCAGCACGACGTGTGGCGCGAGGTGGCGGCGGCGGTCGACGTGTTTCGCGCGCTGGGCCACGAGGTGGAGACGATCGACGAGGTCTTTCCGGATCTCGGCGTCGAGTGGGCGCTCGTGTCCGCCGCGGAGAACTACGGTGTGCTCGCCGATCGCGTCGAGACCCAACGCGAGTCGTGGGGGCGCGCGTTCTACCAGGGGTTGCAGCAGGGGAAGACGATCACGCCCGAGTTCATCGGGCGCGCCCAGCGAAAGCGCGCCGAGCTGCACGCGTGTCTCACGCGCATCTTCTCACGCTATGCGCTGCTGCTGACGCCGACGCTGCCGACCGAAGCGTTCGCGGCGGCGGGTCCGTTTCCGGATGCGATCGACGGTCAGCCGATCACGTCGGCGCTCGGCGCGGTCGCGTTCACGTATCCGTTCAATTTCTCCGGTCATCCGGCGGCGACCGTGCGTGCCGGGTTCACCGACGCCGGCCTGCCGGCCGGATTGCAGATCGTCGGGCCGCGCTTCCGCGACGACCTCGTGCTGCAAGCCTCGTACGCCTACGAGCAGGCGCGGCCGTGGAACGATCGGTGGCCGGAGCTTGCGCCGTGACGGACAACGCGTTTCGCATCGGATCGGTCACGGTCGCCCCGAACGTCGTGCTCGCGCCGATGTCGGGCATCACCGACTCGGTCTACCGGTCGATCCTGAAGGAGCAGAATCCCGGTGCCGTCGGCCTCGTCGTGACCGAGCTCATCAGCATCGAGGCGCTGACCCGGCAGAACGTCCGTACCCAGAACATGATGCGCTTCCGCGATCTCGAGCGGCCGATCTCGATCCAGCTCTTCGGCGCCGATCCCGCCCGCATGGCCGACTCCGCCCGCATGGCCGAAGAGATGGGCGCGGACATCATCGACGTGAACTGCGGATGCCCGGCGCCGAAGGTCACCAAGCGCGGGGGCGGCGCCGAGCTCATGCGGCGCACGCCCGTCCTCCAGGAGCTCCTGCAAGCCCTTCGGCGCACGCTGACGATTCCGTTCACCGTGAAGATCCGCGCCGGGTGGGACGAGAGCTCGCGGAACGCGGTCGAGGTCGCGCGCATGGCCGAAGGGGAGGGCGTGTCCGCGATCGCAGTCCACGGCCGCACCCGGACCCAGCTCTACACCGGCGACGCGGATTGGGATCTCGTCGCGCGGGTGAAGCAGGCGGTGCGCGTGCCGGTGATCGGCAGCGGCGACATCACGACCGCGGCCGGCGCACTCGCCCGTCTCCGCGAGACCGGCGTCGACGGCGTCATGATCGGGCGGGCGACGCTCGCGCACCCGTGGATCTTCCGCGAGATCGATACGCTCCAGCGGGGCCTGCCCATCGTGCCGGTCACCGCCGCCGAACGCTTCGGCGCGGTCGATCGCCTGATCCAACGTCTCGAGGACGAGCTGCCTCCCGCTGCCGCACTCGGACGGTCGCGGGGGCTCGCCTGCCGGATGGTGAAGCACCTGCGCGGCGGCGCTGAGCTTCGCGCCGCCCTCACGAAGGCGCCGACCACCGCCGCCATGCGCGAGCTCCTGGCCGCCGCCGGAACTCTTGTGTACGAATCCGCAGCGTAGTGTAATCCGCGTCGCACATCGCCACCGCGACTCGCGCGCGTGGCGTCCGTTCAGACACCTTGTTTCCCCACACACGGTGCGAGCGAGCACCGTCAACGTAGCAAGGAGGTTCGAGCATGCGCACAGCGTTGCTGAGTGTTGCGGCGGGCGTTCTGATGTTGGCCGTCGCGACCCCGGGTTTCGCGGGTGACGTGAACTGCGGGATCGTCATGAAGTCGGTGAAGATGGGCCGGTCGGCCCAGGACATCGCCGATACGATGTTGATCTCCACGGCGGACGTCGAGAAGTGCAAGAAGGAGGCGGAGGCGGCGCCGAAGGACGGGCAGCCCGCCAACGCCGAGAAGCCGGCGGCCGAGAAGGCGAAAGCGGCCGACCCCGGGCACTGAGCGCCGCGGGGTAGGAGAAGTCGACGCGCCGAGGAGCTTCCGGGCTCCTCGGCGCGTCGCGTTTCAGGAGCTCAGCATGTGCGAGATGCGGTGCTCGATGCCTCGCTGATGCATCTGGGCCCGCAGTCGCGCGAAGAGCTCGACCTTGTTGATCGGCTTGGTGAGGAACTCGCTCACTCCGAGCCGCATGCCGACGACGCGGGTCTCCATGTCGTCCTTGGCGGTCAGGAGGATGATCGGGATGCCGCGCGTCCGGTCGTTCCCGCGGAGCGCTTCGCAGACCTGGAACCCGTCCATGTCCGGCATCATGACGTCGAGGAGGATGACGTCGACCGGATGCGTGTTGGCGAGCGTCACCGCGTCGCGCCCGCCGTGGGCGCAGTGCACGACGAAGCCCTCTTTCGTCAGCAGGCGATTCAGGATGTCGACCGCGTTCCGATCGTCATCGACGACCAGCACGGTCCCCGCATTCTCCGACTCCGTCCCCACGGGCTTCACGTCCATCTCCGCTCTCCCCTACAGTAGATAGCTTTGCTGCGCGCCGGCCTGGAACGGTGCGCCCGGTTTCCGGCGCCGCAGCTTCGCGACCAGCGTGGTGCGCTTGAGGCCGAGCAGACGGGCGGCCGCCTGCTTGTTGCCCTTGGTGCGGCGCAGGGCTTCTTCGATGAGACGATTCTCGAATTCCTCGACGGCGCTGTTGAGGTCGAGCCCGTTCTCGGAGAGCGACGGTTTCGGAATGCGCTTCTCGGAGATGAACGAGCGAATGTTGTTCGGCAGGTTCTCGACTCGGATCCAACCGTCTTCCGACAGGATGACCATGCGCTCGACGAGGTTCTCGAGCTCGCGCACGTTGCCGGGCCAGTCGTACTCCCAGAGATGCACCATGCTGTCGTCGGTGATCTGCACGGGATGATCCGGACGCTTCCGATTGTGCTTCTCGAGGAAGTGCGCGATCAGCAGCGGAATGTCCGAGCGGCGCTCGCGAAGCGGCGGCATCACGATCGGAATCACCTGCAAGCGGTAGAAGAGATCCTCGCGGAACGTGCCGCGGTCGACTTCCTGCTGGAGATCCTTGTTCGTCGCCGCCAGCACCCGGACGTCGACTTTCATCACGCGGTCGGCGCCGACCGGACGGACCTCGCGATCCTGGAGCACGCGCAGCAGCTTCACCTGGAGCCGCGGGCTCATCTCGCCGACCTCGTCGAGGAAGATCGTGCCGCCGTTCGCGAGCTGGAACATGCCGGCGCGCGCGCCGATCGCGCCGGTGAAGGCGCCGCGCTCGTGCCCGAAGATCTCCGACTCCAGAAGCTCCGCGGGGATCGCGCCGCAGTTCACCGGGATGAACGGGCGGTCAGCGCGTGGCGACAGCTGATGCGTCGCGCGTGCGACGAGCTCTTTGCCGGTGCCGCTCTCACCCATGACCAGGACCGTCGCGTCGGTCGCCGTCACTTTCTTGATGAGAGCGTGGATTTTCTGCACCAGAGGGTGCTGGCCAATCAGGAACGGGAATTGATCCATACGCGCGCGTTCTCCGATGCAGTACGAAAATTGTGTGGCGTGCGTGAAAAACGTAACAGTGGTGTTTCGGGTGAACAAGATAGAATCTTTAGGATCGATGCTGTGAAAACCGCGTCGATACTGCATTTGCGTGTGATGCGACGTGCGGAGTGACGTGTGAACGCGTGTCGCGGTGTCAGTCGGTTGACATCCCTGCACGAGTGCGATGAATCGACGCTCCTTCGTCGAGAGATGCGAGTCGCATCGCGTGCTCGCACGGCGAACGAGAGGAGATCGAATGACGGTGACCAAGGGGAAGGGCTCGCGCCCGGATGGACGGCGGGCGCGCGAGCTCCGGCCGGTGGAGATCACGCCGAACTATCTGCGTCACGCCGAAGGGTCCGCGCTGATCGCGTTCGGCGCGACGCGCGTGCTCTGCGCGGCGTCGGTGCAGGAGGGCGTGCCGCCCTGGCTCCGCAACTCCGGCCGCGGTTGGGTGACCGCGGAGTACGGCATGTTGCCGCGTTCGACCCACACGCGCTCGGATCGTGAAGCCGCGCGCGGCAAGATCGGCGGCCGCACGCAGGAGATCCAGCGCTTGATCGGCCGCAGTCTCCGCGCGGTGATCGACATGACGCTCCTCGGCGAGCGCACCATCTGGATCGACTGCGACGTCATCGAGGCCGACGGCGGGACGCGCACGGCATCGATCACGGGCGCGTACGTCGCGCTGGCGCTCGCCGTACAGCGGCTCCAGCGGCAGGGACTCCTCGCGACGTCACCGCTCCTCGATCACGTCGCGGCGGTCAGCGTCGGCATGGTCGACAAGAAGCTCTGCCTCGACCTCGCGTACGAGGAAGACAGCAAGGCCGAGGTCGACATGAACATCGTCATGACGGGCAAGGGCAAGTTCATCGAGGTGCAGGGGACGGCCGAGGGCAAGCCCTTCACCGCGACCCAGCTCGAGGCCATGACCGCGCTCGCGACCGAAGGCATCGGCACGCTCGTCGGCTTGCAGAAGCAGGTGCTCGCCGAGACCGGCGGTGCCTGACGTCCCGACCCTGCCGGCGCGATTGGTCGTCGCGACGACCAATCGCGGGAAGCTCCGGGAGGTCGCGGAGATTCTCGCACCCGACGGTGTGACGGTCGTCGGCATCGCCGAGGTCGCTCCGGGCTGGTCGGTCGTCGAGGACGGCGCCACGTTCGCCGAGAACGCGCGCTTGAAGGCGACCGACCTCGCCCGTCGCACGGGCCTTCCGGCGCTCGGCGACGATTCGGGGCTCGAGGTCGACGCCCTCGGTGGCCGCCCCGGCGTGCGCTCGGCCCGGTACGCCGGCGAGCACGCGACCGACGCCGAGAACGTCGCGCTCCTCCTCCGTGAGCTCGATGCCGTGCCGGACGACGCGCGCGGCGCCGCGTTCCGGTGTGCCCTCGTGCTCGCATGGCCCGACGGCACGGTGGTCGAGGCCGACGGCCGTTGCGGCGGTCGCATCGCGCGGGCGCCGCGCGGGGAGGGTGGCTTCGGCTACGACCCCGTCTTCGTCGACCCCGAGAGTGGCCGCACGTTCGGGGAGCTCCCCGCGGAGGCGAAGAACGCGTTCAGCCACCGCCGGCGCGCCCTCGATGCGCTGCGACGCTCACTCGGTCGCGCTTGAAAGCCCTGGTATGCGGTGGTACTCCCGCCAGACGGTCGGGCCGCGCCCGACGACCTCTGACGATCATGCGAGACGGCGCGGGATGTGCGAGTTCGAGACGGGGCGTGGCGCAGCCTGGTAGCGCACCTGCCTTGGGCGCAGGGGGTCGGAGGTTCGAATCCTCTCGCCCCGATTGGCTGGCACGTTTCCGCTTCCGGCTTGCGCCAGTAGCTCAGGTGGATAGAGCAACGGCCTTCTAAGCCGTAGGTCAGAGGTTCGAATCCTCTCTGGCGCGCTCGCGACGAAAAATCAGACGACGTGGTGACTGTAGCTCAGTTGGTAGAGCACCGGATTGTGGCTCCGGGGGTCGAGGGTTCGAAACCCTTCAGTCACCCTTTCCATTCGGCCCCGTGCGGTCGGCGCGCTTCGCGCCGATCCTCCGACGGCCGTCGGCGCCTGGAGTGAATCCAGGCACCTCCCTCTCAGTGGGGGCGCGGAGTGATCCGCGCCCCGCAGTCTCCTCGCGACGTTTTCTCGGCGACGAGACGTGACAGCGTAGGTCGAATCGTCTAGATTCCCGCGTTCTCGCCAACCGAGGCGTGGGCCGGTAGCTCAATTGGTAGAGCAGCTGACTCTTAATCAGCGGGTTCGGAGTTCGATCCTCCGCCGGCCCATTTTCCCTTCAGCCTTCTGCGTGTGATCAAGAATCGTCGGTGCACTGCCGATGATTCCTGCACGATGCGTAGGCTCCTGTGGCTCGTCGCCTTCGCGGGGGCCGTCGGCATGATGGGATCGCCGGCGCGGTTCAGGTCGACGGACGGCGGAACGTGCGATCCTTCGTACCCCGACGTCTGCATACCGCCGGCCCCGCCCGACTTGGACTGTGCCGACGTGCCGCATGTCGGATTCCGGGTGCGCGGCGACGACGCCCATGGCTTCGATGCCGACCGCGATGGGATCGGATGCGAGCCATTGCGGCGTCGTCGATAGCGAGCACACCGGCACCCCGGGGACGATGCGTGCTCAGGCGGCCTTGCCTGCCGCCATCGCCTGCACGTCGGCCGCGCGCAGCATCTTGCCGCCGATCGCCCAGTCGCCCTGCTCGTACTCGCTGATGCGGACCCAGGTGACCGGGCGGAGCTTCTCGCCCTCGATCTCGATCAGGGCCTCGGTGACCTTGTCGATCATCTGCTGCTTCTGCTCGGCGGTGAACACGTTCTTGATGACGTCGATGGTGACGAGCGGCATGATGGAATCCTCCATTCGGGTTGCGGGACCGGATCGATTCCGGTGGCCGTGCCCGAGGTGATAGCGATGACCCCGCCGCCCATGCTTGCAGGTTTCCTGGAGAATCCCTGGAGAATGCCCGGATGATCTACCGGTTCGGCGGCTACGAGCTCGACCGCGGCACGATGGAGCTCCGTGGCAACGGCGCCCCCGTGCCCATGGAGCCCCAGGTTTTCGCGCTGTTGCTGCTGCTGGTCGAGAACCGGGAGCGGCTCGTCACCCGCGACGAGCTCATCGAGAAGGTCTGGGACGGTCGGGTCGTGTCGGACTCGGCGCTCGACAGCCGGG
>Ga0268299_1002304_pt1 | contig 23877 bp, 24 predicted proteins | sample NOBtaG_FD_193484 | JGI IMG/M metagenome (GOLD analysis project Ga0268299, IMG submission 193484) | Activated sludge microbial communities from bioreactor in Nijmegen, Gelderland, Netherland - NOB reactor | ecosystem: Engineered > Bioreactor > Aerobic > Activated sludge | place: Netherlands... | reverse complement strand
CGGTCGGCCTGGCGTGGACAGGGCTCGTGGTGGTGGCGGCCGGCCTCGCACTCGCGCTCTGGGCGGTGCTCACGTTCCGTGCGGCGCGTACACCGGTGGAGCCCTGGAAGGCGACCCGCAGCATCGTGGACCGCGGGCCGTTCGCCTTCTCGCGGAACCCGATCTACCTCGCGTTCGCGCTCGTGACGCTCGGGGTGGGCTTGTGGATCAACCGCCTCGCGGTGGTCGTCATGGTGCTGCCCGCGTTCGTCATCACCGACCTCGCCCTCGTGCGCCGCGAGGAGGCCTACCTCACGCGGAAGTTCGGCGAGACATACCTGGCGTATCGCCGGCGGGTGCGGCGGTGGATTTGATGCGGTAGCTCAGCAGCAGGCGCGGCCCGTCGCGCCGCAACACGAGCTCGGTGCCGCAGCGGCGGCAGGTCGCTCGCCAGGGCAGCACCGGCGGGAAATCCGTCACTGGCGCCGCGCAGTGCGGGCAGAAGGTCTCCGGCGGCGCCGCCGGCACACCCGCGGTCGGCAGGCCTTGTGCGGCGGTCACCAGCATCAAGGCGGTCTGCGCGAGGATCCGCTGCTTGTCGGGGTCCATCGTGAACAGCTCCGCCGGCGTCGCGAGCCCGCGCGAGACGATCGCATCGACCTCCACCTGCGTGAGGGCATCACGCGCGCCCGGCTTGCGGGCCGCGTCGCCGCCGGCGAGGTAGCGCTTGGTCATGCGGCCCACCGTCCAGATCGCCAGGATGGTGCACAGGCCGAAGATGACGACGATGATCAGCGGATTGGGATTAGCCATGCCGGAGCTCGAAGATCGTGATCGCGTGCACGTGGGATCCGACGGGAGACGCGGGAACGGTCGGTCGCGTTTCGCGGTGTATCACACGGTGCACCAGGCCCCGGGCGGCTGACGCATCGAGGAAGGCACTCAACGCCACCCGCCCCTGGTCGGCGAGCAACGCACGTCCGCCGGGCGCCAGCGCGCGTGCGATCACCTCGGAGACCAGCGTCGCATGCGGCGGCTCGTACAGCACGTCCGCCGCGACGACCAACTCGTACCGGCCGAGGTCGTCGGGGAGGGCGCGCCAGTCGACCATCCGCGTGGTCGGCGCGCGCCCGGTGTTGCGCAGCGCGTTGCGCGCGGTGATCAGCGTGGCGTCGGCGTAGTAGTCGGTCGCGGTGACGTCGTAGCCGGCGCGCAGCGCGGCGATGGTCACGAGACCGAGACCGCAACCGAGCTCCAGCGCCCGCGGCCGCCGGCCATCCACAGGCGCGGCTCCCGTGGGATGTGGCGCGCCGGCCCCGCCCAGCGCGGTCTCGATGAACGACGCGAGGATGATGGACGCCGACCAGAGGTCCGCCCAGTAGGGCAGACGCTCGTCCTTGGCGAAATCCGCCTCGCTGATGAGGTCGTCCGCGCTGCGCGGCTTCTCGAGCGTCACGCGCCCGAAGGGCATCTCCACCGGCTCCTCGACGAGCATGAAGCGCTGGTCCAGCGCGCGCAGCGAGGCGCTCAGGCCCTCCGGCGGTGTGCTCACAGGGTGAACGCGGTGGCGGACGCTGCGTGGTCGCCGAGCAGCAGCGCCGAGAGCGATTCGCCCGCCTCCACGGTCGAGCGGTCCTCGGGTACCACCAGCAGCGCGTTCGCGAGCGACATCGACGTGAGGATCGCCGAGCCCTGCGGCCCGGTGAGCCGCGCATGCAGGCTCCCGTCCGCCTGTGGCGTCACCACGGCGCGCAGGAAGTGCGTCAGCCGCGCGTGGATCGTCACCGGTTCGTCGAGCTGCACCCGGACCGGGCGATGGTGCACGGCACGATGGCCGAGCATGCGTCGCACGGCCGGCCGCAGGAAGAGCTCGGCCGTCACCATCGCCGAGACCGGGTTGCCCGGCAGGCCCAGCCAGGGCGTGCTGCCGACGCGACCGAAGCCCAGCGGGGCGCCGGGCCGCATGCGCACCTTCCAGAAGTCCAGCGCCGCACCCAGCGACTCCAACGCCGCACGCGTGTGGTCGAACTCGCCGACGGAGACGCCGGCGGTGGTCACCAGCAGGTCCGGCGACTCCGCCAACGCGCGCGCGAGCAGCGCCTGCATGTCCGGCAGGGAGTCGCGACAATGGCCGAGGTCGATCGCCTCGCCGCCATTCGCTTCCACCAGCGCGGCGATCGTGTAGGCGTTGGAACTCACGATGCGACGGCCCGCGAGCACCTGGTCGAATCGGTGGAGGTCGACCAGCTCGTCACCCGAGCCGATGATCACGACGCGTGGACGACGGTGCACGGGCACCTCCGCGCACCCCACGGACGCGAGCACTCCCAGTTGCGCGGGCCCGATGACCGTGCCCTGCGGCAGCGCGACGGCGCCGGCCTGCAAGTCCTCGCCGCGCGGCCGCAGGTTCTTCCCGGCGTCCCGCGCCGAGGTCACGCGCACCCGCGACACGCCGCCGTCGGTGTCCTCCACGCGGATCACCGAGTCGGCACCGTCGGGCACCGGCGCGCCGGTCATCACCCGGATCGCCTCGCCCGGTGCGAGTACGCGCGTGGGGAAGGCACCCGCGGCGACGGTCTCCAGCACCGGCAGCTCCGCCGGTTCCGCGGCGCTCGCGCCGGCCACGTCCACGGCGCGCACGGCGTAGCCGTCCATCGCCGAGTTGGTCCAGTGCGGCAGCGTGACGGGCGACACGGCGTCACGCGCCAACACGCGCCCGCGCGCCGCGCGCAGCGCCACCGTCTCGGTCGGCAGCGGCGCGAACGCCGCCGTGATCCGTTCCGCCGCGTCGGGGACCGAGAGCATCAGCGGTCGAGCGCCGTGCCGGCCAGCCAGACCGCGATCGCGTCCTGCACCCGCTCGACCTCGCGGTTGGGCACCACGTGGTTGTTCGCGAGCATCGAGACCAGCAGCAAGCGTCCGTCACCGCTGGTCAGGTACCCCGAGAGCGCACGTGCCTTGTCGAGCGTGCCGGTCTTCGCGCGCAAGTTGCCCTCCGCGGGTGACCCGCGCATGCGCGTGCGCAGCGTGCCTTCGCGCCCGGCGACCGGCAGGGCGTCGTAGAAGACGCGGAAGTCCGGGTGCCGGCGCATCGTGTCGAGCACGCGGAGCACGGTCTCGGGCGTGAGGTAGTCGTGGCGCGAGAGGCCACTGCCGTCGCGCACGGCGAACCCGGCGCTGTCGATGCCCCAGGCGACGAGTTGCCGTTCGACGACGACGCGGCCGCTGTCCGCCGTGCCCACACCCGTGCGGTGCAGCCCCAGCGTCTTGAACAGCAACTCGCCGATCTGGTTCTGCGAGGGCTTCTCGAAGCGGGCGAGCACCTGCGCGAGCGGCGGTGAGCGGCGCGAGGCGAGCGTGACCATGCCCGTGGTGTCGGCGATGCTCCGTGCATCGACGCCACCGCGCAGCACGATCCCACGCGCGAGCAGTACCTCGGCGAACGCGTCGAGCCAGGCGCCCGCCGGATCGCGCAGCGCCACGTCCACGGTCACGGAGTCACCGGCGCGGACGCGGCCGGTGAGGGTCAGCGCCGGTCGAGCACCACGCACGTCGGCGGTCCACTGTACCCGCGAGCGCCCGGTGTCCGCCGTGACGACATCCACGCGCGCGAGCTCCGGCACCACGCGGCTCGGCGCGCGACGCACCTGCACGGGCTGCCCCGCGATGGCGCCGCCGACCACGGTGATCGTCGCGTAGCCTTCGTTGAAGAACAGCTCGTCCACCGGCGCCGAGTACGAGTAGTCGAGGTCGTCCCAGGCCCAGCCGTATCCGAGGGTCGAATCCGGGAAGTGATCGGCCCCGCGCAACAGCCGCCCGGTGACCTCGCGGATGCCGCGCGCATGGAGGCTGTCAGCGAACGCGCGCATCGGCGCGAGCACGTCGCCGCCGGCGAGGGAATCGCTCCAGGTGGGATCGCCCGCCGCGACCACGGCGAGGTCACCCGTGAGGACGCCATCCACGGGTGAGGCGGCACCGAGCACGCGTGTCTCCCAGCGGTACTCCGCGCCGAGGACGGCGAGCGCGACCGCACCCGTCACCAGCTTCTGGTTGGAGGCGGGCATGAACAGCTTGCCCGCATTGCGCGAGTACAGCGTGTCGCCGTGCACCGGGTCCACCACGAGCACGCCCCAGTGCGCCGAGCGGAACACGCGGTCGTCGAGCAGCGAATCCGCCAGCGTGCGGAGCCCGCGCCGTGCGGTCGTGCCCACGCGTGCCGGCGCCTCGGTCCAACGCGGTCCCGCGGTCGTGGTGCCGGGCTCGGTGGCGGCATCCGGCGTCGGGACGACACTCGGGCGCGCCTGGCACGCCGCACCGACGATCGGTGTGGCGAGCAGCACCCAGAGCAGCGCGGAGCGGTGGAGGCAGGAGCGGGTCATGGCGGGGCCGGTGAGTGGGGGCGCGGTCAGCGGGGCGTGAGGAAGCGGCGCTCGGTCCAAGCGACCAGCGCCTCGAACCAGTCGGCGGTGTCGAGGGCGAAGTTTGCCCCCGCAAAATCGCGCGCGGGCAGGTCGCTGACGAGGGCCTCCCAGCTGCGATCGTCGGCCGACGCGTCGCGCCACAGCGGCTCGGCGTGCACCGCCGCCCGGGCGATCTCGACCTTCGGCAATGCCGAGGTCTTGTAGCCCTCGCAGAGCACGAGGTCGGCGTCGGCGAAGTACGTCGCGGCGATCACCTCCGGCGCGAGCGGCCGGTCCCAACGCTGCACGAGCGCGAAGGTATCGGGAGCGGCCATCGCCACCCGCTCGGCGTTGCCCTCGTGGAAGTGGCGGTAGGTGTCGCGTCCTTCGGACTCGAGTGCGAAGGTGTGCGAGCTGTGCTTGAGTGTCATCACGCGATGCCCGCGGGCGGTGAGTGCCGCCGCCAATCGCACCACCAGGGTCGTCTTGCCGGCGTGCTTCCGCCCCACCACGGCGAGCATGGGTGGCGTGCGCGGCAAGTCGGCCGGCGCGTTGACGTTGGCGAACAGGCGCGCCGGCTCGCCGAAGCGTCGCACCTCGTCGAGCGGCAGGCGCGCGACGCGGACCGCATCGTGGAAGGCGACCGCGCGGCGGTCACCCGCGTCGAGGCTGGCGGCGATCGCCGGCCGGCAGCGCGCCGAGTACCAGGCGCAGAGCGGCTCGAGCCCGCGCGGGGAACCGTCATGCTCGGGCAGGACCGCATCGACGTCGCCGCGCTCGCCGCGCGCGCGCAGCGCGCGGAGCAGCGCCCGGTCCACGAACGGCATGTCCCAGGCCACCACGATCGCGGCGTCGCCGGCGTGTGTGAGTGCGGTGAGCAAGCCGCCGAGGGCACCTTCACCCGGCCGCAGGTCGCGCACGAGCGGCACACCGGGCAGCCATGAGGAGGCATCGTCGGCGTTGGCGACGAGCAACAGATCGTCGCAGCTCTCCTGCAGGGCGTGCGCGACGCGATCGATGATGCGCACCCCGCCGACCCGCTCCAGTCCCTTGGGGTGACCGCCGTAGCGCGTCGCCGCACCGCCAGCGAGGATCACCCCGGTGCACCTCATCCCTCGACCTCGGCCCAGAGTCCGGGCTCCTCGGCCACGCGCACCCGGAGCACGCGTGTGGCGCTGCCGAGCGCGGCCTGCACCTCGTCCGCGATCCATCGCGCGAGGTTCTCGGAGGTGGGGATCAGCCGTCCCTCCGCGAAGGCCGGCACGTCGAGCACGAGGTTGCGGTGGTCCAGCGCGTCCACCACGCGCGTCCGGAGTGCGGCGTCGAGCGCGCCGAGGTCCGCACAGAAACCCGTGAGCGGATCGACCTCCCCGCCCACCGTGACGTCGCAGACGTAGGTGTGCCCATGCCAGTTGGGGCGCGCGCAGGCGCCGAACACCGCCGCGTTCCTGGCGTCGTCCCATTCCGGCCGCCGATACCGATGGGCGGCGGAGAAGGTGACGCGGCGCGTGAGGGTGGCGCGCACGGCGGTCAGCGGAAGAAGGCGCGGCTGAGCCCCACGCTCAATCGCGTGTTGCCCACCCAGGCCGACAACCCGCCGCGCCCGAGGATCGACTCGTCGTCCACGCTGCCGTCGCCGCCGTACTCCTGCGGGTACTTGTACTGCCAGAGCGACTGCGTGAGGTCCACCTGCACCTCCCACGCCGAGCCCGTCGCGATCCGCGTGCCGGCGCCGTAGGAGAACACGAACTTGTTGCCGAAGCGGTAGCCGCCCACGTCGAACCGGTTCGTGCCGCCCAGTGCCATGCCGAGGTCGAGGTGCACGTGCGGCGCGAGGCGCTTCCACGCCTTGTTGCCGGTGATGTTGAACAGCAGGCCGGTCTCGACGATGGTCAGCGGACGCGTGGACTCGCCGACGTTGCGCGCGGCGCCGGTCAGCAGCGGATCCTTCATCTGGCGCGTGAGGCCCGGCGCGTACGCGACCCGCGACGTCAGCCAGAGCGGGCCGGTCATGCGGAGGTCGTGCCGTGCGGTGAGCAGCAGGCCCGAGCCCGGCGCCACCCCGGCGGGATCCCGGCCCGGCGCGATCGAGCCGATGGAGAGCGTCACGGACTGCGTGCCGCGCAGGTCCTGGTACGGGCTGGCCTGCGGGGTGTGGCCGACCTGCGCCGACAACGCGGTCGCGACGCTGGAGAGCAGGGCAACGGCAGCAAGGGCACGACGGGTCACGCAGACACTCCAAGGGATCGCAGGTCGCGGCCCGTCATCTCATCCGGCCGCGCGACGCCGAGCATCGCGAGGACGGTGGGGCCGATGTCACAGAGCGCGCCACCGGCGCGCAGCGGAGCCGTGGTCGCGTCGTCCACCAGGACGAGCGGCACGGGGTTCGTGGTATGAGCCGTGTGCGGGCCACCGGTCTCGGGGTCGATCATCATCTCGCAGTTGCCGTGGTCCGCCGTGATCAGCAGGCGCGTCCCGGTCCGCTCGGCCGCCGCGACGATGCGGCCGAGCTGCTGGTCGACCACCTCGCAGGCCTTGATGGTCGCCGCCAGGTTGCCGCTGTGCCCGACCATATCGCCGTTCGCGTAGTTGCAGAGCGTGAAATGGTGCGAGCCCGTGAGGATCGCCTTCTCGAGCACGTCGGTGATGCCGGGCGCGCTCATCTCCGGCATCAGGTCGTACGTCGCCACCTTCTGGCTCGCGACGAGGATCCGCTCCTCGCCGCGATACGGCACCTCATTGCCGCCGTTGAAGAAATACGTCACATGCGGGTACTTCTCGGTTTCCGCCGTGCGCAGGGTGCGCATGCCCTCGTGCTCCAGCACCTCGGCCACGATCTTCGCCATCGAGAACGGTTCGAAGGCCACCGGCAGCCCGAAGGTCTGGTCGTACTGCGTCATCGTCGCGACATGCAGTGCGGGGCGGTCACGGACGTCGAAGCCGTCGAATCCCGGGATGGCGAGCGCACGGACGATCTGGCGCATGCGGTCCGAGCGGAAGTTCCAGAGGATCACCGCGTCCCCGTCACGCATCGGCGCCACGGCAGCGCCGTCACGGACCACCACCGCCGGCTCCTGGAACTCGTCGGTGACGCCGCGCGCGTAGTTCTGCTCGATGAACGCGATCGGATCCGGCGTCGAGGGCCCGACGCCGCGCACCGCGGCGTCGTACCACTTGGCCGTGCGCGCCCAGCGCTGGTCGCGGTCCATGCCGAAGTAGCGCCCGCCGATGCTCGCGACCTGCGCGCGACCGGCGAGGCGCGAGACCAACGCCCGTACGAAGCCCAGCGCCGAGGTCGGCAGCGTGTCGCGGCCGTCGAGCATGAGGTGCAGCGCCACACGCGGCACCCGTTCGCGTTCGGCGAGGTCCACGAGCGCGAGCAGGTGGTCGTCGTGCCCGTGCACACCGCCGTCGCCGACGAGTCCGCAGAGGTGCAGCGTGCCGCCCGAGGTGCGCACCGCCGCGCAGGCGGCGCGCAGGGCGTCGTTGTGATGGAACGACCCGTCGCGGATGGCCTCACCGATCCGCACCAGGTCCTGCATCACGATCCGGCCGGCACCGAGGTTCAGGTGGCCCACCTCGCTGTTGCCCATCTGCCCCTCGGGCAGCCCCACCGCGCGGCCGCTGGCCTGCAACAGCGTCCGCGTGCCGCGCGCCCACAGCCGGTCCCAGACCGGGGTGTGCGCCATCGCGATCGCATTGCCATCGGTGGACTCACGGAATCCCCAGCCGTCGAGCACCACCAGGACCACCGGACGATTGCCCTGCGAAACCATCTTGGCCCTGTCGGGTGTGAGATATACCTTCGAGAGAAGCGTTCACCGACTGGCGGCGGCGCGACTCGCGCGACTCCGGGCGCAATCTAGTCCGGCCACACTCCCCCTACCAGCGATGCAAGTCCTTCGTTCCCTGCTGTTCCTCGCGGTGCTGCTCCCGTCCGGACTCGCGGCCCAGTCGCGCCTCACGCGCGATACGGAGATCCGTGCCGTCCCCGACGGGAACATCATCGCCACGGTGCAGTCCGGGACCTCGTGGCGCACGGGCACGGCACGCAGTGGCTTCACGCAGATCACGCTGGAGGGCTGGATCGACGCCTCCCGTGTGGGTGCCAGGCGCGACACCTTCCCGGCGAGCATCGGCGGGGCGGGCACGCTGCGGCTCCGGGCGGACCCGTCGCTCAATGGGCGCATCCTGGGGGTCTTCGAGGCCGGCGCCGGGATCCGGGTGCTCGAGCGCAAGGACAACTGGGCGCGGGTGCGTCGAGACGGCTGGGTGCTGAGCAGCACGGTGGTGGCCGCACCGGCCAGCACCGGTAGCGGCCGGCCTGCCGCGAGCAAGTCGGCCGCGCCGCGTCCCACGCCGACCAAGGCGGCGTCCGGCTCCGCGACCAAGGCGACGGGCGCGTCCAGCGAAGCCGCGGCGGAACCGCCCCCGCAGGCGAATCCCGCTGGGTCCGTGCGCGCGGACTCCACCACCACGCTGAGCGCCGCGCCGGGTGCCGCCGCCGTCGCCACACTCGCTGCGGGCGCGGTGGTGGAGCCAGTCGCCCGTGACCGCGGCTGGGTGCGGGTGCGCCTCGAGGCCTGGGTGCCCGAGTCCGCACTCGTGCCGGCGGATTCCTCCTACGCCGCGACGCTCACCGCGGCCGACCTGCGACTCGACCCGCAGAGCCATCGCGGCCGCACCGTGCGCTGGAACGTGCAGGTGGTGGGGCTCCAGCGCGCCGACGGTCTCCGTCCGGCACTGACGGTCGATGAGCCGTATCTTCTGGCGATGGGCCCCGGCGGCGAGAACGCGATCCTCTACCTGGCCGTGCCGGCGACGCTGCTCGACCAGGCGCGGGCACTCCCGACGATGAGTGACGTCACCATCACCGCGCGGGTGCGCAACGGACGCTCGGAGCCGACCGGCGCCCCCGTGCTCGACCTCCTCTCCGTGGTCCGGCGATGACCCCGCGCGGCATCCTGATCGCCCTCACGCTGCTGCTCGCGATGGTCAGTGCCGCGCTGATCGACAAGCGCAGCGAGATCCTCGAGGAACTCGACCTGCTCGAGGAGGCCAGCGCGAAGGCGGTGGATGCCACGGTGAACGCCGGCATCACACTCGAGATCGACCGCATCCGGCTGGCCCTGGAGCGGGCGCGGTCCACGCCGTCCAAGGACGCCACGCCGCACCTGGCGCTCGGGCTGGGCGACGGCCGGCTCTCACTCGAACGCGGTGAGATCGTGCTGCGCGCCACCACGGTGCGCGCCGCCGTGCCGCGCGGCGCCCACACCGTGGAAGCCATCGACGCCAAGGGCATCAAGCTGAGCGGCGGATTCACGCTGCTGCCGGTGGCGGCCGATGATTCCACAGCGGCGGCGGCGGGCACGGTCCGCGTGCCGCGTGCGGATTTCGATGCCATGCGCCCCAACCTCGCCGTCGGCGCGACGGCGTATTTCTTCTAGCCGATGTCCACGACCACCTTCCGATCCCTCCTGATCCCCGGCGCGGCGACGCTGATCCTGGCGGGTGTGGCCGGCTGGCAGCTGAGCGACCTGCAGGTGCTGCGCGCCGAGCAGGCCGCGCACCGCGCGGCCCTCGCCGGCGACTCGGCCATGCTGGTCACCGCGCAGGGTGCGGCGCGGGTCGTCACGGATTCCCTCACCGCCCTGCTCGATCTCCGCGCCTCCAGCGACTCGGCCGCAAACCGGCAGTATCTGGTGGTGTCCATCGCGGACAACCGGCTGTGGTTCCGCCGAGGCGATGAGGTGCTCTTCACGACGCGGGTCGCGACGGGCAGCGGCAAGTTCCTCGAGAAGGCCGGCACCGGCGAGCAGTGGAAGTTCGAAACCCCTCGCGGACGCCTGGTGGTGCAGCGGAAGGACATCGAGCCAGCCTGGGTCCCGCCCGATTGGCACTTTGAGGAAGCCGCGCAGAAGCGGAAGCTCGACCTCATCCGGCTGGAGAAGGGAATGGAGGTGCCGACGCCGGAGGGCGGGGTGGTCACGATCGTTGGCAACAACGTCGTGACGCGCTATCCCGACGGCCGCGAGGTACCGTTCGAGGTGCGGGATGGTGCGGAGATCCGGGTGGGGAACCAGCTCGTGATTCCGCCGTTCGGCACGAACCAGCGCCGATACACCGGCGTACTCGGGGCCAACCGTCTCTACCTCGGCGACGGCTACGCAATCCACGGCACGGACAACCCGAGCAGCATCGGCCGTTCGGTCAGTCACGGATGTATCCGAGTTCGGAACGAGGACATCGAGACGCTATTCAGGATCGTCTCCGTCGGAACTCCGGTGTATGTCTACTGATGTAAGCTGTTGTTTTTAATAATGGTTAAGCGCACACTTGGAGATGCTGAACGTTCGGTTAGTTTGATGGAAACAGATAAAGTCCGAAAGGTCAGTTAGCTTCTTCAGCCGAAACTCCGCACTCCTGTCACAATGTGGCTGTCGCTCCTTTCAATAGATGGAGCCATTCCTACATTGCGGCCCTGTGACTGATCATCATCCGCGAACGCACTCGTTGATCCACCAGCTCCGTTCCCGTCGGCTCCTCCATCTCGTGCTGCTCCTGGCGGCGTGGGTGGTCGGTGTTGCCGCCAGCACGCCGCGCCATGCAGAGCGCCGCACGGAACGTCGCGCGGAGCGCCGCGCGGCACGCCCCGACACGCTGCTCGTGGTGCCGGACTCGTTCCGCGGACTGAGCGGCGAGCTCAAGTTCCGCGCCCTGCGGCCCGACCGTACCAGCGAGGAGATGATCACGGCGCTGCTCGACGTGTTCGGCGCGGACGTCCTGAGCCGGCCGTCGGTGCATCGGGTGGTCGACCCCTTCTCTCGCGAGCCGTTCCATTTCGCCTCGCTGGTGCCGTTCGCCGAGAAGCAGGACGGCAAGGTGGGCGTGTACCGGATCGGTCGTTGGCCCGGCGAGGTCCGCCGTCCGCGCTCCGAGGCCTACCGCCTACCGGCCGGGTTCATCGAAGTGACGGCCGAGAACCAGCATACGCCGGTTTCCACGCATTTCACGCTCGGGCAGTTCCTCACCAAGGACCAGCGCGACGTGTGGCCCAAGATGCTGCTGCTGGACGAGCGGCTCATCGACAAACTCGAGCTGATCATCGTCGAGCTCCGGCTGGCCGGTCACAAGGCGGACGGCCTGAGCGTGCTCTCGGGCTTCCGCACCCCCCAGTACAACGCCCGCGGCAAGAACAGCGGTCGCGCGACCGACAGTCGGCACCAGTACGGCGACGCCGCGGACGTGTTCGTGGACGCCGATGGTAATGGCCGGATGGACGACCTGAACGGCGACAAGCGCGTTGACACCAAAGATGCCCTCGCCTTCGTACGGATCGTGGAGCGGGTGGAGCAGAAGTACCCTTCGCTGGTCGGGGGGGTCGGACTCTACCGCGCCGTGCCGGGCCGCGGACCCTTCGTCCACGTCGACGCGCGCGGCGAACGTATTCGCTGGGGAATCCCCTGATGCATGACATCCTGAAGGACCGCATCCTCCGTCGTCTGGAGACCCTCCCCGAGGATCGGCTCTATCAGGTGCTGGACTACCTTGAGTTCCTCGAGTCCAAGTACGCCTCGCGTCAGGCGCCGGGCCCCAATGCGTTCCAGCGCTTCGCCGAGGGCATCGAGGACACGCTGCGGGCCGGCAACGTCTCCGCGAGCACCATCACCGAGGCCATGGGGTTCATGTCCAAGGCGATGGGGGTGATGTCGGGTGTGGCGGCGGCCGGGAAGTCGGTGGCGTCGGACCTGGTCGGCAGCGTGGGCGCCGCGACCACCAAGCCCAAGGACGCGGAGCCGAAGGCGGCACCGCCGGAGCCGCCGAAGCCCTGACACCTGCGGGGCGCCGCGGTGGAAAACCGCCCGGCGCCCGGCTAACTTGCGAGATGGGACTCCCAACTCGCATCCGCCCCGATGCCGCGCTCACGTTCGACGATGTCCTCCTCGTCCCGCGGCACTCGCTGATCCATCCCAAGGACGTCAGCACGTCCAGCCGCTTCTCCCGCGGCATCGTCCTGCAGGTGCCGCTGGTCTCCGCGGCCATGGACACCGTCACCGAGTCCGAGATGGCGATCGCGATGGCGCGCGCCGGCGGCATCGGCGTCCTGCACAAGAACATGGCGATCGACCGCCAGGCCGCCGAGGTGGACCGGGTGAAGCGCTCGGAGAGCGGCATGATCCGCAACCCGATCACGCTGCAGCCGTCGGCCACGCTCCGCGAGGCGGTGCAGCTCATGTCGCGCTTCAAGATCAGCGGCGTGCCGGTGGTGGACGCGCAGGGCAAGCTCGTCGGCATCATCACCAACCGCGACCTGCAGTTCGAACGCAAGCTCGACCGTCCGCTCGCGGACGCGATGACCAAGGACCGGCTCATCACGGCGCCGGCCGGCACGTCGCTCGACGTGGCCGAGCAGCTGATGGGCAAGCACCGGATCGAGAAGCTGCCCGTGGTGGACGATGCCGGCACCTTGATCGGCCTCATCACCGTGAAGGACATCCACAAGCGCCGCCAGTACCCCAACGCGGCCAAGGATCAGCACGGCCGCCTGCTGGTCGCAGCGGCGATCGGCGCGAGTGGCGACTACCTCGTGCGCGCCAAGGCATTGATCGACGCGGGGGTGGATGCGTTGATCGTCGACACGGCGCACGGCCATTCGCAGGGCGTGCTCGATGCCACGGCCAAGGTGCGCGAGAGCTTCCCCGAGGTGCAGCTGGTCGCCGGCAACATCGCGACCGAGGCCGCGGCGCGCGCGCTCGTCGAGCGCGGGGTCGATGCGATCAAGGTCGGCGTGGGCCCCGGCTCCATCTGCACGACGCGCGTGGTCACCGGCATCGGCGTGCCGCAGCTCACGGCCATCCTCGATGCCGTCGCCGGCGCCGGCGACGTCCCGATCATCGCCGACGGCGGCATCAAGTACTCCGGTGACATCGTGAAGGCGATCGGCGCCGGTGCGTCGACGGTGATGATGGGGTCGATGCTCGCCGGCACGGAGGAGAGCCCGGGCGAGTCGCTGCTCATGGAAGGCCGCCGCTTCAAGATGATCCGCGGCATGGGCTCGCTCTCCGCCATGCAGGACGGCAGCGCGGACCGCTACTTCCAGGACGGCGAGATGTCGTCCAAGAAGTTCGTCCCCGAGGGCATCGAGGGCCGCGTCCCGTACAAGGGACCGGTCGCCGATGTACTCTTCCAGATGGTCGGTGGGTTGCGCAGCGGCATGGGATACGCGGGCTGCGGCAGCATCGATGCACTGCGCACGGAAGCGGAGTTCGTGAAGATCACGCCCGCCGGTCTACGTGAGTCGCATCCCCACGACGTCACGATCACGCGCGAAGCGCCCAACTACAGCGCCTGATGTCCATCTGGTCCAAGAAGCCCCTCGCCCTCCTCATGCAGGAGGCGAGCGGCGAGGGCGAGCACGCCCTCAAGCGGTCGCTCACCGCCATGAACCTCACGCTGCTCGGCGTGGGCGCGATCATCGGCGCGGGCATCTTCGTGCTCACGGGCACCGCGGCCGCGCAGCACGCCGGCCCGGCCATCGTGATCTCCTTCCTCATCGCCGGGCTCGGCTGTGCCTTCGCCGGACTCTGCTATGCCGAGTTCGCGTCGATGATCCCGATCGCGGGGTCCGCGTACACCTACGGCTATGCGACCCTCGGCGAGCTCCTGGCCTGGATCATCGGCTGGGACCTGATCCTCGAGTACCTCTTCGCCGCGTCCACCGTGGCGGTGGGCTGGTCGGGCTACTTCGTGCAGCTGCTCAACGACCTCGGGATCGCGCTGCCGAGCGCACTCACCAGCGCGCCCTTCGCCGTGGAAGGCACGCATACGCTGGTGCGCACCGGGGCGATCGTGAACCTGCCGGCCGTGCTGCTGGTGCTGGCGATGACGGCGCTGCTGGTCGTCGGCATCCGCGAGTCCGCCAAGCTCAACAACGCGATCGTGTACCTCAAGGTCGCGATCGTGCTGCTGGTGATCGGCTTCGGCGCGTTCTACGTCAACACCGCCAACTGGAGCCCGTTCATCCCGCCGCAGCTCACCGACGCTTCGGGCGCGCTGGTGCCGGGCAAGTTCGGCTGGAGCGGCATCTTCGCCGGTGCGGGCGTGATCTTCTTCGCGTACATCGGATTCGACGCGGTGTCGACCGCCGCGCAGGAGGCCAAGAACCCGCAGCGGGACCTGCCGATCGGCATCCTCGCCTCGCTCGCGATCTGCACGGTGCTCTACATCGCGATGGCGCTCGTGATGACCGGCCTCGTGCCGTTCCCGCAACTCGACGTCGCCGAGCCGGTGTACGTGGCACTCGACGCCGCGGGCCCCTCGCTGGCCTGGCTCAAGTACTTCACCACGATCGGCGCGGTCGCGGGCCTGGCGTCGGTGGTGCTCGTGATGCTCATGGGGCAGCCGCGCATCTTCTACGCGATGTCGCGCGACGGCCTGCTGCCGCAGGTGTTCGGCCGGGTGCACCCCACGTTCCAGACGCCCTGGCTCGCGACCATCATCACGGGGGTGTGTGCCGCGGTGCTCGCCGGGCTCTTCCCCATCGGGCTGCTCGGACACCTCGTCTCGATCGGGACGTTGTTCGCGTTCGTGATCGTCTGCGCGGGGGTGCTCGTGCTGCGCTACCGCAGCCCCGAGCTGAAGCGGCCGTTCCGCACGCCGCTCGTGCCGTTCGTGCCGCTGGCCGGCATCGGCGTGTGCAGCTGGCTCATGTACAACCTCCCCGGGGACACCTGGTGGCGGCTCGCCATCTGGATGGGCATCGGGCTCGCGATCTATGTCTTCTACGGACGCACCCACTCCAAGCTCGGACGCGCCGGTGAGTGAGTTGCTCCGCATCCCGGAGCACCGCCGGGCCGCCATCGCGGCCATGCGGGACGCGCTGCGGCCCGGGATGCGCGTCGCACTCTCCACGCACATCAATGCGGACGGCGACGGCTGCGGCTCGCAGACCGCGCTGGCACGCCTGCTGGCCCAGATGGGACTGCAGGTGTGGATCGTCAATCCGACGCCCTGGCCGGAGCTCTTCCGCTGGCTGCTCGGCGACGACGTCCGCGACCGCAGCGCCGAGGGGGCGGCCGCCCTGGCGGGCATCGACCGGCTGATCGTGCTGGACATCAGCGACATCGGCCGCCTCGGCATGCTCGCCGACGCGGTCCGCGCGCTGCCGCAGGACGCGCTGGTGATCGACCATCACCTGCCCGGCAAGGAACCGCCGGGCCGCACGATGCTCAGCGACACCAAGGCCTGCGCGACGGCGGAGCTGGTGTTCGACTTCGCGCGCGAGTGCGGCCTCGAGATCAGCACCAGCGTCGCGCGGTCGCTGTACACCGCACTCGTCACCGACACCGGCGGCTTCCGCTTCGGCAATACCTCGCCGCGCTGTCTCGCGGTGGCGGCGGAGCTGCTCACGCACGGCGTCGATCCCGAGGCGATGTACGCCCGCATCTACGGATCCGTGCCGCTCGGCCGGCTGTTCCTGCTCCGCGACGCCCTCGACACGCTCGAGGTGGACCTGCCCGAGGGCATGGCCTGGGTGACCGTGCCGGCCGGCGCGCTCGAGCGGCATCAGGTCTCCAGCGAGGACCTCGACGGCGTCGCCGAGTACCCGCGCTCCATCGCCGGGGTCTCGCTCGCGTTGCTCTTCCGCGACCTCGGCCACGGCAAGGTGAAGGTCTCGTTCCGCAGCATCGCCGGCGTGAACGTGAACGCCCTGGCCAAGGTGTTCGGTGGCGGCGGGCACGCCCGCGCCTCCGGCGCGTTGATCGAGGGTGGCATCGAGGACGTGAAGCGGCGGGTGCTCGCCGAAGCACGTCGCCTGCGTGCCAGCGGTGCCCTCGCCGACTCCCCCGATCCTTCCGTTCCCCACTGACGTCGACCGATGACTGATTCCCTCCAGGCGCGTCTCGCCGACGCGCTCAAGCCGATCGCGAACCCCCGCACCGGCGCGTCCATCTACCAGACGCAGCAGGTGCGCGACATCGCCACCACACGCGACGGCAAGGTGCGCGTGACGCTGTTGCTCGCCGCACAGGACGATCCCACGCTCGCGCGGCAGGTGCGGCAGGCGCTGGAGCGTGTCGAGGGGGTCGTCGACGTCCGCGTCGACGTGAAGGACGCCTCCGAGCCGGCGACGCCCCCGGCGGCGGCGCCGGCGCCGGCGAAGGCGGCCACCCGCACACTGCCGGTGATGAACGCCGAACCCGCGCCCCGCACCCCGGCCGCGCCGACGCCCGTCACCTATCCCAAGCTCGGCCGCATCCTCGCGGTCTCATCGGGCAAGGGCGGCGTGGGCAAGAGCACCGTCACCACCAACCTCGCGATCGCGCTCGCCAAGGCCGGCCACCGCGTGGGGCTCATGGATGCCGACATCTATGGGCCCAACATCCCGCGCATGATGGGCGTCGATGAAGCGCCGCCGGTGAAGGACGACAAGATCCAGCCGCTGCAGGCGCACGGTGTGAAGGTCATGTCGCTCGGTTTCCTGATCGAGCGCGATCAGCCCGCGATCTGGCGCGGCCCCATCGTCATGAAGATCATCACGCAGTTCCTGCGCGACGTGGACTGGGGCACGCTCGACTTCCTGTTCGTCGACATGCCGCCGGGCACGGGTGACGCCCAGCTCTCGCTGGTGCAGGCGACCAGCGTGGCCGGCGCGGTGATCGTCACCACGCCGCAGGAGGTCGCGGTGGGTGATGCGTTGCGCGGCGCGAAGATGTTCGAGCGCGTGGGCGTGCCCGTGCTGGGCATCGTCGAGAACATGAGCTACTTCGAGTCGCCGGAGACCGGCAAGCCGATGGCCATCTTCGGCACGGGTGGCGGCAAGCGCCTCGCCGACGAGCTCAAGGTGCCGCTGCTCGGCGAGGTGCCGCTCTACCCGCCGGTGCTCGAGGGCGCCGACCGCGGTGCGCCGATCGTGGTGTCGGATCCCGCCAGCTCGGCCGCCAAGAAACTGACCGCGATCGCGCTGCGGATCGCGCAGCCGTAACGCGCAGCCGTCGCGCGCAGCCGTCGCGCGATCGCGCCTACTGGGGCGTCGCGCCCGGCCGCGCGGGAATGGGCCGCCGAGCGGCCGCGACACCGGCCACCGGCGTCGGCGTCTGCCAGCCCTGCAGCGGCGGCTGCGGCCGCTCCGCGGGCGTCCGCTTGCCGACGCCTGCGCGCGAGAGCAGCGCCGCGCCCAGTCCCGCGGAGGCGGCGACCCAGGCCACCGTGACCGCCACGATGCGCGCGACGACCGCCGCGGTGCCGGTGCCCTGCAGCGCGGCCGCGATGAACCACGGCGACATCAACAGCACCACACCGAACACCAGTGCCCGCAGCGCTTCCGCGCGTGAGGCTCCCTCGGCCCGCACCCGCGTGAGTGCGCGCCCGGTGGTGAGGGCGAGCGCGAGCCAGCCGAGGGTCAGCATGCCGGCCAGCGCGATGGGCGCGGCCACGAGCACGAACGGGATGAGCAGGGCGCCCACGATGGTGATCGCGAGCGCGATGGTCGCGAGCAGCAGCACCGGCAGGAATCCGAGCTGGCCGACGACACCGAGGAAGAACGCGCGACCGAACTCCTGCTCCAGGATCCGGGCGGTCGCTTCCATGTTGGATGCGGCGATCACCAGCACCAGGATGCCGATCACGGTGAGCATCGCGGTCCAGCCGCCGGCGAGCGTCAAGGCGCGACCGCGCGTCATGGGCGGTGCTTCGGCTACCGCGGCCGGTGCCGTGGCGGACCAGGCCGCGAGCGCCCCGCGCACTCGTCCGCCATCGAGGATCACGCGCCCGCGGTAGGCGGTCGCGCCGCCGAGCACGTTGGCACCTTCATGGACGACCACGTCGCCCCAGAGCGCGTAAACGCTGCCGCGGACCACCCCGCGCACCTCGGCGCTGCCGCCGATGACCACGAGGGGGCCTGCGAGCGTGTCGGTGGCGGCGACCGTGTGGTCGCCGCGCACGACCTTGCCATTGAAGTCGAGCACGCCCTGGGTGATCCCGATCTCGCGCATGGCGAGCGCCACGCTGTCGGTGGTGGGGACGGAGCCGCTCACCTGCGCTGCCCCTGAACGGGGCGCTGCCGTGAGCGCGAGGAGCGTCACGGCGAGGAGGACGATCGTGCGCCGCATCGGCTTACTCCCGAGTGGCGCGAGCGGTGGCGGCGAGGCGGCGGAAGGCGAAGACCGCAGCCACTGCCGTCGTCGCCAGGACTCCGGCGGCGAGGGCGAGGAGTGCGGGACCGCCGGTCGCGAGCGTCGCGGTGGCGTCGGCTCCGAGGGCGCTGGTTGCGACCTCGCCGGCGCCGGCCACGAGCGAGTCGCGCGTGCGGTCGATGAAGAGGCTGAACACGAAACCCGCGAGGTCGGCGCGGAACGCCAGCCAAAGGGCGCTGCCGGAGATGGTCACGGCCGCGAGCCCCGCGCCCACGCCGGCGAGGACCCGCATCGGCGTGCTCGCCGGCACCAGGCGCGCCGCCGACTCGGTGAGTGCGACGTGCCAGGGTTCGATCACCTGCACCTGCGTCATCACGCGGTCGGAGAACCGCAGCGACGGCGTGTGGTGCGGCAGCGATTCCAACGCCTCCGATACGACGCGGAGCTCGTCGTAGCGCGTCCGGCAGTCAGCGCACTCCGCGAGATGCGCACGCAGCGGCCCGACGCCGAATCCGGCGTCGCCGTCGACCAGCAGGTCGATCTCGTTGGGGAGGAGGTGGCGGTGGTTCATGGGATTCTCCAGAGGGGCGTACGGGGGTGGGGACCCGGGGGTTTCAGGACTGCGGAATGCGGGCGGGGACGGGCGGACGGCGGTCGGACCGGGGTGGTTCGGGGTCTGTTCTCCTCGAACCGACCCGCGGGCCCCGGCGCCGGCAGCCCTATTCCCGCAAGTGCTCCAGCGCCTCTCGGAGCTGGTGTCGTGCGCGGTGGATGTAGGTCTTCACGGTGCCGAGGGGGAGGTCGAGCGTGGCGGCGATCTCCTCGTAGCTCCGTCCCTCGACGTGCCGGAGCATGATGCAGTTGCGGTACTCGGGCCGGAGTTTGCCGATGGCCTGCTCGATGGCCGAGCCGAGCTCGCGGGAGGCGAGTTCGTCGAGGGCGTTCTCGCCCTGGTCGGCGATGTCGAACGAGGTGGCCTCGACGTCCGAGGCGGTGGTGGCGTGCGGCGAGCCGTCCATCGAGATGGTGTCGAGCTGGCGTCGGCGCAGGTGATCGATCGCGATGTTGTTGGCGATCTTGAACAGCCAGCTCGAGAACTTGAACTCGGGCCGGTACTTGTCGATGTGGTTCAGGACCTTGATGAACGCGTCCTGCGCGAGGTCCTCGGCGGCGGCGCTGTCGCGCACCATCCGGTAGATGAGCGAATAGACGGGCCGCTCGTATCGCCGGATGAGCTCGCGGAACGCCGCTTCGCGGCCTTTCTGGGCGAGCGAAACGACGTCGGCATCCGGGAGATTCGGGAGGTCGAGAGGGGGCGCCATTCGCAACGGGAAACTTGCCCGTACACATCGCCCCGGGCAACTTTCTGCTCTATGTCGAATGCGCTAGACACCGAGGCTCTCGAGGCCGACGCGGCCGCGGAGGGTGCCTCGGCGGCGGGCAAGCGCAGCTACGTGCAGCGCATCTTCTCGGAGATCGCGCCGCGGTACGACCTCCTCAACCGCCTGCTGTCGCTGGGCATCGATCGCCGCTGGCGCACGGTGGCGCTCGCACGGCTCGGCTGGGACCGCGCGCCCGAGGGCACGTACCTCGACCTCTGCGCGGGAACACTCGACGTCGGCGCCGAGTTGACCCGGAAGCCGGGGTTCGCGGGCTGCATCCTCGCCGCGGACTTCGCCGAACCCATGCTGCGGGCGGGCGTCGGCAAGGCCCCGGCGCGGCTCCTGAGTCCGGTGGTCGCCGACGCGTTGGCCCTCCCGGTGCGGGATGCGGCGTTCGACGGCGCGATCGTCGCCTTCGGCATCCGGAACGTCGCCGACCTGGCGGCCGGGCTGCGGGAGGTGCACCGGACGCTCAAGCCCGGCGCACGCTTCGTGATCCTCGAGTTCTCCACGCCGCGCCTGCCGTTGGTCCGGGCGGCGTACCTGTTCTACTTCCATCGCATCCTCCCGCTCATCGGACGCGCGATCAGCGGGCACAAGACGGCCTACACCTACCTGCCGCGCTCGGTCGCGAACTTCCCGGAGACCGACGTGCTGGCGCGGGCGATGACGGCGGCCGGCTTCACGGATGTGGCGTTCGAGACGTTGACGTTCGGCATCGCCGCCGTCCACGTCGGCACCAAGTGACCCCCGGACGACTTCCGTGACCGAGACGCTCGATACCCTGCAGGAGTTCATCGCCGCGATCGACCGCATCGGCGAGCTGCGCCGCATCACCCAGCCCGTGTCGGTGCACCTCGAGATGTGCGAGATCGCCGACCGCGTGATGAAGCTGCCGGGCGGCGGACCCGCGCTCCTGTTCGAGCGCCCCGTGCTGCGGGACGGCAGCATCGCCAAGTATCCGGTGGCGATCAACCTCTTCGGCTCCATGCGCCGCATGGCGCTGTCGCTGGGGGTCGAGCGGCTCGACGACCATGGCGACCGCATCACCAAGTTGCTGGACCTCAAGGTCCCGGAGGGGCTGCTCGGCAAGCTGCAGCTGCTGCCGCGGCTCATGGAGGTCGCGAAGTTCCCGCCGCGGACGCAGTCGGGCGGGGCGGCCTGCCAGGAAGTGGTGTGGCAGGGCGACGCGATCGACCTCGACCAGCTGCCGGTGCTCACCACCTGGCCCGAGGACGGCGGGCCGTTCCTCACCATGACGGCGGTGGTGTCGAAGGACCCCACGCGCGGGATCCGCAACGTGGGCATGTACCGCGTGCAGCAGATGGGGAAGCGCGAGGTCGCCATGCACTGGCAGCGGCACAAGACGGGCGCCGCCCACTGGCGCGAGATGGCGGAGAAGGGCGAGCAGATGCCGGTGTGCATCGTGATCGGGTCGGACCCGGCGTCGATGTACTCCGCGAGCGCGCCGCTGCCGCCGAACATCGACGAGTACATCTTCGCGGGCTTCCTGCGGCGCAAGCCGGTGAAGCTCGTCAAGGCGATCAGCTGCGACCTGGAGGTCCCGGCCGAGGCCGAGATCGTGATCGAGGGGTTCATCGATCCCAAGGAAGCGCTGGTGACGGAGGGCCCGTTCGGCGACCACACGGGCTACTACTCCGAGGCCGACCTGTATCCGCTGGTGCACGTCACGGCCGTCACGATGCGCCGGCAGCCGGTGTACTGCGCGACGATCGTGGGGCGTCCGCCGATGGAGGACTTCTACCTCGGGCACGCGACCGAGCGGATCTTCCTGCCATTGCTCAAGCTGACCAACCACGAGATCGTCGACTACCACATGCCGGCCGAGGGCGTGTTCCACAACCTCGTGTTCGTGAGCATCAAGAAGACGTACCCGGGGCAGGCGTGGAAGGTGATGAACGCGCTCTGGGGCGCGGGCCTGATGTCGCTCGCGAAGGTGCTGGTGGTGGTGGACGACTGGGTGGACGTGCGCAACCCGCAGGAGGCCTGGTGGGTCGCGCTCAACAACATCGACCCGGAGCGCGACACGCGCTTCACCATGGGGCCGGTGGACGTGCTCGATCATTCGAGCCGCGCCTTCACGTACGGCTCCAAGATGGGCATCGACGCGACGAGGAAGTGGCCGGAGGAGGGCTTCACGCGCGACTGGCCGAAGGTGATCGAGATGGACGCGGCGACCAAGGCGAAGGTGGACGCGCTGTGGCCGTCGCTGGGCCTCGACTGGCGCGCGCCATGAGTGCACCGCGCGAGGGGCAGACGTTCGCCGGGGAATCGGGGTTCGCCCGCTGGGCGAGCTTCGTGAAGCTCCCGCACACGGTGTTCGCGCTGCCGTTCGCGCTGGTGGGGGTGACGTTCGCGACCCGGGTCGCCGCGATCGACGTCGCGCGGGTGGGCTGGGTGGTGCTGGCGTTCACCAGCGCGCGGTGGGTGGCGATGGCGGTGAACCGGATCGTGGACCGGGAGTTCGACGCGAAGAACCCGCGGACCGCCCAGCGCGAGATCCCGCGCGGCGCGATCGCCGTGCGAGAGGCCTGGGTCACCGTCGGGATCGCGGCGGCGTTGTTCGTGTGGGCGGCGGCGATGCTCAACCCGCTCTGCCTCGCGCTCTCGCCCATCGCGCTGGGCTGGGTCTGCTTCTACTCCTTCACCAAGCGCTTCACGCGCTACGCCCACGTGGTGCTCGGCCTGGGACTCGCGATCGCGCCGGTGGGGGGATACCTCGCCGTGACCGGCGTATGGAGTGAGCCGTGGTGGATGCTGCTCGTGCTCACCGCCGCGGTGACGACCTGGTCGGCGGGCTTCGACATCCTCTACGCGCTGCCGGATGTGGAGTTCGACCGTTCGCAGGGCCTGCATTCGATCCCCAGCGCGCTCGGCGTGCCGCGGGCGCTGCTCGTCGCCCGCGTCTTCCATGTGCTCACGGTGCTGGCGTTGGCCGCGACGGTGTGGACCGTGGGGGCGGGGACACTCGCCTGGGTCGGGGTCGCAGTGGCGGCCGCCATCCTCGCGTACGAACATTCCCTCGTGCGCGCCGACGACCTGCGCCGGCTCGATGCCGCCTTCTTCACGATGAACGGGGTGATCTCGCTCGCGTTCTTCGCCTGTGTCCTCGCCGACCGGATCCTCGCCTGATGCGACCCCTCGACTCGTCCGCGCCGATCGTCCTGGCGATCACCGGTGCGTCGGGCGCACCGTACGGCATCCGGTTGCTGGAGCAGTTGCTGCTGGCCGAGCGGCGCGTGTCGCTCATCGTGTCGTCGCACGGGTACCGGCTGTTGCGCACGGAGAGCGACATCGCGGACCTCGATGCGCTGCGCCGCGCGTTGGGTGAGCGGCGGTTCGACGGACTGGTCACGGTCTACGACGATGCCGACCGAGGCGCGGCGCCCGCGTCGGGCAGTTCGATCGCCGGTGGGATGGTGATCTGTCCCTGCTCGATGGGCACGCTGGCGAGCATCGCGGCGGGCACCTCGCGCTCGCTGGTGGAGCGCGCGGCCGACGTGGCGCTGAAGGAGCGCCGGCCCCTGCTGCTCGTGACGCGCGAGACACCGCTCTCGCTGATCCACCTCGAGAACATGCGGACGGTCACGCTCGCGGGGGCGACGGTGATGCCTGCCGCGCCGGGCTTCTATCACCGGCCGCAGCAGGTGGACGACCTCGTGGACTTCATCGTCGCCCGCGCGCTCGACCACCTGGGCGTGCCCAACTCGCTCGCACCGCGTTGGGGCGAGGCCGAGGGGTGAGCGCAGCGGTGCGCATCGGCCTGATCTCCGACACGCACGGATTGCTGCGCCCCGACGTGCATCGGGCGCTGGCCGGTGTCGCGATGATCCTGCATGCGGGGGACGTCTGCGGCGACGAGATCCTCGACGAGTTGAACCTCATCGCGCCGACCCAGGCCGTGTGGGGCAACTGCGACGAGCCGTGGAACGCGCGACTGGTCGAGCGCCTCGACCTGAC
>Ga0268299_1002303_pt1 | contig 23915 bp, 21 predicted proteins | sample NOBtaG_FD_193484 | JGI IMG/M metagenome (GOLD analysis project Ga0268299, IMG submission 193484) | Activated sludge microbial communities from bioreactor in Nijmegen, Gelderland, Netherland - NOB reactor | ecosystem: Engineered > Bioreactor > Aerobic > Activated sludge | place: Netherlands... | reverse complement strand
TGTCTTTCATACATGATAGGAAGGACTTGAGGTGTTAAGATGACTTTCAGTGAGCTGGCGTGAATCGAGTCGGGAGAGTCTTATGAGTTTGCGGGTGAGGAAGGTCGGGTCTGTCGGAAGGGTCGCAAAAATCTGGATGACTGCGGCGACGTTTCTCACGATATCGGCGAACATACCCGTGCTTGCAGTCGTCGGCAATACTGCGGCGCCGGAAGTTCCCACCCTCATGAAGAGGGGCTACGAGCAACTCAAGAAGAAGGATTTCCGAAGCGCAGTTACCACCTTCCGCGAAGCAGTCAAGCGCAACGTCAACGATCCACTTGCTCGCCGCTGCCTGGCGTACGCACTTTTGAGCGGCGGCGATGCCGAAGAAGCGCTCAATCAATTAATCCTCTTGACACGTTTGGCGCCTCCGGGCGCTGCCGACTGGTGCACTTTCGGCGAAGTCTATTTGATCGCGGGCAGTTACGAGCAGGCCGAAGGCGCCTTTCAGGACGCGCTCAAGCTGGATGAAAACCTCTTCTGGGCAAAGTGCGGCATCATCAGAGCCAAAGCCATGCAGCGCGACTTTAAGTCTGCTTATCGGTTGATAGCCGAGTTGATCGCTGATACTCATGACGACAAGAAGCGACGTTATCTCTACGCATTGCGCATCGCGGTTCGCAGACTGGAACTCACACCCGTGCCTGAAGTGCCGAAAATGGATAGACCGGATGTGACGCCGGAAGAGTTGAAAAAGAATGGCGAGGAACCCCCGGGCGCGTAATTGCAGCGCCGGTTCTGCAGGGTCTGTTCAAAGCTGTTAGTCTTTTTGGACGCACCACGCTCGGTGCCCTGGTATCGCAGAAGCGCAGGGTTTCAAAGAGGCGCTTAGATTGAAGTGGTCAAAGTGCTAAATCTGCTGCGTTGCATTGCCTAAAACTCATTCAGAGCGTTTTCATGGTGTTACTATTTGGCTAGAATAGTCTGCGCGTGCAGACGGCTAGTCGGCAAGGAGTGCTTTTGATGTCAGGCAGAAACAAAGCGATGTTTTCCTTCTGGGCAATTATCGTGGCTTGCGGCATCTCCTTCAACGGCGCGGACGCTTCAGCATCGGTCCCCGTCAAGCGCAAAGTCATAAGCTCACAGCTCAGCCAGCTCCTGCAGCGCGGCTACGAGCAAATGCGCAGAGGTAATTACGACGACGCGGTAGTAACTCTTGCAGCGGCTGTCAAAAGCGATCCGGACAGTCTTTCTGCTCGCCGTTATCTGGCTTTCGCGCTGATGCGCAACGGGCATTCGCAAGAAGCGATGTACCAGATGCTGATTATTCAACGAATGGCCAAAGCATCACCCTTCGACAGCTATACACTTGGCGAAGCCTTTTCGAAGATGGGCAAAATGTCGGAAGCCGAAACATGCTTTAGAGATGCTCTGAAAGCTAATCCAAATTACGATCCGGCGCGCGCAAGCCTGATCAAAACCCTCTCCTCGACTGGAAAGTACGATGAAGCTTTTGCAGAATGCATAACCGGCTATAAATCCGCCAAAACAGAAATGATGTCGCGCTATTACCGCATCCTCTATCAAAACGTTCAAGAGCAAAAGCTCTCGCTGCGCAAAATGCAAGATCAACTACAAGAGCAACAACAAGCCCCTTCTCCATAAACAAGTCTGTCTATGCACCGCCGGCAGTGCGCTCCTGCAGTTTTTCTGCAGTGCTCTAATGATTGGCTGTCTAATGATTGGCTGAAAGATGCGCTGCGTCTTTGCCGTTTCGCTTAGCTTTGTTCAGATAATAGGGCGAGGTCCGTTTTATAGTCTCTGAAAACGGCGTGGGGCGGAAGGCCAGTTCTTCTTCCGCTTTTTTAGAAGAGAAGAAAATCTTGTGCTGGCTGAGCCAGGCGACCTGACGAGAAAGTGCAGGTGTCAGCCCAAGCAATGGGAAGGTAGCTTCGATAAGAGTGCCCAGACCGACTATGAGCGGACCGGGAATTTCCAGTACAGGAGCGCGCGTTCCGAAGACTTTGGAAAAAATCGTACCGGCTTCCCGCATAGTCAGGTTGGCGCTGACGAGCACGTAGCGCTCGCCTGTGCGTCCCTGGTCGAGAGCATTTATATGGGCGTCGACCACATCGTTGATGTCGGAAAACGGAACTCCGCCTGGTGGAACGCCAAGCGCCCAGCCCTTGGCCATGGCGCCGAAAATTACATGATGATGCGGGTGTGTATCACCTTCACCAAATATGATACCGGGATTGAGCATGATGACCGGTAATCCCTGACGAACGAACGAGTTGACTTCGAGCTCTGCCTCATGCTTCGTGTCGCAGTAGGACAGCCCCAGTCCATGCAAGTTGTATTCGAATTCTTCATCACCAAGCTCACCTTCCTTGGGTATTCCCATGGCTGCAACAGAGCTCGTGTGTATGACACGTTTGATGTTATTGCGCAGGCAGGCATCGAGGATATTGCGCGTGCCTAGAACATTGACGGCGTATTGCCGAGCCATGTCCCTTTTCTTGTACGAGACAAGACCGGCAAGATGGTAAACGACATCGCAGCCGGACACGGCTTCTTGCACGTGCTCGGGATTGGTCACATCCCCGCGCCTGTGCTCCAGATTGAGACTCTGAAAGGCTTTAGGCACCAGGTTGCTGCGTCCCATGGTCCTCACTTGATGCCCTAAGGCGACCAGCTTAGGCACGAGGCTGGAGCCGATGAAACCACTTGCTCCGGTGACCAGAATTTTTAAGGGACGCTGAGCTTCCATGAGGTTACTTATTAGAAGAATAGACCTGAAGTGCAGTATTCAAGGGCACTGGTTTTGCCGCCAGCAATTCCTCGATACGATTATCGGTACAGATATTATCGCGCATTGACAAATTGACCTGATCACAAGAAAGAATCGGCACGTCCTGAACCATCTGGCAGACCGCGGCGGCAGCCATTGCTAAAGGGTAAGGAAGGGCGACGATGGGTTTGTTCACAGCGCGCACGGACATCAACTGCTTGACCAGATCGCGCATGGTCAATACTTCAGACCCGCCCAGTTCAAGAGGCTCCTGCATCGGTTTGCCCGAGAGCAACCGGTCAATGGACGCCACACCGGCAAGAGCCATATCGCCGATAAAAAGCGGCTGCAGCTTATTGACGCCGCCGTTGACGAGAGGCACGGCTTTCTTTTCCGCGATTACTTTGAGCAATCGCTCAACAAGCTTGCTGTTTCGCCTGCCTACCTGACGCCCGACAAGCAACGAAGGACGCAAAATTATCGAGGACAATCCGCTGCTTAGCAGACTGGTCTCAGCTAGATACTTAGTGGAATGATACGTGCTGACCGCATCGGATTTGGTGCCCAGCGCAGTGACCATCAGCGCACTTTGCACACCTGCAGCTTTTGCTTTTTCGATGAAGCAGTCGGTCATGACCACATGCAAAAGCCCATGGTTGGTACCTTTCTTGGGCGCAATGCTGCCTATCAGGTGAACTGCCACACGCGCGTCTTTGAAGGCGCTCGAAACTTCGGCATCATTGCCGGTCAGCTCACCGACGAAAATTTTTGCACCCAGCTTTTTCAAAACCTGAATGTCTTCATTGTTGGCGCCTTTATGCACCAGACAGCGAATTTCCGCACCGGATGCGGCAAGCGCCGCCACCAGGTGATTGCCTAAATAGCCGGTGGCGCCGTCCACTACAATCGCACCTTTTTGAGACAAATCGAAAGGTGACTGCAAATCTTTCGGCTGCATCAAAATGTCACTCATTGGTCGTACTCGCCTTCTTATCTGCTGTAAGTTTTTTCCAAAGATGTTTTATCAGCGTAACTTCGCCGACTTCGTTGCCCTGCGCCTTATGACCAAGATATTGCAGAAAATATCCGGCGAAAATAAGGCCGGCGCCCAGCGAAAATTGTCCCGTTGCAAAAAGGAACATACCGTAGAATGCCGCCGGCACCCCAACGATATGCAAGCATGCATTGACCGGATGTTTATGCCGCCCAATATAATCAACGACGAATTCTTTGGCGTTCATCATCGTGCCACCGCCTCTTTTCCACTTTTCTCACTGCGTTCGGCCTTGAAATATTCAAGTGTCTTATCCATGCCGACTTTAAATGGAACACGATTTACATAGTTCAGCTCTTTCTCGGCCTTTTTTACTGAAAAACCTTGATTCACACCGGCCAGGCGAAACGCAGCCCGGGAGAAACGAGCTAGAGAGCGTTGTTTTTCCACCGGCAGCATTGGTGCAAAAGAAGATATCATTTCACATGCAAAACGAGCTACCGGAACCGGTATCTGTTTCGTCACGCGAGGAAGCGACAGTCCATCGGCAATGGCGTCGAACAGTTGCTTCTTCGTAATGCGCTCACCGTCGGTTAAATTGAAAACCTGACCGAAAGCATTGGCGTTGAGCAACGCATTTTCTATTGCCTGGCTGAGATTGCCCACATAGATGACATTGGTCTCTTTGACGCCGCCACCGATAAGCATCGCTTTTCCGGTGCCGATCGAATTGATCAATCGCGGCATCCAGGCTTTCTCACGCGGACCGTAGATAAACCCCGGGCGCACCGCTGTCACTTTCAAAGCTGATGTGGGCGGTTCGCTCATCACCAGTCGCTCCGCTTCCACTTTCGAATCGGCATAAGACTCTCCGCAAGGTTTCAGCTCGGCCGATTCATCGACATCGAATTGATCTCCCTGACCGGTGATAACAGACAGGCTGCTCACAAAAATGAATTGTTTAACCCCGACCGCTCTTGCCGCAGCCAGAGCAGATCTTGTCCCTTCGACGTTGGTTTTGAAAATCGACTCTCGTGAACCATAAGGATCAACAGTACCGGCTGCGTGCACCACCACATCACATCCGGCAAATGCATTCTCCAGAGCCTGCTTATCGTTTACATCGACAGCCTTCAAGGTAAGATTTCCCGGACCGCCGATAGAGTTCAGACATTTTTCAGTTGGCGCATTGCGCGACATCGCCACCACGTTGTAGCCCTTGCCGACAAGGTGTTCCGCCAGGTGGCTGCCAACGAGCCCTGAGGCTCCCGTTACCGCCACCTTCACTTTTGCTGTCATCGATTTTTCCTTCCCTTTCTAACTCAAGAACAAATTTTCGCTATCTGTAAAAAAATCCCGGTCACCTTTTCTCAGGGCACTTGAATCTGCGCAAGCTGTCCGGAAAACGAACTGTATGCACTGAGAAGAGGTATCTTCACTTGTGCTTCCGGCGCTCCTTGAGAAACTCTCTGTTGCCGCAATTTCATATACGTGCCGGAAGGCAATGTGCGCATCACCGGCAAGCCAAGGCGTTTCGTCGAACGTTTATCGTCATACTCCGGATTTTGATTTTTGAGCGAATCATCAAAAATACGGATGAACTGACTCTTCACCGAATCCGGCAGTTCGGAGCTGACTTCAGCGAATGCCACATAGAAAGGCGGACTGCCGAGTTCCACTTCCACAGTGCAGTGTTCGACTTCATTCAAACCGAGTTGCGTTTTTGCCATCGTCAGCGCGACAAGCACCTGCTCTTCCGTTAGTTTTTCACCAGTTATCGAGCTTACTCCCATGCCTTTTCTTACGAACTGAATGATCGGCGTTTCGTCCTGGAAATCGACGACTTCAATCAAATCGTTGATGTTGTACCGGTAGAGACCGGCGGCGGTCGTAAAGTATATGTAGTAGCGGCCGCCCTTTTTGAGCTGGTGCGCAAGCAAGAATTTGGGGCTGGATGATTCAAGTTCATCCTCTTCAACGAACTCGTAGAAGTGGCTGGTCAATGCCAGGACGCCACCGGCACCGTCGCTCGAAAGCGGAATAGTTCCGCGCCCTTCGCTGGCCATATAACCGAAGTCACGCACCGGCATATTGCCGTAAAGCTCAGGCAATTTGTCCAGATAGAACGCCATCGGTCCGCCTTTCCAGCAGACAAGAATTTCCAAATTGGACCACACTTTACGGGGCAGAAGCGTGCCTTCTTTCTCGAGCATTCTGTCTAGCTGGCGAGCGCGTTCTTTATTGGGCGCGAAGTATTTGCTGAATGCTTCATCGTAAATCGCAGGCGGACGGTGCGCGTGTTTGACCGTGCCGTCGAAAAGATCAGAAACGAGATCTCCTGCGTGCTCACGCATCTGGTCGGCAAGTAAAAGCAAACTGGACGGATTGCAGCAAATAAGCGCTGTAACGTCCAGCCCGAGAGCGGAGCGGAGCATCAAATAATACTTGGTGTCGACATTTTTGATTTTGCACAACTCATAAGGCGTTGCAAAATGCTTGCGAATGACTTCCGGCTGGCGGCGATTCAACATGCCGGAAACCGCACCATAAGGTATGTCCGACTCTGTGCGTCCTTCCTCGTCGTTGCTTGTAATAAGCAGAAATCTTCCATCGGCAGCACGCGGATAATCTTTGATCAGGTGATAGTTGTGAACTTGAAATGCGTGAGTGTAGTCGCGAATATGGCTGGCAGTGATCGGAATGAATTTAGGCAGGGCGGTGGTGCCGCTGGTGGTGGCGAACATGAAGGGAGTTTCCCGGGTCAACTGGTTTGTTCCGCCGGCACGCACACGATCGATGTAAGGCTGCAGATCCTCATATTTAGAGGGCGGCACATAGCGTTGATAATCTTCTACCGTGCGTATCTTGTCAAAATTGTGAGCCTTTCCGAAAGCGCTATTTTCATTGGCTCGAATAAAGCTGAGCAATTTTTGCGATTGCACCGCCTCCGGCTTCTTGACCGCATCGAGGAAGCGGCGAATGTGCGTGGCGCGCCGGTAGAATTGCCCCAGATGAATTAGACTCGGACGCTTAAACTTATACATGAAGTCCCCTTCTTGTTGCCTCGATGGCGGCGGTATCTTGCGCAGCATTCGCTGCTGGCTGCTTCATTACGAAGCGCCCCAAATGTCTGTCGTCAACGGTCACACCAATGCCATTTCCTCCGGGCATCTTAGCTTTGCCGCCCCAACCGGCGGTCATGTTCTCTCTGGTCAGATCTTCTTTAAGCAAGAAGAAATTGGCCGCCCCTTCGTAATTTTCGAAGCTAGAATTTGCCACTGCCAGCGCACGTCCGGCAGCCGTCAGAATTCCGCTTTCGCCCACCTGGGCCCCTAAATGCACGTGGATTCGGTTTTTCTGAGCGATGTCGACAATCTTCTGAGCGGCTATCAAACCGCCCACCTTGGAGATTCTGATATTGAAACCTCTGCACGCCTTCATTGCTGCAAGCTTCTCCGCTTCGTCTACAGTGCATAGAGATTCATCCACGACGATCTCAGGCTGCAAAACTTTAGTGAGCTCGACCAGCTCGTCCAGCCGATCAAATGGAACCGGCTGCTCGATCGATGCAATGTTGAAACCCTTTGCCCGGTTGGAGAATTCGACTGTTTGATCGTAATTCCAGGCGCAATTGGCATCTACCCTCAGGACGACTCGGTTTCCCAAAAGTTCGCGAGCTTTTCGCACTGTAAAGATATCCAGCTCGGAATCGTCGCCCACTTTTAACTTCACAGTTTTGAAACCGTACAGCTTGTAGAAAAACAAGAGAGCGGAGAGGGTTTTTCGTTTTCCAAAAGGAATGACTCCGCCGTATTGAATCGACTGGTCCGGCCATCTGTCTTTTCGCTTAGCAAGCCAATCGCACAAAGCAATGCCTTCTGCTTTTGCACAAGCATCCAGCAGCGCCAATTCGAGCGCGCAAAATGCAGCACCGATGCGCTTTGAATAAACATTGTTCGCAACCGCGACTGCTTCGAGTAAATGGGCCGCCGCATCCGTAGGGCTCACTCCATCGGCTAATGTCTGACCGGCAAGCATGGGGGCAAAATTCTTTTCGATCTCATCGACAGCACTATTGCAACTTTCGCCGGTCACATATTCGCGCGGCACGCTTTCGCCCAAACCAGATATGGTGGCGCCCGCCGAATTCTCCAGCTTGACTTGAACAATCACATTTTGGGAGAACGACCTGGATGCCAGGCTATGTTTGAACGCAAAGCGAAACGGCAAAAGCACCGTTGAAACCTGAATGTCGGCAATGCGAAATTTTGTCACGAAGACGCTCCTCGCTTTGCACTGCGAGCAGTTATCCAGTTGCTCATTTCGTTGGCGTAGTCGCTAAAATGACGATTATCAAAGTCGAGACTATGCGCCGCCTTTTCATAGATTTGCAATTTCTTGTCCTTGCAGTCCACGCGCTCGAACCATGACTCCAAACCAGGCACATCGACAATGGCGTCGTTATCTGACTGCAAAATCAAAGTCGGCAGATCGATATTTCCGGCAGCACCAAGCGATCGCAGCGACAAAAGCCAGCTTGCGAAATAAAACGCTTTGCTGGCTGAAATAAGACGATAAGGATCGCTGTCGATGTAGTTGAGATAAAGAGGGTTATCCGTGAACATCGAACAAGTCAAAGGAATCGGAAACTCCGACTGCAGCGCATTGCCGCGCATAATCAAGGCGGCGGCAATGGAGAGTTTTTGAACCAAACTCAAATCGGGTTTGGTTTTGATTGCAGGACAAATCAAAACAAGTCCGCTCAAGGGTACTTTTGCGAACTGACTCGACCACTTGTACGTTTTTGACGCTACAATCGCGCCCAATTTCGCGCCCCAGCAGTTTGCCAGTATGAAGATCGATTGTTGCGGGTGTGTCTCGGCGATCAAATGGAGAAAAAACTCAACGTCAATCAACAGTTGATCAGCGTCTTTCACATGTCCACGTTGATAGGTATTGAGCCCGGCGCCGCGGCGATCGGGTGCGTAGACGGAAATTCCGGACTTGTTCAATAAAGAGGCGGTGTTGGCGAACCATAGTGAATGCCCTTCGATACCGTGAAGATAAAGGGCAACAGGACCGCCGGCATCGGGCGCCATGAACTTTCGCAGCCGAATTTCGGCGCCATTCACATTGATTACTTCTACGTCACCGTCACTCCGGCGCGGCAATTTCTCGCCTGAGGGCAGGCGCTGAAGCGGCAGGGCAGGCGAAGAAGCGCCCCGGTCTTCAGGTTGACGCTTGGAGGTTGAGTCGACTAAATGCATCAATATTGGGCTTTTCGCCTAAATGAAGTAAGCAAGATATACATTTTGAACCGAAACAGCGCCATATATTCGTAAAAATCCGCAAATGTGCGCCAGCGCCTGAGTTTAACACCTCTTGATATCTTTACATCTCTCTGATGACCGTGTTTCGCAGACTTTTAGGAGATTCTTGACCAGTGCTTAACATTCATTAGTTAGATTACACAGAGCTGTCTAGTTTGCGTAGTAAAGTATATGACTGGGGTTTTACACGTTATTGGAATCTAATATGTCGCGTAAATCGGGGTGGATGCCGACCCTTATCGAGAGAATCACGATTGGATGCAAGACAAGTCCGTTCAGCGGCGGCATTCAAGACGCAACCGTTATTCCTCTGGGAAGCGAAATTTGTTTGAGTCTCTGGCCTTTCATTAGAGAGCTACCGCGCAACATCGCTCTGGTCAGAGATTCGTTGCCGGAAAATATGGATGCCGGCAAAAAATTGTTCAATCAGCTTGCCGACGAAGAGCTGACCTACCAGCAAATGTACGTCAAACAGTGCCATCTGGCAGGCATCACTGACGAGCAGTTGAAGACCGACATACTGAACGAAGCCAGTCTTCATCTCTGTCAGGTCATTCGCAGATGGTGCGAAAGCCCGAATTACAAAGACGGAGTTCTTGCTGTTGTGACGGCGGAATTGGCGGCTACTGCGTATGCCAGGCAAACACTCGAAATTTTCGAGAAGTATTTTCTCCAGGATCATGCCGACCAATACAGCAAAGAAGAAGTGGAAGACGGTCTCGAGTGGTTGAGACATCATTCGCGCCCTCACACTCGTCATGCGCTCTGGATGCGCCGCATGCTGGACGATATCGAAGTAGCGCCCGGCGACAAGCTGCCGCCGGCGGCACAGACTGTGCTGGATGCCCTGTATCATCTCTGGAAATGTCCTCAAGAAACCGATGAACAGCTTCTTGAAGGCGCTCGCTAGTCATCATTAGTCATTGCGGCATCTCTAGCGTGGAGGATCGGCAATTGAGTAAGAATGCGCCCGGACGTGCATCGAGAATTTCCAAACTTCTTTCCATGGCCGGCTTCGCTGCCGTCCTTGCCGCGCAGAGTGTTGCGATTGCCGGCAATGACGCGCACGACTCAAAACGTTTAATCAGCTCGCTTGCTGATATGAAACCCGCACAGACTGCCACGTTTTCTGATGGTCACAGCTTCGTGCAGCATATGTTGAACTCAGCGGACAGTTTGGAGAGTTATTCGTTCAATTACAAAATGAGCGCCGTCAAAGGCGACAAGACAGTAGTCGAGAAAGGTGATTTCTATTTCAAGAAACCGCGTTTGATGCGTCTTGAGGTTACAGAAGGAAAGCGCAAAGGTTCGGTTGCCATCCTGCAAGCCGATGGACGTGTGCGCGGCAAAGCGCCGGGTCTGGGCGTTTTCGCTTCCATGATCACACTTTCCCCCGACTCGAAATTTCTCAGATCCGTCAACGGTTATCCGATGGTCCAATCTGATTTTCACTCGCTTGCGCAAGCTCTGAAGAAATTTCTCGATGATGGTGCCTCGGCAAAAATCACCACTCACACAGTATCCGAGCGGCTCGGACATAAGCCTTCACATTTGATCGAAGTTTATACCGACAAGACGCAGTCTCGTTTGTTCAAACGCGTTTTCGTTGACGCGAACAACTACCTGCCTGTAGAGTGGTACGACTATGAAGATGGCAAGCTGTCTTCAGAGAGTTCCTGGCAAAATTTCAAAAGCGATCCCACAATGTCCGTCGCTTTATTCTCTTTAAAGGGAGATAACTAAGTGAGTTTCAACGTCCCAACCCTGGTGACCGTCGCATTGGTTTCAGTGGGAGCGGTAATCGCCGCGCCTGTTCTGACGAAAGCATTTATCCGCCGTGGTACCGGCGTCAAATACGAGAAGAACTTCATCATTCAACGAGCGCCTCAATATGCCTCGGTACTGACTATTTTTGCTTTGATTCCTGCGTTCTTGATGTACTCGGACGTCATCAAAGCCGACTGGGCGCATCCACTTATTACAATCGGTCAGGGTGAACCTCAGGGTTTCGCAGCGATTATGTCCTGGCTCGGCGTGCTCGTCCTTATAAGTGGATTGATATTTATGATCGGCGGCTGGATATCGCTCGGCGAAGCCTTCACTACCGATGCGGAAATCCTCGAAGATCACAAAGTAAAAAGCGACGGCTTGCTGAAGTTCGTCATGCACCCGGCATATTCCGGCATCATCCAATCTCTTCTTGGTGCGTCACTGGCCTCCACGTCCATTCCTCTGGTGCTCTTCACCGTCGGGGTGGTGGCACCACTCTGGCTCAATCGGGCTAAATACGAAGAGAAGATTCTTCTGGAGAACCTGGGCGAAGGCTACAGAGAATATGCCGAGAAGATGAAATGGCGCAGACTGGTGCCCAAATTCATACCGATAGGCGTTTAATCACCGTCAAATATATTTCATTGCAAGCTGGGTCCGGAAAAGCCCAGCCGCAAGGCCGGAGAAACTCATGACAAGCTCATGACTTTCTTTTAGTCTTCTGTCCTCTTCAAATCCCCGACTTGTCATGATAAGCTAGCCCGAAGCGCGAAGAGCGCCATATACAGCCTGTTTACAGATTGCGCTGAGACACATTCACTAGAAGAGAGATGCTCGTGATAGACAAACATTCGAGACCATTGCTCAAAGGGCCCCAACTTGCAGGAATTGCACTCGCCCTTTCTTTGACAGTCCTCAGCTCAGGCGCGGTTCCCTCTGCGCAAGCAAAAGGACTGTTCGGCGACGAAACAAAAGATTCGAAAACAGAAGGCTCGCTGCAAGCCCAGCTATATCAAATTCAGCAGCAACTCACGCAACTGCAAGCGCAAATGACTCAATTGCAACTGCAGATGAACAAGCGCACCACTGTAATAGAACAAAAGCAAAATTCATTGCACGAAACGCTCACTCAGCAGGGCGCAGTGCTCAGAAGCTTGAATCGCGAAGAGCAGCAGCTCGAGCATCAAGTTCAAGCGGTAGCAAGACAAGTCGAGCCGCTTGCCGTCAAACCTGCAGCACCGCGTGTTCAAGTTCAACAGCCGACACTCGAAGAGAGCGCCGACTATGAAGTCGCCAAAGTAAATACGAAGGCTACACCGGCGTACAAGTCGCACATTCAAGATCTGGACGCCACAGATGCTGCAGCGACAGGCGCGCGCAAAAAGCCGGTGGCAATCGCCGCCAAACCGGCGACTGTGACACCGCCGGCAGTGACAGACAAGAAATCCAAGAAAGCCGAAGAAAAAGCGGAGAAAGCAGAAAGAGCCGAGCGAGAAAAGGCAGAAAAAGCTGAAGAGAAGGCTGATGCTAAAACCGGCGGCCGCATGTTGCCCGGATATTTTGGTGACAGGCTTTCCAAGGCGAAGAAGGAAACATCTTCTACCCAGCCGCAAGCACAGGCCGCTGCTCCTCAAGCAGAACCGGCAAGACAGAACCTCAACAGCGGCAAGCCCCGTGTCAAAGCTTCCATCATTATCAAAGCGCCGCCCGAAGCTGTTTGGGACGCTGTTCACGAACAAAGAAAGACCGATCCTGAACTGGCTTACAGCAAAGTGCTCAAACAGGGCGTCAATGAAGCAGTGCTAGAGCAAAAGTTCACCGTCATTCCAATGATCGGCTCGGCCGTCTGCACGATGAATACACAAGAAGTTCCGAATCGCCGCATCGACTATCAAATGATCAAGTCCGACCGGTTTAAAGCAATGGAAGGAAGCTGGGTCCTAATTCCGTCCGCCGACGGCAAAACCACGACATTGGAGCTTTCTACCCACGTTGATCTTGGACTTCCGGTGCCGAAGAGCATGATGAACGGCGTCACGCACAAGAAGCTCGAGCGCCGATTGTCCGCAGTGCGCGAATTGGCCGAGAAATCGCGCATGGCGCAAAAACCGGGCGGCGGCACTCACTAGATCTAAAACCAGCTAATTGGATTTCTTGGTTTTCATTGCGAAGCCTGCTTCCGCTTGCACTTGCAAGCTGAGCCTGACTTGAAACTGGTTTTCGAAAAACTCTTTCTTTTCCAGGAGCGCCCAACTCTCGGAATAGCAATTTTCGCCCGGCTTCAATTTCACAATCAAAGACAACAACTTTCTCTCGTAGCCGCCTTTTTGAAACGGCTGCATGGCTACATTGACCTGTTCAATAACTTGTTTGTGGCTTCTGTCAAGGGCTTCCGCCACTCTGAGAATGGCCGCCATATCAGTCAACACTTTTCTGTTTTCCGGCGAGACCGTGTAATACGCCTCGTGCGAGTCTTTCGGTTCACTGCCCCGGTGATAGCGTGCAATCGCAGCAATGATGCCCACTTCCTCTTCCGAATGCCCGAGCAAACCGGAATGCTTGATCAAATAATATGAGTGCTTGTGATGCCCGTTCCTGCCGATGAACATGCCGATATCATGCAGCATGGCGGCGGACCAGAGCAGATGCCCAACATATGATGAGTATTCATGCAGAATTCCACGTGTCTGTATAAAAATATCGGAAGCGATTTTCGCCACTTGCTCGGCGTGCAAATAAGGCACATGGTATTTGTCCATGAGCTGATGCACTGATGTAGAGCGGGGATCGCGGTGTTCTTTAAGACCGCCGTCCAACCAGCCTGTCTGCAAAAAGCGATCGACGACGCATCCTTCTCGTAACGCCGCGGTGCACACGATCGTTTCGGAAACGTTGAAGGAGCGCATTGCTTCCAGCAAAACAATAGCCCCGGCGAGAATTGTCTGACTGCGGTCCGAACTGACGCCTTTGATTTTTTCTTGCTTAATCGAACTTTCTTCGATAAGCAAAACTATCTCTTCCAATCGTTTTTGCGAAAGCCGCCAGCCGTGCAATTCATGACCAGGCTTGCCCTGGCGCACACGGTCTATTTTCGCAAGCGATTGCACGGTGCCGGATGTGCCAATCAATTGCTGCACACCGCCAAGCTCTTCCAGCCGTGCTGCCGCCGGTCTCAGTACGCCACGCACTTCATCATGAAGCTCTCGCAGTGTTTCCTGTGTCGGCTGTCCTTTTTTGAAAAACCGCTGCGTGAGCCGGGCGGCACCAAGCTTGTACGACTCTGCAAATGAGATGCCGTGACGGTCGCCCATTATCACTTCAGTCGATCCGCCGCCGATATCGACAATTCCAAATGTGCCTTTGAGCTTGGGCATGCTCCAAAGAACACCCAGGTAAATAAGCCTGGCCTCTTCTTTTCCGGAGATCATGCGCGCGTCTATCTCGAGCTCTTCTTTGATTTTGCTCAAGACTTCGGCACCATTGCGCGATTCGCGCACCGCCGACGTGGCCACCGCGACAATACTGTCCGCTCCCTTCTCATAGGCCTTTTTGCGCATCACTTTGAGAATGCTAATTGCAGAATTGAGCGCCACTTCATCGATATAGTGCGCAGTCAAAGATCTGCGGAAAAACGGCACCGCCTCTTTGACTTTGGTTATCACTTCAAAGTGATCGCGCTCCGGGCTCGCCTGGCAGACGATCATGTGAAACGAGTTCGTGCCCATATCGATGCAGGCCAGAATCGGACCGCCCTCGACCTGAACCCAGGAACCAGAGCGAGTCTGCTTTTCTTCTTGCGCTGGAGCTTGCTTACGTGCCATAGGTCATTGGACTGCGATTGGGGTCACCGGTTATTGAGCATTATGCAGGAAGGTGGGCTGCATGAGTTGAATCTTGAAGCCTGCTATCGTAAAAATTGTATGCTGGAACCGTTGATCTGAAAAGCGTATTTAAAACGTGCAAAGCGCCATGAAGACTGCTATCAAGAAAGTGGACGTTTGCTGCAACAACTGCGGCGGCACCGCCTGCAGCCTTGTCACAGAGGGCGTGGAGCACGAGTATAAAAACACCACTTCCGACACATTCCGCGTGGTCAAGTGCAGCATTTGCAATTTGGTCTACCTCAATCCCCGCCCGGATATCTCAGAGCTGTCCACCATCTATCCAAGTGAGTATTACGCTTATCATCTGGCCGCAAAAAACGTAGAGCAGGAAAACACCAATTCACTGCTATATAAAGCCAGACGCCACGTCTATTTGAGCCGTCTGGAAAAGGCGCTGTCATTATGCGCGCAGAAGGACAATCTAAAAGTCCTCGATATCGGCTGTGCGGACGGGCGAGCACTGAACTGGTACAAGCAGGTAAGAAGCGCTAAAGTAGAGACTTTCGGCGTAGATTTCGACGAGAAGGCGGTGGAGCTGGCTGGCAAAGCCGGTCACACAGTCTATTGCGGGCGATTCGAGAGCGCGGACATTCCGGAGGGATTTTTCGATCTGGTAGTAGCCACGCACGTCATCGAGCATGTTGCCGATCCCAAAGCGTTTGCAAAACGCGCCTTTGATGTTCTTAAACCAGGCGGGATTTTTCTTATCGAAACACCAAACATTGAAGCTGCTGATGCCAAATGGTTTAAAAACCGCCACTGGGGCGGCTATCACTTTCCCAGACACTGGATCTTCTACAGTCAGCAAACACTGAAGCGCATGGTGGAAGAATGCGGGTTTACCATTGTTGAAACGCAGTATCACCCGGCTCCGGCGTTCTGGAACTGGACCATGCATTCGATAGTGGGTGCGGTCGATCGAGAGAAAAACGGTTTTTTCAGCCGGATTGCCGACCGCCTTTTCCCGCCTACCGAATTCCAGAAGAACAGCCTGCGCAACTTGATTTTCGTCTCGCTCTTCACTTTTATCGATATCGTGCTGAAGGCAGTCACAGGCTCGACTTCCAACATGTCGCTGACCGTGAGAAAGCCTATCTGAGATGATGTTAATCTGCTACAAGCTCTCAGCCGGTTTAGGTTGTCAAGAGACGGGAATAAATATCATTGTCTGAGTTGGACTCTGGTTGCGTGGCAAGTTCTTCCGGCATTCCGGCGCTTCGCCGAGAAGGACAATGAGAGAGTCAGACTGAATGACCTTCGGTCTGACTCAAAGAGCGCCGATTTCTAAACGAAGCATCTGCTGGCGGCTGGCCGTTGGCAGTTTTTTGTTTCAAATAGAATGTTTTGAAATGCAGCCGGCCGGCTCACGCGTTCAAGCCACTTTCGCTCGATTCGGCAAACTTGACACTCGCCCTTTGGTATCAGATGCGGTGCCTTGCTAAGGCTTCCGGAATACAACAATCATGTTTGAAGTCTGTCCGGTAAAGCGCTTGATCAAAACGTCAACCACAGAGAAAAAGCAGATTCTCAAAAAGTTGGCTATCGAATCCTTTTGAAAATCGATGGGAGGAAACAAAAGATCGGCAATCGGCCTCAGCTTTTCGTCTTTAGCTACGATCATGCTGTGAAAAGTCCAGAACCAGAAAATTGCATTGGGAACGAAATCAATCGATTCCTGGGCAAAACCGGTCTTTTCCGCCAGCATTCTTACTGTTTCGGGCGTGAAGAAAAACCAGTGGCGTGGAAAGTGATAGCCGCCCCAGTGCGCGTTTTTGAACCATTGAGCATCAACAGATCCGATGTTTGGTGTTTCAAACCAAAAAATGCCACCCGGCTTCAATATCGAATAGACCTTTTGCGTGAACCAGACGGGATCGCTGACATGCTCGATAACATGGCTGGCGATGACCAGATCGAATTCATTCTCCGCAATCTGGGCATCTTCAAAACGTCCCCTGTATGTTCTGTGACCGGCGGCAGAAGCCAGCACCACAGCTTCCAGGTTGAAATCTACACCATGCGTTTCAACTTTGTCGGCATGCCCATCGCGATACAGATTGAGCAAGTGCCCATCGCCGCAACCGATATCCAGGATTTTTACTTTTCCTTTTTCATCTACGCCAGCCAATTTCAACGACTTAGCAATTTTCTGGCGGAAGCCTTTGTAGCGCAAAGTGCTGAGAATGGATTTCGGATTGGCTTTGCGCCGCAGAATATCTTGATTATATGAATAGTAATTGGGCGGATAAATCGTCCCCAGCTCCCTGAAATCAGGGCGCGGATCTAAGTAAATCAACTGGCACCCGGTGCACCTGACGACGTTGAAAACGTCATCCGTCGTGTTGGTATACTCGTGCTCTTTGCCCGTCGTCACAAGTGCGCGCCGGTAAGAGCCGCAAAGATTGCAGCCGCTGTCCACCGTGGCGATCTTGTGCTTGGGCGGTCTGTCTGCTGCGTCTTTCTGCTTGCGAGCGAGTGATTCCATAAAATTCCGAAATACCAATAAGAGCCAAAGTTTCTTTGCCCATTGAGGGCACCGTTAAATCGGAAAGAGTGAATCGAAAACCGATCTTGCAGTGCTTTCGGCGTTGGCGATGCAGTCAGGAATGCCCACGCCTTCATACGCAGATCCACAAATGAAGGCGCCTGTGAGCTTACTCACTTGCTCTTCGATATTCTTTACCAATTTCCTGTGCCCTACCGCATATTGCGGCATCGAATCATACCAGCGTGATACCAGCGCTTCTTTGAATGGACGTCCCCTGGCAGGAGATCTTATCGAGAGGTAAAAACTCAGGTCTGCAAACGCGCGCTGGCACATTTCAGAATCGGACAACTCCATCATCTGAGGAAACAGCGCCCCGCCTACAAACGCGCGCAAAATCGCAAGATGCGAAGGCGCGCGTCCTCTAAATTTGACACTGGAAAAACTGCCCGCAAGCAAATTTCTCTTCAAAAGAGCCGGCACCACAAAACCAAATCCATCCAGCGGGTGCAAAACATTTTCTCTTTCAACAATAAAGTTTATTACCGCAGAAGAGGCGTAGGAAATTTGGCAAAGGTGTTGTGCCGCTTCTGGTGCAGCATCGGTAAGTAATTTTGCCGCAGCTTTGGCGGGCAGGCACATTACGATGGCATCGCTCTGCCAAACGCTGCCGTCTGCGCTTTCGATTCGCCATTGATTATCGCTTGAGTGGAAACTCACTGTTGCCACTGACTTGCCCACATGAATGGAAACGCCCTTCAAGCCTTTCTCTAGCGCATTAACAAGTGATCCCATGCCTCTTTCAGGGGCGACAAACATGCTATATCGCACACTCTCGGCTTTGCCGTTTTGCCGTCCTGTAGCAGCCTTGCCCTTTTCACGCAGTCCTTTTACGACACTGCCGAATTCAGCTTCGTATTCCAAAAATTGAGGCATGGTGGCACGCATGCTGAGTTTTTCAGGATCTGCCGTATAAATTCCTGAGAATAGCGGCTGCGCCAGCCTTTCCAATGTCTCCGCACCGAGGCGCCGTCGCACAAAGCTGGACAGACTCTCGTCAAAATCGTCAGGCAGCTCTCCATTCGACATTGCTGCGTGTCGCGGCACAAACGGCTCGCAAACGGCGCGCAATTTGCCGACCACGCTCAGGCACGGCGAAGCGGCGAGCGCCGCAACGCTCTCCGGTGCGATCAGGCGAAATCCTTCAGGCATGGGCAAGAGGCAGTCATGAGCGGCAATGAAAGCGCGACGATTTTCGGCGCATGTCTCGATTATCTGATTTTCCATGCCGAGTTCTTTCATTAATCGAACGCCGGCCGGTTTTGTGCTCAACATCGAATCTGGCCCGCATTCAAGCAGGCAATCTTCGGTAAAAACCGTTTCTATCACTCCGCCCAATCGTGAAGAAGCTTCGATAATACTGATATCAAGCGCCTTTCCAACACTCAGATGTTTCAATCTGAAAGCGGCCGCAAGTCCTGTTATGCCACCACCAATGATGACTACTTTTTTTCTTGTCGTCACCATCGTAAGAACTCGCTGTCGTTGAACATCTATTTGCTGCCGAGTTCGTGCACTACCTCGACGAGGTACTTCACGTTCTCATATGGAGTTTCCGGTAAAACACCGTGCCCGAGGTTAAAGACATGACCCGGCCTGCCGCCTGCCTGCTTCAAAACCTGCTCGGCACGACGTTTGATTTCCTCTTTTCCGGCAAAAAGAATCACCGGATCGAGATTGCCCTGAACGGCGCGATCTTGACCGATTTTTTCCCAGGCCGCACCGAGTTCGATTCTCCAATCTACACCAATGGCATCGCCGCCTGCCTGCTTCATCAATTCCAGAAGTGCCGAAGTGCCTGTGCCGAAATGAATCAGCGGTGCTTTTTTATTGACACCGGCTATGGTGCGTGCCACATGGGGCAAAACATATTCGATATAATCGCTCTGGCCAAGGCAGCCGATCCAGCTATCGAAGATTTGAACGGCCTGAGCACCTGCTTCGATCTGGTTGTTCAAATGCTCGCTGACGATCTTGGACAGATGCTGCATGAGCATGTCCCAGGCACGCCTTTCCGTGTACATAAAGCGTTTGGTTTTTTCGAAGTTTCTAGATGAGCCGCCTTCAATGAGGTAGGAGGCAAGCGTAAAAGGCGCACCGGCAAATCCAATCAAAGGAATATCCGCAGGCAATTCGCGGCGTGCCGCCTTGACCGCGTCGAGCACGTAGAACAGACTGTCTTTGCAATCAATGCCGGGCAGCTTTTCAACGTCGGCAAGCGACCGGACCGGATTATGAATGACGGGACCGTCGCCCTTTACGAATTCGAGCCCGCAACCGAGCGACTGCAGAGGAAGCAGAATATCCGAAAAAATGATCGCCGCATCCACCTTCAAGAGTTTGACCGCCATTACGGTCACTTCGGCACAAAGTTCGCTGTTATGGCAGAGTTCCAGAAATCCGGTTTTCGCTCTGACTTCTCGATACTCAGGCATAAAACGTCCGGCCTGGCGCATCAGCCAGACGGGAGTGTAAGCAGATTTCTGACGGCGCAATGCTTGCATGAATGGAGTTTCGACAAAAGCATCCACCGCTGCATCCGCCGCCTGCGTTTTTGAGCTTGCTTGAAAGCCCGGCTTCAATTCAGTCACTTAACTATCCTTGCCTTGCTTTGTGCGTAATGCGAAAACCGCTTCTAAAACTTCAGCCACCACCTGGTCGGGGGTCGAGGCACCGGCTGTTACACCAATGGTGATATCACCGTCCGGCAGCCAATCGTTTTCCACAATGCATTCGCTCTCATTTTGCGGCTTGTGCTTGATTGTATTGCCGGGACCGATGCAAGACGGCCCATCAATATGATAGGAAGGAATCTGCTTGTGATCGGCTATCTCATGCAAATGACCGGTGTTGGAAGAATTGAAACCGCCAATGACGAGAATCACATCGAGCTTCTCCTCGACAAGGTTCAACATCGCATCCTGACGCTCCTGAGTGGCATCGCATATGGTGTCGCCCGGACTGAGGAAATGTTTCTCCAGATGTTCCGGTCCGTACTTCGCCATCATTGTGCGCTCGAAAAGCTTGCCTATTTGCTCGGTTTCGCCTTTCAACATCGTTGTCTGATTGGCTACGCCGATGCGCACCAGGCGCTCGTCCGGATCGAAACCTTTAGATGTTGCAGACCGAAATCGCTCGAGAAATTCTTCCCTGCTTCCGCCCTTCAAAATATATTCGGACACCCAGCCGGCTTCCGACATGTTCTGAACAATCAAGTAGTGACGTGCTCTGGATGAAGTAGCAATGGTTTCTTCGTGATTGTACTTACCGTGAATGATGGCGGTGAATTCACCCTGCTCGTATTTGACGACGCGGTTCCAAACACGAGATACCCACGGACAGGTGGTATCGACAATCTCGCACTTTTTCGACTCGAGCAATTCCATTTCTTCGACTGAGGCGCCGAAGGCAGGAAGAATCACGACTTCGCCTTCTTTGACCGGTGAAAAATCTTTGCTTCCGTCCCCTTTTGCGGCGATGAAATCAATTTGCATTTCGCGCAAATTCTGGTTGACGACCGGATTGTGAATAATCTCATTGGTGATCCAGATACGTCTGTCCGGGAAATGACGCCGGGCTTCATACGCCATGGACACGGCACGATCCACGCCCCAGCAGAATCCGAAAGCCGAAGCCAATCTGATGGTCAGCCCAGAGCGCACCAAGGTGTTGTTATTCTCCCGGAGCTCAGCGATCAACTCGGAGTCGTAGGCCGCTTTCAACTCACCATGAATTTCGTCCTTGAGACCGAAACCTTTGCGATGGTAAGTCGAGTTTTGGTTTGATTGAGATGTGGACTTGGACTGAGACATTTTTCGTTAACTTGAGAGTGGTGCCGACTGCGTATGTGCGCCCTTTGCAGCCGCGCATGATTTTACAGTACACCAACAGAGTATGTACTAATACGGTGTTATTATGACTTCGTCTTACGCTTACTATGACCCCTAGTTACCAAGAGTCACCAATTAAGGGAGTCGGGAGCAATCAGCGGAAACCCCGCTACGGCCTGTTCTGGAGGATACGACGTGAACAAGAAGATCGGTTTATTGGCGCTTCTCGCCCTCACCCTTAATACTTCGCCTGCATTTGCGGAAAGCGAAGGCACTATGGCTAAGCAAGCCCTGATGCTGCCAGTACGCATGGTCGCCATGGGCGGCGGAATGGTTTTCGGCATTCCTGTAGCGATAGTTCGCCGCACCGGAGCCCGCAGCGTCGGTTTCAGCGAACAATTCGCCGATAACATCGGCGGCAAAGAGCACATGATTCCCCTGGGCATGGCTTCTTTGATGGGCGTTCCTTTCGGCATGATTGTCGGAACCGCTGAAGGCGTGTATTCCGGTGGCAGAAACTCGATCAGTCATGGATGGGAAAAGCCGTTCAGCTTGGACTCCTTCAGCATGGGCGAAGAACTCGATTCCAAGTAAGTCTTGTCGAGACAGCTCATAATTTAGATCAGTTGATGGGGACGGATATGCTAACCGTCCCCATTTGATATATTTGGCTAAATTTGCCTGACAGTGAGAATTTCCCATGCCGACCGGTCGACAAAATGCCGTTAATGGCGTAAAAGCGCTGATCTTTGATATGGACGGCGTATTGATAGATTCAGAACCGCTGCATCTGCTCGCTTACCAAAGATATCTTGCCGATTTTGGGCTGACTTTCCTCGAGGAAGACAATCACAACTTCCTGGGAATGAAAGACCTGGATTGTGCAAAGCATCTTCTTAAGCGCCATAAGCTGGAGATGACGGCGATTGAGTTTGTAGAACGCAAAGAGGCCGTGCTTCATCAGCTCTTCAAAGAACAGCTTCAAGTGCAGCCAGGGGTGCTTCAAACCCTCGAGAAAACTTCCCAATTGCAGATACCGACCGCGATCGCGTCATCAGCAACGATGCCCACAATTGAGCTGGTAGTTGAATTGACCGGCACGAGAAACTATTTCCAGTATCTTTGCTCCGGAGACGAAGTACCAAACGGCAAGCCGGCACCGGATGTATTTCTTCTGGCGGCGCAAAGACTGGGTCAAAATCCTTCCGAGTGTCTGGTAATTGAAGATACTTTCAATGGGGTTTGTGCGGCAAAGGCAGCGGGTATGATGTGCATTGCCATTCCGTGCCAGGCTACTAGGCACCAGGATTTCGCACACGCCGATCTGGTCCTGTCCGGCATGGCAGAAGTCAACCTCGTGGAGCTCGTCGCCCCAAGGAGTTTGGCTTGACATTAAGAAAAGCTGCAAGGCCCGTGCTTGGCAACGATATGCCTTTGATCGCTTCTTAATTAGTGGGTATAACGAAACGAGTAAGTGACTAAGAGTAAGTCGTCAGGTAGGTACCAATAATGAAATCCATTGAGAAGGACAGGATTCTCAGGCTGAATTGCCCTGGCTTCGGCGAAGAGTCTTTCCTCACATCCGGTCGCGCCAAACCTCTCGATTACTACACAGCCATAATCGTGAACCCGGTCAGCACGCTGCACCTGTTCGACAGAGATCCGGACATGATTCGGCAGATCGAAGCTGCCCAGACTGAAGGTCTTACTTCAGTCAATACGACCAATGATGCATTGCTCGAAGCAATTACCGACGAAATCAACAGCCGCACTGAGCAACTGGTCAAGTTTCTCGAGAAGGGCGGCATTCTGGTTTACTTCCTGTGCCGACCTTTCCTCATTCAGGGCAAGGCGTCGGCTATGGACAACTATGTCTGGCTGCTCAGCCTCGCTCCAGATAAATCGACCGAGCGAAACACTCGACACATGAGCGCCGTATCTCATGGTCGCAACGTGGAAATGACCGATGAAGGCAACGAGAGTGAATTTGCCTCATATCTGGCTCAACCCGGTATTGAATGGAGCACTATCATTCGCACGGACTTCCTTACGGAAGGTTATAACGTGCTGGCTACAGCCGGTCCGAAGAAATGCATATCAGCGCACCTTTACGCAGGTGATAAGGGCGGCAGGATTATCTTCCTTCCGGCACCATATTCGCCGGATTTCGACCGCACATTGATCCATTGCCTCAACCTCTGGTATTCCAAGCGCGAAGGCGAGGACATTTCTCAATATGTGAAAGACGAAACAGCAGCGCTAGTGGCCGCTTCCGTGGAGCATCAAGCGCAGGCAATCGCTACAGATCCGCACAAGTTTGTTTCCAACAAAGCAAGCACTTCCAGTACGCAGTTGCCCAGACTGGAAAGCCCGCAAATTCAAGAAGCGGCTCCAGCGGCAGCAACAAACTCTGGTGGTTCCGGTCTGGGTGCGATGCTTGCAGCCAAGACGGCCGAGTCCTCGACCGCGACACTGCCTGAGCCGACAACAGCAACGGCATCGGTACCGCCCCTTTCATTATCCGGCGAACACAATTCGCCAATGGCAACTTATGACAAGTTGCCCGCAGCGAGCATGGATTCTCTTACTTCCGACACTATAGATTTGTCGGCACAGCCTGGCGCAATGAGCGCGGAAGACATTATCAATTCTGTGAAAGCAGAAGCAGCAAAGACGGAAACACCTGCACCGAGACCATCGCTTGGTTCTCTTCTTGGTGGAGCGGAACCGGAAGCGCCGGCACCACCGCCGCCACCACCACCACCTCCTCCTCCTCCTCCGCCGCCACC
>Ga0268299_1002302_pt1 | contig 23924 bp, 15 predicted proteins | sample NOBtaG_FD_193484 | JGI IMG/M metagenome (GOLD analysis project Ga0268299, IMG submission 193484) | Activated sludge microbial communities from bioreactor in Nijmegen, Gelderland, Netherland - NOB reactor | ecosystem: Engineered > Bioreactor > Aerobic > Activated sludge | place: Netherlands... | reverse complement strand
GCCGTCGTGGCGAAGCTGATGGCGCGCGACCCGGCCGACCGCTACCGGACGCCGGCCGAGGTGGCGGCGGCCCTGGCCCCGTTCGCCGAGCCGCTGCGGCTGGCCGGCCCGGCCACCCCGCCGCCGCTGCCGCCGCCGGTGCCGCCGCCGGTGCCGGAGCCGCCGCCCTCGGCGCCGCTCGCTTTGGCGGTCGAACCGGTCGCGCGGCGACGGCCGCCCCGACCGAGCCGGCCGCCGGTCGCCCTAATCGTCGCCGCGTCCGGGGTGCTCGTGCTCCTGCTCGGGCTCCTGTGGGGCAACTGGCCCCGCGAACGGCCGGAGCCGCCGCCGCTCGCACGCGGCCCCGGTCCCGTCGCCGGCGTCAAGCCGGACAAGCCCCGCGCCGCCGAAGCGATCGCCGAGCCGCCGGTGCCGGTCGAGCCGCCGACGCGCGTCGCAATCCCGCTCGCCGTCGCTCCCGAGTTGGTGGTCGTCGCGCCGCCGATGCCGATGCCGATGACACCGCCGCGCGGGGTGCTGGTCGGCCACGCTGACCAGGTTCTCAGCGTGGCGTTCAGCCCGGACGGCGGCCGCGTCGCCAGCGGCGGGGCCGACAAGGCCATCAAGATCTGGGACGCGGCCACGGGGAAGGAGCTGGCCACCCTCAACGGCCACGCCGCCCCGATCCGCCGCGTCGTCTTCGGCCCGGACGGCAAGCGGCTCCTCAGCGGTATCCAGTCCGGGTCCGGTGCCCAGCTCAAGCTCTGGGACGCCGAGCGCAACCGCGAGCTGCTCACCGTGACCGGCGGTCTCGGCTCGGTCGCCAAGGAGTCGTTCAGCCCAGAAGGATACCGCCTCGTCGGCGGCGGGCCGGACCAGGTTCTCCGCCTCTGGGACACGCGGACCGGCCAGGAGGTCGCCGTCCTCGGCGGCCGGGCCCGGGCGGGCGTGGCGGCGGCCTTCAGCCGGGACGGGAAGCGCGTCGCCGGGGCGGACATGGGGCGCGGCGTGTTCGTCTGGGACGCCCAGACCGGCAAGGAGGTCTTCTCTCAGAAGGGGCTGCTCCTCTGCATCGCCCTCGCCCCGGACGGCACGCGCGTCGCGGCCGGCGGCTGGGACCGCGTCACCGTGTGGAACGTGGCGACCGGCCGGGAGCTGCACGCCCTCGCCTTCGCCCGCCCGAACGGGCAGGGCGTCGTCTCGACGGTGGAGTTCAGCCCGGACGGCGGCCGGATCGCCGCCCGCCGGATCCTCGACCAGACGCTGAAGGTCTGGGACGTCGCCACCGGCAAGGAACTCCTCACCGACGCCGGGGCGTCGTCGGTCGCCTTCAGCCCGGACGGCAAACTCGTCGCCGCCGGGAGCGCCAACGGCAAGGTCTGGGTCTGGGACGCCGCGACCGGCAAGGCCCTCTACTCCGTGCCGGCGCTGACGACGGACTACGCGGCGGCGTGGTTCAGCCCGAACGGGACGCGCCTCGCCGTCCGCGGGGCCGACGAGCACGCCCTGGCCGTGTACGACGCGGCGACCGGCCGCCCGGTCAAAACCTTCCGTGGCCACACCGGCACCGTCAGCGCCGTCGCGTGGAGCCCGGACGGCACGCGCCTCGCCAGCGGTGCCCACGACAAGACATTGCGCCTCTGGGATCTGGGACCCTGACCCGGCGAGCTTGGCCGTAACCGAGGATCTCTAGGGGCCGAACGAGTAGGCCCGATTAGTCTGTTCTCAGTCGACCTTCCAAGGAAGCGTCATGTCCGCCCCGACCCGCGCGACCCTGGTCGACCAACTCGCCAGGTATCAACTCCTGCCCGGGGTTCCGATCGCCGACGTTGAGGCCGTCGCCCGTCAGGCGTCCGGCGACGCCGCCCTCGCCGACGAGTGCGTCCGGCGCGGCTGGCTGACGCCGTACCAGGCCGACCTCCTTCTCAAGGGGCGGGGGGCGGAGCTGCGCGTCGGCCGGTACGTCGTCCTCGACCTCCTCGGCGAGGGGGGCGTCGGGCGCGTCTTCCAGGCGCGCGACGGCGACGCCGGCGGCGTGGTCGCCCTCAAGGTGCTGCGCCCCGAGGCCCAGACGAACCCGCGCACGGTGCAGCGCTTCCTGCGCGAGTGCCGCGTCGCGTTCCAGCTGTCGCACCCGAACGTCGCCCGGCCGGTCGAGGCCGGCCGGGCCGACGAGGGGCCGTACCTGGCGATGGAGTTCCTGCCCGGGCCCGATCTCGCCCAGCTCGTTCGCCGCTCCGGGCCGCTGGCGATCGGCGCGGCGTGCGAGTGCGCCCGCCAGGCGGCCCTCGGCCTCCAGCACGCCCACACGAAGGGCCTCGTCCACCGCGACGTCAAGCCGTCGAACCTGCGCCTGGCGGACGGGCCGGCCGGCACGCGCGTCGTCAAGGTGCTCGACTTCGGCCTGGCCCGCCTCAACCAGCCGGAGCGGCAGGGCCGGCTGACGCAGCTCGGCACCCGGGTCGGCACGGTCGATTTCCTCGCCCCGGAGCAGGCGACCGACGCCCGGGACGTCGACATCCGGGCCGACGTGTACAGCCTCGGCTGCACGCTCTTCTTCCTGCTGGCCGGCCGGGCCCCGTTCCCGACCGGCGACGCGGTCGACCGGCTCGCCGCCCGGCTGGACGGCCCGCCGCCGTCGGTGCGGGCGGCGCGCAGGGACGTGCCGGCCGGCCTCGACGCCGTCGTGGCGAAGCTGATGGCGCGCGACCCGGCCGACCGCTACCGGACGCCGGCCGAGGTGGCGGCGGCCCTGGCCCCGTTCGCCGAGCCGCTGCGGCTGGCCGGCCCGGCCACCCCGCCGCCGCCGGTGCCGGAGCCGCCGCCCTCGGCGCCGCTCGCTTCGGCGGTCGAACCGGCCGCGCGGCGACGGCCGCCCCGACCGAGCCGGCCGCCGGTCGCCCTAATCGTCGCCGCGTCCGGGGTGCTCGTGCTCCTGCTCGGTCTCTTGTGGGCCAACTGGCCCCGCGAACGGCAGGAGCCGCCGCCGCCTCGCGGCCCCGTCGCCGTCGTCAAGCCGGACAAGCCCCGCGCTGCCGAAGCGATCGCCGAGCCGCCGGTCCCGGTCGAGCCGCCGGCTCGCGTCGCGATCCCGCTCGCCGTCGCCCCCGAGCTGGTGGTCGCGCCGCCGATGCCGGTCCCGATGCCGATGCCGATGCCGCGGGGCGTGCTGGTCGGCCACACCGGCCCGGTCTTCGCCGTGGCGTTCAGTCCGGACGGCAGCCGCGTCGTAAGCGGCGGCGAGGACCGGGCCGTCAAGCTCTGGGACGCGGCGACCGGTCGCGAGGTGTTCACCTTCAACGGCCATGCGGCCCCGGTCCGGCGCGTCGTCTTCGGCCCCGACGGCAAGCGCGTCCTCAGCGGCTGCTCGGCCGGCTCGGGGGCCCAGCTCAAGCTCTGGGACGTCGAGCGCAACCGCGAACTGCTCACCCTGACCGGCGGTCTCGGCTCGGTCGGCAAGGAGGCGTTCAGCCCGGAGGGATATCGCCTCGTCGGCGGCGGGCCGGACGCCGTCCTCCGGCTGTGGGACGCGCAGGCCGGCCAGGAGATCGCCGTCCTCGGCGGCCGGGCTCGGCCGGGTCTGGCGGCGGCCTTCAGCCGGGACGGGACGCGCCTCGCTGGGGCGGACTCAGGCCGCGGCTTGCTCGTCTGGAACGGCAACAACGGCAGGGAGGTCTTCGCCCAGAAGGGGCTCTTCACCGCCGTCGGACTCGCCCCGGACGGCGCGCGCGTCGCGGCCGGCGGCCGGGACGGCGTCACCGTGTGGGACGTGCCGGGCAGCCGGGAGCTGCGCTCCCTCCCCTTCGCCGGCCCGAACGGGCAGGGCGTCGTCTCGACGGTGGAGTTCAGTCCCGACGGCGGCCGGATCGCGGCCCGCCGGATCCTCGACCAGACGCTGAAGGTCTGGGACGTCGCCACGGGGAAGGAACTCCTCACCGACGTCGGGGCGACGTCGGTCGCCTTCAGCCCGGACGGCAAGCTCGTCGCCGCCGGGAGCGCCAACGGCAAGGTCTGGGTCTGGGACGCCGCGACCGGCAAGGCCCTCTACTCCGTGCCGGCGCTGACGACGGACTACGCGGCGGCGTGGTTCAGCCCGGACGGGACGCGCGTCGCCGTGCGCGGGGCCGACCACGCCCTGGCCGTGTTCGACGCGGCGACCGGCCGGCCCGTCGCCACGTCCCGCGGCCACACAGGCCTCGTCACCGCCGTGGCGTGGAGCCCGGACGGGAGTCGCCTCGTCAGCGGCAGCGCCGACAAGACGATCCGCGTGTGGGACGTGCCGCCCGGCCCGTGAGCCCGGCGAGGAGGTCGAGACGGCCGTGCCAGTCCGCATCGCGTGTCCGAGCTGCAAGTCCCCCTGCCTGGTGGACGAACGGCACCTGGCGGTCCCCGTCCGGTGCGGCCACTGCCGCCGGCCGTTCACCGCCCGGGAACAGCCGCCGCGCCTCGATGTCGCCGCGGCGACATCGCCCGGCCGGGTCCGCGCCCGCAACGAGGACAGCTCCCTCGTCTTGCACCTCGCCGGGTCGGGCCACGACGCCTGTCACGAGGTCGCCCTGCTCGTCGTCGCCGACGGGATGGGCGGCCACGACGCCGGCGACCGGGCGAGCGGCCTCGTCGTCCGCGCCGTCGGCGGCGCGCTCGCCCCGCTGCTCGGGGCGGCCCTCGCCGGCCGGTTCGACGTGACTCCCGACGCCCTCACCGGGGCGATCGAGGCCGCGCTTCGCGAGGCGAACCGGGTCGTCCACGACGCCGCCGAACGCGACCCGGCGTGCAAAGGGATGGGGGCGGCGGTGACCGTCGCCCTGGTCTGGGACGGCGAGGTCGCCCTCGGCCACGTCGGCGACTGCCGCACGTACCACCTGCGCGGCGACGCCCTGACCCGTGTGACGCGCGACCAGACGGTGGTCGCCCGCATGGTCGAACTTGGGACGCTCACCCCGGAGCAGGCGGAGCGCCACCCGGAGCGGCACCTGGTCACCCAGGCCGCCGGGGCCCGGCCGAACATCGAGCCGGACCTGCACCGGCTCCGGCTCGCGCCGGGCGACTGGCTCGTCATCGCCAGCGACGGCCTGACGGCCCGTCTGGACGAGGCCCGCCTGAAGGCGGAGTTCCTCGCGCCGGTGCCGTCGGCCGCGCTGCGGGCGCGGCGGCTGGTCGATCTCGCGGACGCGGCCGGCGGGGCCGACAACTGCACGGTCGTCGCCGTGTGCTGCTACTGAGGAGAGGGATGCCGTGGAGCCGTTGCACGTCCTCTGGTTCGTCTTGCTCGGCGTCCTGCTCGCCGGGTACGCCATCCTCGACGGGTTCGACCTCGGCGTCGGCATCCTGCACCCGTTCGCCCGGACCGACACGGAACGCCGCCTGTTGATGAACTCGATCGGACCGCTCTGGGACGGCAACGAGGTCTGGCTCGTCGTCTTCGGCGGGGCCCTGTTCGCCGCGTTCCCGAACGCCTACGCGGCGGCACTGTCCGGGCTCTACCTGCCGTTCTTCCTCATCCTGGCGTGCCTCATCTTCCGCGGCGTGTCGATCGAGTTCCGCAGCAAGCAACCCGGCCGGTGGTGGCGGGCCGGCTGGGACGGGTTCTTCTTCGCGTCGAGTTTGCTGGCGACGTTCCTGTTCGGCGTCACGGTCGGCAACGTCATGCGCGGCCTGCCGCTCGGCCCGGACGGCGACTTCCTGCGCGCCCCGACCCTGGCCGAGGTGCTCGGGCCGTACCCGGTCGCGGTCGGCGTCTTCGCCGTGGCGACGTTCGCCCTGCACGGGGCGATCTTCCTCTACCTCAAGACCGAGGGCGAACTGCAGGCCCGCATCCGCGGCTGGATGTGGCGCGCGTTCTGGGCCTTCCTCGCGTGCTACCTCGGCGTCACCGCCTGGACGGTGGCGGCGTTCCCGCACGCGACCGACTGGCAGATCGACTATCCGGCCTTGTGGGTGGTGCCGGTGCTGAACGTCCTGGCGGTGGCGAACATCCCGCGGGCGATCTACCAGGGCCGGCCGCTGGATGCATTCGTCTCGTCGGCGTGCTGCATCGCGGCGTTCACGTTCCTGTTCGGCCTGGCCCTGTTCCCGAACCTGATCGCCTCCGACGTGGACCCGGCCTGGAACCTCACCGTCGTCAACGCCGCGTCGAGCACGCCGACGCTGTGGACGATGACGATCGTCGCCCTGATCGGGATGCCATTCGTCCTGGCGTACACGATCACGGTCTACTGGATCTTCCGCGGCAAGACGAAGTTGGATCGGTTCAGCTACTGACCGGGTCAGAACGGCCACCACGCGACGACGAGCCATCCGGCCAGCGCCGTCACCGCGAGGCCGAGGACGACGAGCAGGCCGTCGCGTGCCGTCAGTCCGAGGGCGAGCAGCGTCGCCGCCCCGGCCGGGGCCGCCGTCGCGAACGGGATGAACTCCAGCGGGTAGAACGACAGCGCCAGAAAGACGATCGCCACGGCGACGATCTGGACGAATGGCGGCCGGGTCAGCGCCGTCCAGCGCGGCCCGATCAGGGCGTCGATCCGGCGGACCCAGTCCCGCGTCGAGCGGACGGTCTTCGCGAGGCGGGAACGGTCGAACGACCACCGGAGCAGGACGCCCGGCAGCCAGGGGCTGCGCCGGCCGAACAAGATCTGGACGGCGAGCAGGACGAGGATCGTCCCGCACACCGGCCCGACGCCCGGGATGCCGCCGAGCGGCGACAGGGCGACGAGGGCCGGCACCAGCAGCAGCGGCCCGTACGTCGCGTGGCCGGCGTTGTCGAGCAGGTCGCCGAGCGACACCTTCTCCTGGCCCTTCGTCCCGGACAGTTCCGCGTCGAGCAGGTCGCTCAGCGGGGCGGCGTCGGCGAAGCGTTTTTCCTGGGTCGCGGTCATGGTCGTCCCTCCGCGGTGCGCAACGTCTTGCCCGGGGACGGGCAGGGGCCTGCTGGCCGAGCCGAAAGTACGGCCGCGCCGCGAGCCGAATGGTCGTGCCGGGCATCGGGCAAATCCCGTGCCGAGCAGTTGGGCACGGCGTGTGCAAGGCGTAGCCAAAACGACCCTCCCCTGTCGCGAGGCCCGCCGATGATCGCATCCGCCACCGAGACACGCCCCACCCCCGATGCCGTGACGGACGCCCGCCCCGCCGCGCCGCCGCCGCCGGTCGAGCACAACGGCATCGTCCGCGGGAGCCTGTTCACCCTGGCCGTCCTGGCGACCGCGACGGCCGTGGCCCTGCTCGGGCGTATTCTCGGCCCGCTCGTCTTCGCCGTGCTGCTCTACTTCCTCGTCCAGCCGGTCGCCGCCTGGATGATGCGGCGCGGCCTGCCGCGCTGGGCGGCGTTCCTGCTCGCCGTCCTGGCCCTCACCGCGGTGCTCGTCGGCCTCGGGTGGATCGTCGCCGCGAACGTCGCCAACCTGCGCCTCCGCTCCGGCGACTACCAGACCGAGGCGGTCGAGCTAGCCGGCCGGGTCAGCCCCGGCCTTGCCGACGGGGTCCGCGCCTGGCTGGCCACCGCGTCGGATGAGTTCCCCAAGCACGTCGCCTGGACAGTGTACGAGGCGACCGAGTTCGGCCTGATGGCGTTCTTCTACCTGGTCTTCCTCGTCATCGACGCGCGCCACCTCCCCGGCCGCGTCCGCCGCGCCTACCCCGAGTCGGCCGACCAGGTTCTCGGCGTCGTCGATGAGATCGCCTCCGCCATCCAGCGCTACGTCGGCGTCAAGACGATCGTCGGCCTCGGCATGGGGGCGACGGTCGCCGTCGTGCTCGCCCTGTTCGGCGTGCCGAACTGGCCGCTGTGGGGCTTCCTGTTCTTCGTGCTGAACTACGTCACCTACCTCGGCAGCATCGTCGCGTGCGTCCCGCCGATCGCCCTGGCGGTGCTCGAGTTCGACCCGTGGACGGCCGGCCTGATCGCGACGCTGCTCGTCCTGGTCCGCTTCGTCTGGATCGACTACGTCGAGGTGGCGATGTCCGGCCGGGAGATGAACGTCGACCCGGTCCTGCTCCTGGTGGCGATCGTCTTCTGGGGCTACTTCTGGGGCGTCGTCGGCCTGGTGCTCGCCGTGCCGATCGTCACGTCGCTGAAGTTCGTCCTGGCCGGCATCCGGTCGATGCGGCCGGTCGCGGTGCTGATGAGCGAGCGCTGAGCGGATATAACGTCGGGGGCCGTCCCGGTCCCGTCGGTCCCGGGCGGCGCTCGACCCGCGACCGACCCGGACCGGTGGCCCGACCATGACCCTCTCCAAGATCCTCCTCGCGGCGGCGTGCCTGGCGTCGGCCGTCCTGCTCGCCCTGGCCGCCGGCCAGGAGCCGGCCGCGCCGGTCCTCCGGGCCGGGGTGGCGGCGGTGGACATCACGCCGACGCGCTTCCCGGTCGATATGCCGGGCGGCTTCAATCCCAACCCGGCCGAGAAGGCGCACGACCCGCTCCACGCCCGGGCCCTCGTCCTCGATGACGGCAAGACGGCTGTGGCGATCGTCGTCGTCGACAACCTCGGCGTCGGCCAGGAGACGGCCGCCGAGGCGAAGCTGCTCGCGTCGCGGCGGTGTCCGATCCTGCCGGAGCGGATGCTCATCTCCTCGACGCACACGCACAGCGCCCCGCCGGCGAACGTGACGGCCGGCTCGGAACAAGCCGTCGCCTACCGCAAGCAGCTAATCGACGGCGTCGCCGAGGCGATCGTCCAGGCGCACGCCGCCCTGAAGCCGGCCGCCGTCGGCGACGCCACGCACCCGCTGCCGGAGGAGGTGTTCAACCGCCGCTGGTTCCTCAAGCCCGGGGCGATGACGCCGAACCCGTTCGGCGGCGTGGACCTCGTCAAGATGAACCCCGGCACCGACCCGGCGATCCTGTCGCACCCGGCCGGGCCGACCGACCCGGACGTCGGGGTCCTGTCCGTCGTCGAGGCGAAGACGAACAAGCCGCTGGCCCTGTACGCGAACTACGCCCTGCACTACGTCGGCGCGACGCCGGCGAAGGAGGTCTCGGCCGACTACTTCGGAGAGTTCGCCCGGGTGATGCCGACGCGCGTCGGGGCGAAGGACGGCTTCGTCGCGATGCTGAGCAATGGGGCGTCGGGAGACATCAACAACATCCCGTTCGGCGTCGCTCGGCCGCCGCGTGAGACGTTCGAGCAGATCCGCCTCGTCGCGGCGAAGACGGCCGACGCGGCGTGGCACGCCCGGCGGAAGATCGCCGCCCACAAGGCCGACGTGTCGCTCGGCATGGTCCAGCGCGAGGTGACGCTGAAGACGCGCCGCCCGACGGCGGAGCAAGTCGCCCGGGCGAAGGAGGTGCTGGCGGTCAAGGAGCCGGCCGAGTTGGCGAAGCTGCCGCGCCTGGCGGAGGCGTACGCCCGGCGGACGCTCGCCCTGGCCGAAGCGGCCGAGACGGTGAAGGTGCCGCTCCAGGCGGTGAGGATCGGCGACCTGGCCCTGTGCGCGCTGCCGTTCGAGACGTTCGCCGAGATCGGCCTCGACCTGAAGCGGCGCAGCCCCTTCGGGCGGACGTTCGTGGTCGGCATCGCGAACGGCTACAACGGCTACCTGCCGACGCCGGAGCAGCACAAGCTCGGCGGCTACGAGACGTGGCTCGGCACGAACCGCGTCCAGGAGGACGCGTCGGTGATCCTGACCGACAAGCTGCTGGAGATGCTCAAGGAGTTGAAGCCGGCCCCGCAGCCGTGAGGTCCGCCCACGACCCGGCCCCGGGTCGGACGGTCCACACGACGAGCCGCGTGCCGCGCCGCGTCGGCGGGTACGCCCACGAGCGCGTCCGCCGGCCGGGGTAGACCAGGGCCGCCTCGCCGACCGCCAGCGCCTCGGCGTAGGCGAGGATCTGGTACAGATCGACGCGCGGCACGCGGAGGCTCCGGAGGCGCTTCCACTTCGCGTCGATCACCCGGACCGGCCCGCCGCCGTGGTGGACGAGGGCGTCGGGTCGGACGACGAGCGGCGGGCCGTCGCCGAGCAGGACGCGCCGTGCCTGCGGCTCGACGACCACGCCCGCCTGCGCGGCCCGCGCCAGGCCGCGCACGACGTAGCCCTCGAAGAGCCGCTCCAGCTCGACGACGAAGGCGACGCCGGGGCCATGCTCCCAACCGGGCGACAGTCCGGCGAGGATGAGCCGGGCCGCGTCGATCACGGCGGCGTACTCCGGCGGGGCGGCCAGGGGCGACAACCAATCTGCCGGTGACAGCGGTTCGACAGCGACGAGTGACGCCGAACATTTCGCGACGCCGGTGCGATGCTCATGCGACAACCCCGGCGCGGCGGTCAGGGCGTCGAGCGCCGATCGTAGCAGGCGGTTGCACGGCACATCGGCGGTGAAGGCGTCGTAGACCTGGTGCAGCACGTCGGGGCGAGCGCCGCCCTGGCGGAGTTGCGTCGCCAGGTCGAGCCGGCCGTGCAGGATCGACGCGGCGGTCGCTTCCTCGCGGTAGCCGCGGTGCAAGCCGACGCGGAGCCGCTCGCCCAGGTGGTGCAGGAACGCCCCGGCCAGCACGTCGAGGAGGGCGTCCGGCACGACCGGGCCGGTCGGCAGCGGCGTCGTCGCCGGCGGGTCGAGGTCGAGCAGCCACAGCAGCGACGCGAGGGGCACCTTCGGCGCGACGGCGAGCCGGCACGTCGGGGCGACGATCGTCCCGGCGATGCCGCCGACGGTGACCAGGTGACGCCGGCCGACACGTTCCAGGCGGAGCCAGCTCCGCGGCAGCGAGCCGAGGTACGCCACGTCGGTCGGGTCGAGACGGACCAGGCGGCGCGAGCGCTCGCGGAGATGGATCGTCCGGGTCATGGCGCGGCGTCCGACAGGTCGGCAAGGACCGGGACGGCCAGGGCGGCGCGCATCGCCTCGACGCCGGCCCGGAGGAGGTCGTCGGCCCCTTCGCGGAGCCGGTTGTCGGCCAGGTTGAGGATCGCCGGGTTGGCGAGGTAGCTGCCGACGAGCCGCCCCCCGTCAGTGATGCGGTTGCGGCTCAGGTCGAGCGACGTGAGCCGCCTCAGGTAGGGCGACCGGACGAGGCAATCGACGGCCCGGTCGCCCAGGTCGTTGCCGGACAGGTCGAGTTCGCGCAAGTCGGAGAGCCACGGGCAGTCGGCGAGGGCCTCCGCGTCGAGATCATTCAACCAGCACCGAGTCAGGGCCAGCCGGCGGAGGTGCAACTCGTCGCCGTCAAGGAGCGGCCCGAGCCCGCCCTGTAGATTGGAATAGGTCAACTCCAGGTGCCGCCAGCACCTCGCATTCGGGCCGGAGAGCAGGCCGGCGAGTTGATCGTGGTGGAGCCACGACCCGAGCCGCAACTTGCGCAACCGGGCGAGTGTCGGCGAGTGAGCGAGCGTGTCGAGCAGGGCGGCGGCGGTGTCCCAGCGGAGGTCGTCCTCGGGCGTGACATTTAAGGCGACGAGGCCGACCGTGCACCCCTGGCGGAGCCAGCGGGCCAGCCCCGCGCCGAACGGATGTCGCCGGACGCTCAGGCTCAGTTCGCGCAGATGCGGCTCGAACGAACAGGGCCGTTCCGGCTCCGCGTCCCAGTCGAACGTGCAGCCGGTCGTGTCGAGGACGCGCAGGTTCCGAAAGCCGAGGTCGTCGTGGAGGACGACTTCCGGCGATCGGTCGAAGGTTTCGTTCCAGGACAAGGTGAGCCGCTCGACCCCGGCGGCGAAGTCGGCCCGGCCCAGGGCGGCGAGGCCATCGTCGTCCAGGTTGACGTTGCGCAGGGTGAGATCGCGGAGCCGGCCCAGATGGGGACAGGCCCCGAGGCGGTTGCCGATCTCCGCCCCGGTCCGGGTGTCGATCACGGCGAAGCGTTCGAGCGCGCTCGGCTCGTCCGGGAGCAGGGCGACCAGGTCCGATACGGCGAACCCGTCCGCGCCGGCGATTTCCAGTTCCCGCAAGGTGGCGAGGCCTTGCCGCAGCCGGCGCAGGCCGCGCCGCGAGACGGTCCTACAGCGCAGGGCCACCCCCTCCAGACGCGCCAAGAACGGTGAGTCGAGCAGGGCGTTCAGGCCGCCCTGGTGGAGGTGCTGGCCCCGAAGCGTGAGCCGCCGCACCGACCGCAGGACGGGCAGGTCCGCGACGCGCTCCAGCTCGGCGTAATCCTCGAACTTCAACTCCAACTCGGTGACGGTGCCCTGGCCCATCAGCCGCTCCGGCTCGCGAAGTAGCAACCGGGCCGGCACGGCGAGCCGGTCGAGGAAGCCGCGGCGGAACGTGCCGGCCGCCGCCTCGGGCAGATCGGCCCAGCCGCGCTCGTGCAGCAGGAGCAGGCCGCGCTCGCGGGCCTCCAACTCCGGCCGGAGGTCGTGGCCGGCCGGTAGCCGGGCGAGCAGGCACTGCACCCGGATCAGCTCGGCCCGGCGCGGCTCGTCGTGGTCGTCGAACCAGTCGGCCAGGACGAGACGCGGCGTGTCGTCGCCGGGGTCGTCGCGGATGGCATCGAGCAGTCCGTCGAAGGTGCTCATGCCGCCTCCCGGACGCGGTATCCGAGGGCGTTCCAGCCCGGCGGGCACCACAGGCCGGCGGCCGTCTCGCCGCCGCGCGGGCTCTCGGCCAGGTACGGCAGTATCAGGTCCGGGTCGATCCGCACGGCGAGGGCCCAGGCGCGGCGGTACGCCGGGGCGTGGTCCGCCGGCGGGACGCTGTCGAAGCGCTCGTCGCGGCCGTCGCGCGGCCGGCTCGTGTGCAGCAGGACGTGGGCGAGCAGGCCGAGCAGGTGCGGGGCCTGGCGCATCGCCCGGTTGACGAGCCCCGGCCGGCCGCGCCACACCTCGCCCGACGCGGCGAGGAGGCGGCGCTGTACGGCGAGCAGGGCCTGGACGACGGCCACCTGGTCGTGGCGGAGCAGCCAGGCGTACTTGCCCGGCAGTTGGGCGAGGTCGGTCGCCTGGAGCGTCGCCCGGTACGCTCGCACGGCCGGCCCGGTCGGCTCCGGGTTGGCGAACGGCTGGCGGAACACGTTCAGTGCGACGGCGTCCCACAGGGCCGCCAGCGGGACGGTCCCGGCGTCGTAGCCGTCGGCGATCCGAGCAGCCAGGTCGTCGGCGCGCGCCAGGTCGGCCAGGACGCCGGCGAAGTCGTCCCCCTCCGGGGCGAGGTGGGCCAGGACGAGCAGCGTGTCGCGGTGGCGTTCGAGCAGGTCGCCCAGATGGGCGCACAGCCGCGCGGGCGACCACTCCGGCCCGAACCGTTCGCGCCTCCCGCCGCGTCGGGTCGGCTTTGAGGCCGCCGCGTCGAGGGCGTCGTCGCGCTCGTCGCGCGGGTCGTACTCGTCGCCGTATTCGCCGTCGTCCCAGTCGTAGTCCGGATACACTTCGGTCAGGAAGCCGCGCTCGCGGAGGTAGGCGACCTGGGCCGGCGACAGGGCGGCCTCGGCCTGGAACGCTTCGAGGAGCAGGGCGCGTTCGCGGTCGGTCGGATTGTTGGGCGCGGCCATCGACCGTCTCCTGGCGGTGCAAATGGCGCGATTGTACCCGAGGCGGGGTGTCAGTTCCACCAGCCGAGCAGATCGACGAGGTGGTGCCAGACGTGGACCAGCACCAGGAGCGCCGCGCCGCCGAGCCAGAGGTACAGCGTGAGCCGGTCGAGGGCATTCGCCCCGTCCGGGTCGGGCGGCTGGGGCTCGGCGGGCGTGACGGGGCTCGGTGTCGGCACCGCCGGCGATTCGGGCAGTGTCCTGCGGCGCGCGACCTGGCGACTGGTGGCCATGTTCCTCTCCGCAACGGGTCGAGGGGGGAGAACGTGGCGGACCGCGTAGCAAGTCGGATGCCGTGCTGGAGTGGGCTCGTTTCCGCGTCCGGAGCGGCTCGGATGTGCCGGAGCCGCCCGGCCGGTGTGCGGATATGACACAACCCGGTGTTGCTGGGCGGCGGTTTCGGCCGGCCCGGCGTTTGCATCAACGCCGGCGAAAAGGAGGTGGGCAATGGGGCGGACCGGATGGATCGTCGTGACGGTTGGGGTGGCGCTGGCCGGCCTGGCGGCGGCCTGGCAGGGCGACAACCCGATCATGCAGCGGAAGCTCGCCGCGTCGCAGAAGGTGCTGGAAGGGATCGCCCTGGCGGATCACGATCTCATCCGCCGCCAGGCCGACGCCCTGGTCGAGCTGAGCCGCCAGGCCCAGTTCCGCGAGCCGTTACGCACGCCGCGATACCAGATGCTGGCCGAGGAGTTCCAGCGGACGGCGGAGGCCCTGAGCCAGAACGCGCGCGACAAGAACGTCGACGCCGCGGCGCTGAGCTACATGAAGCTCACCCTGTCGTGCGTCGAGTGCCACAAGCACGTCCGCGAGGCGAAGCGAAAGGAGCCGTGACCCGGGTCACTCGTACTCCCACTTGGAGATCCACGGGTCGCCGGTCTGCTTCTGGAACGCCTTCAGGCGGGCCTTCAACTCGTCGAGCTTGTCTTTGAACTTCGGATCGTCGGCGAGGTTTTTCGCCTCGTCGGGATCGGCCGCCAGGTCGTACAGCTCGAACGCCGGCCGGTGCAGGTACTGCCGGACCGTGCGCGGGCCGTACTTCGTCTCCGGCCCTTTCTTGTAGACGTCTTGCCACGTCGCCGACGCCCACAGGTCCGAGGCGCTGGGGTACGTCAGCGGAGCGGCGATGTTCCAGATCAGCTTGTACTGCCGCTGGCGCACCACGCGCATCGGGTAGTACATCGTCACCTCGTGGAACGTGTGCGACGCGAACGTCTCGTCCCAGCCGGCCGGCTTCTCCTCCTCCAGGATCGGCAGGAAAGACCGGCCGTGCAGCTGGAGCGGCTTTGGATCGACCCCGGCGAAGTCGAGCAGCGTCGGGGCGATGTCGGTCCAGTTCACCAGGGCGTGATTGACGACGCCACGCTTCGTCGCCGCGGGGTGGCGGACGAGCAGCGGTGCCCGCAAGCCGGGTTCGTAGGTCGTCGTCTTCGCCCCCTGGAACGGCGCGCCGTGGTCGGACAGGAAGACGACGAGCGTCTCGTCGAGCTTGCCGGCCGCCTTGAGCAGGTCGAGCAGCGTGCCGACGCCCTGGTCCACGCGCGAGACGGACTGATAGTACTGGGCCAGCTCCGCCCGGCACGCCGGCGTGTCGGGCAAGTAGCGCGGCACGACGACGTCCTTCGGGTCGTACTTGACCGTCGTCACGCCGGGGTACTCGCCCTCGGCCCGGTTGCCGAAGCGGTCCGGCTTCTCGGCGACGTCCTCGGCCACGCCGCCGCCGCGGTGCGGGTCGGCCGTGCAGAAGTAGAGGAAGAACGGCTTGTCGCTCGCCTCCTTGAACAGCGCCTCGCACTGCTTCGCCATCGCGACCGGGTTGCGCTGGTTCGCCGGGAGAGTCGCCCCGAACTTGAAGACGTCCTCCGGCGCGACGTGGAACTTGCCGATGCGAACGGTGCGGTAGCCGGCCTTGTCGAGGTGGACCGGCAGGCCGGCGAGCTTGGCGTCGGCGCTGAAGTGGTGGTAGGCGTGCTCGTGGCCGTAGTGGCGGTTGAGGTGGTTGTGCAGGCCGGTCAGCAGGACCGACCGGCTGGCGGAACAACTCGCCGTCGTCGCGAAGGCGTGCTCGAAGCGCGTCCCCTCCTTCGCCAATCGGTCGAGGTGCGGCGTCTTGATCGCCGGGTTGCCATAGCAGCCTACGGCGTCGCAGCCGTGGTCGTCGGTGACGACGAGGACGATGTTCTTCGGGGCCGCCGTGGCCGACAAGGCCAGGGAGAGCAGGACGGCCAGGGTCGGGAGCGGTCGCATCGAGGTTCCTCCGGGTCGGGGTCGAGCGCCCCAGCATACTCACGCCCAGACCGCGTAGCCACAAACTCCGACGACGCTCCCGGCGTCGGTGATGGCGACGGCGAGCAGCGGGCAGACGACGCCGCTCTCGTCGTCGGACGCGGTGCCGATCTGGACGAAGGCGTGCCCGTGCAGGCCCGGCTGGCCCTCGAACCACGGCACGAACCGGGCGAGCACGTCCGGGTCGCAGGGCAGGGCGGCGAGGCGGTCGATCCCGACGTGGTTGCGCGGGCAGATCGTGCCGCCGAAGACGTGCTCGCGGAGGAAGCCCTCGGTGATCGCTTCGGCGACCGGGTCGCCGACGTTCGCCGCGACGAAGAACGCTCGGTACGGCCCACCCTGGTCGTGGTCCGGCGCGTAGGCGCTGAGCAGGTCCTCCGCCTCCTGGGCGAGCCGGCGGCAGCGTTCCAGCTCGGCCAGGTCGTGGCGGTGGGCTCCCTCGCGCTCCGGCTGGGCGACCTGGCCGCAGGTGTAGCGCACCGCCCGGTGCGAGATGCCGTTGTGCGGCCAGTCGTCGCCCTCGGCGTCCATGCCGTAGGTCTCCATCGCCTCCAGGACCGGGGCGAGGAGGGCGTCGTCGGCTTCGCAGTCGGTGACGGCGTCGCCTCCTGTTTTCTTGCGCTTCGCCGGCTTCTTGGCGGGCTTCGGGGCCGGCTCGTCGCCCGATCGGCCGGTGATCGCGACGACGACGGACCAGCCCTCGCGGGCCGCCTCGGCGTAGAGGTCGCGCACCGCCTCGAAGACGCCGAGCGTCTGGTGCCAGTCCGATTCGCTCCGCTGGTCGGCGTAATCCGTCGCGCGAAGGTCGTCGTAGCGCCGCCGGAGCCAGGCCTCGTCGAGGTCGGCCAGCCAGGCCGCCCGCTCGGCGACCTCCTCCGGGCCGAAGCGGTAGGACAGGTCGCCGGTGGCGTCCAGGTCGCCGAAGGGGGACCACCCGACGAACGGGCCGCAGGTCGTCTGGGCGTGCTGGCGGTCGAACCGGCCGTTGCCGAGACAGCGCTGCACGGTCGCCCAGGCCGGCGGCAGGGGGAGCTGTCGCAACGGCGGCAGTTCGCGGAACCGGGCGCGCCAGAACGGGGCCCGCTCCTTGCTCCGCAGCGCCCGGGCGGCGGACGCGGTCGCCTCGGTCCAGGCGTCCAGCTCGGCCGGGACGAAGGCGGACAGCGTCGCCCGGGCGACGATCCGACCAGAGGTGTCCCGCCAGCGCGGGTCGGATTCTCGCTCCGCTTTGACCAGTTCGCGGGCGATCCGTTCCGGCGTGTAGGCGTGCGTGATGCCGTACGCCCGGCCGGTCGTCGCCGCCCCGGCGAGGCTGCCGGCGGTCGTTCGTGCGACGATCAGGCGGACCGCATCGACCCCCTCGACGCCGCCATCGACCGAGACGTACCACGCCCCGGCCAGGTCCGGCTGCTCGGCGAGCCAGGAGTCCAGGTCGGCCCAGCCCTGGGCGTGCTGGCGGACCTGCTGACGGCGGTGGCCGTAGAAGGACACCTCGCTTTCGATGTCGCGGACGTCGCAGCCCTCGATCGGCTCGATGCGGACGGTCGCCCAGGGGTGGAGCGTGCCGCGGAACGCCGCGCGGATGGCGGCCTCGTCAAGGTCGCCGTCGGCCGCCGAGTCGTCGCGGTTGATCGGCAGGCAGAACGGCTCGAACGGCTCGGCCAGCTCGCTGTTGCGGATCGGCAGGCGGGCCAGGCGGGCGGTCACCTCGGCGGCGACGCGGTGGCAGCGTGTCAGCTCGGCCGGGTCGTAGTCGTGGACGACGGCGTCGCCGTCCCGGGCGAGCCGGCCACTGCCGTAGGCGACCGTCCCCCGCGAGAGGAGGTTGAACGGCCACTCGTTTTCCGAAGAGTTTGGCTCGACGCCGTGCGAATCCATGCACTTGCGCAGGACGCCGAGCCGCTCCGGCGCGAGGCGGGCCGCCTCCTCCAGGGTCGGCGACGCGGCGACGACCGGTTCCAGTTCCGGCAGCGGGTCGCCGGCAACGGCCGGGACGCGCCGGCGGTGGACGACCCAATCGCCGGCCTCGGCTGCCCGGCGGACGAAGCCGCGCAGCTGCTCCAGGGCCTGCCACGCCGCGGCGAAGTCGGCGTCGCCCAGCCGGCCGGCGTGCTCCGTCTCGGCGAGGGCGTCATAGCGTTCGCGCAGGCCGGCCGCGTCGATCGCGTCGAGGGCGTCCGCCTGGCCGGCCAGGTCGGTCGCGTCGCTGATGCCGATCGCGTGCCAGTGGGGCGAGGGCTCCTCCGGGGGATCGACGACTTCGTCGAACAGGTTGCGGTGGCCGGCGAGGCCCTCCCACTCGCCGGAGTCGCCGGCGCTGTAGACGTCGGGCTGGCCCTCCTTGAGCGTCAGGTAGAGCGAATACCACCCCGGCCCAACCAGGAGCAGGCTTTCGCGGTTGGGGCAGATGCCTGCCACGTCCCAGGCGATCCCCGCGCCGATGGCCGCCTCCTCGGCGGGGCCGATCCGGCGCAGTTCGCAGGCGCTGTCGAGCCCGGCCGGGAAGGCCTCCATCGGCCCGAGCGGGTCGGCCGGGCAGCGGTCGGCCGGGATGACCGTGACGAACGCCGGGTGGCCGTCGGCGTTGACGTGGCCGACGACGAGCCGGTCGGCCAGGGCGAGGAGGGACACCGGCCCGCCGCCGACGGCGACCTGCTCGCGCGCCCCCAGGCCGGCGACGACCGGGTAGTTCTCGTGCGGCGTGGCGAGGTCGATCGGAGCGAGGTAGATCGTGTCGGAGCCGGCCGCCTTCCAGGCGAGGTAAGGCCGGCCGTCCAGGGAGGCGAGAGCCGGCGGGCCGTCGCTCCGCTCGCCGGAGACGAACGGCTCAGACAGGTACACCTCGCCCGGCCCCGGCGTCGCGACGGCCGACAGGGCGACGCGGCCCCCCTCGCCGCACCAGGCGAAGACGGTGAACGATCCGACCTGGGTCAGCACGGGGACGCGGTCTTCGGTCTGGTAGAGGATGCTCTCGAACAGCGCGGGCACGGCGACGTCTCCCTGGGGGATGGAACGGTATGAGAATAGCCGATGCGTCCCGCGCTCGCCAGCACGGCAGGGACGCCGCGCCCTTGCTGACGTCGGCCGTCGGGCGGATAATGCCGGGGTACGTCCCGCCGTCGTGTCACGAGGCCCGTCGATGAGCAAGATCCTTCAGTCCCTGCCGGTCGGCGAGCCGGTCGGCATCGCGTTTTCCGGCGGACTCGACACGAGCGCGGCGATCTACTGGATGCGCCGCAAGGGGGCCATCCCCTACTGCTACACGGCGAACCTCGGCCAGCCGGACGAGCCGGACTACGACGACATCCCCCGCCGCGCAGTGGAGTACGGCGCGGAGAAGGCCCGCCTGATCGACTGCCGGTTGCAGCTCGTCCGCGAGGGCCTCGCGGCGCTGCAGTGCGGCGCGTTCCACATCACGACCGCCGGGGTGCCGTACTTCAACACGACGCCGATCGGTCGGGCCGTCACCGGCACCATGCTCGTCGGCGCGATGAAGGAGGACAACGTCCACGTCTGGGGCGACGGCAGCACGTACAAGGGCAACGACATCGAGCGCTTCTACCGCTACGGCCTGCTCGTCAACCCGGCCCTGCGCATCTACAAGCCGTGGCTCGACCAGGCGTTCGTGACGGAGCTCGGCGGCCGGAAGGAAATGTCCGCCCTGCTGGAAGAGGCCGGCCTGAGCTACCGCATGAGCAAGGAGAAGGCGTACTCGACCGACTCGAACATCTGGGGCGCGACGCACGAGGCGAAGGACCTCGAGCACCTCAACAAGGGCATCCGCATCGTCGAGCCGATCATGGGCGTCGCCTTCTGGCGCGACGACGTGCCGGTCAAGGCCGAGACGGTGACGGTGACGTTCGAGCAGGGCCTGCCGGTCGCGCTGAATGGCAAGACCTACTCCGACCCGGTCGAGTTGGTGCTGGAGGCGAACCGGATCGGTGGCCGGCACGGCCTGGGCATGTCGGACCAGATCGAGAACCGCATCATCGAGGCGAAGAGCCGCGGCATTTACGAAGCGCCGGGCATGGCCCTGTTCTTCATCGCCTACGAGCGGCTCATCTCCGGCATCCACAACGAGGGGACGATCGAGCAGTACCGCGACATGGGCCGACGGCTCGGCCGGCTGTTGTACGAGGGGCGCTGGTTCGACCCGCAGTCGCTCATGATTCGCGAGACGCTCCAGCGCTGGGTGGCGAAGGCGGTCACCGGCGAGGTGGTCCTGGAGCTGCGGCGCGGCAACGACTACTCGATCCTCGACACGACGAGCCCGAACCTGACGTACCACCCGGAGCGGCTGACGATGGAGAGCGGCCAGGGCGAGTTCACGCCGCAGGACCGGATCGGCCAGCTGACGATGCGCAACCTCGACATCGCCGACAGCCGGGACAAGCTGCTCGTCTACGCCGGGGCCGGCCTGCTCGGGGCGAAGCCGTTCGAGGGGCTGAACATCCTGGAGGGGCCGGAGGAGAAGTGACCACCGGGGCCGCGAGGAAGAGGGATCACGAAAGCACGAAAGGACGAAAGCACGAAAAAGAAATGAATCCTCTTTTTCGTGCTTTCGTCCTTTCGTGCTTTCGTGATGATGCCTGCGCTTACTCGGCCTTCGGCTTCGCGAGCAGGTTCATACGCCGGCCGGTCGCCGCGTCGAAGAGCAGGACCGCCTCGTGGTCGCACGTGGCGAGCACCTTGCCGTCCGGCGACGGGGCGACAGCCCCGAAGCCGCCGAGTTCGCCGTCGGCCTGCCAGAGGAGTTCGCCGTTCGCCGCGTCGTAGCGGCGCAGCTCGCTCAGCACCTTCGAGCCGCGGCCGCCGCCCGGCGGCGAGAACCGTACGATCCGTCCGCTGCTCCCGGTCAGGACGCCCCGGCCGTCCGGCGTGACGGCGACGGCGTTGAACGCGCCGGTCTTGTCGTCCTGGGTCATCCACAACTTCTTGTGCGTCGCCACGTCGTACATCCAGAGCCGGCCACCGACGCGGTCGGTGTCTGTGTTGCCGCCGCCGCCGACGAGGCGCTTGCCGTCCGGCGAGAAGGCGAGGCGCGACGCGAAGGTGTCGCGGTCGGTCTCCTGCTCCCAGACGAGTTGCTTCTGGGCGACGTCCCACACCCGGAAGCTGCGAAAGGCCGGGGCGGCGAGGAGCTTGCCGTCCGGCGAGACGGCGATGTCGGAGATCGCGGGTAGCTTCTCCGCCAGGACGGTGTGCTTGCCGGTCGCCAGGTCGAGCAGGACGATCCAGCTCGTCTCGGCGGCGTGGTGGTCGCGCTCCAACTGGAAGCGGAACGCGACGGCCAGGGTGCCGTCGGGCAGGAAGGCCAGGTCGCTGACCGACCCGGACACGTCCTTGCGGTCGGCCCATTCCAGCTTGAAGTCCTGCCCCTTGAAATCGTCGCCGGTCAGGTTCCAGACGCGGAGGGCCGGCCCGTCCGAGCCGGCGACGAGGCGCTTGCCGTCCGGGCTGAAGACGACCCGGCGGACGATGCCGCCGAACTCGCCCAGGACGCGCCGGTGCTTGCCGGCCGTCAGGTCCCACAGGTGGACGCGGTGGTCCTGGCCGCCGCCGGCCAGGAGCTTGCCATCCGGCGAGACGGCGACCGACTCCATCGACTCGCCCCGGCCGACGTCGAAACCGCCGGCTGGGGGCGGCTGCGGTCCCGGGTCGTCTGCCGGTCGCGTGATCGGGACGGCCCCATCCGCGCCGGCCGGCGGTGGCGCTGGCGGCGTCGCGGCGAACGTCGCCAGGAGCGAGCCACCGAGCAGGAGCAGGGCGAGGACCGCCCCGGTAACGAGGGTGAGCTTGTTCAACAGCATGGCCCTGAGCACCCCTTCGGTCACGGCGGCGACCGTGGCCGAGACGGCCGTGGCCGCGCCGCCGGCGGCGATCTGCATCGCGGCCGCGGTCGTGGAAGTGACCAGCGAAGCCGGCAGGGCCGACCCCGCACCGGGAGACAGGAGTGCCGACAGCGGCAGGCCGTGACCGCGCCGGGCGAGGCGCTCGGCCAGCGTCCGTCGGCCGGCCGCCAGCCGGTTCGACAGCGTCCCGACCGGGACGCCGAGGTCCTCGGCCGCGTCGCGCAGGGTGCGGCCTTCCAGGTCGCACAGCACGACTGCCAGGCGCAGCTTCTCCGGCAGGCGGGCCAGCTCGTCGTCGAGGACGGCGCGCAGGTCGTCCGGCTCGGTCGGCTCGGTCGTCGGTTCGGCCTGGGCCGCCACCTGCTTCTCCTTGTTGGGGCGGTTGGCGACCACCTCACGCGACGCCCGCACGGCGACGCCGTGCAGCCAGCCGGCGAGCCGCTCCGGCTGGGCGAGCGAGCCGGCCTTTCGGGCCAGGACGAGGAACGTCGCCTGGAAGGCGTCCTCCGCGTCCTGGGCGTGGCGCAGCACGCGCCGGCAGACGGCGAGGACCATCGGGCCGTGCCGCCGCACCAGCGCCGCGAAGGCTTCCTCGTCGCGTCCGGCAAGGAAGCGCCGCAGCAGCAGCCAATCGGGAGTGCCGTCCCCGGCCGACTCGATCAGCCGGCGGACGGCGTGGCGTTGACCGGCTGGCATCGGGATCGCTCCGCTGTCGGGCCTGTCTCTGCCAACTACCGAGGGGAAAGCCGGTCGGCGCGCCGAAAAAACTCAGCGCGACCGCGGCCCGCCGAGGTGGCGGCGGAAGTAGTCCGCGAACTTGCCGTACATGCGCTGCGTCACGACCGGGTCCGGCACCATGTGCGTCAGGCCCGGCAGCGGCAGCAGGTCGAACTCCTTCCCCTCGCGGAACAGCGCGTCCGCCAGGCGGAGCGTGTGCCGGAAGAAGACGTTGTCATCGACGGTGCCGTGGACGAGCAGCAGCGGCCGGCGCAGGTCGCGCGCCAGCGGCAGCAGCGACCCGGACGTGTACGCCGTCTCCTCCTTCTGCGGCAGGTTGAGGAAGCGCTCCGTGTAGTGGGTGTCGTAGTCGAGCCACTCCGTCACCGGCGCGCCGGCGACGCCGACCTTGAACACGTCCGGCTCCCTGAGCACCGCCTGGGCGGCCATGTAGCCGCCGAACGACCAGCCGTAGATGCCGACGCGCTCCAGGTCCATCTCGGGGAACTTCTTGCCCAGCGCCTTCAGCCCGGCGACCTGGCCCTCCAAAGGCACCGAGCCGAACTTCAGGTAGACGGCCTTCTCCCAGTCGCGCGTCCGGCCCGGCGTGCCCTTGTTATCGACCGAGACGACGACGAAGCCCAGGTCGGCGATCCACTGGTCGATCAGGCGCGGGGCCATCGACGCGAGCACCTGCTGGTGCCCGGGGCCGCCGTAGACCTTGACGATGACCGGGTACTTCTTCGTCGCGTCGAAGTTTTTCGGCCGCTGGATCATGGCCCAGTAGCCGTCGCCGTCGCCGACCTGGACGATCTCCGAGTTCGGGACGAACGGCGGGTTCTCGGCGACCGACGGCAGCTCGCCCAGGGCGGTGCCGTCCGCCTTGCAGACGACCGAGCGCGGCATCGCCTTCGGCGTCGCCGACGTGACGACGTAGCGGCCGGCGTCCTTGCTGAAGATCGCCGCGTGGACGCCCTCGTCGCGCGTCAGCCGGGTCGGCATCCCGCCGGCCAGCGGCACCGAGAAGACGTGTCGCTCGGTCGGCCGGGTCGTGCCGAGGAAGAACGCCGTCTTTCCTGGCTCGTCGATGGCGAGCAGCTCGCGGTAGCCGGTCTCCGGGGCGGCGAGCACGCCGAGCAGTTCGCCCTTGCGGCCGCGGCGTTCGAGCTGGTAGCCGGCCTTCGTCTGGTTCGTCCACAGGAACGAGCCGTCCGCCAGCCAGCGCGGCGTGTCGTGGACGATGTTCACCCACGCCGGGTCGCTGACAGCCAGAAGCTCGGTCGTCTTGCCGGTGGCGGGATCGACCTCCAGCAGGCGCATGTCCTGCTGGTCGCGCGTCTGGACCAGGATCGTCGGCGGTCCTTCCTTGTCCCAGCGCACGTCGGCGAGGTACGGGTACTTCTCGCGGTCCCAAGCGACCCAGGTCGTCTCGCCGCCGCCGGACGGGACCAGGCCGAGGCGCACCTTGACGTTCGCCTTGCCGGGCCGGGGATAGAACGACGCATGCGGCGACTGCTCCGGGTTGGTCGGGTCGGCGACGTACCACGTCTCGACGGCGTCGGCGTCGGCCTCCTCGTAGAGGAAGGCCTTGCCGTCGGGCGACCACCAGTAGCCGGTGTGGCGGGCCATCTCC